>Ga0247820_10002054_pt1 | contig 11362 bp, 10 predicted proteins | sample 13C_Glucose_Day1_2_FD_192480 | JGI IMG/M metagenome (GOLD analysis project Ga0247820, IMG submission 192480) | Soil microbial communities from agricultural site in Penn Yan, New York, United States - 13C_Glucose_Day14 | ecosystem: Environmental > Terrestrial > Soil > Agricultural land | place...
GGAGCATGGGTTCTTCACGATCTCGGGCAACCTCGCCACGCAATACGTGCAGGCGGTTGGCTGGGCCATGGCCTCGGCGATCAGGAACGACACCAAGATCGCCGCCGCCTGGATCGGCGACGGATCGACGGCCGAGTCCGACTTCCACGCGGCCCTCGTCTTCGCCTCCACCTACAAGGCGCCGGTGATCCTCAACATCGTCAACAATCAATGGGCGATTTCGACCTTCCAGGGCATCGCGAGGGGCGGCGCCGGCACCTTCGCGGCGCGGGGCCTCGGCTTCGGCATTCCCTCGCTCCGGGTCGACGGCAACGACTATCTCGCCGTCTACGCCGTCGCGAAATGGGCGGCGGAGCGCGCGCGCCGCAATCTGGGGCCGACCCTCGTGGAATACGTCACCTACCGCGTGGGTGCGCATTCTACCTCGGACGATCCGTCCGCCTACCGCCCCAAGACCGAGTCGGATGCCTGGCCTCTCGGCGATCCGGTGATGCGCCTGAAGAACCACCTGATCCTGCGGGGCGCCTGGTCGGAGGAACGGCACAAGCAGGCGGAGGCCGAGATCCTCGACACGGTGATCGCGGCCCAGAAGGAGGCGGAGAGCTACGGTACGCTGCATGCGGGCGGAAAGCCGTCCGCGCGGGACATGTTCGAGGGCGTCTATGCCGAGATGCCGCCGCATCTGCGCCGGCAGCGCCAGCAAGCGGGAGTCTGACCGATGGCGCGTATGACGATGATCGAGGCGATCCGCGACGCCATGGATGTGATGATGGCGCAGGATGAGACCGTGGTGGTGTTCGGCGAGGACGTCGGCTATTTCGGCGGCGTCTTCCGGTGCACGGCCGGGTTGCAGCAGAAATACGGAAAGACCCGCTGCTTCGATGCGCCGATCAGCGAGGCGGGGATCGTTGGAACCGCCATCGGCATGGCCGCCTATGGCCTGCGGCCCTGCATCGAGATCCAGTTCGCCGATTACATGTACCCGGCTTACGACCAGATCGTGTCCGAGGCGGCGCGGCTGCGCTACCGCTCCAACGACGAGTTTACCTGCCCGATGGTGATCCGCATGCCGACCGGCGGCGGCATCTTCGGGGGGCAGACCCATAGTCAGAGCCCGGAGGCGCTGTTCACCCATGTCTCGGGCCTGAAGACGGTGGTGCCGTCGAACCCCTATGACGCCAAGGGCTTGCTGATCTCAGCGATCCAGGATCCCGACCCGGTGATCTTTCTCGAGCCGAAGCGGCTCTACAACGGCCCCTTCGACGGCCATCACGACCGTCCGGTGACGCCCTGGTCGAAGCATGATCTCGGCGAGGTCCCGGGCGGCCATTTCACGCTTCCGCTCGGCAAGGCCTCGGTGGTGCGCGAGGGATCGGCGCTGACGGTGCTGGCCTATGGCACGATGGTCTACGTCGCACAGGCGGCCGCGGCGGAAACGGGCATCGACGCGGAGATCATCGACCTGCGGACCCTGCTTCCCCTCGACATGGACACGATCGCAGCCTCGGTCAGGAAGACGGGGCGCTGCGTGATCGTCCATGAGGCGACGCTCACTTCTGGCTTCGGCGCGGAGCTGGCGGCTCTGGTGCAGGAGGCGTGCTTCTTCCAGCTCGAGGCGCCGATCGCGCGAGTGACTGGGTGGGACACGCCCTATCCGCATGCGCAGGAATGGGACTACTTCCCGGGGCCGGCCCGGGTCGGGCGGGCCCTTGTCGAAACGATGGAGGCCTGACATGGGCGAGCACCTGATCAAGATGCCCGACGTGGGCGAAGGCATCGCCGAGGCGGAACTCGTGGAGTGGCACGTGAAGGTCGGCGACCTCGTGCGCGAGGACGCCGTTCTCGCCGCCGTCATGACCGACAAGGCGACTGTGGAAATCCCCTCGCCGGTCGATGGCGAAGTGCTCTGGCTCGGGGCGGATATCGGCGACGTGGTGGCGATCGGCTCGCCTCTGATCCGCCTCAAGGTGGAGGGGGAAGGCACCGTCGCACCGATGGGGCAAGCCGAGAAGGCCGCCGAGGCGCCGGCGCAGGCCCCCGCGGCCAAGCCGGCGGCCGCCGAGCCCGCAGCGCCGGTCAGGCTCATGACGCCACGCTCTCCCGCCGAGCCCTCGAAAACCCCGGCACCGATCGTGCCTCGCCCCACCGTCGCACGCCCCGAGGGCGACAAGCCGATCGCATCGCCGGCGATACGCCTCAGGGCGCGCGAAGCCGGAATCGACTTGCGGCAGGTGCCGGGCACGGGGCCTGGGGGCCGCATAACGCATGAGGATCTCGACGCCTTCTTTGCGCACGGGCCGCAGGTGGCACGGGAGCCGGGCCTTTCTCCCAAGACGTCGGTCGAGCAGATCAAGGTCGTCGGCCTTCGCCGCCGCATCGCCGAGAAGATGTCCATCGCCAAATCCCGCATTCCCCACATCACCTATGTGGAGGAGGTCGACGTCACGGCGCTGGAGGACCTGCGCGCTTCACTGAATGCGAACAAGCGCGCCGACCGGCCGAAGCTCACCCTCCTGCCGTTCCTCATGCGCGCGATGGTCAAGGCGATCTCGGAGCAGCCCCAACTAAATGCGCTCTACGACGACGAAGCCGGCATCGTGCACCAGCATGCGGGCATCCATATCGGCATCGCGACGCAGACTGGGTCGGGCCTCGTGGTGCCCGTGGTCAGGCATGCGGAGGCGCGCGACCTCTGGGGCTGCGCCGCCGAGCTGAACCGCCTCGCGGAGGCCGCGAAATCCGGCACGGCGACGCGCGAGGAGCTCGGCGGCTCGACCATCACCATCACGTCGCTCGGCGCCATGGGCGGCATCGCCACGACCCCGGTGATCAATCATCCGGAGGTCGCCATCATCGGGGTCAACAAGATGATGGTGCGGCCCGTCTGGGACGGATCGACCTTCATCCCGCGCAAGATGATGAACCTCTCCTCCAGCTTCGACCACCGGATCATCGACGGCTGGGACGCAGCGGTCTTCATCCAACGCATCAAGACGCTGCTGGAGACCCCCGCCATGATCTTCGTGGAGGCTTGAGCCGATGAAGGACATTTCCTGCAAACTGCTCGTCATCGGCGCCGGGCCGGGGGGCTATGTCTGCGCGATCCGCGCGGGCCAGCTCGGCATCGACACGGTCATCGTCGATGCGCGCAAGCCCGGCGGCACCTGCCTCAATGTGGGCTGCATTCCGTCGAAGGCCCTCATCCATGCGGCCGAGGAGTTCGACCGGATCATGCATCTCGCCGGCCGGAACCCGCTCGGCATCAAGGTCGCGAAGCCGGAGATCGACCTCGTCCAGACCATCGCCTGGAAGGACGGCATCGTCGGCCGTCTCAACAATGGGGTGGCGGGCCTTCTCAAGCGGGCGAAGGTCAAGACCGTCGAGGGCATGGCGCGGTTCAGGGACGGCAAGACCGTCGAGGTGGAAACGGAGACGGGCCGCCAGGTGATCCGCGCGGAGATCGTTGTGATCGCCACGGGCTCGGCCCCGGTCGAGCTGCCGAACCTGCCTTTCGGCGGGCCGGTGATCTCGTCCACCGAGGCGCTGTCGCTGACGAGCGTTCCGGAGAAGCTCGTGGTCGTCGGCGGCGGATATATCGGCCTGGAGCTCGGCACGGCCTTCGCCAAGATGGGCGCGAAGGTCACGGTGGTCGAGGCGCAGGCCCGCATCCTGCCGCAATACGACGCCGAACTGACCCAGCCGGTCGCCAAGCGCCTGCGGGCCCTTGGTATCGAGGTGATGGTCGGCGCGAGGGCGATGGGCCTGGCCAAGGCCGGCGGCGCGCTGCTCGTCGAAACCGAAAACGGCATGGAGATGCCTCTTCCCGCGGACAGGATCCTCGTGACCGTCGGGCGACGCCCGGTCACGCAGGGCTGGGGGATCGAGGAACTCGTCCTCGACAGGGACGGGCCGTTCCTCCGGATCGGCGACCGATGCCAGACCTCCATGCGCGGGATCTATGCCATTGGCGACGTCACCGGCGAGCCGATGCTGGCCCATCGCGCGATGGCGCAGGGCGAGATGGTGGCGGAGATCGTCGCCGGCCATCACCGCGTCTGGGACAAGCAGGCGATCCCCGCCGTATGCTTCACCGATCCCGAGATCGTCGCGGTCGGCCTGTCGCCGGAGGATGCGCAGAAGGCCGGACTCGAGGTCCGGGTCGGGCTGTTCCCGTTCACGGCCAATGGGCGCGCCATGACTAAGCTCGGCGAGGAGGGCTTCGTCCGCGTGGTCGCCCGGTCGGACAACCACCTGGTGCTCGGAATCCAGGCGGTGGGGCAGGGCGTGTCGGAACTCGCCGCCGCCTTCGGCCTCGCCATCGAGATGGGCGCGCGGCTGGAAGACATCGCCGGGACGATCCATGCCCATCCGACGCAGGGCGAGGCGTTCCAGGAGGCGGCCATCAAGGCGCTGTACGGTCAAGGCCTCCACATCTGAGGTCGGCGCGGTGCGTCAGAGGCGCTCCTCGCGTTTCTCGGAATCCAGGAAGCGCTGCCGCAGGCGCTCGACCTCGCGCTTGAGCGCATCGAGACCCTGCGCGAGGCCGCGGGCGGTGTCGTCGATGATGCGCGACCCGGTCCTCGCATCGGGGCAATCCGGCGAGCCGTCGCGCAGGTAGCGCGGTGCGATGCCACCCTGCGGACCGAGGAGATATGCGCAGCCCGTATCGGGATCGCGCCAGACCACCGGCTCCTCGATGGCGTAACAGGGCATGGACATGGCGAGGAGCCAGCCGGCACAGGCGAGCATGCCCAGGGCCGCTCTGCGACCTTCAGGCTTCGGCGCCTCCCGGTTCGAGAGGCTGGTTCTGGTCATCTGGGTGCTCCGTCGCGGCGACGATCCTGCCACCTAGAGAAGTCGCAAAATCGGGCGCCACGAGGGCGCCCGATGGCAGCGTCGGTCCCGAGGGCGAGGGCTAGACGCTCAGCCCGAGGAGCCGCGCCGCATTGCCGCCGGCGATCTGGCTCAGGGTCGTCTCGTCCATGCCGTCGATGCCGGCGATGTGGCCGACCGGGTTGTACTCCGCCATGTCATAGGGGTAGTCCGTACCCATCATGATGCGGTCGGGGCCGAACAACTCGATGAGATAGGCGAGCTGGTGATAGGAGAACACCACAGTGTCGAGATAGACCTGCCGGAGATACGTCGTCGGCGGCAGGGGCAGGTTGGCATGCGCGTCCTCGCGGGCCCCCCAGGCATGGTCGATGCGGCCGGAATAGGCCGGCAGGTAGCCGCCGCCATGCACTGCCATCAGCTTCAGCTCGGGGAAGCGCGCCAGCGTACCCGAGAAGATGAGCTTGTGCAGGGCGAGCGTGGTATCGAACGGGTTGCCGACGACGTTGTTGAAGTAGAAATCCGTCAGCCTGTCGCCGTGCGTGAAGCCGTTCGGATGCATCATGATGAAGGCGCCGAGCTGCTCCGCCCTGGCGTAGAACTGCTGGAACTTCGGATCCGATAGTTCCTGCCCGTTCACGTTCGTGAGGATCTGCACGCCCTTCAGGCCGAGATCGTTCATGATGTAGTCGAGCTCGCGGGCCGCCAGTTCCGGCTCCTGCAGGGTCACCACGCCGAGGCCCACGAAGCGGTCGGGCCTGCGCGAGCAATATTCCGCAACCCCTTCGCTGGCGAGGCGATGGCCGACCTGGGCGATCTCCGGATCGACAGAGTAGTAGCACTGGGGCGGCGCCGGAGCGACGACCTGGATGTCGACCGCCATGGCGTCCAGGTCGAACAGGCGCTGGTCGATCTGCGTCATGACGTTGGACCGGTCGCCGTCCTGGAGCTTGTTGATCTCCCGCGTCTGCTCGTTGGCGAAATGCGCCAGCGGAATGCGGCTCATGTCCACATGCGGCCCGGCATGGGCGGCGGCCTGAGGCACGAAAATGTGCGCGTGGATGTCGATGGTGGTGGTGTGCGGGCGGCGCGCGCGCCCGTCCGCGGTATGGATGCGGGCGGCCGTGCGGCCATAGCGGTTCTTGCGGTCGATCATGGGTCTAAGGATGCTCCGTTCGGTCAGGCAAGGGAGGGGAGGCCGGCCGCTAGTGCGACCGGTCCTCGCGCCAGAAGATGAATTTTCGATCCAGCCATTCGAGGATGAAGAAGCCCGCGGCGCCGATGCTGGCGAGGATCACGATTACGGCGAACGCCCGGTCGATCCGGAGCTGGAAGTTGTAGAGATTGAGGAGGTATCCGAGGCCCTCCTGGGAGCCGACGAACTCTCCGACGATGGCGCCGATCACCGCGAAGGTGAAGGCCGCCTGGATGCCCGCGAAGATGATCGGCAGCGCATGCAGGAACGATACCTTCCAGAAGATCTGGAGCGGCGTCGCCTTCAGCGAGCGCATGAGCTTGCGCGCATCGGACGGCACGGATTCGAGGCCCACCATGGTGTTGATGAGCACGGGGAAGAACGCGATCACCACCGCCATGACGATCTTCGAGGTCTGGCCGAAGCCGAACCATGCGATGAAGAGCGGCGCGAAGACGATCTTGGGGATGGCCTGGAAGCCGACCACGAAGGGATAGGTCAGGCGCTTGGCGGAGGGCCAGACAGCAAGGGAGATGCCGATGCCGAGGCCGAGCAGCGTCCCGATCACGAAACCGATCATGATCTCGTTGAACGTCACGGCGAGGTGGCCCGGGAAGAACGGCTGCTGCATCAGGGTGTAAAGAGCCACCGCCACTTTCGAGAAGGGCGGGAGGATGATCGGATTGACCAGCCCGGTGGCGGGGAGGAGCTCCCACAGGGCTAGGATGACGAGGCCGATGCCGATGGCGCCCAGGCGGAAGTACCAGTCCTGGCGGCGCTGCGTGGCACTGTCGGTCCACTGATCGGGGTGCTTCATGGAAAAACTCCGCGCGGCTAGATGTGGCGCCCGAGAAGGCTGCGCACGTCGAAGATGAGGTCGGCGAAGGCAGGGTCCTTCATCGTGTCGATCTCCCGCGGCCGCGGCAGCGGAACGTCGAGGACGCCCGACACCTTTCCGGGCCGTGGCGTCATCACCACCACCTTGTCAGAGAGGAACACCGCCTCGGTGATGTTGTGTGTGACGAAGATGCAGGTGATGCCCGCCTTCTGAGTGATGCGCATGAGCTCGAGGTTCATCGCTTCGCGGGTGAATTCGTCGAGCGCGCCGAAGGGTTCGTCCATGAGCAGGATTTCGGGCTCGTAAGTGAGCACGCGCGCCAGCGCCACGCGCTGCTGCATGCCGCCGGAGAGCTGCTTGGGATAGGCCTTGATGAAATCCTTCAGGCCGACGGCCTCGATGACCGAATGGGCCTTGTCGCGCACGCTCTTCGGATCGAGGCCGTAGACCTCGGCCGGAAGCAGCACGTTGGCCTCGACCGTGCGCCACGGCAGAAGCACCGCGGTCTGGAACATGAAGCCCATCCGCCGCGACGGGGCCGTGATGGCATCGCCGTAGAGCTCCGCCGTCCCGGAAGTGGGCGGCAGCAGACCGGCGATGATGTTGAGCAGCGTCGACTTTCCGCAGCCGCTCGGACCGACGAAGGAGACGAAATCGCCCTTGTCGACCGAGATGTTGACGTCCTTGAGGGCCGTGACCGGTCCTTCGGGCAAGCTGAAGATCTTGGAGATCGACCGTGTCTGGATGACGGATTGGTCGGAGGCTCCGGCGAACGGAGCCTCCACCAGCTGGAGTTTGGGATTCGGCATCGGCTGAAAGTCTCGCTTACTTCAGGGCGTTGCGGTCGAAGCTGTTGATGTCTTTCAGGAGCGACGAGTCGAGCACCTTCGCGAGATCGACGTCTTTGGGAAGAGCGCCTTCCTCTTCCTTCCCGGCGCGCAGGAAGTCGTGATAGTTCTTGAAGCCTTCGCTGTAATGCGCGCCGAGCGGCTGGTCCTTGAGCGCCTCGGGCGGCGTCGTCAGCGTCTGAATGGCCTTCCAGCCGTATTGGATGAACTTCTCGTTTTCGAACTCCTCCGGCCCGAGTTTCTTCGCCATGGCGAGCGCTCGGTTCGGATCCGCCTTCACGTAGGCGATGCCCTTGGCCACGGCGCGCGTGAAGCGGACGATCTGGTCGCGCTTCTTGTTGAGCACGTCGGCCGTGGTCGCGATTCCGTTCGCCGGGTAGAGCTGCGCATCCGGCGGGAGAATGACCTGCATCGGGTGGCCGGCCGCTTCGATGGCCGCCACGTCGAAGAGGCTCGACGAATAGGCGTTCACCTGACCGCTCTGCAACGCCTGGACCGTGAGAGCGGACCCTTCGCCGACGGGCAGGATCTTCACGTCGTTCTCGCCGAGGCCAGCCTTACGCAGGACGGCCCGAACAAGAGGCACCTCGCCGCCGGACAGTTCGGAGACGCCCACGCTCTTGCCCTTGAGGTCCGCGACGGTCTTGGTCGGGCCGTTGGCGGGTGTGACGAGCGTGAAGATGTTCGCGTATTCGTAGGAGAAGATCCAGCGCAGGTCATTGCCTTGCGCGACCGCGTTCAGGAACGCGCCCGGGCTGGGCAGAGCGGCATCGGCGTTGCCGGCGATCAACTGGCGCAGGGCGGCGCTGGAGCCGTTCGCCACCTCGAAGCGGACATCCAGGTTCTCCTGTTTGAAGTAGCCGAGTTCCTGGGCGATGTAGAACGGGTGATATTGCAGCACGCTCTTGACGGGGAACATGAACGTGAACTTGTCCTGCGCGTTCGCAGCCGCTGCAGGCAGCATCAGGGCCGCCGCCGTCGTGATTGCCGTCAGGGCACTTCTTAGCCTCGTGAACATGACCATTCCTCTCCTCGCTTCTCTGGGTGATTATTGTTCTTGGGGACTCCGTTCGGTCCCTCGGGGTGGACGATTTCCCACCCGTTTGGCATCGCCTGCCTTCGCTCCGGCCGAATACCTTCGTCGATAATCGACGTGATATTTTCATTTATCAAGTGAAAACTACGGATAGTTATCGAATGATAAAAGTACTGGCGCCGGCGGGGCCGCGGTGCCAATATGAGGACGTCCGCTCGCCGGCGGCGATTGGCCCGGCCACCGGTACGGGCTCCCGTAGCTTGGCTTTGCGTGGTGAGCGGCTATAGAGACGGGGCAGGAGATCTCGCAGATGGCCACGCTCGGCCGGACACCCGACAGGTCGCCATGAAGAAGACGACGAAACAGACAGAGGCCTCGGCCCCCAAGCGGACGCGCCTCTCGCCCGATCAGCGCCGCCAGGACTTCATCCGCAAGGCGACCGAACTCTTCTCGGAGGAGGGCTTCGACGGCGGCACACGCGAGCTCGCGCGCAAGCTCGGCGTCACGCAGCCGCTGCTCTACCGGTACTTTCCGAGCAAGGAAGAACTCATCAAGGAGGTCTACCGGGCGGTCTATGTCGACCGCTGGAAGGGCGAGTGGGACGATCTGCTGGCCGACCGCTCCCGGCCGATCCGCGAGCGGCTCGAGCAGTTCTACCGCGACTATACCGATACGATCTTCACCCGCGAGTGGATGCGGATCTATCTTTTCTCCGGCCTGAAGGGCTTTGAGCTCAACCGCTGGTATGTCGGCATGATCCAGGACCGGATCCTGGCCCGCATCGTAGAGGAGTACCGCCACGAAGCCGGCCTGCCGGTGCAGGTGCCGCCGCCGGCTGCGGAACTCGAGCTGGCCTGGGTGCTCCACAGCGGCATCTTCTACTACGGCATCCGCAAATACATCTATGAATCCCCCGTCCTGGAAGACAAGGACCGCGTCATTGCCAACGCGCTCGACGTGTTTCTCGAGGGTATCTCCCGCGTCTTCGGAACGGCCGTCAAGGTACGGGCCGCCTATGCCAAGCGGGCTGCCGGAACAATGTCCCGCTAGAGCCTAAGGCCCGCATCCTCCCGTCGGTCAGTATTGGTCCAGCTCGTTCTCCTTCGGCAGGCGCCCCTGCGGCGTCAGTTGATCCACCACGCCCGGCAGGACGTGCGACAGCTGCGAGAGCAGATCCTGCTGCGGCATGCCTGTCTGTTGCGAGAGCTCGTCGACCGTATCCGGTCCCAGGGCCTGCGCGAGTTGGTCGGGGGCGATCGATCTGTTTTCGCCGGGGCCGATCCATGACTGGGCCACGTCGCCATGGCCGGACTGGGTGAAGCTGTCGAGCAGGCCGCCGAGCCCGCCGGCGAGGATGCTGCCGTTCAGACCCCCGGCCGAACCGCCTGGCAGGCCGCCACCTGTGCCGCCTCCGAGGAGGCCGCCGAGCAGGCCGCCCAGCCCACCGGAGCCTCCGCCTGTGCCGCCGAGCAGATCGCCCAAGCCGCCGCCGGTGGATCCGCGAGAGCTCATGGCCTTTTGGGCCAGCAGCGCCAGAACGGCCATCATGAGGGGGGACATGCCGCCGCCGGTGCGCCCGTCCAGCCCGCCTCCGGTCATTCCGCCGCCGGGCCGCGAGCCGAGGACATTCCCAAGCACCTGATCAAGCAAACCCATCGTTTCGCTCCTCTGTCACGGAGCACCAACGGGCCCGGGCCGAAAGGGTTGCTCCATGCGGCGCGAAACATATCCGGCGGCAACCGGTGGGCATGCCCGGCGCCGAGCGCTCTTGGACCGGGCCTTTGGAGGAGTGAACCCGTACGGCCTGTCGTCGTTACCTTCCGGTTCGTGGAGTCGAAGGTGAAGGGCCTCGCCTGGTCCATGGCCTGGCAGGTGGCGGCTTCGAGCCACGGTGCCGGATCCCGACATTGCGGTGCAGGATCCGGACGCTTTCCCGCCGCCCCCGGAGCGCAGCCGCGAGGCCTTTGGATTGCTGCGGCGGAAAGACAGCGCCAGCCAAGCTTGTGCCTCTAGGCGAGACAGGATAACCCCGTCCTGCGACCAATTCATTGCCCCCGCGTCTGATATTCTATGGCCCTCGATCCTGCCACCCTCGGCGCCGTGTTCGTTCTGCTCTCGATCGTCCTCGGCGTGCTGCTGATTTTTGCCTGGTCTCTCAACCGCGAGATCCGGGCCCTGGCCTGGTGGGGAAGCGCCTTCTGCCTCGTCGCTCTCGGAATCGGCATGGCGAACATGATTCCGGGTCCCCCCGGCCATGCGACCCTGCTCGCGGCGAACGGCCTCGTGATGCTGGCCTATGGGGCGCTCTACGCCGGCGCCCGGTCGTTCAATGGCCGCGCCGGAGCGCTCCCGGCCAGCACCGCCGGCCTCGGTATCTGGGTTCTGGCCTTCGCGGTGATCTACGATCAGCCCTCGGCCCGACTGACCTTCCTGTCCGCTCTCGCGGCCGGATATGCGGCGCTGGCGGCTTGGGAGCTGTGGCGGCATGCGCCACGCCAGCTGGCTTCGCAAAAGGTCGCGGTGACGCTGCTGAGTGCTCTCGCGGTCTTCAACATCTGTCGCGGCATGCTCGGGATCACCCTCAGCTCGATCTTCTGGTTCGACGTGTTCGC
>Ga0247820_10002055_pt1 | contig 11355 bp, 10 predicted proteins | sample 13C_Glucose_Day1_2_FD_192480 | JGI IMG/M metagenome (GOLD analysis project Ga0247820, IMG submission 192480) | Soil microbial communities from agricultural site in Penn Yan, New York, United States - 13C_Glucose_Day14 | ecosystem: Environmental > Terrestrial > Soil > Agricultural land | place...
TGGCCGGGGTGGAACTCACCAGCTTGCTGCGCCGGCGTGAGTCGGGCAACGGCGTCGAACGGTGTGCCCACGCCGGGATGGTGCCGTCTGCGGAATAGACGGGCGAACCGACGAGGTGCGCGACGTTCCCGTCGCCGGCCATGGCCACCCGGGCCAGGGCGTCGCGGGCCTCGGCCATCGTCGGGCGACGCGCCGGGTCGGGCTCGAGCAGGTGCAGCAGCGTGTCGGTGAGCGGTCCGGCCTTACTGGGACGGTAGATCTCGGCCTTTGCGACCCGGTGCAGGAGTGCGATGGAATCGGAGTCGATCCCGAACGGCGGCTGGCCCTCGACGACGGTGTACAGCGTGGAACCGAGCGAGAAGACGTCGCTGGCCTCGGTGGGGTCCTGGCCGCGGGCGACCTCGGGGGAGAAGTACGCGGGTGTGCCGGTGATGACCCCGTTCGTGGTGTCGGCGGAGTCGCCCTTGGCGCGGGCGATGCCGAAGTCGCTGATCTTGACGGTGCCGAGTTCGCGGCCGCGGTCGGCGACGAGGATGTTGCCCGGCTTGATGTCCCGGTGCACGATCCCGGCGGCGTGGGCGGCGGTGAGCGCGTCGGCCACTTGCGCGCCGATCTGGGCGACCTCGAGCGGGGGCAGTGTGTCGGCGATGTTCATCGCCTGGGCGAGGCTGCGGGACGGCAGGTACTCCATGACCAGCCAGGGCTCGCCTGCCTCGAGCGCGACGTCGTACATCGCGATGGAATGGCTGTGGGCGAGTTTGGCGGCGTTGCGCCCTTCCCGCATGGTGCGTTCGCGGACACGGCGGGCCTCGTCGGGGTCGAGTCCGGCCGTTGTGGTGACCTGTTTGATGGCGACGTCGCGGTGCAGCAGGGTGTCCCGTGCGAGCCAGACCGCGCCCATTCCACCGCCGCCCAGTTTGGACCGCAGGCGGTACCTTCCGGCCACCAGGTATTCGGGTCCGATGCCCCTTTCGCTCTGCTCCTGCTCCATCACGCGTTCAGGTTAGAGGATTGCGCGGACACGGGATGCGCGACGGTCCTGACCTGGCCGTTCGGGGTCCACTTGACGGGCCTCCACCGACCGGCTTTACTTGAAATGAGTTCGAAAATACGTTCGAACAAAGCGTCTGTTCGAGCCGCGTCTTCCCCGTGGTTGCCGACCGCTGTTGGTGCCGAGTGTCAGGGGTGTCGAGTTGGCTGAAGTGGCCGGCGAGCCGGGGTTTCCGGTGCCGGGGTCTCCCGAGTTGTCCGGGCTGTCCCGGCAGGAGCGTCTGGACTACCTCCGACGACGGATGGCCGCTGTCCCCGCGCGCGGTGAATCGGTGGCGAGCCGCGCCCCGGTGGAGAGTGCGTTCCCCACGACGGGCACGTCCGCAGCGCCCGATTCCCATGCTGCCGGGGTGCTTCCGGTTCCGGCTGCACTGGCCGAACTCCTTCCCCGAGGCGGGCTGGTGCGCGGTTCGGTGGTGTCGGTGTCGGGTGCCACCTCGCTCCTGCTGGGTTTGGTCGCGTCCGTGACCGCGGGCGGCGGACACGTCGCGGTGATCGGACATCCCCGGCTCGGGGTGCTGGCAGCGGTCGAGATGGGGGCGCAGCTGGAACGGCTGGCCCTGATCCCCGATCCGGGCGCCGATCCGGTGGAGATCGCCGCGGTGCTCCTGGACGGAATGGATCTGGTGGTGCTCGGACTGGGTGGGGCGTCGGTGGCGCCGTCCCGGGCGCGCGCGGTGGTGGCCCGGGCCCGGAGCAAGGGGGCGACCCTGGTCGTCACGGACGGACACTGGGACGGCGCGGAGATGCGGCTGGAAGCCCGGGTGCACGGTTACGCCGGACTGGGCAACGGATCTCAGGACCGGGGATGCGGGCGGTTGCGTTCCCTCAGTCTGGCGGTGTGCGCCCGGGGGCGGTCGTTCCAGCCGCGCACCACCCGATTGGACGTGCGGTCGGCGCAGGGCCGGGTGGAATGGGTGAGTGCACCGGAACCGGTGGCGCCCCTCGAGGCCGCCCCCTTCCCGGGGCCGGTGGAGGTGGTGGGTCTGTGAGCCGGGTGCTGGCGTTGTGGTGCCCCGACTGGCCCGCGGTCGCGGCGGCCGCTGCCGCGGACCTCCCGCCGACTCATCCGGTGGCGGTGACGTCGGGCAATCGGGTGATCGCCTGCTCGGCACCGGCCCGCGCGGACGGGGTGCGCAGAGGCCTGCGCCGCCGCGAGTCCCAGGCCCGGTGCCCCCGGTTGCACGTGGTGACCGCCGATCCCGACCGCGACGCGCGGCTGTTCGAGCCGGTCGCCTCGGCCGTCGACGCGGTGGCGCCCGGTGTCGAGGTGCTGCGACCCGGTCTGGTGGTGCTGTCCGCTCGCGGTGTCGCCCGGTACTTCGGTTCGGAGGAAGCCGCCGCGGAACGGTTGGTGGACCAGGTGTCGGCGGTGGGGGTGGAGTGCCAGGTCGGCATCGCCGATCAGCTGTCCACGGCCGTGATCGCCGCGCGCAGAGCAACTCTCGTGCCACCCGGTGAGGGGGCGGACTTCCTGGCGCCGCTCCCGATGCGGGAACTGGCCGCCGAGCCGAGCCTCGCGGCACCCCACCGCGGTGAGCTGGTCGATCTGCTGCACCGGCTCGGGTTGCGCACGATCGGCAGTTTCGCCGCGCTGTCGGCGGGTGATGTGGCTTCGCGGTTCGGAACCGATGCGGTGCTGGCGCACCGGGCCGCGCGGGGTGAGCCGGAGCGTCCCCCGTCGGGGCGGTCGCTGCCTCCCGACCTGGAGGTCGAGGAACGGTGCGATCCCGTCATCGAACGGGTCGACGCCGCCGCCTTCGCGGGTCGTGCGCTGGCGGAGAAGCTTCATCGCACACTGTCGGACGCCGCGGTGGCCTGCACCCGGCTGTCGATCTCGGCGAGCACCGGCAACGGTGAGCAACTGTCCCGGATCTGGAGATGTGCGGAACCGTTGACGCCGGAGGCGACGGCGGACCGGGTGCGGTGGCAGCTGGACGGGTGGCTGACCGGGCGCAGTGAGAAGCGGCCCACCGCCGGTATCGCCGTCCTGCGGCTCGAACCGGTGGAAGTGGTGGCCGCCGGCGCCCTGCAGCTGGGGCTGTGGGGTGGAGTCGGCGACCAGGACGAGCGGGCCCGGCGGGCTCTGGTGCGCGTGCAGGGACTGCTCGGCGGGGAAGCCGTGCAGGTGGGGGTCCTCAGCGGTGGGCGGGGCCCGGCGGAGCGCATCACGTTGCTGCCGTTGGGTGACGAGCTGATTCCGCGCAACGATCCGTCGGAGCCGTGGCCGGGCACGTTGCCGGAACCGGCGCCTGCCGCGGTGCTGACCGCGTATCCGGAGGTGTGGATGTCGGACGAGCGGGGTATGGCTGTGACGGTCACGGAACGTGGTGTGTTCAGCGCGCCTCCCGCGCGGTTGCGGTGGGGGAGCCGAGAGTGGGCGGTGTGCGGATGGGCCGGACCGTGGCCGGTGGACGAGCGGTGGTGGGACCCTCCGGCCGCCCGGACGGCGGCCCGGGCCCAGGTGCTGCTGGAAGAGTCGCGGGCGCTGCTGGTGATCTGCACGGCAGGCCGCTGGTCGGTGGAGGGAATCTATGAGTGACACGGAGCGGGACGCGCCGCACCGCAGGGTCGTCGTCCAGGAATTGACGAGCCTCGACGGGTTCGTCGCCGGGCGGTCCGGCGAGCTGGACTTCTTCGATGCGGTGCCGGATTACGGTGAGGTGGACCGGTACAACCTCCGTCTGCTCGCCGACACGGACCTCGCCCTGCTGGGGCGTAAGACGTATCAGATGTTCTCGGACTACTGGCCCACCGAACAGGCTCAGGGCGAGGTCGTGGCCGAGGCCGTCAACTCGATCCGGAAACTCGTGTTCTCCTCGACGCTGGACAGTGCCCCGTGGGGGGATCGGGAGCCGGCGCAGCTGTGGCCGGGCGACGCCGTCGAGCGGGTGCAGCAACTCCGGCAGGAGCCGGGTGGCGACCTCATCGTGTGGGGGAGCATCACCCTCGCGCGGTCGCTGCTCGCCGCCGAACTGGTCGACGAAATCCAGTTGCACGTGGTGCCGATCCTGCTGGGACAGGGACGCAGGCTCCTCGACGAGGACACCGGGATGCATGCGCTGACGTTGCTGGAGTCGAAGGGGTACGACTCCGGGGTCGTCACGTTGCGCTATCGCGTGGGGCGGGCGGCGTAACCCGCCCTGCCGATCTCCCTTGCGAACCGACCGTTCGAAATGCTTTGCTGTGCAGAGGGTCGCGTGCCGGTGGCGGACAGCGTCAGGCATGGAGGCCGGCCACGGCTGCATCGTCGGTTCGTGGCATACCTCGAAAGGGTCGACTGTGCCCATTTCTTTCAACCACACGATCGTCGCTGCCAAGAACAAGCAGGAGTCGGCGTCCTTCTTCACCACGTTGTTCGGACTGCCGGACGCCGTGCCCGCCGGCCATTTCCTGGCGGTCGCCCTCGACAACGGGGTGTCTCTCGACTTCGCGGAACCGCCGATCGAATTCCAGCCGCAGCACTATGCGTTCCTCGTCGGCGAGGACGACTTCGACAGGATCTACGGCCTGATCGTCGAATGGGGGCTCGATCACTGGGCGGATCCGCGGCAGACGCTGCCGGGCACCATCAACACCAACGACGGCGGGCGGGGCGTCTACTTCCTCGACCCGTCCGGTCATTATCTGGAGATCATCACCCGCCCGTACGGGTCGGGTCAGTAGTTCGCGGCCGGGATGTCCGTACTCGCTAGTCTGGATTCTCGTGGAGACGAGCAGGACTACCCCGACGCGAACCGGTATCGAGATCGCCTACCGAGACAGTGGCGAGTCCTCGGTGCCGGGGTCGTCGGACGTCCATCCCGTGCCGGTGGTTCTGGTGCACGGGATGGGCGGTGACGGCGGTACCTGGGACCGATTCGCCCGCGCACTCGTCGCCCGCGGGCGACGCGTCCTCGTCCTGGATCTGCGGGGGCACGGTCGCAGTGCCCGCGCCGGGTCGTATCTGTTCGAGGAGTTCGGCGCCGACGTGGTGGAGGTGTGCGACAACCTCGGGCTGACGCGGGTGGATCTCGTCGGGCATTCCCTGGGTGGTCATGCGGCGTCGCTCGCGGCCCAGGTCCGTCCCGGGCTGGTTCGCCGGCTGGTGATCGAGGAGGCGCCGCTCCCGTTGCGTCCCGGTGACCCGGAACAGGTCTTCGCGAATCGGCTGCCGTCGCTGCCGGAACTGTGGCACGCGACGACGAGCCTGATCCGGCATCCGCGGGCGGCGTTCGCCTTCGATCGGTCGATGACGGGCTCGGCGCTCGAGCAGTTCCGCCGCCCGGATCCGTTGTGGTGGGACAGATTGCCGGACATCGAGGCCGACACGCTCATCCTGCGGGGCGGTCCGGGCGGAATGGTGGATCCGCGCAGACTCGAGTCCGCGGTGGCGGCGATACAGAACTGCCGGGTGGTGGTGTTCCGCAGCGGGCACAGCATTCATCGCGACCGCTACGACGACTTCGCGGCGGCGGTCCTGCCGTTCCTGATGAAGCCTGAGACGAGCTGACAAAAAGTCCGAAAATGTAAACCGTGACGGCTTCGGCAGGACTAGCGTGGGAACCGAAGCGGGGGCTCGGAACGAGACGGTTGTCACGACGAGCGACCCGAAGCTGCGGGGCGTCCGACGACGTCTTCCGCACGTCCGGAAGAAGGCCAACGATGTCGACACTTACGCCCGGACGCCCCTACGCGCCCGGCAGGCAGGGGTTCAGCTCGCTCCGCGCGGGAGGCCTCAACTGGGACGCGTTCCCGTTGCGGCTGTTCACGAAGGGGAACGCCAAGTTCTGGAACCCCACGGACCTCGACTTCAGCCGGGACGCGGAGGACTGGGAGGAACTGAATTCGGAGCAGCAGCGCAACTCCACGTATCTGGTCGCGCAGTTCATCGCCGGTGAGGAAGCGGTCACCGAGGACATCCAGCCGTTCATGAAGGCGATGGCCGCCGAGGGGCGATTCGGGGACGAGATGTACCTGACTCAGTTCTGTTTCGAGGAGGCCAAGCACACCCAGGTGTTCCGGTTGTGGATGGATGCGGTGGGCCTGACACGCGACCTGCATCCCTTCGTCGCCGAGAACCCGTACTACCGGCAGTTGTTCTACGAGGAGCTGCCGGGATCGCTGAAGGTGCTCGAGACCGATCCCAGCCCGGCCAATCAGGTGCGGGCCAGCGTCACCTACAACCACGTCATCGAGGGCAGTCTCGCGCTCACCGGGTACTACGCCTGGCAGAAGGTGTGCACGACGCGCGGGATCCTGCCGGGGATGCAGGAACTCGTCCGCAGGATCGGCGACGACGAACGACGCCACATGGCGTGGGGGACGTTCACCTGTCGCCGGCACGTCGCCGCCGACGACAGCAACTGGGATGTCGTCCAGGAGCGGATGGCGGAGCTGATGCCGTTGGCACTGGGCATGATCGACTGGGTCAACAAGCAATTCGAGGTCCAGCCGTACGGGCTCGACGACCAGGAGTTCATCGCGTACGCCGCAGACCGGGCGCAGCGCCGGCTGGGGGCGATCGAGTCTGCGCGCGGACGCCCGGTCGAGGAGATCGATCTGGATTACTCACCCGAGGCCCTCGAGGAGAAGTTCGGCGAGGAGGATGCCAAGGCGATGTCCGAGGCCGCGGGCTGAGGCACGCGTCGCGGGTGCGCGGGCTGAGGCACGCGTCGCAGTGGCAGATGGCAGGATCGGCTCATGGCGCTCACCGCACTCGACCGCAGACTCATCGGCTGGTCTGCAGCATTCGTGATCTCGCAGGCGAACATCGTCCGGCTTCTCGGTCCGGTGGCACCCCGGCTCGCCGACATCCAGACGGCCCGGTCCGCCCGGTCCTACACGGCGATCCTCGACGGAATGACCGCCGCCGACACGGCGCGCTACCGCAGTCACTACTACCCGGACTTCGTCCATCCCGTGATCTACGCGGTCGCGTTGCGCACGGGCGCACGACGTCTGGCGGAGCTGACACCACTCTCGGCGAGAACGCAGAGGGTGCTGGCGGCGGCCCCGGTGATCTCCGCGGCGGGCGACTACGCCGAGAACGTCGTCGGGCTGTATCTGCTGTCTCATCGCGAGCACATCACCGACGCGACCGTGCGCACCACCAGTGCGGTCAGCGTCACCAAATGGGTGCTGGCGCTGGGGGCGCTCGGATATCTCTCCCAGGGATTCGTCCGGGTCTGGGCGGGAAAGCTGTTCTCCCGCTAGATTCGGGCACATGTGTGCTGCCGAGCTCAGCGTCGAGTACTTCTCCGGACAGGCCGAGTTCCGGGAATGGCTCGGCGCTCATCACGACTCCTCGCCCGGCATCTGGCTGAAGATGGCCAAGAAGGGGTCGGCGCATACGTCGATCAACTACGACCAGGCTCTCGAGGTCGCGCTGTGCTACGGCTGGATCGACAGCCAGGTCCGCCGCGTCGACGACGACTTCTTCGTGCAGCGGTTCACCCCGCGCTCGTCGCGAAGTCCGTGGTCGAAGCGGAACCGGGAGTTCGCGGAGAAACTCGCCGAGGCCGGTCTCCTCGAGCCCGCGGGCGCGGCGGAGGTGGAGCGGGCCAGGGCCGACGGCCGCTGGGACCGCGCGTACGCGGGACAGAAGGCGGCGGAGATCCCGCAGGACTTCCTGGACGCCCTCGCACAGAACCCCGAGGCGGAGGCCTTCTACGCGACACTCGACAGCCACAACCGGTACGCCGTCTACTACCGCCTGCAGGACGCCACCCGCCCGGAGACGCGTGCCCGCCGTATCGAGAAGTTCGTCCAGCAGTTGTCGGAGCGCAGGAAGTTCCATGACTGATCGATTCTCGCGACTGACACAATGGCACCGTGCCTGACACGATCACCGCCACCTGCTCCGCTCTGTCCGCGACCGACGAACCCCTCGCAGGCACCGCTGCGCACGTCACGGGCTGGGTGTGCCTGGAGTTCCCCGGCGCCTGGGGCCGGGACGTACTCGACGGCACCGCGCTCGGTCCGGACCTGGCCCGTGAGCTGGACGCCCGCGCCGACGCCGCCGGGGTGCGGGTCATGTTCATCCGCCGGCCGGGCCGCAGCACCGCAGCCCCGGATCGGCGGACGGTGCTGCTGGCGCAGTCGCATCCCGCGCGGTCGTGGTGCGAGCGGCTCGAGATCGCCTTCCCGGAAGACCTGCTCGACATGGACCTCGGGCTGATCGCGGGAACCGCACCCGGTCTGGGCACGCCGGTGACGGACCCGGTCGTCCTCGTGTGCGCGCACGGGAAGAGGGACCAGTGCTGCGCCGTCCTCGGGCGGCCGGTCGCGGCGGGTCTGGCCGCGGAGTTCGGCGACGCGGTGTGGGAGTGCTCGCACACGGGTGGGCATCGGTTCGCGCCCTCGCTGATCCTGCTGCCGACGGGTTACACGTACGGCCGGCTGTCGACGCAGGAGAGTGCCGACGCGGTCCGCGCCGCCGCCCGGGGCGAGGTGTACCCGACCGGGCTGCGCGGCCGCAGTTGCTGGGACGCGCCGGGGCAGGTGGCGGAACTCGCCGTCCGCGATCTCGTGGACGCGGCCGCGGACGAGCTCACGGTGGACGCGAACTCGGTTGTCGCGCATCGCGACGGGCGCCGCTGGGTCGTCGACCTGGATCAGCGGGAACTGCCTCCCCGGCCGGCGAGCTGCGGGGCGGCGCCGAAGCCGGTGCGACCCGTCGTCGCCACCGGAGTCCGCGCCCTCGCCCCCTGAGGCGGTTACCAGTGGGTGCCGGGCACCAGCCTTCCGACCTTCCGGGCGGCGCGGCCGAGCACCGACGACGTGTGGTGGCGGGGTTCCGGCGTGTGCTGGGGGGCCGGCGCCGCGTCGTCCGTGTTCTGCCCCTTCGCCGCCGGGGAATCGGGGAACATGCGATACATCTGGTGCATCACGCGGTCCTTGACGGCGGGTGCGAAGACGTGGCCGAGTTCCCCGAGCGTGCCGGTCGGGACGTCGATGCGCTTGGGGCGTTCGATCAGCGCCCGGACGACCATCGCGGCCGCCTTCTCCGGCGAGGTGATCGGTCCGACGTTGTACCGGCCGGTGGGCGCGATCATCGGCGTCTCGACCAGTGGCATGTGGATGGTGGTGAACGTGATTCCGTCCGAGAGGGTTTCGGACGCCGCGACGTCGGTGAACCCGTCGAGGGCCGATTTGCTGGCGACATAGGCGGCGAACCGCGGCGTCGCGCCCTGGACCCCGGCGCTGCTGATGTTGACGATGTGCCCGAACCGCCGCTCGCGCATTTGCGGGAGGAAGGCGAGGACGAGCCGGACCGCGCCGAAGTAATTGACGGCCATGGTCCGCTCGAAATCGTGGAGCCGGTCAGTGGAGTGGTAGAGGCCCCGCCGGATCGACCGGCCGGCGTTGTTGACGAGCATGTCGACGTGATCGTGTTCGGCGAGAACGACTTTGACGGTGTGCTCGACCGACTCGTCGTCGGTGATGTCGCACGGGTAGCCGTAGGCGTCGCCGCCCGTCGCGCGGATCTCGGCCACCACGGCGTCGAGTTCCTCGGTGCGCCGGGCAAGGAGAATGACCTTCGCGCCCTTGCGGGCCGTCGCGATCGCGGAACTCCGGCCGATCCCGGACGACGCCCCGGTGATCACCACGTGCCTGCCCACGAGCGGTCCGGCCGGATGGGGCCGGCGCGCCCGATCGGGATCGAGGTTCTCGCGCCAGTACGACCACAGCCGGTCGGCGTACGACGCGAACCGTGGGACGTCGATGCCTTTGCCGCGCAGCGCCTTCCGGGTGTCGTCGTTCACGAACACTGTGGGCAGCGTCAGGTTCTCGACGAGTACCGGCGGGATGCCGAGGGCGCCGAGCACCACCTTGCGGCCCGTGTCGAGGGCCGAGTCGGGGGTGGGAGTGAGGAAGGGGCGGACGAGTCCGCCGGGCAGTCCGGCCGCGGGATGCGGTGCGCCGGCAGCCTTGGCAAGCGCGGCGTAGATCTCGCGGACCGGCTGGGGACGCGGATTGACGAGGTGGAACGTCTGGCCGTCCCTTCCCTGCGTGGACATCAGTTTCACGATGGCCGCGGCCACGTAGTCGACGGGTACGACGTTGGTCGATCCGATCCGGGGGACGGCCACGGGTAGGGCTGCGGGGAGCTTCGCGAGCGCCGCGATGGCGGGGAAGAGGTAGTACGGGCCGTCGATCTTGTCCATCTCGCCGGTGATCGAACTGCCGACCACCGCGGAGGGGCGGTAGATGCGCCATCGCAGGCCGTCGGCTTCCCGGACCAGCTTCTCCGCCTCGAACTTGGTGCGGTGATACGGGGTGGGGAATCCCTGCCCGAGATCGAAATCGGTTTCCCTGAACGGACCTTCGTGATCCCCCGCGACGGCGATGGACGAGACGTGATGCAGAGTCGCATCCAGTTCCCGGGCCAGCGCGATCACCGAGCGGGTGCCGTCGACGTTCGTGGTGGCCTGTTCGTCGCCCGCCGTGAGGTCGTAGATCGCGCCGAGGTGCAGGACGTGGTCGGCCGCCGGCACCGAGGTGAGTCCGAGGCCGGGCTCGGTCAGGTCGCCGATCAGTGGATGCACCCGTTCGCCGCCCGGCATGCCGTCGACGAGCGCCTCCCAGCGCGCAACGGACGCGCGGCGGACGAGGACGTGGATCTCGGCTGATGCATCGCGGTCGAGGATCAGGGGCAGCACGTGCCGACCCAGGAATCCGGTTCCGCCGGTGACGAGGTAGGTGGCCATGACCCGAACTTACTCCAAAGTAAGATAATGCACTAGTGGCCCAGACCCACCTTGGCGTGCACCTTCTTCATCCAGGCCGGGGCCCACCAGTTGGCCTCGCCCATCAGCTTCACGAGGGACGGAACGAGGAGCATGCGGACCACCGTCGCGTCGACGACGAGTGCGACGATCATGCCCACACCGAGGAACCGCATGATCGACAGACCGGAGATGGTGAACGCACCGGTCACCACCACGAGCAGCAGCGCCGCGGCCGTCACGATGCGGCCCGTGCGCTCGGTGCCGAAGCGCACCGCCTCCTCCGTGGTCGCGCCTGCCTCGTGCGCCTCGACCATGCGCGACATCAGGAAGACCTCGTAGTCGGTCGACAGGCCGAAGACCACGGCGAGGATGAGGACCACGAACGTCGCCTCCAGCGGCGCCGGACTGACCCCGAGCAGACTTGCGCCGTGGCCCAGCTCGAAGATCCAGGTGAGCACACCGAATGTGGCGGCGAGGCTCAGCCCCGCCATCGCGACCGCCTTGATCGGCAGCACCACCGAGCCGAACGCCAGGAACAGCAGCACGAGCGTCGAACCCACCATGATCGCGATCATCACCGGCATCCAGTGCA
>Ga0247820_10002056_pt1 | contig 11353 bp, 8 predicted proteins | sample 13C_Glucose_Day1_2_FD_192480 | JGI IMG/M metagenome (GOLD analysis project Ga0247820, IMG submission 192480) | Soil microbial communities from agricultural site in Penn Yan, New York, United States - 13C_Glucose_Day14 | ecosystem: Environmental > Terrestrial > Soil > Agricultural land | place...
GCCGCCTGATCCTCAGCAAGCTCGGGCCGCAAGGGCGGCTGCTGGGGTTCGACAAGGATCCACAGGCGATTGCCACCGGGCAAGCGCTGGCGGCCGAAGACGGCCGCTTTGTCATTGTGCAGCGCAGCTTTGCCGAGCTGGGCGCCGAGGTGGCCGAGCGCGGACTGGACGGCAAGGTCGGCGGCATCCTGCTCGACCTGGGCGTGTCTTCGCCGCAGCTCGATGACCCCGAGCGCGGCTTCAGCTTCCTCAACGACGGCCCGCTGGACATGCGCATGAACCCGGACCAGGGCGTCAGCGCCGCCGAGTTCATCGCCACCGCGCCAGAGGAAGAAATCGCCCGCGTGTTCAAGGAATACGGCGAGGAGCGCTTCGCCAAGCGCATGGCCCGTGCCGTGGTGCTGCGCCGCGAGCAGCAGCCGTTCACCCGCACCGGCGATCTGGCCGAGGTGCTCAAGGTCGCCAACCCGGCCTGGGAGAAGGGCAAGAACCCGGCCACCCGTGCCTTCCAGGGGCTGCGCATCCACGTCAACAACGAACTGGGCGACCTGGAGACCGGCCTCGAAGCCGCGATCGACGCGCTGGAGGTCGGTGGCCGCCTGGCGGTGATCAGCTTCCATTCCCTCGAGGATCGCATCGTCAAGCTGTTCATGCGCAAGCTGGCCAAGGGCGAGCAGGACAACCTGCCGCGCAACCTGCCGGTACAGCACAAGACCTTCGAGCCGAAGATCAAGCTCATCGGCAAGGCGCAGTTCGCCTCCGAAGCCGAGCTCAAGGCCAACCCGCGATCGCGCAGCGCCGTGATGCGGGTGGCGGAGAAGTTGCGGTGAGCCGGCTGTTTGCCAAACCTTTGCCAGGCGGAAGCTTCCTGATGCTTCTGCTGTTCGTCGCCGTCCTGATTTCGGCCATTGCCGTCTCCTACAGCGCCCACTGGAACCGCCAGCTGCTCAACACCCTGTACGGTGAGCTGAGCGAGCGCGACAAGGCCCAGGCCGAGTGGGGTCGGCTGATCCTCGAGCAAAGCACCTGGACCGCGTCCAGCCGTATCGAGAGCCTGGCCTCCGAGCAGCTCAAGATGCGCGTGCCCGCCGCTGACGAAGTGCGGATGGTGGCGCCATGATGAAGCTCGAGGGCGCACTCTACCCCTGGCGGTTCAGGGTGGTGATCGGCTTGCTGGCGCTGATGGTCGGTGCCATCTGCTGGCGCATCATCGACCTGCAGGTGGTCGACCGTGACTTCCTCAAGGGCCAGGGCGATGCCCGCAGCCTGCGTCATATCCCCATTCCCGCGCACCGTGGCCTGATCACCGATCGCAATGGCGAGCCGCTGGCCGTCAGTACCCCGGTCACCACCCTGTGGGCTAACCCCAAGGAGATGCAGGCAGCCAAGGAACGCTGGCCGCAGCTGGCCGCCGCGCTCGGGCAGAACCCGCAGCAGCTGACCGAGCGCCTCACCCAGCAGGCCAGCAAGGAATTCATCTACCTGGTCCGCGGCCTGACCCCGGAGCAGGGCCAGCACGTGCTCGACCTGAAGGTGCCGGGCGTCTACGGCCTGGAAGAGTTCCGCCGCTTCTATCCGGCCGGCGATGTCACCGCGCACATGGTCGGCTTCACCGACCTGGACGACCATGGTCGTGAAGGCGTCGAGCTGGCCTATGACGAATGGCTCGCCGGAGTGCCCGGCAAGCGGCAGGTGATCAAGGACCGGCGCGGCCGGCTGATCAAGGACATCCAGGTAACCAAGAACGCCAAGGCCGGCAAGACCTTGGCGTTGTCGATAGACCTGCGCCTGCAATACCTGGCCACCCGCGAACTGCGCAACGCCATCGCCGAACAGGAAGCCAAGGCCGGCAGCCTGGTGATCATGGACGTCAAGACCGGCGAGGTCCTGGCCATGGTCAACCAGCCGACCTACAACCCCAACAACCGCCGCAGCATGTTCCCGGCGGCCATGCGCAACCGGGCGATCATCGACGTCTTCGAGCCGGGCTCGACGGTCAAGCCGATCTCCATGAGCGCGGCGCTGCAGAGCGGCCGCTGGAAACCCACCGACAAGGTCGAGGTGTATCCGGGCAGCCTGCAAATTGGTCGCTACACCATCAAGGACGTGTCCAGGAGCGAGGGCCCGATCCTCGACCTGACCGGCATCCTGATCAACTCGTCCAACGTCGGCATGAGCAAGATCGCCTTCGATATCGGTGGCGAGGCCATCTACCGGGTGATGTCCCAGGTCGGTCTGGGCCAGTACACCGGCCTCGGTTTCCCGGGCGAGCGCGTCGGCAACCTGCCCAACCACCGCGAGTGGCGCAAGGCCGAGACCGCGACCCTGTCGTACGGTTACGGCGTGTCGGTGACCGCCCTGCAACTGGTGCATGCCTACGCCGCGCTGGCCAACGACGGCAAGATGGTGCCGCTGTCGATCCTCAAGGTCGACAAGGCGCCGGAAGCCGTGCAGGCGATCCCCAAGGAAACCGCCGAAACCGTGCAGGCCATGCTGCAGCAGGTGATCGAGGCGCCGCGCGGGGTATTCCGCGCCCAGGTGCCGTTCTACCACGTGGGGGGCAAGTCGGGTACCGCGCGCAAGGCCACCGTCGGCTCCAAGGGCTACACCGAGAACGCCTATCGCTCGCTGTTCGCTGGCTTCGGCCCGATGAGCGACCCGCGCTACGCCATCGTCGTGGTCATCGACGAGCCGAGCAAGGGCGGCTACTTCGGCGGCCTGGTCTCGGCCCCCGTATTCAGCAAAGTGATGTCGGGCACCCTGCGCCTGATGAATGTACCGCCGGACAACCTGCCGCCCTCGACGCAGCAAGCCAGCGCAGTACCCGCCAAGGGAGGGCGAGGTTGATGACGATGCCATTGAGCAAACTGTTTGCCCATGCCAGCCGCGATCCGTTGATCCGCGAGCTGACCCTGGACAGCCGCGCCGTGCGTCCGGGCGACCTGTTCCTGGCCGTGCCGGGGGCCAAGGTCGATGGTCGCGCGCATATCGCCGATGCCTTGGCCCGTGGCGCCGCCGCGGTGGCCTATGAAGAGCAGGGTGCCAGCGTGCTGCCGCTCACCGATGCGCCGCTGATTCCGGTCAAGGGCCTGATCGGCCAGTTGTCGCAGATCGCCGGGCGCTTCTATGGCGAACCGAGCCGTCAGCTCGACCTGGTCGGCGTGACCGGTACCAACGGCAAGACCAGCGTGACCCAGCTGCTGGGCCAGGCGCTTGATGCCCTTGGCCGGCGTTGTGGCCTGATCGGCACGCTTGGCACTGGCTTCTATGGCGAGCTGCAGAGTGGTCGCCTGACCACGCCGGACCCGATTGCTGTGCAATCGACCTTGAACGACCTGAAAAAGGGCGGCGCCAAGGCCGTGGCCATGGAGGTTTCCTCCCATGCCCTCGAACAGGGTCGGGTGGCCGCGCTGGACTTCGATATCGCGGTGATGACCAACCTGTCCCGCGACCACCTGGACTACCACGGCAGCATGGAGGCCTACGAGGCCGCCAAGGCCAAGCTGTTCGCCTGGCCAAGCCTGCGCGCCCGGGTGGTCAACCTGGACGATGACTTTGGGCGTCGCCTGGCAGACGCTCCAGCCACATCGCGCCTGATCAGCTACAGCCTGCAGGATTCGGCGGCGACGCTGTTCTGCAAAGAGTCTGCCTTCAACGATGATGGCGTGCGCGCCGTGATCGTCACCCCACAGGGCGAGCATGTCCTGCGCAGCCGCCTGCTGGGGCGTTTCAATCTGAGCAACATGCTGGCGGCGGTAGCCACGCTGATGGCGCTGGATTACCCGCTGGATGAAATTCTCAAGGTCACCCCGCAACTGCACGGGCCGGTCGGTCGCATGCAGCGCCTGGGTGGCGGTGACAAGCCGTTGGTGGTGGTCGATTACGCCCACACTCCGGATGCTCTGGAGAAAGTACTCGAAGCCTTGCGTCCGCACGCTCACGGCAAGCTGCTGTGCCTATTCGGCTGTGGTGGCGATCGTGACGCCGGCAAGCGTCCGCTGATGGCCGAAGTGGCCGAGCGCCTGGCCGACCGTGTGCTGGTCACCGACGACAACCCGCGTAGCGAAGACCCCCTGCGGATCTTTGCCGATATTCGCCCCGGTTTCGCCAAGCCTGCGGCCGTCGCGTTCGTCGCCGGCCGTGGCACGGCCATTGCCCAACTGATCGCCAGTGCCAGGGCCGACGACGTGATCGTCTTGGCAGGCAAGGGTCACGAGGACTACCAGGAGATCAACGGCAAGCGCCATGACTTCTCCGACCTGGTCGAAGCCGACAAGGCACTTGCAGCCTGGGAGGCGCCACATGCTTAAGCCGATGATTCTCAGCCAGCTGACCGGTGCCCTGGGTGCACGCCTGGCAGGGGCCGACGCCAGCTTCAGCGGAGTGAGCATCGACAGCCGCACCGTCGGTGCCGGCCAGCTGTTCGTCGCCCTGACCGGGCCGCGCTTCGATGGCCACGACTATCTGGCCGACGTGAAAGCCAAAGGCGCCGTCGCCGCGCTGGTCGAGCGTGAAGTCAGCGATGTCGACCTGCCACAGCTGCTGGTCGCCGATTGCCGTATCGCCCTTGGCCAGCTCGGCGCCCTGAACCGTGCCGCCTTCGACAAGCCGGTGGTGGCCATCACCGGCTCCAGCGGCAAGACCACGGTCAAGGAAATGCTCGCCGCGATCCTGCGCACCCGCGGGCCGGTGCATGCCACCCGTGGCAACCTGAACAACGACCTCGGCGCACCTTTGACCCTGCTGGAGATCGCTCCGGAGCACAGCGCCGCGGTGATCGAGCTGGGCGCCTCGCGCATTGGCGAGATTCGCTACACCGTTGGCCTGACCCAGCCGCAAGTGGTCATCATCAATAACGCCGGTACCGCCCATGTCGGTGAGTTCGGTGGCCCGGAGAAGATCGTCGAGGCCAAGGGCGAAATCCTCGAAGGCCTGGGCGAGGGCGGCACGGCCATCCTCAACCTGGCCGACAAGGCGTTCGAGATCTGGCGCAAGCGGGCAGGCGCTCACCGCATCTTCAGTTTCGCCCTGGACAATCCGCAGGCGGACTTCCACGCCAGTGATATCGGGCGCGACGCTCGTGGCTGCCCGTCGTTCACCCTGCACGGCCCGACTGGCAGCGTCCCGGTGCAGTTGAACCTGCTCGGCACCCACAACGTCAGCAACGCCCTGGCCGCTGCGGCCGCCGCCCATGCCGTCGGTCTGAGCCTGAGCGGCATCGCCGCCGGTCTGAACGCCGTGCAACCGGTCAAGGGCCGCACCGTGGCGCAGATCGCGCCGAACGGCGTGCGGGTCATCGACGACAGCTACAACGCAAATCCCACCTCGATGTGCGCCGCCATTGATATACTCGCCGGCTTTTCCGGACGCACCGTCCTGGTGCTCGGGGATATCGGCGAACTGGGGCAATGGGCCGAGGAAGGTCACCGCCAGGTGGGTGACTACGCACGCGGCAAGGTCGACGCGCTGTACGCGGTGGGTGCCAACATGGCTCATGCGGTCAAGGCGTTCGGCGCCAATGCCCGCCATTTCGCCACTCAAGCTGAGCTTATCGCTGCCGTTGGCACCGAGAATGCCAGCGACACCACTATCTTGATCAAGGGCTCGCGCAGCGCTGCGATGGAAAACGTCGTGGCCGCACTGTGTGGTGCCAGCGGGGAGAAACATTAATGCTGCTGCTGTTGGCTGAGTATCTGCAACAGTTCCACAAGGGCTTCGCGGTCTTCCAGTACCTGACCCTGCGCGGGATCCTGGGTGTGCTGACCGCGTTGTCACTGGCCCTGTGGTTGGGCCCGTGGATGATCCGTACCCTGCAGATCCGCCAGATCGGTCAGGCCGTGCGCAACGACGGCCCGCAATCGCACCTGTCCAAATCCGGCACCCCGACCATGGGCGGCGCGCTGATCCTGTCCGCCATCGCCATCAGCACCCTGCTGTGGGCCGACCTGACCAATCGCTACGTATGGGTTGTCTTGATCGTCACCCTGGCGTTCGGCGCCATCGGCTGGGTCGATGACTACCGCAAGGTGATCGAGAAGAACTCCCGCGGCCTGCCAAGCCGCTGGAAATATTTCTGGCAGTCGGTGTTCGGCCTGGCCGCGGCGATCTTCCTGTACAAGACCGCGCCGACCAGCGTCGAGACCACGCTGATCATTCCGATGCTCAAGGACCTGGCGATTCCGCTGGGCGCCGGGTTCATCGTGCTGACCTATTTCGTCATCGTCGGCTCGAGCAACGCGGTCAACCTGACCGACGGCCTCGATGGCCTGGCGATCATGCCGACGGTGATGGTCGGCGGTGCCCTGGGCATCTTCTGCTACCTGTCGGGCAACGTGAAGTTCGCCGAATACCTGCTGATCCCGTACGTGCCTGGCGCGGGCGAGCTGATCGTGTTCTGCGGCGCGCTGATCGGCGCCGGCCTGGGCTTCCTGTGGTTCAACACCTACCCGGCCCAGGTGTTCATGGGCGACGTCGGCGCACTGGCGCTGGGCGCGGCCCTGGGGACCATCGCGGTGATCGTCCGCCAGGAGATCGTCCTGTTCATCATGGGCGGCGTGTTCGTGATGGAAACCCTGTCGGTGGTCATCCAGGTGGCTTCGTTCAAGCTCACCGGCAAGCGCGTGTTCCGCATGGCGCCGATCCATCACCACTTTGAACTCAAGGGTTGGCCCGAGCCACGGGTGATCGTCCGCTTCTGGATCATCACCGTGATTCTGGTGCTGATTGGCCTTGCCACCCTGAAACTGAGGTAACCGAGCGTGTCACTGATCGCTTCCGACCAATTCCGCATCGTTGTCGGCCTCGGCAAGAGCGGCATGTCCCTGGTTCGCTTCCTGGCGAACCGGGGCATTGCCTTTGCGGTCGCCGACACCCGCGAGCAACCGCCGGAACTGGACACCCTGCGCCGTGAGTACCCGCAGGTGGAAGTGCGCTGTGGCGAGCTGGACGTGGATTTCCTGTGCCGGGCCAACGAGCTGTACGTGAGCCCCGGCCTGGCCCTGGCCACGCCTGCCCTGCAGCAGGCTGCCGCGCGCGGCGTGAAGCTGTCCGGCGACATCGAGCTGTTCGCCCGCCACGCCAAGGCGCCGATCATCGCCATCAGCGGCTCCAACGCCAAGAGCACCGTGACCACCCTGGTCGGCGAGATGGTCGCCAAGGCAGGCAAACGTGTGGCAGTCGGCGGCAACCTTGGCACCCCGGCCCTCGACCTGCTGGCCGACGATGTCGAGCTGTACGTGCTGGAGCTGTCGAGCTTCCAGCTGGAGACCACCGACCAGCTCAACGCCGAAGTGGCCACCGTGCTGAACATCAGCGAAGACCACATGGACCGCTACAGCGGCCTGCCGGCCTATCACCTGGCCAAGCACCGGATCTTCCGCGGCGCCCGCCAGGTGGTGGTGAACCGCCAGGATGCCCTGAGCCGTCCATTGCCGGTCGAAGGCCGGCCGAGCTGGAGCTTCGGTCTCAACGCGCCGGACTTCAAGGCCTTTGGCCTGCGCGAGGTCGAGGGCGAGAAGTACCTGGCCTTCGAATTCCGGGCCCTCATGCCGGTGCGTGAGCTGAAGATCCGTGGCGCCCACAACCAGAGCAATGCCCTGGCCGCGTTGGCTCTCGGCCATGCCGCCGGCCTGCCATTCGAGCCGATGCTCGAGGCGCTGCGTGAATTCAAGGGCCTGGCCCATCGCTGCCAGTGGGTACGTGAGCGCAACGGAGTGAACTGGTACGACGATTCCAAGGCCACCAACGTCGGTGCGGCCCTGGCCGCCATCGAAGGCCTGGGCGCCGATATCGAAGGCAAGCTGGTACTGATCGCCGGTGGCGACGGCAAGGGCGCCGACTTCGCCGCCCTGCGCGAGCCGGTGGCTCAACACTGCCGTGCCGTGGTGCTGCTCGGCCGTGACGCCGAGCGTCTGGCCGAAACCTTGGGCGATGCCGTGGCGCAAGTCCGGGTCAAGAGCCTCGACGAAGCCGTGCAGCGTTGCGCCGAGCTGGCCCAGCCGGGTGACGCGGTACTGCTGTCGCCTGCCTGCGCCAGCCTCGACATGTTCAAGAATTTCGAAGAACGCGGGCGCCTGTTCGCCCAGGCGGCGGAGGGGCTGGCATGATCTTCGGCATCCTCAAACCGTACCCGTCGCCGCTGATCAGCGGCCGTGGCATCGACCTCGACTTCCCGCTGCTGGCCGGTTGCCTGGCGCTGCTGGGCCTGGGCCTGGTGATGATTACTTCGGCCTCCTCGGAAGTGGCCGCGGTGCAGTCGGGCAACCCGCTGTACCACATGTTCCGCCACCTGGTGTACGTCACCCTCGGCCTGGGCGCCGGGTTGATGACCATGCTGGTGCCGATCGCCACCTGGCAGCGCATGGGCTTCCTCATGCTGATCGGTGCCTTCGGCCTGCTGGTGCTGGTACTGGTACCGGGTATTGGCCGCGAAGTGAACGGTTCGATGCGCTGGATCGGCTTCAGCTTCTTCAACGTGCAGCCGTCGGAGATCGCCAAGGTCTTCGTGGTCATCTACCTCGCTGGCTACCTGGTGCGCCGGCAGACCGAGGTGCGCGAGAGCTGGATGGGCTTCTTCAAGCCGTTCATCGTGCTGCTGCCGATGGCCGGCCTGCTGCTGATGGAGCCGGACTTCGGCGCCACGGTGGTGATGATGGGCGCCGCGGCGGCCATGCTGTTCCTTGGCGGGGTAGGGTTGTTCCGCTTCTCGCTGATGGTGGTGCTGGCGGTCATTTCGGTGGTGGTGCTGGTCCAGGCCCAGCCGTACCGCATGGCGCGCCTGATCACCTTCACCGACCCCTGGTCCGACCAGTTCGGCTCCGGCTACCAGCTGACCCAGGCGCTGATCGCCTTCGGCCGCGGCGAGTGGCTGGGTGTGGGCCTGGGCAACAGTGTGCAGAAGCAGTTCTACCTGCCCGAGGCGCACACCGACTTCGTGTTCTCGGTGCTGGCCGAAGAGCTGGGCGTGATCGGCTCGCTGCTGACCATCGCGCTGTTCGTCTTCATTACCGTGCGTGCGCTGTACATCGGCCTGTGGGCCGAGAAGGCCAAGCAGTTCTTCGCCGCCTACATGGCCTTTGGCCTGTCGTTCCTGTGGATCGGCCAGTTCCTGATCAACATCGGCGTGAACGTCGGCCTGCTGCCGACCAAGGGCCTGACCCTGCCGTTCCTCAGCTACGGCGGCAGCTCGCTGGTGATCTGCTGCGCCTGCGTAGGGCTGTTGCTGCGCATCGAGTGGGAGAGTCGCACGCACCTGGGCAGCGAGGAACACGAATTCAAGGAGAGCGATTTTGCCGAGGAGACCAGTCATGGCCGCTGACGGCAAGAACATCCTGATCATGGCCGGCGGTACCGGGGGCCACGTGTTCCCGGCCCTGGCCTGCGCCCGCGAGTTCCAGGCCCGTGGCTACAGCGTGCACTGGCTGGGCACCCCGCGTGGCATCGAGAACGAACTGGTACCCCAGGCCGGCCTGCCGCTGCACTTGATCCAGGTCACCGGCCTGCGTGGCAAGGGCAAGCTGTCGCTGCTCAAGGCACCGTTCACTTTGATCAAGGCCGTGCTGCAGGCGCGGCGCATCGTGCGTGAGCTCAAGCCGGTCTGCGTGGTCGGCTTCGGTGGCTATGTGACCGGCCCCGGCGGTGTTGCCGCCCGCTTGTGCGGGGTGCCGCTGGTGATCCACGAGCAGAATGCCCGCGCCGGCACCACCAATCGCCTGCTGCTGCCGTTGGCCGCACGTGTCTGCGAAGCCTTCCCGGACACCTTCGCCGCCAGCGACAAGCTGCGCACCACCGGCAATCCGGTGCGTGCTGAGCTGTTCATGGAGGCGGCACGCGCGCCCCTGGCCGAGCGCCGTGCGCGCCTGCTGGTCATGGGCGGCAGCCTGGGTGCGGAACCATTGAACAAATTGTTGCCTAAGGCCCTGTCCGAAGTGCCGGCGAACCTGCGCCCCGAGGTGTTCCACCAGGCCGGGAAAAATCACGCCCCTGTCACCGCCGAGCGTTATCACGAGGCGGGTGTCGAGGCCCAGGTCGAACCGTTCATCAAGGACATGGCCCATGCCTATGGCTGGGCCGATATGGTGGTGTGCCGGGCCGGCGCCCTGACCGTCAGCGAACTCGCGGCGGCGGGCCTGCCCTCGATGCTGGTGCCCTTGCCCCATGCCATCGACGACCACCAGACCCACAACGCCCAATACCTGGCTCGCGAAGGCGCCGCCTTCCTGATGCCACAAGCGACTACTGGCGCAGCGCAGCTCGCTGAACGCCTGAACGAGGTGCTGATGCAACCCGAGAAACTCAACGCCATGGCCGGCACCGCCCGCCGCCTGGCCAAACCTGGCGCAACCAGCACCGTGGTCGATATCTGCCTGGAGGTGGCCCATGGTTGAGAGCCAGAAAGCCATGCCCCACCCGAAAATGGGCCGTATCCGTCGCATCCACTTCGTCGGTATCGGCGGCGTGGGCATGTGCGGCATTGCCGAAGTGCTGCTGAACCTGGGCTATGAAGTGTCCGGTTCCGACCTGAAAGAGTCGCCGGTGACCGAGCGCCTGCAGTCGTTCGGCGCGCAGATCTTCGTCGGCCACCGCGCCGAGAACGCCGCCAACGCCGATGTGCTGGTGGTGTCGAGCGCGATCAACCCGGCCAACCCGGAAGTCGCCACCGCCCTGGAACGCCGCATTCCCGTGGTGCCACGCGCCGAGATGCTCGCCGAGCTGATGCGCTACCGTCACGGCGTTGCCGTTGCCGGCACCCACGGCAAGACCACCACCACCAGCCTGCTGGCCTCGGTGTTCGCCGCCGGCGGCCTGGACCCGACCTTCGTCATCGGCGGTCGCCTGACCGCGGCCGGCACCAACGCGCAGCTGGGCACCAGCCGCTACCTGATCGCCGAGGCCGACGAGAGCGACGCCAGCTTCCTGCACCTGCAGCCGATGGTCGCCGTGGTCACCAATATCGATGCCGATCACATGGCCACCTACGAGGGTGACTTCAACAAGCTGAAGAAGACCTTCGTCGAGTTCCTGCACAACTTGCCGTTCTACGGGCTGGCGGTGATGTGCCTGGACGACCCGGTGGTGCGCGAGATCCTGCCGCAGGTCAAGCGTCCGACCGTCACCTACGGCTTCAGCGAAGAGGCCGATATCCGCGCCATCAACGTGCGCCAGCAAGGCATGCAGACCCACTTCACCGTGCTGCGCCGTGACTGCGAGCCGCTGGAAGTGTCGGTGAACATGCCGGGCAACCACAACGTGCTCAACGCCCTGGCCACCATCGCCATCGCCACCGACGAAGGCATCAGCGACCAAGCCATCGTTCAGGGCCTGTCGGGCTTCCAGGGCGTTGAGCACGTTGTGG
>Ga0247820_10002057_pt1 | contig 11352 bp, 7 predicted proteins | sample 13C_Glucose_Day1_2_FD_192480 | JGI IMG/M metagenome (GOLD analysis project Ga0247820, IMG submission 192480) | Soil microbial communities from agricultural site in Penn Yan, New York, United States - 13C_Glucose_Day14 | ecosystem: Environmental > Terrestrial > Soil > Agricultural land | place...
GTTGCCGGCGCCGAAGGTCACATTGCCTGTGATCGAGCCGCTGCCATTGGCGGGAAAACTCAGGCTGTTGTTACCGGCAAGGTCAGTCAGCGGCCCGCTGTTGCCGCTGTCGCAGACGAAGTTGTCATTGCCGGGGGAGGGGGTGAGATTACAAGCCGCGTTAGCGGGCAGTGACCAGCCCATGCAGAGCCAGATGGAAATGGCACAGGCGCTGTAACGGTAGTTGGGCAGTTCTTTGCAAAGCTTCATGCTCGTCTCCGCGTAAGAATCGGCACCCTGTGTCTTGCCAGCAGGGCAAGGCATCAAGTGCATCGGCAGCGCGAGTTGCGAGACATCATCAGGAAGGCAAAACCTTTCGGGCAACGACGGCTACGGGGCCTGTCCGCACGATTCGTTCGAAACGGACGGGAGCACCGTAGCAGGTGTTTTTTGGGGTATCTACTGTCACAAATGACAGGTAGAGATCAGTTCAGACGCATCACAGATGTACTTCGACCGCCAATGGCAGGTGATCTGACAGGTGCGTCCAGGGCTTGTGGCTGAGGATCTTCGGCTCATGGCTGCTGGCGTTGCGCAGGTAGATCCGGTCCAGGCGCAGCAACGGGAAACGCGCCGGGTAGGTCTTTGCAGGACGGCCATGGTGGCGTTCGAAGGCTTCGTGCAAGTAGTCGCGACGGGAGAGGGCGGCGTTGCCCTGCAACTGCCAATCGTTGAAGTCGCCGGCGATGATCACGGGCGCCTCATCGGGCAAGGATTCGAGCAATTGGCAGAGCAGCTGCAGCTGCAACTGGCGATGACTCTCCAGCAGGCTCAGGTGCACGCAGATCGCATGGACCTCGGCGTGACCCGGCACGTCCAGCACGCAATGCAACAGGCCACGGCGCTCGGGCCCGGTAATGGAAACGTCGAGGTTGCGGTATTCGCGGATCGGGTATTTGGACAGCAGCGCATTGCCGTGGTGACCGTCGGGGTAGACCGCATTGCGTCCGTAGGCGAAGTCGCTCCACATGCTGTCGGCCAGGAACTCGTACTGCGACATTTGCGGCCAGTTGTTGTACCGCGAAGAATGGCGCTCATGTTCACCGACGACTTCCTGCAGGAACACCAGGTCGGCTGAGGTGCTGCGTACCGCATCGCGCAACTCCGGGAGGATGAAGCGCCGGTTGAGTGCGGTAAATCCCTTGTGGGTGTTGACCGTCAGCACGCGCAGTCGATGGATGACCGGGGGGTTGTCCAACGGTATTGAGCCAAGGGTCTGGCGATTAGAGTCGCTGCTCACTTTCACTCCTCTGAATCCGGGTTGCTTATGTATGCGACTGATCTGGCAGCGTGCAGTTCAGCTCTTTTGCGTACATATCCATTTCTGCGTAACGCCACCGCGGATGTGCCCGATCAAACTGTAGGAGCTGGCTTGCCAGCGATGGTCGTCAACGATGACGCACACTGTCTGAGTGACGGTGTTGTCCAGATTTTTTTACATCTGCAGGGGATTACTCGGCTGTCAGGCCGCCTTCGCTGGCAAGCCAGCTCCTACAGTTTGATCGGCGTACATCTGCAGGAGATTGCTCGGCTGTCAGGCCGCCTTCGCTGGCAAGCCAGCTCCTACAGTTTGATCGGCGTACATCTGCAGGGGATTACTCGGCTGTCAGGCCGCCTTCGCTGGCAAGCCAGCTCCTACAGTTTGATCGGCGTACATCTGCAGGAGATTGCTTGGCTGTCAGGCCGCCTTCGCTGGCAAGCCAGCTCCTACAGTTTGATCGGCGTACATCTGCAGGAGATTGCTTGGCTGGCAGGACGACTCGGTCTATTCAGACAAATACAATCTCATAAGGCAACCGCATCCGCTCCAGCAACACCCTCGGCAACCGCGGGGCAACCCCGATGGCCGGCTCTCCGTCGAGCTGACTGGCATACGCATGGGTAGCGTGGCTCTTGCGCGCCACCGTCCAGGTGTCCAGGCGCACTTTGCGCGCCCGATGCCAGGGGATCAAGGCGCTATCGCGGTTTGGCCAGTGCCATGCCCAGACAGGTATTTCAGTGAAGACGGCGCCCGCGATGGTGGCCGCATTGGCGCTGGCGCGGCCGACGGCGTCATGGTCGCTGGTGCCGTCATCGCACCAGGTGCTGAACACCACATCGCCCGGACGCAGATAACGGGCGATGAATTGCGTGAGCGCCTGTTCATGCTCGGCCAGGGAGTTGTCGGTGAAACCGCCGCGAATCCATTTCAGGCTGTGCATCGGCAATCCGAGCCGGCGCAGGGCCTCGACGCTTTCCTGGGAGCGGAACACGCTCAGGCGCTTTTCCGACCATTGCTGGGAGCCTTGATGACTGGCGCTGCCGTCGGTCACCGAGATCAGTTGCAAGGGGTGTCCCGTGGCGGCGAGCAACTGCAGCAGACCGCCGCAGGTCAGCACTTCGTCGCCGGGGTGGGGGGCGATCACCACTGCGCGGGCGCCGGGAGGGAGAAGGGATTGGGTACCGATGACCGGGATATTGGCCAGTTGCGGGGCGCTGTTCCAGATTTGCTCGGCACAGCTGTCACTGATGGACACGGATTTCATGGCGTTACGTCCTTGTTACATTCGCCTTCAGGCGTGCGCGACGCAAGTGCGGCAGCAGCCGTGAGGGCGGGTTGATAGCGAAGCGCGGCGCTCCGGACCCTGGACAGCCGCGCATCGAGTATTGCTCATGTAGCGGTATTCGTCGCCCCGGATGTGCTCGCAAGAAACAATTTTTCCGGCGCGCCGGCTGTTTTTACTCCTCTTCCTCCCGTTGCAGTTCGAATAACAGCAACGAACGCCCGGTGACCGAGTACTCGCGACCGAAGTCGAAGCGTTCCTGGCCGCGTATGGACGGTTGGTTGGTGTCGATCAGGCAGGTCCAGAAACTGCCATCGGGCACCTCCGGCAGGAGGAAGTTGACGATGTCGTGATGGGCGTTGACCACCAGCAACAGCGTGGCGTCCGCCCCTTTGCGGCGAATCCCGGTTTCCTGGGCGCGGCCGTCGAGCAACATGCCGAGGCAGCGATTATGCGCATCGTGCCAGTGCTCGGTGGTCATTTCGCTGCCATCCGGTGCGAGCCAGGTGACATCCTTGACGCCGATGTCCTCGTTGTAATTGCCCACCAGGAAGCGCCCGCGGCGCAGGATCGGATAGGTCAGGCGCAATTTGATCAGGCGCTTGACGAACTTGAGCAGGGCCTTGCCGTCTTCGCTCAGGTCCCAGTTGACCCAGCCGATTTCGCTGTCCTGGCAATAGGCGTTGTTGTTGCCTTCCTGGGTGCGGGCGAATTCATCGCCGGCCACCAGCATCGGCGTACCCTGGGCCAGCAGCAAGGTGGCAAAGAAATTGCGCATCTGGCGCTGGCGCAGGGCGTTGATTTCCGGGTCGTCGGTGGGGCCTTCGACGCCATGGTTCCAGGACAGGTTGTTGTTGCTGCCGTCCTGGTTGTCCTCGTCGTTGGCCTCATTGTGCTTGTCGTTGTACGACACCAGGTCATTGAGGGTGAAACCGTCGTGGGCGGTGATGAAGTTCAGCGATGAATAGGGCCGCCGGCCGCGCTGGTTGAACATCTCGCCGGAAGCGGTCATGCGGCTGGCGAAGTCCGCCAGCTGGCCATCGTCGCCTTTCCAGAAGGCGCGCACGGTGTCGCGAAACTTGTCGTTCCATTCCACCCAGCCCGGCGGGAAGCGTCCGACCTGATACCCGCCGGGCCCGCAATCCCAGGGCTCGGAGATCAGCTTGACCTGACGCAGGACCGGGTCCTGGCGGCAGGCCACGAGGAAACTGTGGCGCTCGTCGAAGCCGTCGTGATAACGCCCGAGGATGGTCGCCAGGTCGAAGCGAAAGCCATCCACATGCATCTCCGAGGCCCAGTAGCGCAGGGAGTCGGTGACCATCTGCAACACGCACGGGTGGCTCAGGTCGAGGGTGTTGCCGGTGCCGGAGTCGTTGATGTAGAAGCGCTTGTCGTCAGGCTTCAAGCGGTAGTAGGAGGCGTTGTCGATGCCGCGCATGGACAGGGTCGGACCCTGTTCGTTGCCCTCGGCAGTGTGGTTGTAGACCACGTCGAGGATCACTTCCAGGTTGGCTTCGTGCAGGTGCGCGACCATCTCCTTGAACTCGGCGATCTTGCCGCTGGCCAGGTAGCGCGGGTCGGGGGCGAAGAAAGCAATGCTGTTGTAGCCCCAATAATTGGTCATGCCTTTGTGCAGCAGGTGCTGGTCGTTGACGAAGGCGTGGATCGGCAGCAGTTCGACACTCGACACGCCCAGTTTACGGATGTGCTCCAGCACTTCGTCGACCATCAGCCCAGCGAAGGTTCCGCGCACGTTTTCGGGGACGGCGGGGTGACGCATGCTGAAGCCGCGCACGTGGGTTTCATAGATGATCGTCTTGTCCCAGGGCACGCTGACCCGGTGATCGTGGCCCCAGGTGTGCGCCGGATCGATCACCTTGCATTTGGGCACGAAGGGCGCGCTGTCGCGTTCGTCGAAACTGAGGTCGCGGTCCGGGTGGCCAATGGTGTAGCCGAACAAGGCCTCGGACCATTTCAGGCGGCCGATCAGTTGTTTGGCGTAGGGGTCGATCAACAACTTGTTAGGGTTGAAGCGATGGCCGTTGGCCGGGTCGTACGGGCCGTACACGCGGTAACCGTAGATCAGCCCCGGATGGGCGTCGGGCAAATAGCCGTGGTAGATCTCGTCGGTGTATTCCGGCAGCTCGATGCGTTCGAGTTCGACTTCGCCGGCATCATCGAAAATGCACAGTTCGACCCGGGTGGCGTTGGCCGAGAACAACGCGAAATTGACCCCCAGGCCATCCCAGGTCGCACCGAGTGGAAAGGGCAGGCCTTCACGGATGCGCGAGGGTTCGGCACGGGGAGGCGGCGTTTCTTTCTTCGGACGGGACATATTTGCTCCAGCAACAGCGGACAGTAACGGGGCTCAGTATTTATTTCGCGGGCGAGCACACCCCTCGGTGGCGAGCGGGCTCGCCACGCAATGATTCAATGCAACGGCAGAAGCTTAGACCGCTGGCGGTTTTCGCGCCGCACGGGGCTTTTTCTCGGCGGCCTTTTCCCCAGGTGGTATCACCGCAGAGGCAGCAGCCGGCTTGGCCTTGGCCTTGGGTTTCGGTGCTGCAGCCTTGCCATTGAGCTTGGCATCGCCTTCTTTGCTCACGGCGGGCTTGCTTGCCGGGGCTTTTGCCGGCTTTTTCGGCGCCAGTTTTTCGGCTTCGGCGAGTTTGCGCGCCATCTCCCAGTGCCGTGCTTCCTGGCCCTCGGGTTTGCCTTCAGACTCCCAGATCTGATAGGCAAACTCGCGGATACGCTTATCGTCGGTACTCATCGCATTGCTCCTGAACTGAACTCAAGTGTGGGTAGTTTGGATAAAGAGATTGACCGGGAAATCCCCCAGCGCGGCGCTGATCATCAGCTCCCTGTTTTTTGTGACTGCGACGCTTGTAAAAAGTCCCTTCAGATTTTCCTCGGCGGTTGTGAAGGGCAAACTGACCCGGGTGTTGCCCCACTGCTGCGCGTCCACCTGAGGCTCGGCACTGTTTTCCAGCAGAGCCGAGCAACGGATCGGCACGATGACGATGGCGCGCTTGCCCTCCCATTCACGTACAAATCCCAGCACCCGATTGGCCTGACTGCCGATGACTTCGAGGGGTTGGTAGGTCCCGCGTCGAAACAGGTCGGCGTACTCGGCCCGCAGGTTCAAAGTCTGCGCAATCAACGCTTGCTTGATGCGCCCGTCGCGCCAATGCGTCAACAGATCAGGCAGATCCAGCGATTGCTGCAAGGCCTGTTGGCGGCTGGCGTAATCCACCGGCCGGCGGTTGTCCGGATCGACCAGGGTGAAGTCCCAGAAGTCAGCGCCCTGATAGAGGTCCGGCACGCCCGGCACGGTCATGCGCAGCAAGGTTTGCGCCAATCCGTTGAGGGCGCCGGGCAAGGCGATGGTGCGGGCGGCCTTGCCGAGGGCGCTGCGCAGCAGATCACCTTCCGGACTCAACAGCAGGCGCTGGGTGAAGCTCTCGGTGGCCTGTTCGTAAACCTCGTTCGGAGCGCTCCAGCTGCTCTGCAGCTTGGCTTCACGCAGGGCCTTGCGTTGCCATTGGCTGATGCGTTTGGCGTAGTCCTCCAAGGCCGGTTGGTCGTCGAGGTGCAACTCCAGCGGCCAACTGCCGAGCAGTGCCTGATAGAGAATCAGCTCATCCCCCGCAGACGGCATCTGGTCATCGTCGCGCAACGGGCGGGCGAGGGCGCGCCACAGGCCGACCTGTTCGACGTACCATTTACTGCGTTCACTCAAGATTGCCAGGCGCGCCCGGGTATCCTCGCCACGCTTGTGATCGTGGGTCGCGGTGGCGAGCAGGTTGTCCGGAAAATTGGCCAGGCGTTGGGCGCATGCCCCATGAAAATCGGCCACCGGGGCGCTGAACTGCTCGGTGCTGAAGCCAACGTCATTGCGCGACAGCAGCACCGCCGAGCGATAGAACGCGGTATCTTCCACGGCCTTCGCCGCGGCAGGTGACGTCAACTGTTGGAATCGCACGCAAGCATGCTTGAGCCGTTTACGCAGGCGACCGGCCGGGCGGTTTCGCCAGGCCTCGCCGCCCAGCCAACCTGCCAGGCACTCAAGCACTGGCCAGTCGGCTTCGCTCAAAGTCTGGCGGGCGCCCTCCATGGCTTGCTGGAAAAACACCTCGTCCTGGGTCGAACGCCCCAGGGCACCGATGTAGGTGCGATACACCGAGAAATGCACGATCAGTTCCTGCAACGCCCGACGGATCGCCCCAAGCGTCAAGTCGCGGGTCATCAGGTCATCCCGGGCCACTTGCAACAGGGCCTGGGCGACACTTTCGAAATCCCCGGCGAGCGAGCCATTGAGAATCTGCTGGCGCGCCAGTTGTGCTTCCTGGCGGAAGTCAGCCGGGCGTTCGCTGTAGCGCTGCCAGAGTTCGCCGAGGTTTTTTTCACCCTCGGGGTCGTGTTGCAACAGCGACAACTGGTTCATGAATTCGTAGCCGGTGGTGCCATCCACCGACCAGTCGCGGTGCAGGCTTTCGCCCTCACCAAGGATTTTTTCCACATAGATCGGCAGGTGCCGGCCCGGTGCCAGGCTGTCGACCCGCCGCCGCAGTTTGCGGCAGTAGCCCCGCGGGTCGGCGAGGCCGTCGATGTGGTCGATGCGCAACCCGTCGACCAGGCCTTGCTCTACCAACTGGAAAATCTTCGCGTGGGTCGCCTCGAACACCGCCGGACGCTCTACGCGCAAGCCACCCAGCTCGTTGATATCGAAAAAACGCCGCCAGTTGATGTCGTCCGCGGCGGTGCGCCAACTGGCGAGGCGGTAGCTCTGGCGTTCCAGCAAGTCGTGCAAGCGCTGGAAGCCCTCGCTGGTCTTTGAGTCGTAGGCTTGCAGATTGTGTTCAATGGTTTGCATCAGCGCCGGATCGCAGGCCAGTTCCCGTAGCTCCTCTTTTAACGGAATCGCCAGCCTGTAGGCGTCGGTCTGGTAACTCAAGGTGCTGAAGCGGTCCGCCAGTAATTTCAGCGGCTCGGCATCGGCCTTGAGCAGTTCGCCGTATTGGCTGGGGCAGATCGGAAAGTGATGATCGTAATGCTCGACGTAAAACGTGCCGCGCTTCGCATCGAAACGCAGCGCGAGGGTACCGTCCTGCAAGGCGATGCCGTAGTCGCTGCCGAGGAACGGCAACAGCAACTGGCCTTCCATCAAGGGGTCGGGCGAGTGCCACTGGATATCGAAGAACTCGCCGTACGGGCTCAGGCGTCCCCACTCGAGCAAGTCCAGCCACCAGGGATTGTCATTACCGCCGACCGCCATGTGGTTGGAGACGATATCGAGGATCAACCCCATGTTCTGCGCGCGCAGGGCACTGACCAGGCGACGCAATGCCGGTTCACCGCCGAGCTCCGGGTTGACGCTGGTCGGGTCCACTACGTCATAACCGTGCATCGAACCGGCGCGGGCGCTCAGCAGCGGCGAGGCGTAGACATGGCTGATGCCCAGGCGGGCAAAGTAGGGCACCAGCGGCACGGCGTCGTCGAGGGTGAAGCCTTTATGAAATTGCAGTCGCAGGGTGGCCCGTAGTGGTTCGATGTTGATTTGATTCATTGGTCACGCTCGGCCGCCTGAAGTCGCGCGCAGGCGAGCAGTTCCAGGCGCCGGGCGGCGTCCGGGTCGTCGAGCAGCGCTTCGCTGTACCCGGGCAGCCGTCGCGACCAGTTGGGGTGCGTATCGATGGTGCCGGGCAGGTTGGCCTGCTGTTCGATGCCCAGCGCATCCTCCAGCGGCAGCAGCACCAGCGGCGCGCGGGTGTGGCCGAGGAAACGCACACTGGCGTCGAGCACCTGATCGGTTTCATGGGACTCTTCGCGAAAGTTCTGCGGGTCCTGGCTCAAGGTCCGGCGCAGGCCTTCGCGCTCGCGCTCACGGTGCTGGCGCCACTCGATTTCAGCGCTGGCATCGACCAGGCCGAGGCGGGCGTTCCAGTCGATATCGCGGCCATGCCACCAGCCATTGAGCGTGGGCAGGTCGTGGGTGCTGGTGGTGGCCAGGGCGTTGTCCGGCCAGTCGAGGATCGGTTTGAAGTGGGTGTTGTCCTGTTCGAACAGCAACACGCGCATCCCGAGCATGGCGCGGGCGCTGAGTTTTTCCCGCAGGCCATCGGGCACCGTGCCCAGGTCTTCACCGAGCACAATGGCCTGGTGGCGATGGGACTCGAGGGTCAACAGCCGTAGTAAGTCGTCCAGCGGGTAATACAGGTAGGCGCCATCGGCTGGCGACGCGCCATTGGGGATCACCCACAAGCGCTGCAGGCCCATGACATGGTCGATCCGCAGGCCCCCGGCGTGGGCGAAGTTGGCCCGCAGCATTTCGATGAAAGCGCGAAAGCCATTGCGCACCAGGCCTTCGGGGGAGAAGGCGGAAATGCCCCAACCCTGGCCCGTGCGGTTGAGAATGTCCGGTGGCGCGCCAACGGTGAGGGAGGCGAGCAGTTCGTCCTGGCGACTCCAGGCCTGGCTGCCACCGCCATCGGCACCCACGGCCAGGTCGGCAATCAGGCCAATGCCCATGCCGCTGCTGCGGGCGGCGGCTTGCGCGCGCTCCAGGCACCGGGTGATCAGCCACTGGCAGAAGGCGAAGAAGCCGATGCGTCCGGCATTCTCTTCGGCGAATTCGGCCAGGGCGGCGCTGCGCGGGTTGCGCCACTGCTCCGGCCATTCACGCCAATCGAGGCTTTGCCCTTGGGCCAGGCGTGCCTCTTGAATGGCTTCGAAGCGGCAATGATTTTCCAGCGCTTCACCCCCGGCATGACGAAAGCTGCTGAAGTCGGCGTGCAGCGGATGTTCGCCCTGCACGAAGCCTTCGTACAGCGCCTGTAACAGCCGATGCTTGGCTTCGGCGGCGGTCGGCCAGTCGATCAATGGTAGCTCTTCCAGGTGCTTGAGCTCGGCGGCCAGGCCCGTGGCATCGATTGCGGTGCGCATCGCGCGCTCACCAAGAATCGCTCCCGGCGCGCAATACAGGCTGTTGAGAAACAGACGGCTGGAAGGCGAATAGGGGCTATAGCGGTGGGTGTCGTTGGCGAACATGGCATGCAGTGGACTGATCGCCAGGGCTTCGGCGCCGCGTTCACCGGCCACTCGGGCCAGGTCTTCCAGCGCCTGGGTGTCGCCAAAACCGCCATCGCCGGCACGGCGCAAGGCGTACAGTTGCACGCTCAGGCCCCAGGTACGCGGGATCGGGCTGTCCACGGCATCGCCCACGCTGTAGCAGCGGGCGGGGGCCACGGCCAGGGTGAAGCTCTGACCATCGATGTCGACGTGCTGGTAACCGACCGGAATCAGCCCGGGCAGGACGGCCTCGGCATCCAGTTTCAGACTCAGGTGCGAGCCATCTTCGAGATGGACCTCGCAGGGTGTCAGCGGCTCGAAAAAGTGCGCCAGGTTGAGTCCAACCCCGACATCGGCGGTGATCAGCGGCGGCAGGTGCCGGGTTTCCTGTACCTGTTGCAATTCGACCAGGCTGGCGTCGATTTCCTGGGCGCTGCCGGCCGGGTGGCCGAGACCGGTGAGTACGTTGCGCAGCACCGCGGGGGCGACTTTTTGCGGGCGGCCATTGGCGTCGATCCAGTCGACTGCAAGGCCGGCCCGGGTGGCCAGGATTTCCAGTTGCGCATCACTCATTGGCGCTCTCCATCAAGGGGTAGCAAAGGGGCCGCGGCCGTGAGGCTGACAAGCGCGCAATACGGGGGCAAGGTGCCTTGATCCAGCTGTTGACCGGACCCAGGCGGCTGTTCGAACAGTAAAGAAGCATTGACCGGTGGCGTGTGGCGTATTGGCTTGGCGCTGAGGTTGAGGTCGATGCGCAAGTGGCTGCCATCGCCCAGGCGCCAGGACGCGCTCACCGCTGCGGTGCCGAGCACCTCGGCATCCAGCGCGTGGGTACCGGGCAAAAACGCAATGATATGCCGATGCCGGATCTGCAACAGTTGCCGATAGAAGTCATGGACCGCCGATGGCGTGGTGGAGGCAAGGGCAGGGCGCGATGCTTCGAAAGTCTGTGGTGCGTTGGGATCGGGAATCTGTTCGCGTTTATGCGGGTCGGCAAAGGCGCTGAACGCGGCAAACTCATTGCGCCGTCCTTCGCGCACCAGCCGTGCCAGTTCGCCATGGTGGCTGGTGAAAAACAGGAAGGGTTGTTCGGCGGCAAACTCATCGCCCATGAACATCAGCGGGATCATCGGCGACAGCAGCAACAGCACCGTCGCCGCTTTCAACGCTTCGGGGTGGGCCAGTTGATGCAGGCGCTCGCCAAAGGCGCGGTTGCCGATCTGGTCGTGGTTCTGCAAAAACAGCACGAACGCAGTGGGTGGCAAATGCCCGCTGGGCTCGCCGCGTGACTCGCCGTGGCGGTTGACGTGGCCCTGGAACACAAAGCCCTGGCTCAGGCAGCGGGCCAGTTGTTCGGTGGGGTTTTCGGCATAGTCGGCGTAATAGGCATCGGTTTCGCCGGTCAGCAGCACGTGCAGGGCGTTGTGCCCGTCATCGTTCCACTGCGCATCAAAGCCCTGCTCGAGCAGGCTGGCCTGGTTATGTTCGTTTTCCACCATCAGCCACACATGGCGCGACGGATCGCTCTGCTCGCGCACCCGCTGGGCCAGTTCCTGGAGAAAATCCGGGTCTTCGATGGCGTGCACCGCGTCCAGGCGCAAGCCGTCGAAACGGTACTCCAGCAGCCACATCAAGGCGTTGTCGATGAAGAAGTCGCGCACCTCGCGCCGACGAAAATCGATGGCCGCTCCCCAAGGCG
>Ga0247820_10002058_pt1 | contig 11348 bp, 9 predicted proteins | sample 13C_Glucose_Day1_2_FD_192480 | JGI IMG/M metagenome (GOLD analysis project Ga0247820, IMG submission 192480) | Soil microbial communities from agricultural site in Penn Yan, New York, United States - 13C_Glucose_Day14 | ecosystem: Environmental > Terrestrial > Soil > Agricultural land | place...
GTGCACGCGCCGTCGAGCGGCAGCGTCGTGCGGGTCGAGCGGCTGACCAACCGCTACTGGGCGAGCCGATTCAACGGCGCACGGCGACTGGTGGCCGCGCAGTAGCTGGCAAGCGGATCAGGCGGCGGGCGGGCAGTTGGCAGGCAGCTGGGTAGGCGGGCGGATCAGACTGCGGCCGTCACCATGATCTCGACCTGGTACTTCGGCGTCGCGAGGCTCGCCTCGACGGTTGCGCGGGCCGGCGCGGAACCAGCCGGCACCCACGCATCCCAGATTGCATTCATCACGGGGAAGTCGGCCATGTCGACGAGATAGATGGTGGCGCTGAGGAGACGCGACTTGTCGCTCCCGGCCTCGGCAAGCAGGCTGTCGATCATCGCAAGGACCTGGCGCGTCTGGTCGCCGACGTCCTTCTCCGGATCCTTGGCAACCTGCCCCGCAAGGTAGGCGACACCGTTGTGGATGACGACCTGGGACATCCGGGGGCCGGCGTGCAGTCGCTTGATGGTCATGTGGGATTTCTCCGTTCGCTGATGAATGAAACGACGTCCGCCACCTGCTCCGCCTGCAGGAGCGCAGGCGCGTGGCCGACGCCGGGATAGCTGATCAGGGAAGCTTTCGGTCCGCGCTCGGTCATGGCGCGGGCCACCGGCTCCTCGAGCAGGTCCGATTCGGCTCCGCGCAGCACCAGGGTCGGGATGCGGACCCGGTCCCACAGCGGCCACAAGTCCGTGCTCGCCGGGTTGGCCAGCGCTGCACGGGTGGCATCGCCGATCCTCGCATCGTAGTGCAGCTTCCATTTGCCGTCGCGTGGCAGGACGATGTGTTCGCTGAGCAAGCGCCACTGCTCGGGCGTGTGCGGGCCGAACGACGCCGATGCCTGCATCACGTAGGCCATGCCCTCCTGGAACGATTCGAACTCCGTGCGGGTGCCCACCGCCTGGCCGATGCGGGCGATGCCTTCCTGACCGATCACCGGACCGACGTCGTTGATGACGAAACGGCCGATGGGGTTGCCCTCCATGGCGGCGATCATCAGACCGATCAACCCGCCCATCGACGTGCCGACCCAGTCGAGGCGCTCGACGCCGAGCCTGGCGATCAGCGTGACGCAGTCGGCGACGTACTGCGGAAACACATAGCCGCGATGATCGGGCAGGTGGTCCGACCGGCCGCGTCCGACGATGTCCGGGCAGACCACGCGATGCGTCGGCGCGAGCGCCTGCGCGAGCGTATCGAAGTCGCGCCCATTGCGGCTCAGACCATGCACGCAGACAACCACGTCCGGGTTGTCGCGCTCGCCCCATTCGGCGTACGCCATCCGGTGCAAGCCACCGGGATGAAGGCACTGGACGGTTTCGAGTCGCGGCAGCATGCGGTCTTCCTGGGAGGCTCATGCCGCGGGGCGGCTTGGGGGCATGAAACACGAGGGCTACAATCGAAGCATGGTATCAGCCGGCCCCGGCGCACCAGCGGCTCGGCAGGCGGCACCACGGCCGAACCGTCGACGGCAGCCGGCAAGTTCGCGGCGCGGTACCGGCAAACCCACCGGCACGAACAGCTGAACTCGAACAGGTGAACGACATGGCAGACAAGGCACTACACGGCAAGCTCGCACTGGTCACCGGCTCCACCAGCGGCATCGGGCTTGGAACGGCCAAGGCGCTTGCGCAGCGAGGTTGCAACCTGGTCGTCAACGGGTTCGGCGACCAGGCGGAGATCGACCGGCTGGTGAAGTCGCTCGCCGGCGAGCACGGCGTGAAGGTCGTCTTCGAGGGCGCGGACCTGAGCAAGGTAGCGGACACCGAAAAGCTCATGAAGCGCTGCGCGCAAGCTCACGGCGGCGTCGACATCCTGATCAACAACGCCGGCATCCAGCACGTCTCGTCCATCCAGGACTTCCCCGTCGAACGCTGGGATGCGGTCATCGCGCTGAACCTCAGTGCCGTCTTTCACACGACCCGACTGGCACTGCCGGCGATGCGCGAGCGCGGCTGGGGCCGCATCATCAACATCGCGTCGGCGCATGGGCTGGTGGCATCCGTCGAGAAGGCCGCGTACGTCGCCGCCAAACATGGCGTCGTGGGGCTGACCAAGGTCACCGCGCTGGAGACAGCCACTACCGGCATCACCTGCAACGCCATCTGCCCCGGCTGGGTCCTCACGCCGCTGGTGCAGAAGCAGATCGACGCCCGGGTGAAGGAAAAGGGCATCAGCCCGGAGGAAGCCAAGGCGCAACTGGTGGGCGAGAAGCAGCCCTCGCAGGAATTCGTGACGCCGGAGCAGATCGGCGAGCTGGCGGCATTCCTCTGCTCGCCGGCGGCGGACCAGGTGCGGGGCGCCGCCTGGTCGATCGACGGCGGCTGGACCGCACAGTAGCGGCGGCTTCCGTCGGACTGGCGGCTTCCGGCGGGCTGGCGGCTTCCGGCGGGCTCGCGGTTTCGATTGCGGGGGCGGCTTCAGCCGCGCGGCCCGCTTCGGTCGCGGCCGCCGTGTCGATGCGCCAATACGGCGGCTGATCGCGACGCCAGCGCAGGACCTGCGGTGGCCGCGATGCCCGCAGCCGCAGCTGGATTGCGCCATCCCGATCGGTCCGCAGCAATTCGACGCCCGCGCGGTCGAGCCGCGCGAGCACGGAAGGATGCGGATGGCGGTGGCGGTTGCGGTAGCCGACCTGCAGCAGTGCATGCGACGGCCGCACCGCCGCCAGCAACAGCGCGCCGGTCGCATGACGGCTTCCCTGCCGGGGAACGACCAGGACATCCGCACGCAGTCGGCTGGCAGCTTCGACGCCCGCGACCTTTGCATCAACCTTCATCGCACTCACCAGCGACGCTTCCGCCGCCACCGGCAGGTCGCCTGCAAGAAGCACCGATCCGCCCGCCGAAGAGATGCGCAGCACGCAGCTGCGCACATCATCGCGGGCGGCCTGGCGCTCCCCGGCCATCCCCGGCGGGTGAAGCACCTCGACTCGTGCCGGGCCGAGCTGCAGCGTCAGCCCCGCGACGCAGGCCTGCCGTTCCACCCGCGCGATCGCATCCGGCTGCGCGTTGAGCAGGCGCGTGTCGAAGCCGGCCAGCAGCCGGGCCGGCCGCAACGCCTGCAGCACTGCCGCCGCGCCACCGGCGTGCTGGACATCGAGATGCGAGATCACCAGCGTGTCGACGGATTCCAGGCCGCGTGAGCGCAGGTACGGAACCAGGAAGCGCATGGCGGCGCTGCGGTCGATGCCGCTGCCCTGGCCAGCATCGAACAGCAGCCGGGCCGCGCCAGCTTCCACCAGGATGCTGCTGCCCTGCCCGATGTCGAGCGCGGTGATGCGCAGCTCGTCCTGCGCCGGCAGCCGCGGCGCCGCAACGAGCATCGGCACGAGGCACAGCGGTCCTGCCGCGCGCATGGGAAAGCCCGGCGGCGCGATCGTCACCGCGGCACCCGCCACCGCGCAGAGCAGCGTCCATGGCCCAGGCACAGGGACGGCGACGCTCGCGCCCGGCCACCGGTCCAGCATCTCGAGCATGCCGATCAGGGCGCCGATCATCCACAGGTTGACCTGCAGGAGCAGTGCGCAGATCGGCTCGGCCAGCGGCGCGAGCAGCGCAGCTGCCACCGCGAGCGGCGTGACCACGAAGCTCACCCAGGGGATGGCGAAGGCGTTGGCAAGGGGCCCCACCAGCGACAGCGTCGAGAACAGCGCAGCCACCAGCGGTGCAAGGCCGATGGTTGCAGCCCATTGGCTGGCGAATGCCGCGCGCAGCGCCAACGGCAGCCGCAGGTCGCCGATTCCGGGCAGCGCCACCGATTGCATGTCGTGGCGCTCCTGGGCATGCGCGCACCACAGGATGGCCGCGACCGCGCCGAAGGACAGCCAGAAGCCCGCGGTGGCGACCGCCCACGGATCGACCACGACCACCACCGCGGCCGCCAGCAAGGTCACGTCCATCGCACCGCGCCCTCTTCCGGACAGGCTGGTGAGCGCGGCCATCGTCAGCATCCAGCAGGTGCGCTGCGATGGAATGCCCCAGCCGGAGAGCAACGCGTAGCCGAAAGCGACCACCACCGCGACGGCGAGGACGAGCACCTGCCTCGGCCAGCGCCCGAGCAGACGGCCGAGGCGGCCGCGCCTGCGCGCCCCCAGCCGGATGATTGCTCCCGCGAGCCAGGCGGCAACCAGGGCGAGCATCGTCACATGCATGCCGGAGATGGCCATCAGGTGGCTCACGCCGGTGCGCGAGAACAGACCCCAGAGGCCGGCGCCGATCGCCCCCTGGTCGCCAAGCGCAAGGCCCGCGACGACCCCGAGCAGCGACCAGCCGGCGGTTCGATCGCTGCCGGAAGGTTCGACGCGATGCGCATGGACCGCCTCCAGCCGGTCACGCAAGCGCGCGCGCCAGCCCTCGAACATGACCAGGATCGCGGCGCCGGGCCGCCAGCCGAGTCCGGGCGGTGCATCCTTCAGCCGCTCGCGTGCGTAGACACGGCCGATCGCGCCGATGCCCTGCTGCAGGTAGCGCAGCTCAAGGTCGAAGCCACCCGGATTGGCCGGCGCGACCGGGCGCTTGAGGCGGACCGCCAGCCGCCAGTACTCGCCCGGCTGCGCCCAGACGGCGCCCTCGAGGAGGTCGGCGTCGACTGAGCTGCCTGCCAGTCCATATTCCGCAGGCTCGGGACCATATTCCGACGGCTTGGAACTCCGAGCGGATCGCCGGTGCTTCTCAGCCAGCGGGCCCCAGTCGAGCTGAACCCGCTCGAGGCCTTCACAGGTGCGGCCGGGCGGGCCGCCGGGATCTGGCGCGCCGGCAATCCGGCAGCCGGCAACAGTGAAGCGCACCCGGTCGCCGAAGTCGAAGCGCTGCGGCATGCCGTCGACGATTCCGACCAGCTCGAGATCGTGACCCTCCAGCGCCGCCGGCAGCCGGGATTGCAGGGCATCGTGCACGCGCCACGAAAACAGCAGCCCGGCCGCCAGCACCGCGACCAGCAGCCGCGTGCCGGAGAGCAGCAGCTGCCGGCGCCTCGGGTGCGCCGTCACCGGCGTGACGATGATCCGCAGCCGCGCAGGCAGCCTCGGGAGCAGCCAGGCCAGCACCGGCGCGGATGCAATCAACACGGCCAGTGCCAGCAGCATGAGGACCGACCACCCCGCCGCGGGCAGCCGGCCGCCGACATGCAGTGCGCTTGCCGCGGCCACCAGCACGGCGGCGAGCAGGCGCGCCGACGGCAGGACGAGGGGAAGGTAGCTCGCGAGCATGGTCGCGAGCGTAGGCGGCGCAACGACAGCGGTCGATCGGCCGCGGCGTTCGCGTGGCCTAGGCTTCGAGGCCGCGGCCGCATGGCCGCCGCCCCTGCGTCCTAGGTCGTCAGTCGCCTTGCATCAGGCGGCGGAATGTGTCCCAGCGCCGGCAGCACCCGCTGCGCGTTGGCCGCCGTTGCCGCCACCACCTCGTCGCGGGAGATGCCGCGCAGCTCCGCGAGCACCCTTGCGATGCCTGGCAACTCCGCCGGCGTGTTGCGCGCCGGATGCCGCCAGGCCGGCGAGATGTCGGGCGAATCCGTCTCCAGCACGAGCGCCTCGATCGGCAGTGAGCCGGCAAGGCGGCGGATGTTGAGTGCGCGAGTGAAGGTCATCGCGCCGCCGAAGCCGAGCGCAAGTCCCAGGTCGATCAGCTGGCGTGCCTGCTGCTCGCTGCCGTTGAAGGCGTGGGCGATGCCGCCCACCGGTCGAAAGCGCCGCACTTCCTTTGCGACCGCGTCGACCGAACGCCGCACGTGCAGGATCACGGGCAGCTCGTATTCCTTGGCAAGCCGCATCTGCTCGACGAAGAAATGACGCTGTCGCTCGAGGTCGAGGCCGGGCACGAAGAAGTCGAGACCGATCTCGCCGATGCCGGCAAAACGCGGATGACTGCGGGCCGCCTCGATCGCCGCGCGCAGGCGCTGCAGGTCTGCGTCCGCGGATTGCCCGACCAGCAGCGGATGAATGCCGAGGGCGAACCAGATGTCGCCGTTCTCGGCCACCAGCCGATGCACGCCATCGAAATGATCGACGCCGATGGCCGGCACGACGAAGGCGTCGACTCCCGCCGCGCGCGAGGCGTGCAGCATCTGCGACCGATCGGCCGAGAACTCCGACGCGTCGAGATGGCAGTGGGTGTCGACCAGCATCGCCTGCTCAGGAGCCGCTGGCGACCTCTTCGACCAGCGGCAGCTCCAGGTGAACCGGCTTGAGTGTGCCCTCGCGCAACGCCATGTGCCGCCCGGTCTTCGCTGCCAGCTCGAGGTCGTGGGTGACGATGATCACCGCGGTCCCGAGCCGGCTGGCGAGCGACTGCAGCAGCGCGAACATCTCCTTTGCGGTGACCGCATCGAGGTTGCCGGTGGGCTCGTCGGCGAGCACGCAGCGGGGCTCGGTGACGAGCGCGCGCGCGAGTGCGACCCGTTGCCGCTCCCCACCCGACAACTCCCCCGGGCGGTGGGTGCGCCGCTCGGCGAGCCCGACCAGGTCGAGCAGCTTGTCGGCCTGGGCGCTCGCGGCCCGCCGCGACATCCCGCGAATCAGCAGCGGCATCGCCACGTTCTCGGTGGCCGAGAATTCGCCGAGCAGATGGTGGAACTGGTAGACGAAGCCGAGCTTGCGGTTGCGCACCAGGCCCCGGCGCGTCTCGTCGAGCTGGTCGAGCCGCTCGCCTTCGACTTCGACCTCGCCGGCGGTGGGCTCGTCGAGGCCGCCGAGCAGATGCAGCAGCGTGCTCTTGCCCGAGCCGGAGGCGCCGACGATGGACACGACGTCGCCGGGATGTACGTCCAGGTCGACGGACTTCAGCACGTGCAGGACGCGCCCGCCTTGCTGGAACACCTTGGCGAGATTGCGGCAGGCGATGACCGGCTGCGCCGCCGTGCCTCGCCGTTCTTCGGACAGGTCATTCATAACGCAACGCCTCCGCGGGCTTGACGGCCGCAGCCCGCAGGCTTGGATAGACGGTCGCGATCAGCGCCAGCAGACAGGAGATCAGCGCGATCCAGGCGACATCCGGCAGACGCAGGTCGCTCGGCAGGGCGCTGATCACGTAGATGCCCGGCGGCAGCACGCGAAAGCCGAACAGCGACTCGACCGCGCCCACCAGGTTGCCGACGTTGAGCGCGATCAGCACGCCGAGGAAGACGCCGAGCAGGGTACCGAGCAGGCCGATCATCGATCCCTGGATCATGAAGATCGACAGGATCGAGCGCGGCGACGCGCCCAGGGTACGCAGGATGGCGATGTCGGGCCGCTTGTCGGTCACCGTCATCACCAGCATCGACACCAGGTTGAAGGCGGCCACCGCGATGATCAGGGTCAGGATGATGAACATCATCCGCTTCTCGACCTGTACGGCGGCGAACCACACCTGGTTCTCCCGCGACCAGTCCCGCACCAGGTACTGACCGCCGAGCCGCTGCGCGAGGTCCTGCGCGATCCTCGGTGCCTGCTGCATGTCGGTCGTCTTCAAGCGCACGCCGCTCGCGCCGTCGCTCCGAAAGAAGGTGGCGGCGTCCTCGATGTTGGCGAGGATCAGCGTGCTGTCGTATTCGTAGTGGCCGGATTCGAAGATTCCGCGGATGGTGAACTGCTTGAGGCGCGGCACGATGCCGGCTGGGCTGACGGTGCCCTGCGGCGCGATCATCGCGAGCTTGTCGCCCGGCAGCAGGCCAAGCTGGTCGGCCAGCACGCGGCCGACGATGATGCCGAATTCGCCGGGTACGAGATCGGTCAGCCGGCCGGAGCGCATCTGCGCGCCGATGTCCGACACGGTGGGCTCGGCCTTCGGGTCGATGCCGCGCACGGCGGCACCGCGCACCGTCTCGTCGCGGGTCACCACCACCTGCCCGGCCACGAAAGGCGCGGCACCGATGATGCGCTTGTCCTCCCGGGCACGAGCCGCGATAGCTTCCCAGTCCTGGATGCCGGTGTGACCGTAGACCTCGATATGCGACAGCACCGACAGCATCCGGTCGCGGACCTCCTTCTGGAATCCGTTCATCACCGACAGCACGACGATCAGCGCGGCGACACCGAGCGAGATGCCCGCCACCGATAGCGCGGCGATGAACGAGATGAAGCCGTTGCGCTGGCCGACGCCTCGCCCGCTGCGTGTGTAGCGCATGCCCACGAACCATTCGAAGGGAGAAATCACCTGTCGCTTCCCGGAAACCGAATGGGGCAGTTTGCCATAGGTCGGCCTCGGCATGCCCTGCGCCCGGGCGCTCTCCGCCCTCCTCCCTGCGCCCTGCTCTCTGCCCGGCGTCCGCGCGCTCTACAATGCCCGCCGTGAGTTCAACGGCATCCAGGGTAATCGTCGTGGCGGGCGCGCTGACGCAGCCCCACTGGGTGCCGCCGGCGGAAATTCGCGCCCGCCTCACGCGCACGTCGGGGCTTGCGGACCTGCGCGCGCCGGCCGTCGAATTGCCGCAGCAGGAAGAGGTGCTCCCCCGCGAACTCGCGCACGACTGTTGGTTGCGGGCGCAGCTGGCTGAGACAGTGCCCGGCATCGCGCCCGGTGCGATGGCCGCGGTGAGGCAGCTGGCGGCGCTCCCTTCGGATCCAGCTGGTGTCCGGCTGGAGCTCCGCGGCTGGCTGCTCGAACCCGTGCACTTCCATCTCGCAAAGGACCATGTGGTGCTCGTGGCCGGTGCGGCGCAGGGGCTGGCGCAGGCCCAGGCGCAGGCACTCGCGCAGTCGATCGCACCGGTCCTCGCACAGGACGGCCTGTCGCTGACGGTGGCAAGTCCCGGCCATTGGCTGATGGGCGACGCACAGCAGGCCCTGCAGCTGCAATGCGCGGCGTCGGAAGCCGCCGCCGGCCGCAACGTCGATGGCTACCTGCCGGACGGCGCCGACGCGCGCCGCTACCGGCGCCTGCTCAACGAGATCCAGATGACCTGGCATGACCATCCGGTCAACGAGCAGCGCGCCGCCGATGGCGATCTGCCGCTCAACAGCGTCTGGCTGAGCGGGCCGGCCACCGCGGATGCGGTCGCCGCTTTTCGCGAGGGCGTCGCCGGGGGGCGGTTCCGTCTCGAGGACAGTCTGCTCGGCCCGCGCCTGCGCGACGACCGCTTCGCCTGGCTCGACGCCCTGCAGGCGCTGGATGCGCGGCTGCACCAATGGCTCACGGCGCCGCAGCCGCCCGTGGTACTGCTGTGCGGCGAGCGCGAGGCGCGCCGCCTGGAGCGACGCGCGACCGCATGGCGTGGCTGGCCGGGAGCGGTCGGCAGCGGCTTCGCGAGGCTCACGCGCAGCCTGAGGCCGGCGCAGCGGACGGCCGACGGCGATCGCGTGCGCGATGCCGGGCCGCCGATCGCGGACTCGCTGGCGCGCCTCTTCACCGAGACGCCCTGAACGAAATGACCGACACCAAGACGGATGAGATGAACGCGTGAAGCTGCAGACCCGGACCATCGACTACCTGGCGCAGCAGCGCCTGCTCGAAGGCGGCCTGCCGCCACTGCTCGCGCGGCTGCTCGCGGCGCGCGGCATCAGCCGCTACGAGGACACGCGGCTCGAGTTGGCCGGCATGTTGCCGCCGGACCTGCTGATGGGGCTCGATGCAGCCGCGCGATTGCTCAGCGACACCATCGACCGACGTGAGCCGATCCTCGTCGTCGGCGACTACGACTGCGACGGCGCGACCGCCATCGCGGTGGCGGTACTGGGCCTGCGAAGCATGGGCGCGACTGTCGACTACCTGGTGCCGAACCGCTTCGAGAACGGCTACGGGCTGACCCCCGAGGTGGCGGAGATGGCCGCCCGGCACCCGCGCCTTGGCTGCCCTCGCCTGCTGGTGACCGTCGACAACGGCATCGCGTCGGTGACCGGCGTCGCGCGCGCGCAGGAACTCGGCATGAAGGTGCTGGTCACCGACCACCACCTGCCCGGCGATCGGCTGCCCGACGCGGAAGTGATCGTCAATCCGAACCAGCCCGGTTGCCGCTTCCCGAGCAAGTGCATCGCCGGCGTCGGCGTGATGTTCTACCTGCTCACTGCGCTGCGCGCGCAGCGGCGCGCCCTCGGCCGCTTCAATGGCCCGCAGCCGTCATTGGCACCGCTGCTCGACCTCGTCGCGCTCGGCACCGTTGCCGACGTGGTGCCGCTCGACCGCAACAACCGCATCCTGGTTGCCGCCGGCCTGCAGCGCATGCGCGCCGGCCGTTGCCGCGCCGGCATCACCGCCCTGCTGCAGGTTGCCCGCCGGTCGGCGCGCACGATCGCGGCGGCCGACCTCGGGTTCGCGGTCGGGCCGCGGCTCAACGCGGCGGGCCGTCTCGCGGACATGTCGCTCGGTGTCGAATGCCTGCTGACGGAAGACTTCGGCCAGGCGATGGCGCTTGCGGAGCAGCTCGACCAGATCAACCAGGATCGGCGCGCGATCGAGCAGACGATGCGCGACCAGGCAACGAGCCTGCTGTGCGAGGTGAAGCCCGAGCGGCGCACGCTGGTGGTGCATGATGCCGGCTGGCATCACGGCGTGATCGGCCTCGTCGCGTCGCGCATGAAGGACCTTCACCACCGCCCCTGCATCGCGCTCGCGCCGGAGAATGATGAGGTCCTGCGCGGCTCCGGCCGCTCGATTCCCGATGTGCACCTGCGCGACGTCCTCGACCTGGTCGAGAAGCGCAACCCCGGAATGCTGCTGAAATTCGGCGGTCATGCGATGGCAGCGGGCCTGTCCATGAAGCGAGCCGACCTGCCCGCCTTCGAATCGGCCTTCGAGGCCGCGGTCACGACGCTCGCGGATCCCGACGCCTTCAGTCCCAGCCTGCTGACCGACGGGCCGCTCGACGGGCCCGACTTGTGCCTCGACGTCATCGAGCAGATCGATTCCCAGATATGGGGACAGGGTTTTGCGCAGCCGCTCTTTTCCGGCCGCTTCACCATCCTCTCTCAGCGACTGATCAAGGACCGGCACATGAAGCTTGAACTGGCGCTGGAATCGGAGCCGCGGCGTCGGCTGAAGGCGATCTTCTTCGGCCGTGCGGAGGCGCTGCCGCGGCAGGCGGTGCTGGCCTACCGACTCCAGCGGGAGGAATACCAGGGGCTGGCCGGCGTCTGCCTGCATGTCGAGCACGTCCTGAGCGAACTGACCGCTGCGGCTCGATGACGGCCGGCACCGGTCCACGACTCCCTCCTGGCGACGGGTCGCTTTTCCTGTCCCTGGCTGTCTCGCGCCAGATCGCGGAAGGCGGGTGGAGCGCCGTTGACCGCGGAGTCGCGGGAGGCGGGCGGATCTTCGCGGGCCTGGTCATCGGCACCTTCATCCTCGCGGCCAGCATGTCCTACGCCCAAGCCCAACTGGTGGCCGATTTCGCATCAC
>Ga0247820_10002059_pt1 | contig 11325 bp, 9 predicted proteins | sample 13C_Glucose_Day1_2_FD_192480 | JGI IMG/M metagenome (GOLD analysis project Ga0247820, IMG submission 192480) | Soil microbial communities from agricultural site in Penn Yan, New York, United States - 13C_Glucose_Day14 | ecosystem: Environmental > Terrestrial > Soil > Agricultural land | place...
TGCCGGTCGAGGTCGATGCGGAGGGCTTCGTCGTGCACCGACCGGTCCGAACCAGCGACGACCCGATGTGGCAGGACTACCAGTGGGTGGCGATGCTCGACCCCGTCGAGCTCGCCGATGGAGTCCCCCGCCACCCCGGGCCGGGCTCGGGCCCGGATGCCGCGCTGCCGCCCGCGCTGGTCGTGCACCGCCTCGACGCGGCGGTGCGGCACGGGCGCGAGACGTGGTGGGCAGAGGTGTCGCCGCGGGAGGAGTACGCACCCCGGTGCACGTGCTGCCCGCTCCTCTTCGGCCGGGTCAGCGAGGATCACGACCGGGACGGTGGTGGCCCGACGATGCGCTCCCGACCGGTCGGCCTCGCGTATGCGACGTCCTACCTGGTCGCGCTCGATGTCGAGACCGGAGTCTGCATGCACGTGGAGCACCTCGACGGCGACCATGCCGGCCGCGGCTTCTCCGTCGACATCCGCAGCGTGGTCACTGCCGGCTGACCGACGGGCCGGACGTGCGCCAACGGACGGACAATGGGGCCAACGACAGGCACAACCACGCTCAGCCGCCGATCTCCAAGGTTCGTTTGCCCGTCCGTGGAAGCACCCACAACGGCAGAACGGATCGTTCATCCGGCATCCCTGCCGTGACCTCGCTCGGCGACGGAACTTCCGGGCCCCGCGGTCAGTCCTCGACGACCAGACCCATCGCGGCGAGCAGCCCTGCGGCGCCGAGCGCCTCCACCCGCAGCCCGCGCACCCGGTTCTCCGACGGGTCGAACGCGTAGCCGACGGCGCCCACCAGGTTGGCCTCTCGCAGGTCGGTGCCGACGAAGACGGCGCCGCAGAGGTCGCTCTCGCCGAAGTCGACCCGTTGGGCGTCGGCACCACCGAAGTCGGCCTCGCGCAACGAGCAGCCGACCAGCCGCGACCCGGCAATCGCGCCCTCTTGGAACGAGGCGAGATCGAGCCGGCACCGTTCGAGGTCCCATGGCCTGGCCGACAGCGCCGCCTCCCCCGCGCGCGTCCAGATCACGGCCAATGCGGTGCACTCCACGAAGGTGCAGTCGCTGAACCGCGACCCGGACAGGTCGACCCGGTTCAGGTTGCACCCGGTGAACACGCAGTCGGTGAAGGTGCAGTCCCGCAGCACCGCCCCCTCGAGCACGGCGCGCTCGAACCGGCAGCCCTCGAGCTCGACGCCGTCGAGCACCTGGCCGGGTGCGAGGCCCTCGGTGATGGTGAGGTCGGCGGCGTACCCGCCGGTGCCGGCGAGCCGCTCCAGCAGGGATACCGGGTCGCTCATCCGTGCGCGTGACGAGCCGCGAGCGCGCGCAGGTCATCGATCGCGCCGGCCGCGGACTCGGCGCCGTAGTCGGCCGACCCGGCGACGAAGACGTCGGCGCCGGCCTCGGCGCACTGCTCGATCGTCGATGCCGAGACGCCGCCGTCGACCTGGATCCACACCTCGCCACCGTGCCTGCGCACGGCCTCGCGCACCTCGCGCACCTTGGGCATCTGGTCGGCCATGAACGACTGACCACCGAACCCCGGCTCGACGGTCATGACGAGCACCATGTCGACCTCGGGCAGCAGGTCCGCGTACGGCGCGAACGGCGTGCCCGGCTTCACCGCGAACGCGGCCCGAGCGCCGGCCGCGCGGATCGCGCGAGACGTGGCGACGGCATCCTTCACGGCCTCCACGTGGAAGGTGACCGACTTGGCACCGGCCTCGGCGTAGCCGGGTGCCCACCGGTCCGGGTCCTCGATCATCAGGTGGCAGTCGATCGGGATGGGCGACACCCTGATCAGCGCCTCGACGACCGGCAGCCCCAGGGTGAGGTTCGGCACGAAGTGGTTGTCCATGACGTCGACGTGCGCCCAGTCGGCGCTCGAGATGGTGTCGAGCTCGCGCTCGAGGTTGGCGAAGTCGGCCGACAGGATCGACGGGGAGATCTGCACGGGCGACACCCTAGCGAGCCGGTTCAGCCGTCCTTGCGCAGCAGCGCGACGAACATCGCGTCGGTGCCGTGCACGTGCGGCCAGAGCTGCACGTACGGCCCCTCCCCCAGCTCTTCCACCGGCCGGCCGACGGCGTCGGTGAACAGCGGGCGGGCGTCGATGACCTCCACGTCGTGCCGGCGCTTCAGCACGTCGCTCACGACGAAGCGCGTCTCGGCGACGTGCGGGCTGCAGGTGGCGTACGCGACGACACCGCCTGGCGCGACGGCATCCAGCGCGGAGGTGAGCAGCGCACGCTGGAGGGGCGCGAGCTCGGCGACGTCGGACGGCTGGCGGCGCCAGCGGGCCTCGGGCCGGCGGCGCAGGGCCCCCAGGCCGGTGCAGGGCGCGTCGACGAGCACCTTGCCGAAGGCCGCGGGCTCGTCCTCGCCGACCACCCGCCCGTCGGCGGTGCGCACCTCGACGCGGCGGCCCAGCGTCTTGGCGTGCCGGACGAGGGCGCGCAGCGTGTTCCGGACCAGGTCGGCGCGGTGCGGCGTCACCTCGACCGCGGTGAGGTCGGCGCCGGCCTGGACCGCCAGTGCACCGAGCACTCCCGCCTTGCCACCAGGGCCGGCGCACAGGTCCAGCCAGTGCGCGGGCACCTCGCCAGGGACGTCGACGGCGGCCAGCACGAGGGCGACGAGCTGGGACCCCTCGTCCTGCACCGCCGCGCGCCCGTCGCGCACCTCCGGGATGCCGCCCGGGTCGCCCGAGCCGAGCACCACGCCGATCGGCGAGATGCGGCTGGGCTCGACGTCGTCGTAGGCGCAGAGCTCGTCGACGGTGGTCAGCCCGGGCCGGGCGACGACGTGCACGCTCGGCGGCTCGTTGTCGGCCGTGAGCAGGGCGGCGAGCTCGGCGTCGACCGTGTCAGCGGTGGCGCGGCCGTGTCCGAGAAGGGCGGCGCGCAGCGCGGTGACGACCCACTCCGGGTGGCTGTGCCGCACGGCGAGCGCGGGCGCTCCCCCGCCGTCGGGCACCACGGCATCGCGCCACTCCTCGAGAGAGCGCTCACTGGTCCGCCGCATCACGGCGTTGACGAACCCGCTCGCCCCGGCACCGGCGACGACCTTGGCCAGGCCCACCGTCTGGTCGGCAGCGGCGTGCGTCGCGACGCGCATCCCGAGCAGCTGGTGCACGCCAAGGCGCAGCACGTCGAGGACCTGCGGGTCGATGCGGTTGGTCTCCCGGCCGGCCGCCTCGGCGATGACGGCGTCGTAGAAGCCCTGCCAGCGGATGGTGCCGAAAGCCAGCTCGGTCGCGAACGCGGCGTCGCGCCCCTCGAGGCGGTGGCGGCGCAGGATCGCCGGCATCTCGAGGTTGGCGTAGGACCCCTCGTCGACCGCGCGCAGCAACGTGTAGGCCGCGAACCGGGTCGGCTCGGCCCGTCGGGTGCGCTCGGACGGCGCGGTGGCACTGCGCTGGCGGGGTCCGCGACCACCACCGCCGCCGCTCGCGCCGCTGCCGCCGCCACGCTTGTCGTGCTCAGCCATCGAGGCGCTCCCCTGCTGCGATCCGGACACCGCGGGCCCAGTCGGCCGCGGCCATCGGCTTCTTGCCGTGCGGGCGCACCTCGCCCAGCTCGACCGGCGTGGATCCCGTGCCGACGACAACCGCGTGCTTGCTGACGTGCAGCTCGCCCGGGCCGAGCGCCAGGGCGTCGTGGGCGGGCATCACCCGGGTCGGGCCAGTGGGGCCGTCGCCCCGCGAGGGGCCGGGGTGCGGCGCGACGCGCACCGGCCCGACCTTGACCCGCTCGCCGCGGAAGGTGGTCCAGGCCCCCGGTGCGGGCGTGCACCCGCGAACGTGCCGGTCGACGACGTGCGCCGGCAGCCCCCAGCGCACCTGCGCCTCCTCGGTGCTCAGCTTGGGCGCGAGGCTGACGCCGTCGCCCGGCTGTGGCACCGCGTGCAGCGAGCCGTCGGCGAGGCCGTCCATCGTCGCGACGAGCAGGCCCGCGCCGGCGTGGGCCAGGCGGTCGAGCAGGCTGCCCGCCGTGTCGTCCGGGCGGACCGTCTCGGTCAGCGTGCCGAGTACCGGGCCGGTGTCGAGCCCCTCCTCGAGCACGAAGGTCGTGGCGCCGGTGACGTCGTCGCCGCTCATCAGCGCGCGCTGCACCGGAGCGGCGCCGCGCCAGGCCGGCAGCAGCGAGAAGTGGAGGTTGACCCACCCGTGGGCGGGCACGTCGAGCGCGGAGCGCGGCACCAGGGCGCCGTAGGCGACGACCGGGCAGCAGTCGGGCGCGATCGCGGTGAGCCGCTCCAGGAACGCGGGGTCGCGCGGTGTCGGTGGCGTCAGCACCTCGATGCCGTGCTCGAGCGCGACCTGCTTGACCGGCGAGGGCGCGAGCGCGCGACCGCGCCCGGCCCGGGCGTCCGGGCGGGTGATGACGGCGGCCACCTCGTGCCGCGAGGCCAGCAGGGCGAGCAGCGAGGGCACCGCGGTCTCGGGGGTGCCGGCCAGGACGAGGCGCACTCAGCGCCTCCCGAACACGCCGGCGTGCGGGCTGACCTTGACCACCGGCGCGGTGGCGGCCCAGTCGGCCTCGCGAACCAGGCGCATCGCCTCGCGGCGCTGCTCGGGGTCGAGCCGGTCGACGAACAGGATGCCGTCGAGGTGGTCGGTCTCGTGCTGCACGGCACGCGCCAGCAGGTGGGTGCCCTCGACGGTGACCGGCTCGCCGAACGCGTTCCAGCCTCGGGCGACGACCTGCACCGCGCGCGGGGTGTCGAAGCGCAGCCCCGGCATCGACAGGCACCCCTCGGGCTCGGTCTCCTCCTCGTCGCCCAGGGTGAGGTCGGGGTTGACGAGGTGGCCGACGGCACCGTCGACGCGGTAGGTGAACACCCGCAGCCCCACGCCCAGCTGCGGGGCGGCCAGACCGGCCGCACAGGCATCCAGCATCGTGTCGGTGAGGTCGCCGACGAGGCGACGCAGCTCGGCGTCGAAGTCGACGACCGGTGCTGCGGGCGTGCGCAGGACGGGGTCGCCGAACAGCCGGATGGGGGTGACGCTCACGCCCGGGAGTCTAGGTGCCGCAGGTGGGGGGCGGTCACGTCGTGGGGTCCGGGGGGTCGACACGCACCGACACCGGGTCGGGGTCCTTGCGGGCCGACGCCCTGGCGCGCATCGCCGCGAGCTCGCGGGCGAGCGCCGGGCCGTCGGGCCGCGCGACGGTGACCAGCGTGCGCCAGCGGTCGGTGACGCCGTGCGGCAGCGGGCCGAGCAGGGACGCCGTGGCCGGCAGGTCGAGCTCGGCGGTGGCCGCCTCGAGAGCCGGCCGGGCGCCGGTGAGAACCGCGAGCCGCGAGGCCGGCGGCAGGGACAGCTCGCGTCGCTCCTCGAGCTCGCGCTCGACGAACCAGGCGGGGTCCCAGCGCACGAGCGCCTCGACGGCCGGGATCGACACCTCGGTCGGGGCCCCGGCCAGGACGACCCGGCCGCCCTCGGACGCCGGCCGCACCAGGGCCGCCGCCGCCAGCCAACGGCGCAACGACTCCTCCCCCGCGGTGAGGCTCGGGCGCTCGATCAGCGCCCAGGCGTCGAGCAGCAGGGCGGCGGCATAGCCGTCGGGGGCGACCGGCTCGGCGCCAGGCGTGGACACGACCAGGCGCGCCCCGGACGCCACCGTCTCGAGCACGGTGCCGGCGCCGGAGCGCTCGACGGGCACGCCGGGGAACGCACGGCCGAGCTCCTCCGCCGTGCGACGGGCGCCGACGACGGACGAGCGCAGCCGGTGGCCGCTGCACGCCGGGCAGCTGAAGGCGGTCTCGACGCGGCCGCACCACCGGCAGGCCGGCGGCCCCTGCGGCCCCGGCAGCCCGAGCGGCCCCGCGCACACCGTGCACCGGGCCGGGCGCCGGCAGTCCTGGCAGGACAGCGAGGGCAGGTAGCCGCGACGCGGCACCTGCACCAGCACCGGACCACGCTCGAGGGCCTCCTTGGCGGTGCGCCAGGCGATGGAGGGCAGGTGGGCCGCGGCGACGGCCGGGTCGCGGTCGGCGTCGTGGCCCTCACCGGCGACCCGCACCGACGGCACGGCCCGACGCAGGGTCTCCCGAGGCGCCTCGACCGCGGTGAGCGCCCCCCGTGCGACCAGGTCGGCGACCGCCACCGACCGGCCGAACCCGGCGGACAGCGCCGCGGCGCCGTGCACCTGCGCCCGCGCGAGCAGCACCTCGCGCACGTGCGGGTAGGGGGCGCGGGGCTCGTCGAGCAGGTCGTCGCCGTCATCCCACCAGGCGACCAGCCCGAGGTCGTGCACCGGCGCGAACGCCGCAGCCCGGGTGCCGACGACCACCTGTGCGTGGCCGCGCAGCGCCTTGAGGTAGGCGGTGTAGCGCGCCTGCGGCCCCTGGTCGGCGGTGAGCCGGGTGTGCCGCCCGGGCCCGAGCACCTCGACCAGGGCCGCCTCGACCCGCACGACGTCGCGGTGGTCGGGCACGACGAGGACGGCACCGCGCCCACCCTCGACCACGGCCCGGGCGGCCTCGGCGATCAGCACCGGCCAGTCACCGCCGGCGACCACCGAGGGGACGGCGAGCAGCGACGCGGTGGGGGCACCCCCCGAGGTGAGGTGGGACAGGAACGCCGGCCCGACGGCATACGGCAGCCAGGCCCGGGGCACCCGCTCGGGCAGCGCCGGGTGCTCGGGTGCCTCCGCCGCCAGTGCCTTCTCGGCCGTGGCGTGCCGTGGCGGAACCGCGAGGCGCAGCACGTCGCCCAAGGAGCCGGCATACCGGTCGGCGACCGCGCGTGCCGTGGTGAGCACCTGCGGGGTGAGCACCGGTTCGGGTGACACGACGCGGCGCAGCGGGCTGAGCCGGCCGAGGTGCTCGGCGTCGGCCCGGCGCTCGAGCACGAAGCCGTCGAGGTCCTGGCCGGCGAAGCGCACCTTGACCCGCACCCCCGGTGCCGCGGTGTCGGCCATCGACGTGGGCACGGTGTACTCGAAGGGGCGGTCGAGGTGCGGCAGGCCGGTGTCGACCTGCACCAGCGCCACCGGCAGCTGCCCGGTGGTCGGGTCGTCGCCGGCGAGGCGGCGCGGACTCCGCACGGACGGCCTGGGCGACAGCAGCGCCAGCTGCTCCCCCTCATCCGTCTCGCCCGGTGTCGTCATGGGCCCGAAACTAGCGGAGCCCACCGACCCCGGCGGGGTCGGTGGGCTCGCGCTGTGGATGACGGGGTGGTCAGCCCTTGACCGCGCGCTGCAGCGCCTCGACGCGGTTGGTGCGCTCCCAGGTGAAGCCGTTGTCGACGCCCTCGACGTGGGTGCGGCCGAAGTGCCCGTAGGCCGCCGTCGCCTTGTAGATCGGGCGGAGCAGGTCGAGCGCATCGAGGATCGCCGCGGGCCGCAGGTCGAAGGTCGACAGGATGGCGGCCTGGATCTTCTCGGCGGCGACGGTCTCGGTGCCGAAGGTCTCGACGTAGAGGCCGACCGGCTGGGCCTTGCCGATCGCGTAGGCGACCTGCACCTCGCAGCGGCGGGCCAGGCCCGCAGCGACGACGTTCTTGGCGACCCAGCGGGTGGCGTACGCCGCCGAGCGGTCGACCTTGCTCGGGTCCTTGCCGGAGAAGGCGCCGCCACCGTGGCGGGCCATGCCGCCGTAGGTGTCGACGATGATCTTGCGACCGGTGAGGCCGGCATCCCCCATCGGGCCACCGACCACGAACTTGCCGGTGGGGTTGATGTAGGCGCGGTAGTCGTCGGTGCGCAGGTCGGTGCCGGCGTCGTGCAGCTCGGCGACGACGGGGTCGATGACGTGCTGGCGGATGTCCGGCTCGAGCATGCCGTCGAGCGAGATGTCCTCCGCGTGCTGGCTGGAGACGACCACGGCGTCGAGCGAGACCGCGCGGTCGCCGTCGTACGCGATGGTGACCTGGGTCTTGCCGTCGGGGCGCAGGTAGGGCAGCACACCGCCCTTGCGGACCGCGGTGAGGCGCTCGGCCAGGCGGTGCGCGAGGAAGATCGGCAACGGCATCAGCTCGGGGGTGTCGTCGCAGGCGTAGCCGAACATCAGGCCCTGGTCGCCGGCGCCCTGCTTGTCGAGCGGGTCGACGCCGCCGGTGCGGTTCTCGAACGCGGTGTCGACGCCCTGGGCGATGTCCGGGCTCTGCTGGCCGATCGAGGCGCTGACGCCACAGGAGGCGCCGTCGAAGCCCTTGGTCGAGCTGTCGTAGCCGATCTTGAGCACGGTGTCGCGCACGATCTTCGGGATCTCGACGTAGGCCTCGGTGGTGACCTCACCGGCCACGTGGACCAGGCCGGTGGTCACCATCGTCTCGACGGCGACGCGGCTGCGAGGGTCCTGGGCGAGCATCGCGTCGAGGATCGAGTCCGAGATCTGGTCGCAGATCTTGTCCGGGTGTCCCTCGGTGACGGACTCGGACGTGAACAGGCGTGCGGACACGCGGAACTCCTTCGTGGTGGGGCGACCGCGGCCACCGGCCGCAGCGTGCGCGTGACAATCTACCCGGGCGCACCCGCATTGACCGACTCTGTCCGTGGCACTCGGTTACGTCTGCGATCATGGCCGCGTGTCTGACCGGTCGACGCGCGAGGCGACGACGGGAGACGCGGGTCGTGTCGCGCCCGTGAGCCCCGTCGATGAAGCGCTGTCCCTGCTCACCCGCGCCCAGAACCTCGCCGACCAGCTGCGGGCGGACGCCAACCGTGAGGTGACCCAGGCCCGGGCCGAGGCCACCCGGGTCCGTGGCGAGACCCAGGAGGCGTCCCACGAGCTGGAGCAGCTGCAGGTCACCGTGCTCGCGGCGCGCGACGAGGCCGAGCGGCGGCTCGCGGAGACCCGCGCCGAGGTCGAGATCATGCTCGCCGACGCGGCCGACCAGGCCTCGCTGCTGCGGGCCCGCGCCACCAAGGCCAGTGACGAGGCCGTCGCGCTGGCCGAGGAGCAGGCGGAGGCGCGCCTGGCCGACGCCCGGGCCCGAGCCGACCAGCTGCTCGAGGGGGCGCGCGTCGAGCACGAGAGCACGATGACGCGACTGGCCCAGGAGGAGCGAGCACACCAGGAGCGGTGGAGCCTGGAGCACGCGGCACACGCTGCCGAGCTCGCCCAGCTGCATGACTCCACCGTCGCCGACCTCGACCGGCAGCGCCGGGAGACCCAGGAGTACGCGACCGCCCACCGCCGCGACGCCGAGACCGAGGTCGCGGCCCTGCTGGCCGAGATCGAGGCCCGCGACTCCGGTGCGCGCACCGCCGCGGAGCAGCTGCTCGACCAGGCCCGCTCCGACGCCGCCACACTCCTCGCCGACGCACGGGCCGAGGCCGACGAGGTCGTCGCCGGCGCGCAGGCGCACCTGGCCTGGGCGCAGGGCACGGTGCGCGAGATCATCGCCAGGGCGGAGGCCGACGCCGACGTCCGCGCCCGCGCACACCACGACGACCTGGCCGAGCGCTCACGCACCCACCGGCACCGGGTGCAGACCCTGCTGGGCAGCGCCACGGCCAAGGGCCGCGACCGGCTCGCCGAGGCCGAGTCGGAGTCGACCCGGATGCGCGAGCTCGCCGAGTCCGTGCTCGCCGAGGCCGAGGCGGACGCCGCCCGCACCCGTGACGCCGCGCAGCGCGAGTCCGCACGCCTGCTCGAGGACGCCAGGACCCGCGAGACCGAGGCCCGCGAGCGCGCCGAGCGGCGCGGCGCCGAGGCCGAGCAGGGCGCCCGGCTCGTGCGCCAGAGCGCGGCCGAGGACGTCGAGCGGATGCACCGCGAGGCCCACGAGTACCACGCGGCCGCACGAGCCGAGATCATGAAGGCCTCCGAGGAGGCCCGTCAGCGTGCCGACATCGTGCGCGCCGAGGCCCAGGCCGCCGTCGAGCGCGCCCGGGCCGAGGTGCACGTGCTCGCCGCCCGGCGAGACGCCATCACCGCCCAGCTCGGCAACCTCAGCGGAGTCATCGACGCCCTGGCCGTCCCCGAGCAGCCCAGCACCACCGAATCCCCCTCCACCCCTGACCAGGAGTTCTCATGAACCAGCCCGAGTTCCCGACCGTCTTCCGCGGGTACGACCCCGTGCAGGTCGACCAGCACGTCGCCGCGCTCACGCAGGCTGCCGACGCGGCCCGCCAGGAGGCCGCGGCCAGCTCGGTCGAGCTGACCAAGCTGCGTCAGTCGCACGAGTCGCTCGGGCAGGAGCTGGAGAGCCAGCGCCGCAGCCTGGGCCAGCTCGAGGAGCAGGCCCGCAAGGTGTCCAGCCCGACCTTCGCCGACCTCGGTGAGCGGATCGGCACGATGCTCGGTCTGGCCGACGAGGAGGCCGCCTCGATCCGCTCCGCGGCCGCCACCGAGGTCGAGCAGGCCCGGCACGCCGCCGACGAGGACGCGTCGCTGGTGCGCGCCGAGGCCGACCGCTACGCGGAGGAGGTCCGCTCGCGGGCCGACGTCGTCGCCTCCGAGGCCGTGTCGCGCGCCAAGAAGGAGGCCGACTCGATCATCGACGACGCCGCCCGCGAGGCCGCCGCCCGCCGCGAGGAGGCCGAGGCGTACTACGAGAAGCAGCGCGCCACCGCCGCCGCATCCGCCGCCGACTTCGAGCGCACCCTCGGGGAGCGCCGGGAGAAGTCGGCCGCCGAGTTCACCGCGCAGATGGCGCAGCAGGACCAGGCCCTCGCCGCCGTGCAGGAGCGCGCCGACCTGCTCGGTCGCGAGGCCGAGGAGGACCGCAGTGCCGCCGCCTCCGAGGCGTCGCGCGTGCTCGACGCCGCCCGCGCCGAGGCCGCCGCCCTGGTCGGCTCCGCGAAGGAGCACGCCGAGCGGATCCGCCGCGACTCCGAGCGCGAGCTCGCCGCCGCGACGGCTCGTCGCGACAGCATCACCGCCCAGCTGAGCAACGTGCGCAACATGCTCGCGACGCTCGGTGGCGGCGCCGCCGTCGGCCTCCCCGCCGAGGACGAGCACCCGGCACTGGAGACCGCGGCGGCACCCGAGGCCGCGCCGGTCGACGACACCGTCGAGGTCGAGCAGAGCGCCGAGGCCGAGCAGGCACCGGTCGAGGGCTCCTCCGACGAGGTCGACGCCACCGACGAGGGGGCGGACGGCGGCGAGGTCCACGCCGTCGACGCCGAGCTCGAGTCCGACGGCACCACCGAGGACGAGGCAGCCCAGGCGGCGCAGGCGGGGGCCGCCGAGGAGCCCGGGAAGAAGTCGAAGGCGCACGCCCGCCACTGACCGTGTCTCTGGGCTCGTCGACGTCCCGTGACACGCTGACCGAACCGCCGGAGCATCAGCGTGTCGTGGGACCTCGACCGGCCGGGGTGCCTGGCCGGGGCGAGGCCCAGCCCAAGCGTCAGAGGAGGGGCAGGACGGCGTCC
>Ga0247820_10002060_pt1 | contig 11321 bp, 12 predicted proteins | sample 13C_Glucose_Day1_2_FD_192480 | JGI IMG/M metagenome (GOLD analysis project Ga0247820, IMG submission 192480) | Soil microbial communities from agricultural site in Penn Yan, New York, United States - 13C_Glucose_Day14 | ecosystem: Environmental > Terrestrial > Soil > Agricultural land | place...
CCAGCGAACCGACCGGCACGCCGGGCGGCGCCTGCACGGTGCGCTGCCTCACTTCCTCGGCGATGCCCCAGCGCTCGAAAAGCTTCAGCAGCGCGGTGCCGCTGGGGCCGGTGGAGTAACCGATGGTGGGCGCGGCCAGCACGGCCTGCTTCACGGCTTCTTCGCTGGAGATGTCGGGACGCGCGGCGCCCTGCTTCACCGCGACCGCCACGCCGGATCGCACGAGGTCCACGCGGCTGCCGGGCAGCGCATGGCCGGCGGCCAGCAGCTTGTCGACGGCGTCGGAGGCGAGGAACACCACGTCGAAGGGTTCGCCCGCCGCGACGCGCCTGGCGGCATCGACGCCGCCGACCGATTCGATCTGCACCGGCGCGCCGCCGCGGGCCTGCCAGGCGGCGGCGAGTTCGGCCAGCACCTGGCGGGTGGCCATGGACGAAATCCCGCGCAATGGCGAACTCATGCGGCAGCTCCAGTCGTAGGCATCCAGCGATTCTGCAAAGGCCCGCGCCCCCGGCAAAGCCGGGCGAGGGCCTATCAGCTAGAACAAGCGCGTATAGCTGCCGGCGGCCACTACACTTTCGGCATGGATCTGCGGCAGCTGGAGTATTTCGTTCGGGTGGCCGAGCTCGGCAGTTTCACGCGCGCCGCCATCGAGCTCGACGTCGCCCAGCCCGCGCTCAGCCGGCAGGTGCGGCTGCTCGAGGTCGAGCTGCGCCAGTCCCTGCTGGTGCGCAACGGCCGCGGCGCCGTGCCCACCGAGGCCGGCAAGACGCTGCTGGAGCACGGCCGCGGCATCCTGCACCAGGTGCAGCGGGCGCGGGACGACCTGGGCCGGCTGCGCGGCGGGCTTTCGGGGCGGGTCGCGGTCGGGTTGCCGAGCAGCGTCGCCCGCGTGCTCACGGTCCCGCTGACGCGCGCCTTCCGTTCGGCGATGCCCGATGCGCGGCTGTCGATCAGCGAAGGCCTGTCCGGTGGGCTCGAAGCGGGCCTGGCCAGCGGCCGCCTCGACATCGCCCTGCTCTACAACGCCCACTCCTCGCGCGAGCTCGACGCCGCGCCGCTCCTGGACGAGGAACTGGTGCTGGTGCGCGCCCGGCCGCCGGGCCTGCACGAGGACCCGCCACCGGGTGCCATCGACCTGCGCGAAGTGGCCCAGCTGCCGCTGGTGATCCCGACCCGGCCGAACGCGATCCGCATGCACGTGGAGTCGGCGATGGCGGCCATCGGCTGCAAGCCCGACGTGGCGCTGGAGATCGACGGCGTGCCCGCCATCCTGGACCTGGTGCGCGACGGCGCGGGCTGCGCGATCCTGTCGCGCAACGCGCTGCTGCACTCGCCCCGGCCTTCGGCCTTCACGGCGCAACCCATCGGCGAGCCGCCGCTGCGCATCCGGCTGTGCCTGGCGACCAGCGCGCAGCGGCCGGCGACGCCGGTGCAGGAAGCGACGCTGGAGCTGATCAGGACCACGGCGCCGAAGGTCGTTCCGCACGCATAGGTTTGCGCGGCCCGTTACCCTCGCGGGGATGCAACGCCGCCAAGCGCTCCAGCTGATCGGGCTCGCGGCCGCCGGCCCGGCTGCGGCTTCCGCGCCCGGCACCGCCCCGCTCACCAAGCCCATCCCCTCCTCCGGCGAACGCCTCCCGGTCGTCGGCCTCGGCACCTGGATCACCTTCAACGTCGGCCGCGACGCGCAGGCGCGGCAGCAGTGCACGGAGGTGATGCGCGCGTTCTTCGCCGCGGGCGGGCGGCTGATCGATTCATCGCCGATGTACGGTTCTTCGCAGGCGGTGATCGGCGAAGGGCTGCAGAAGCTCGGCCTGCCCAGGTCGCTGTTCTCCGCCGAGAAGGTGTGGACCTCCTCCGACGGCGCCGCACAGATCGAAGCTTCGCGCAAGTTCTGGCAGGTGCCGGGCTTCGACCTTGTGCAGGTGCACAACCTGCTCGCCTGGCAGGACCAGTTGCCCCTGCTGCTGGAGATGAAGAAAGCCGGCAAGCTGCGCTACGTCGGCATCACCACCTCCGAAGGCCGCCGGCACCGCGACCTCGAGCAGGTGATGCGCGCGCACAAGCTGGACTTCATCCAGCTCACCTACAACCCGGTCGACCGCGAGGCCGAGCGGACGCTGCTGCCGCTGGCGCGCGAGCGCGGCATCGCGGTGCTGGCCAACCGGCCGTTCCAGGAAGGCGCGCTGCTGAAGAAGCTGCAGCGGCACCCGCTGCCGGCGTGGGCCGGCGAGATCGGCTGCACGGCCTGGTCGCAGGTCGTGCTCAAGCACATCGTCTCGCACCCGGCGATCACCTGCGCCATCCCCGCCACCAGCGACGTGGCGCACCTGCGCGAGAACATGGCCGCGGCCTCGGGTCCCATGCCCGATGAAGCGATGCGAAAGCGCATCGCCGACCACATCGGAAAGCTCTGAGCGATGTCCGAGTGGTGGACCTACCGGCCCTCGGATTTCCTGATGTTCTCGGCGCGCACGTGGACGCGGCTGGTCGGGTCGTGGAACGAGGCGCTGTGGCCCTGGCAAGGGGCGATGGTGGCGGTTGCCCTCCTGATGATGGCGGCCGCCGCAGGCGATCCGCGGCGCGAGCGGCCTTGGGCGATCGCCGTCCTGGCCGTGGCCTGGGCCTGGGTCGGCTGGGCCTTCCACTGGGAACGCTTCGCCGACGTCAACACGGGCGCGCGCTGGTTCGCGCTGGCGTTCGGCGTGCAGGCCGCCCTCCTGCTCGCGCTGGGACTGCGTTCGGCGGGCGCGCCTCCGACAGCGATGCGCGGCGTCGGTCTTGCGCTCGCGGCCCTCGCCTTGATCTACCCTCTGATCGCGCCGCTGTCAGGACGTGGCTGGTCGCAAGCCGAGGTGGTGGGAGCGATGCCCGAACCCACGGCGCTCTTCACGATCGGCCTGCTGCTCGCACTGCCGCAACGGCATCGCGCGTTGCTGCTGGCGATCCCCGTGCTCGCGCTGAGCGTGGGCGGCACGACCCGATGGCTGCTCTGGACGAACTGAAACGACGACGACACGAAAGGAAGCGACGGTGGACACACTCTGGTGGCTGGTGAGCACGGCCCTGATCCTGCTGGGCCTGGCCGGCATCGTGCTGCCGGCGATTCCCGGCACGTTGCTGGTCTGGGCGGGCATTGCGCTGGGCGCGTGGATCGACGACTACCAGCGCGTCGGCTGGATCGCCCTCTCGGCGGTCACTTTCCTCGCGATCCTGGCTTTCGTGCTGGACTACATCTCCGCCGTGCTCGGCGCCAAGCGCGTGGGCGCGAGCAAGCAGGCGATCTGGGGCGCGGCGATCGGCACCGTGGCCGGCATCTTCATGGGCATCGTGGGCGTGTTCGTGATGCCGCTGGTGGGCGCGGCCGCCGGCGAATACCTCGCGCGCCGGGAACACGGGCGGGCGCTGCACGTGGGCGTGGCGACCTGGCTGGGGCTGATGGCCGGCATGCTGGCCAAGTTCGTACTGGCGTTCGTGATGATCGGGATCTTCATCGTGGCCTTGCTCTTCTAGCGTTCGTGAGGTGACTCCGCTCCTTGGGCGGTGATGACTTTGGCCGGAGCATTCGCCGGCCTTTTTCATCCCCCAACCAAGGAGTAGATATGGGACTTCCTGCAAGCACGCGGCAGCGACTGTTGGCAGCAGCTTTCCTGACGGTATCGATAACGGCTTGCGGTGGTGGAAGCGACACGCCGACAGGTCCGCATCCGCCCGCGCCGCCACCAGCGCCGGCCCCCGCACCGGCGCCTTCGCCGCAAGCAGTGAACTGGGGCGTCTTCCCCTCCGCCGTCCGGGTCCTCGGAAAAGACAACTTCGACGACGGCAGCATGCCGAGCGGGGCATCCCCTCTGAGGGAGCTGAACTTCCCGGTCGGCAGCCCGGGGGTGACCTCCGACGGCATTCTCGTCATCGCCGAGCTGGGCGCCACGCAGCTCAAGGTGTTCGACCAGTACATGAGCGCCGACGGACTGGAGGCCGCGTTCACGTTTTCCCTGGACAACGGAATTCCTTCCGGCGTTTCCGTCCATGGCCGCAGGCTGGTGGTCCTGGAAGACAGCATGGTGGCCATCTACAACGACGTGCCGGGCGCCCCGCCAAGCTCGGCCCCGGATGCCACCGCGGGCGGCACCGAGGGCTGCAGCGCAAGCCAGCTGAACAGGCCGCGGTCCGCCTACATCACGCCCCTGGGTCAGCTGGTGGTGGCGGACACGGGCAACAACCGTGTCCTCATCTGGAACGAGATTCCGGGCGCCGGCGACGCGTTGGGCGATGCCAGCGTCGTCGTTGGGCAGGTGTTCAAGGACAAATGCGCGCCGAATGATTTCAATGGAGATGGAACCAGCGAGGGCACGCCGCGCGCGGAAACGCTCAACCAGCCCACATCCGTGTGGTCCGATGGCGTCAAGCTGATCGTCGCGGACCGCAACAACCACCGCGTGCTGATCTGGGACACCTTCCCGGCGGACGACTTCGAAGCGCCCGACCACGTGCTCGGGCAGGACAACTTCATTTCGGGCGCTCCGAATGCCGGACTGGCGGCCCCGACCGCATCGAGCTTGGCCGATCCGATGTCCGTGGACGTGAGCGAATCCGGACAGATCGCGGTGGTGGACCGGTCGAACCATCGCGTCCTGGTCTGGAACGCCGCTCCGTCCGCAAGGACCGCGCCTGCAGACCAGGTCATCGGGCAACCCGGCCCGCTCGCCGGCGCCGGGAGCCCGGCCAGCATCAGGACACTGGACGAGCCGTCCGGCGTGCGCTTCGACGGCCGGAACATGATCGTGGTGGACACCGGCAACAACCGGGTGCTGGTCTTCCGCGCCCTCGATTGAAACGCCCTGACGAGGCGAACGGCGGCCGTCCCCGGCCGCTTTTTCTTTTTCCCCTCAGCGCGGCACCTGCCCCAACAGCCACAACAAGCTGGTCAGCGTGAAGAACGACAGCACCGTGGTCCCCAGTTGCGCCGCCGCCGCCATGCTGTCGTGCCCGTGCTTCTGCGCCAGGATCGGATAGATCCCCAGCATCGGCACCGCCGCCATCACCACCACTGCGGTCTGCAGATCGCGCTCCATGGGCGGCAGCAGGACCACCATCAGCAGCACCGCCAGCGGATGCAGCAGCAGCTTGCCGGCGGCGATGGTTCCGACGTCGCGCGCCATGCCGCGCGCACGGATGCCCACCAGCGATCCGCCGATCACCATCAGCGACAGCGCGGCCGTGGACATGGCGAACAGGTTGACCGCCTTGGCCACCGGCTCCGGCAATCGCCATCCGAACAGCGAGAAGAGGAAGCCCAGCGCGATGCCGTGGATCATCGGGTTGCGGACGATGCCGCGCGCCGACTGCAGCAGCGCCGCGCGCAGCCGCTCGCCGCGCGTTCCGGTGGCGCCGGCCTCGCCGAGGTCGCTGTCGGCGATGGCCAGCGCCAGCGGCAGCAGGATGAAGTTCTCCACCACCATCGCCAGCGCCAGGCCGACGCCCGCGGTCGAGGCGCCCAACACCTGCGCCACCAGCGGGAAGCCGATGAAGCCGCTGTTCGGACACGACATGCCCATGCCCACGATCGCCGCCGCCGAGAGCCGCTTGCCCGCGACGCGGCGCGCCCAGAACACGCCCGCCGCCATCGCCAGCAGCGATCCGCCCGCGTAGGCCGCGACGAACACCGGATTGAGCACCTCGGCCACGCTGCGCTGCGACAGCGCGTTGAACAGCAGCGCCGGCAGCGCGAGGTTGATGACGTACTTGCCGAACACGCGCATCTCGGCGCGTTCGAAGAGGCCGCCGCGGGTGGCCAGCCAGCCCACCGCCATCACGAGGTAGATCGGGACGGTGATCGAGAGGACGCCGAGCACGCGCAGGACTTACCGGCTCAGCCCTTGCGCGCGGCGATCAGCGCGTCGGCGTAGGCCTGCCACGGCGCGTCCTTCGGGACGTCCTTGAACACGCCCGCCGCCGCCGCGTCGGCCACCCACTGCTGCTTCTCCGCGATGGCCGTCGTCATCATCGGCGGGAAGCCCGCCTCGCGCACCGTGTTGGCCGATTCGCGCATCTCCTCGGCGCGGCGCTTGCCGTGCTGCACCACGCGCATGAAGAACCAGGCGCCCTGCTTCTGCCAGTCGATCTGCGGAAAGGTCTCGGCCAGCGTGGGCAGCACATGGTCTTCCACGCCGTACCGGCGCGCCGCGGCGTAGCTCTCGATCACCAGGGCTTCCAGGCCCTTGATCATCACGCTGCGGCACATCTTGATGGCGCTGGCGACGCCCAGCTTCTCCGAGACCACCTTGGCGTCCATGCCCCAGCCCACCAGCACCGGCGCGAGCTCGGCCGCCTTCGCGCCGCCCAGCAGCATGGGCACGCGGATGCCGTACGGCGGCACGGACGTCATCACGCCCGCTTCGACGTAATGCGCGCCGCGCGCTTCGACCAGCGCCGCGCACCGCTGCTTGGTGCCGGGCGAGGCCGAGTTGAGGTCCAGGAAACAAGTGCCTGGTTTCAGGAACGGTGCGGCTTCCCGCGCCACGGCCAGCGTGTCCGAAGCGGTGACGGCGGATATCACGAGATCGCTGCCTTCGCACAGCGCCTGCATGGACGCATGCGCCACCACGCCGGCGTCGCGCGCATGCGCGAGTTCGGCCTCACGCGTTGCGGGCTGCGCGAACTTCAGGTCCCAGGCGCCGGACTGCGCGACGCCGGGCTTGCCTTTCAAACCGCCCGCGAAGGTCTTTCCGACTTCGCCGTAGCCGATCAGGCCGATGCGCTGCGGTTGCATGACGGACGCTCCTTACTGCTTGGGGATGCCGGCGCGCGCGATGACATCGCTCCAGCGCCGCACGTCGGCGGCCAGGTGCTCGCCCAGTTGCACGGGCGTGCTGCCCTGTGCCACCAGGTTCAGGTCTGCGAGGCGCTGACGCACTTCAGGGCGCGCCACCGCGTCGTTGACGGCGCGGCTGAGGCGCTCGATGGCCGCGGCCGGCGTACGCGCCGGGACGGCAAGGCCGTTCCACGAAGCGACGTTGAACGAGGTCAGCGAACCGCCAGCTTCCCGCGCCGTCGGCACTTCCGGAAACAGCGGCGAACGCTTGGCGCCCAGCACGGCCAGCGGTCGCAGCGCCTTGGACCGGATCTGCCCCACCAGCGGCCCGAGGATGTCCAGGCCGACGTCGATCTCGCCTGAACGCAGCGCGGTGATCACCGGCGGCGTGCCGTTGAACGGCACCACTTGCGCCTGGATGCCGGCCGTGGCCTTGAACAGCTCGGCCGCCAGGTTCTGCGTGGTGCCGACTTGCGGCGTGCCCAGGTTCAGCTTGCCGGGGTTCGCGCGCGCGTAGGCCAGCAGCTCCTGCAGCGAGCCGAAGCGGCCGCCCTCGGCGGCGACCAGCACCAGGTCGAAGGTGGCCATCAGCGAGACCGGTGCGAAGTCGCGCAGCGTATCGAAGGGCAGCGACTTGAAGAGCGCCGCGCTCACCGCGGTGCCGCTGGACACCAGCAGCATCGTGTGCCCGTCGGGCTCGGCGCGCGCCACCGTCTCACCGGCGACCACGCCGCCCGCGCCGGGCTTGTTCTCGATCACCACCGGCTGCCCCAGCGCGGCGGACATCGCCTGCCCCACGCTGCGCGCCGTGAGGTCGGCCGCGCCGCCAGGCGCGTTGGGCACCACGATGCGCAGCGGCCTGGATGGAAAGGAGGCCTGCGCGCCAGCGAGCGCGGGCAGCGCGGTGGTGGCGACGAGGAGCGTACGGCGGGTGATCATGGATGAAGGCGGACTTCCTTGCGCAGAAAGCGGCAGAGGTTTCGCAGAAAACGCAGAAGTATCAAAGGTAGATACCTTCTTTCATTCCATTGTCTTCTCTGCGTTTTCTGCGTTCCGTCCGCGCTTTCTGCGTACGGGAATCCGCGCCCGCGTTCACCGCGCCACCCCCAACAGCCGATCCAGCAGCGCCGGATCCGCCCGCAGCTCGCGCGCCGTGCCGCTGTGCACCACGGTGCCGCGGTCCAGCACCACGGCGCGGTCGGAGATCGCCAGGATCGCCTGCGGATGCTGCTCCACGATGATGGCCGACAGGCCCTCGTCGCGCGTGATGCGGCGGATGGCGCGCAGCAGTTCCTCGACGATGATGGGCGCCAGGCCTTCCAGCGGTTCGTCCAGCAGCAAGAGGCGCGGGTTGAGCACCAGCGCCCGGCCCACGGCCAGCATCTGCTGCTCGCCGCCCGACAGCTGCGTGCCCAGGTTGCCCTTGCGCTCGGCCAGGCGCGGGAACATCGCGTACACCGCGTCGGGCGTCCAGCGGCCCGGCCGCGCGACGGCGGTGAGGTTCTCGTCCACCGTCAGCGACTTGAAGATGTTGCGCTCCTGCGGCACCCAGCCGATGCCAGCGGCGGCGCGCTGGTGGGAGGCCAGCTTGTGCAGGGCGACGCCGCCCAGCGTCAGCGTGCCGCCGTGCTGGCGCGTGGCACCGGCCAGCGTGTTGATCAGCGTGGTCTTGCCGGTGCCGTTGCGGCCCAGCAGGGCCAGCGTGGCGCCCTCGTCCAGCGAGAACGAGACGTCCTGCAGCACCACGGCCTGGCCGTAGCCGGCCGACAGGCGTTCGACTTTCAGCAGTTCAGGCATGGGCCGGCTCCTCCTCGCCCGCGGTCTCGCCGTGGCCCAGGTAGACCTCGCGCACGCGCGGGTCGGCGGCGATCGCGTCGGGGTCGCCCTCCGTCAGGACCGCGCCGTTGACCAGCACCGTCATGCGTTTCGCGAAGCTGAACACCAGGTCCATGTCGTGTTCGATCAGCAGCACCGACACGTCGGCCGGCAGCGCGGCCACGGTCTGCAGGATCTCCTCGCGCTCACCGGCGGGAACGCCCGCGACGGGTTCGTCGAGCAGCAGCACGCGCGGCTCGCAGGCCAGCGCGATGGCGATCTCAAGCAGGCGCCGCTTGCCGTAGGCCAGCTGCTCGGTGGGCACGTCCATCACCTCGGCGAGGCGGAAGCTTTCCAGCAGCTGCTCGGCGCGCTGCGCGACGGCGCGGTCGCGGCCCAGCGGCTGCCAGAAGCGGCCGCCCTGCCCGCGCTGCTGCGAGACCACGAGGGCCAGCGTCTGCAGCGGCGTCATCGAGGCGAACAGCTGGTTGATCTGGAAGGTGCGCACCATGCCGCGGCGCACTCGCAGATGCGGCGCGAGGTTCGTGATGTCCTGGCCATCCAGCACGATGCGGCCGGCGGTGGGTTCCAGCACGCCGGTGAGCAGGTTGACCAGCGTGGTCTTGCCGGCACCGTTGGGGCCGATGAGCGCATGGCGCGCGCCGCGGCGCAGGTCCAGCGTGACGTCGCTGGTGGCGGTGATGCCGCCGAACTTCTTGACCAGGCCCTGGCAGGAAAGGACGACGTCGCTCATGCGGTCCTCCCGCGCTGGAACAGCGTCCACGGTTTCAGCAGCCGGTCGCGGCCGACCAGCACCAGGACCACCAGGAACAGCCCCAGCCAGAAAGTCCAGTACTGCGGCGTGATGGCGGAAAGGAAGTCCTGCATCAGCTTGAACACGATGGCGCCCAGCACGCCGCCGTACAGCCAGCCCGTGCCGCCCACGACCAGGATCAGCATCACGTCGGCCGAGCGGTGGAACTCGAACACGTCGAGCGAGGCGAAGCCGGTGGTCTGCGCCAGCAGCGCGCCGGCCGCGCCCGCCAGCGCCGCGGCGATGGTGTAGGCCACGGTGATGCGCGAGCCCACCGGGATGCCGATGGCCATGGCGCGCAGGCGGTTGTCGCGGATCGCCTTCAGCGTCGCTCCGAACGGCGAATGCACCAGGCGCCGCGCGATCACGAACAGCACCAGCAGCACGGTGAGCGAGTACCAGGCGGCGGTGCGGCCGGCCAGGTCGAACTCGAATCGGCCGAGCACCGGGCCCATGACCACGCCCTGCAGGCCGTCGGCGCCGCCGGTCAGCCAGTCGAGCTTGTTGGCCAGCTCCAGCAGGATCAGCGCCGCGCCCAGCGTCACCATCAGGCGAGTGAGGTCGCTGCCGCGCTGCACGGTGAAGCTGGCGAAGGCGCCCAGCAGCGTGGACGTGGCGATGCCCACGGCCAGGCCCACCAGCGGATCGGGCATCACGTGCTTGGCGAACAGCGCCGCGGTGTAGGCGCCGAAGCCGAAGAAGGCCGCGTGGCCGAGCGAGACGATGCCGGTGAAGCCGAGCACCAGGTCCAGCGACAACGCGAACAGCGCCACGATGGCGATCTCGTTGATGATGGCCGCGTGCTGCGACAGCACGAAGGGCGCGGCGAAGGCCGCGATCCACAGCAGCGGCTCCCACACGCGCCAGCGGGTGGCGTCCAGCAGCGAGAGGTGGGCGCGCGAAGTGTTGTCGCTCATTCGACAACCTCCGCGCTGCGCGCTGCGGTGCGAGCGCCTTCGGGCGGCCGTGCAGCGCTCATGCCTTGCCTCCCTGCCGCACGAACAGGCCCTGCGGCCGCCAGATCAGGATGGCGATCATCAGCAGGTACACGATGAAGGCGCCCATCTTGGGGATGTAGTACTTGCCCGCGACGTCGGCGATGCCCAGCAGCAGCGCCGCGAGCAGCGGACCGGTGATCGATGACGTGCCGCCGACAGCCACCACGATCAGGAAATAGATCATGAACTTCAGCGGGAAGGTGGGATCGAGGCCCAGCACCTCGGCCCCGAGCGCGCCGCCCAGGCCGGCCAGGCCGCAACCGAACGCGAAGGTGGACAGGAACACCATGTTCACGTTGATGCCCAGGCCCGCGGCCACGCGCTGGTCGTCCACCGAGGCGCGCAGGCGGCTGCCGAAGCGAGTGTTCGACAGGATGTACTGCAGCACGACGGTGAGCGCCGCGCACACCGCGATGATGAACAGCCGGTAGTGGCCCATGCCCAGCGTCCAGGCGCCGGTGCCGATCTCGGTGCGGCCTTTCAGCCATTGCGGCAGCTGGATGAACTGCTGGGTCGAGCCCATGAACCAATCGATGCTCGCCACCGCCATGAAGGTCAGGCCGATGGAGAACAGCACCTGGTCCAGGTGCGGCTTGCGATAGAGCGGCCGGTACAGCGTGCGCTCCAGCACCGCGCCGAGCAGCGCCGCGCCGAGGAAAGCGGCGGGCAGGCAGAGCAGGAAAGGCACGCCGGCGCGCTGCATCAACAGCACGGTGATGTAGCCGCCGGCCATGGCGAAGGCGCCGTGCGCCAGGTTGATGAAATTCATCAGCCCCATGGTCACCGCCAGCCCCAGGGCCAGGATGAAGAGCAGCATGCCGTAGGCGATGCCGTCGAAGAGGAGGGTCAGCATTCAGGGGCGAGGGGCGAGGGACGAGGG
>Ga0247820_10002061_pt1 | contig 11316 bp, 13 predicted proteins | sample 13C_Glucose_Day1_2_FD_192480 | JGI IMG/M metagenome (GOLD analysis project Ga0247820, IMG submission 192480) | Soil microbial communities from agricultural site in Penn Yan, New York, United States - 13C_Glucose_Day14 | ecosystem: Environmental > Terrestrial > Soil > Agricultural land | place...
GACGATGGAAGGGAGTCCACAGCGGACTCGCCATTCACGCTGCCGGGAGGTCACCCGAGACTGCGCGACGCACCAGGCGACCGTCCCATTGATGAACAGCACCGCAACGAAGACCAAGAGCCACCAAGAACTCATCGCCCGGAGGCCATGTCGGTCGCACGGGCAGGACACCAAACCACCCCGGTGCCCCCGCTGGGGCGGCTGATTCGGACCCACTGACTCGCTTGGCTGAGAACGTGCCCATTTGGCTCGCCACCGGGCTTGAAGGTGTTGGTTGGGCCCACAGCACTGTCCATCTCTCATCGCTTGTGTGGGAGGACTTCACCGCCCCCCGCTCTCGAAGACGAAGGGATGGTCGGACTCACACCGTTGTGGCCCTACGTCAAGCCGGGACCAGGCCCGAACCGAAGTCAACTGTAGGAATCATCCGGAGGATCGGCTTCACAGAAGCGGACAGATCCCTTGCCCCTTGAGGACACGGGCGCCCTGGAGGGTGCAGGCGCACCTGCTCGTGGTGCGGCCGACCGGGATGCGGGTGGGCACGGGGCCGGGCCAATGGTGCCCACTGCCAAAGAGGTGCACGCCTGCGTGAGGCGAGCACAGCCCGGGTCGTCGGGGCGTTCGGGGCGAAGCTCAGGGCAGGTGGCGAGCAGCACGCCTCCGCGCAGCGAGGCGCGGAAGAGCCAGACAGCCCCACAGACAGGCAGCAGCAACCACGAGCAGCGCGACCTTCTCCACCGGCCCCACCTCATCGGTTCCCAGCAACATGACGAACTGCGCTGCGGTGAGCAGGGCAAACACGGCGAGCAGGAACTGGAGCAGCCGTACGAGCACGGTCATGCAACGACGGTACGCCCGCCAGATTCGCGATGAGACGCAGGAGCGCAGGCAGTCCTCGTGTGACCTGGCCATGTGACATCGGAACGGCAGTGGGCTGATGTTCTAGTGTCGCTGATCCACGATCCGCACTGCCCAGGCTGCTGCGTTCGACATGCGCACCCCCTGGCGCCCTGGAGGTTGGGCGTGCTGTCCATGAAGAACTCGCCGTTGGTGTTGAGGCCGACCGGGCAGGTGCCGTCGGTCGGTTCACGTGAAGTGGCTTTGCGAGAGGCGGCCTGACGGTTCGAGCTGGCGGGGCGAAGCCCGGGAAGGGCATGAGCAGAGGGCAGAATCTGGGGCCTGCTGATGAGCGGGTCAGCCGCGCCGTGGTGTCAGTGGCGTGGAGGCCGCGAACCACGGAAAGCTCGTCAACAGGCGAAAGTGGGCGAGGTGCGAATGAAGCACGTCGAAGCGGCCGAGGTGATGTCTCATGCCCTCCTGGGGGAATGGGCCGCCGAGGGCGGCGAGGCCCAGGCGGCCAGGAGGTGATGGCGAACGGGCTGCCATCCGTGCGTCTGCTGGTTCCGGCGTCCGCCTTGCTGTGGGGGCTGCAGTTCGCCTTCCTGAACCCAGCAATCGGCATCATTCTCGTCACGCTGTACGACGCGACCCCGGGCGAGGTGGGGCTGGCCTTGGCCGCCTACAACGTCAGTGGCTTCGTCTCCACACTGGTGGTGCCGACCCGCGCCGACCGCTCGGGTGAGTACCTCGTGCCGATGCTCTGGTGCGGGGTGTTCACTGTGGCGCTCACGACGGCTCTCGCCCTGTCGACCTCGCTGCCGCCGGCCGTTCTCGCTCTTGTGGCGCTCGGCGGGCCGGCCGGTGTCGGCATCGGATTGCTTTTCGCACACCAGCGATCCTCCGGCGCGGGCGTGCGAGAGGTTATGCGCACCCGGGCAGTGTTCTCGTTCTCGTGGGTGGCCGGTCCGCCGCTCGCGGCCTTCCTCATGGGTCTGCTCGGCAACCGCTCGGTCCTGTGGGCGATCGCCGGGGTGGCCCTGTTGGGCATGATGGTCACCGGCGCCATGATCCGCGAGCGAGCCCGCGCCACACCGGTGCCCATCACTGTCGACGTGCCCAACGACAGGCTCATCGACGCGTTCCGTCGTGGGGGCGTTCCGCTGCTGATACTCGCACTGGTGCTGCTCATGGCCGCGGGCAGCGCCTCGGTGTCGGCCCTGCCGTTGCTGGTGACACAAGAGCTTGGGCTCGACGTCATCTGGAGCGGCCTTGCCCTCGGCGTCGCGGCCGCCCTCGAGATCCCGGTTCTCCTAGCCCTTGGGCGGGTGGCGGCCCGCTACGGGCAGCGCCGGCTGATTGCGGGCGGCTGTGCGGCCGGCGTCGCCTACTTTGCGACGATGACCGTGTGCTCTGGTCCGGTGCTGCTCATCGCAGCCCAGCCGTTCAACGCGTTCTTCGTCTCGGCGGTGTCGGGCCTGGGACTAACCCTGGTGCAGGACGTGGTCGGCCGACCAGGGCTCGCGTCCGCGCTCTTCATGAACACCACCCGGATCGGTGCCATCATCGCTGGCCCGGTGCTGGCCATCGGCGGGATCCGCGGTCAGGGTTACGGCGGGGTCTTCGCCGTTTGCGCAGCCCTTGTCATTCTCGGGCTAGCAATGCTGGTGCTCGAACGCTCGCGCTCTCGGGCGCCTGCCTCGCCCACGGACGCATAGGCGGCTACTCAACGCGATGAGACGCATGCCGAACCGTCCGGAATTGCCGATGTGCGGTCGGGTCGAGCGAGTCAAGCGCGAAACTGGGGCCGCAGTTGACTGCGCTCCCGTAGCGACGCGTCAAACCCTGTGCATCGCGGACGCCTGATCCGTCACCGGCCCCGAGGATCCTAGGATTCTCGTCATGACCTCGCCCGATGCCGGCCATCCAACCCGCTCGCTCTCCTACGGGTGGTTCGCCGCCATCGTCATCGCCTACCTGGCGATCATCAAGGGCGTCGGGTACGTCGCCGGCCAGATCTGGGACACCGATGACGGCTTGTACACCACCCGGGACGTCATCGTTCAGATGTGGGTGCCCCTGGGTGCAGCCCTGCTGTTCACCTACGCCGTCGTCGCCGTCCTGCGCTGGTGGGACCCGGTCCTGAGAGACCGGCACCCCGTGCAGCGGTGGGTCTGGGCGGTGCCGATCGTCTTCGCAGTCTGCATCGCCGCGGCCATTGACTACGCCGACCTGTTCGACAAGAGCATCGGATACATCTTGGCCCTGCTGGTCGCGACCCAGTTCGTCGGCTGGGGAGAGGAGGGCATGTTCCGGGGGATCGGCGTCACGACCCTGCGGACACACGGCCTGTCCGAAGGCCGAGTCGCACTGTGGTCCAGCATCATCTTCGGCGCGGTGCACATCAGCAACGCACTCACCGGCGACGTCAGCAAAGCCCTTCCGCAAGCCATCGCCGTCAGCTTCGCCGGCTACTTCTTCTACCTCATCAGACGAGTCAGCGGCGGCAACGTCCTCAACTCCGTCATCCACGGGCTCTTCGACTTCTCGATTCTGACCGGCACGGCCATCGTCATCGATCAAGGCGCGTACCTCGGTTCGGCCGCCGCGATCGTCGCCTACATCGTGGTCGGCACGCTCCTCATCGTCCGACGCCACCGCATCGAGCCGGCCGCCTAACCCGCATCAACCTGACAGGCGACCATCAACCACGGAAGGCCCTCCCGGCCGAGGTCGAGCACAACTCGGCGGGTGCAACGAAGAGCCCGCCGACGGCCACGCCCCGAGCAGATGCACCGGCCACCCGCAGGCCTCGGTGCGTGCCCGCGCAGGACCTACAAGTCCTCCGCCCGAGACACACGAGCCATCCCTCCAGAACATTCGGATCTGCACTGACCCGGCAGGTTGGTCAAGTGGGTGATGGATGGCTTGCTCCCGCAGGCGGTGTGGGGTCGGTGGGGTTGTACGAGGGGAAGCGTCACGACGGGTGCCTCCCGCTGGTGCTGTCCTTCCTGATCGCGGTTGCTGAGGCTGACTACAAATTGCTGTGGCTGCGGAGACCAGTTCGGGCGCCGCGAGCTTGACGGATGGGTCCCTTCCAGAACTTCCCTGACGGTCACCTTCGACCGACCCGACACTCGCTCGCCTCGGCTGCCGTGTCGCGGTGGGCAACGCCGGGGAAGCAGCGCCGGTCGTCGTCGAGGCGGTCGCCGAGTCGCGTATCTTGTCCCGAAACGATGGATGGCGCGGCGTCGAGGCAGAGTGGGGAAAGCATGATCGAGGTCGAGGGACTCACCAAGAGGTACGGCGACAAGCTCGCCGTCGACGACCTGTCCTTCACCGCTCGAACGGGTCGCGTCACGGGCCTGCTGGGACCCAACGGTGCCGGCAAGTCGACGACCATGCGGATGATCCTCGGCCTGCACCGCCCGACGAGCGGGACGGTGCGCATCGACGGACGTTCGTTCGTCGATGCCGCTGCACCCCTGGCCATGGTCGGCGCGATGCTCGACGCGCACGCCGTGCACCCCGGTCGCACGGCCCGCAACTACCTCGAGGCGCTCGCCGCCACGCACCACCTGCCTGCCCGACGGGTCGACGAGGTGCTCGAGCTCACCGGGATGACGGCGCCGTCGGTGCGCCGCGTCGGCACGTACTCCCTCGGCATGGTGCAACGGCTCGGGATCGCGGCCGCGCTGCTCGGGTCGCCGGGCACCCTCGTGCTGGACGAGCCGGTCAACGGGCTCGATCCCGACGGTGTGCACTGGGTGCGTGAGCTGGTGCGCAGCCTCGCTGCGGGCGGCACCACGGTGCTGCTGTCCAGCCACCTCATGAGCGAGATGGCCCAGACCGCCGACGACGTCGTCGTGCTGGGGCGGGGTCGCCTCGTCGCGTCCGGCGCCATCGAGGACGTGGTGGCTGCCGCGACCGGCACCAGTGTGAGAGTCCGGCTGGTGACCGGCAGCCCCGCGGAGCCTCTGACCGCGGCGGTCAGCGCCGCCGGCGGGACCGTCGCCGAGCGGGGGGACGCGCTCGTCGTCACGGGCCTGACCAGCGAGCAGATCGGTCACGCGGCGGCGAGCACCGGTTCGGTCCTGGCCGAGCTCACCCCGCAGAGCGCCTCCCTGGAGGACGCCTTCTTCGAGCTCACCAAGGACGCGGTCGAGTACACGACAGGCGGCACCGGACGATGACGACGACGACCACCACCACCACGGCGCGGCTCGACTTCTCGGGGCTGCTGCGCAGCGAGGTCATCAAGGCCCGCGGCCTGCGCTCCATCCAGTGGCTTCTCGCGCTGCTGCTCGCCCTTCCGGTGGTGACCGCCGTGCTGAGCGCGCTGACCGCCGACACGGCCGGAGGCACCCACGACGAGGTCGCCGAGGAAGCCCTGTCCGCGGTGACGGGGCTGAGCTGGATCCCGTTGCTGCTGGTCGTGCTGCTGGGCACCATCGTGGCGACCTCGGAGTTCGAGCGCGGCGCGGTGCAGACGACGTTCACCGTCGCGCCGCGGCGTGCGTCCGTCGTCCTGACGAAGGCCACGCTCGTCGCCGTGACGGTCTTGGTCGCCACGCTCCTGAGCTCGGTGGTGTCCTACCTGGTGGCGGCCGCACTGCTCGGCGGTGACCAGCCCGCGAGCCTCGGCGACCCGGACGTCCCGCGCGTGATCATCGGCACGGCCCTGTACGCGGCCAGCGCCGGCGTCATCGCGATGTGCTTCGGGTTCCTGACCCGCTCCAGCATCGGTGGCGTCACCGCCACCCTCGGCTTCCTGTACGTCCTGCCCGCGCTCCTACAGGCCATCCCGATCGAGGCGGTCGGGTGGTTCGCCCGCACGATCCCCGGGCCCGCCTCCACCGCGCTCGACCTGCCCGGCCACCCAGACGGCGACCTCACGTTCACCACTGCCCTGATCGCGGTCATCTTCTGGACCGCCGCCGCACTCCTGCTGACCTGCACGGTGGTGCGCCGCCGCGACGTCTGACGCAGCCCGCGTGCCTCTACGTCACGCTAGGGGGTGATCGCCTCCCGGGCCCGCGGCGGCGTTCCTTCTCCACCAGGACCACTCCGAGAACTGCGGATCCACTCACGGCCTGAGGACGACCTTGCCAACAGACCAGGCCCCTGACCGCCGGCCAGTCGACGGCCGTCCGCCCAGATCGAATGCGGCGAGGACGGCCGACGAGGGAGTTTCGGCACCGAGATCACAGCGCATCCTCCCAAGCAGCAAGCGCCCTGTCATGCCGCGGAACGCGCTTGGCGGTAGATGTCCCGATACGGTCTGCAGATGCCTGAGTTCCTGGAGCCCGACCGGTTCACTCTGAGCCTGGACGGCGGGATGCCCACCATCACCCTGCACGGGACGACCGTTTCCAACACCAGTGGCTGGTCGTTCCTCAATCGGGCAACCTTGCTTGTTGTCGATGGCCCGGGAGATGAGGGCTTCCTCTTGCGTCGGATGGAGAGCGCCGACGCGGACCTGACACCTGAGCGTTGGGATGAGGCTGTTGCGTCAACCGGGTCGGTGCGGCTACTTGCCTCGGGGGTACGGATCACTGCCGACGTCATCGGGTAGGGCACGAAGCGCCCTGCAACGCCTGGCGTCGTTACTCACATGCCGCCATCAGGGCGTCAGGCGATTGACCTAGGTTGAGCGCGTGGCACCTACCCCTACGTAAGCTGCCCTGACCGACGCCGAGAGTCATTGGGTTGCACCCATGTCGAGTACGGGCGCACGCTCGGGCTCGATGCCGCCAACACTGTCGCGATGTCGACTACGAGTACCGGATCGATGGTCGGCACAGCACACAGCGCGTCCCCATCGGAGCCACCGTCTGCGTCGTCACCTCCCCCGACGAGCCGCCCTGCGAGATATGACCTGCCAACCGGACATGCCGCCGATCGGAAGGGAGACAGGCGGCGAAGGGGACGCATCTGTTCCAGCGTCCGGCTAGGTCTTCGACAGGTGTGACCCCGCCGCCCTGCCCGCAGCGGCGGCCGCACCCTCAGTCTTCCGGAACTTCCTCGCGGGCAGGTTGCTGTGCGTGCGCCCGATGAGCACAGCACTCCAGAACCGACACGGCAGGACCAGCACGATGGAGTGCCGGCTGGGCAGCGACGAGACGTGTTCGCACAGTGGCCTTGCCGCGCCGAGACCAGGGTGGTAAGCCTCACTCCCATCACGTCGAACGATCGACCTGGAGGAGTCATGGCAGACCCCGTTTCGACCAATCCCGAGCTCTACTCCGTGGCATTCGAGAATGACCGCGTTCGTGTCCTGCGCTACCACGATCACCCAGGCGACCGGACTCAATCTCACGAGCACCCCGACAGCGTGATGATCACCGCCTCCACCTTCGAGCGCCGACTTCGCCATGACGGCCACAGCGTCGACGTCACGATTCCTGCGGGCGAGGTGCGCTGGCTCGACGCGCAGGAGCATTCGGGGGACAACATCGGCGCGACCGACACCGTCACGTTCTTCGTCGAACTCAAAGAGCCGGGACCGGTGCGCGAGCCCGGCCAGAGCCCTCTCGGCCCCCGCTCCTGAAGCGGCGCACAGACGCACCATGAGCGACAAGCGCAACGAGCGTTTGAGCTCCGGGACCGGGGACCCTACTCGTCGGGATACGCGCGAAAGGTGCCGGCGTGGATCGCTTCAACGAACCGGTCGACCGACGAGCACAGTGGCTCCATGTCGTGCCAGCCGCTGCTGGCGATATCGGTGAGTTGGACTGCGGGCTCTGGGTCCCGAAGGTCGATGCAATACATGTTCCTGCTTGCGTCCCCGCCGAGAAGGTAGATGCCGGGATGGAGGTCGGCAGCCTCACCCCATGCGTCGAGTTCACCAAGTGCTTGACGGGGGTCGAAGCACCGCAAGTAGTCGCCTGACTCGAGCTGTCCCTTGCGTAGCCATCGCTCGCTTTGCAGGTAGTCACGCCATGCCGGCGGCAAGCCGACTCCGAGCAGGTCCTCCACAGCGACAATCTCGTCCTCACCTACCGGATGGCCCCACTGCGCTGGCTCCAGGCTCTCATCAACCATGACGAGACCATATTCGGCAAGCCGGTCTGCGGGGGTATGGCGCTAGCGGCGCTATCACGCACGGCATCCACGGCCTCGGCCGTGGGGCTCCCGGCCGTTTGCTTTTGTCGATGAACCGACGGGTCAGCGGCGGAGGAAGCCGCGTCGGTGCCTACCGTTCAGACGGAACCCGCCCATGGTGACGTCGTAGGGATCGACCAAGTTGGAATCCGCCATGCCCGAGTGGCCCTCGAAGACGAAGCCGAAGAGGTGCTCAAGGGCCGCCTCGCTCAGTTCGAGTGGATGGAAGGGCAGCGGGTAGTCCCCATCGTCCGTGGCCGGGAAGTCACCCGCCCAGAAGGGTTCCTCGAACGGGAGCCGGGCGCCGATGTCCTCGATGACCTCGTCGTTCGAGCTGACACTGAGCGCCCTACGGAGCCGGCCATCGGGGTTCCATGTCGCGTACGCAAACCAATCGACGACGCTGTGCATCACGTGGGTGTAGACGGTTCGGCCCGCGCCCTCCTTCAGGAAGCGCGCGTCCAGCTGGGATGGCCGGTCCGGCGCGGCCTGGACAGTACACACGATGGAGGCGCCCGGCCAGACGGCGGCGAAGACGTCTTCGTCGGCTGGGTTGGCGTTCTCGCCGAGAGTGCCGTCGTCTGTCGCCACTACGTCCTGATCCGGGAAGAGCCGCCGCACCAGTTCTTTGGTCGCTTCGCGGTCGAACTGGGGATGCGCCGACAGCACACTGGCAACATCGGTATCGGCGTAGCAAATGAACCAGTCCTTCGCTCCCATGACTGAAGTATCGGTGGACCGCCCCTGCTCGCGTCGTCGCACGAGGCGCGCGTCGGACATGAAGCACGAGTCACTCGGGTGTCACCCTGTCGCGGCGATGAGACGCAGGGTGTCTGGCGGCGATGAGAAGCTCCTCGATGCAGGTGCCCTTACCGCGTCTTCACACACCGACGAAGTGCGTCGGCGGCCGATAGCGGGCGTGCCTGTGGATGAGCGTCTCTGCTCCCGAGCTGCACACCCGGTCCGCCGGGTCCGACCCCGGATGGCGGGGCTTTCCTCTCGAGCCGGTCAGACGCCCTGGTCGGGGAGGTGGCTGCCGATCGCCAGGGCGTGCGCCTCGCCGGCCACGTGCCGGACCTCCGCGTTGGCCTCCGGGGTGCTCGACACCTGCCAGTTGTCGGCTACCCACCGTAGGGACTCGGCGTCGTAGTCCAGGATGTGCGACATCCGCGGAGTGGTCAGCAGCCCGTGCGCCTGCAGGAGGCGCAGCTGTTCGGACTGGACATCGCTGATGGGCACGACAACAGCGTAGATGTCGTCATCCCCGGCGTCCTTCATGGCGCCTCCGGCGTGCAGACGTGTCGAAGCCGCCAGCAGGAGTGCCAGGGCCCCAGAGCGTGACCGGCAGGTGAGCACCCACCACCGCACGAGCGAGCCGCGCTCACCCTGCTCGCGTGAGGTGGCACAAGACGTAGTGGTGCGAGGGTCAGGACAGGGCAGAAGCTGGAGCCACGACGAGTCCCATTAGGAAGTCGATGCGGTACGAGTTCATCATCCGGGGCTCGCTCTCCGAGGCGGTCATGGCCGCTCTGCCCGAGCTCTCGTCCACCCCGTATCCCACCGGTGGAACCGTGCTCTTCGGCCCGGTGCAGGACGAGGCCGACGTCGCCACGCTGTTCGCGCGGTTCGCCGACTTGGGGCTGTCCGTCGTCGAGATGCGACGCCTTCCGGACTGACCACTTCGATGCCCTCAGCGCGCCGCGGTTGAACCGAGCAGCGACGCCGTGAACATCTGCTCGAAATGGCCAAGCGAGCCGGCCTTGTCAGAACTCGGTGGCTGACCCCCGACGAAGCCGAGTACTTCCAACCCGTCATGATCGCCGTCTGCCCCACCAACGAGTCCCCTGGCGCCACCTGACCCCCAAACGACAAGTCGCATCGGCGGCGTTGTGACGCACGTCAGGCGAGCGAAGCCCGGGCGAGGGCGGCCGGGTGTTTGGGCGAGGCCCAGCCAGTGGCGAGAGGCACCTTTCGCACGCAGTGTCCGCACGGCAGGACCCGCGGCCAGCCACCGCAGGCCGGGCTTCTGGTGCACCGCCGCGGGTGCTGACGCACTTGGACTGGGGTCGCGTCGCCGGTACGGGTGTGGGCGGTCGAGGGTGCCAACGGTGCCGGGGCTCAGCGAACGAGGAACTGCTGAGGGAGTACGGCGTCGTCGAAAAGGTGGTCGGTCACGAGCTTGCCAAGCAGGGGTGCGAACTTGGCACCGTGGCCGGAGCAGGCGGAGACGATGGTGATGCCGTCGCAGGTATCGATGACGAAGTCTTCGGTGGGGGTCATGGTGAACAGGCAGGTCGTCTCTGCGTAGGGCTCGGGACGCAGGCCCGGGTAGAACTCGTGGACCTTCTCGATCATCCGGCAGCGGGCCTCGTCTGCGACGACCTGGTCTTGGTGCGCCGCTGAGGGCAGCCGTTTCCCGGCGTGGAACTCGGCGATCTTCATCCCACGGAACTGCGCATCGCGCCCTCCGGGCAGGGCGTACGCGCGCCAGGTCGGGATCTCGTGGATCACCGTGGGCCAGGTCGAGAGCGGGAAGTCGTCGTGGACTGGGAAGTGGAACGCCTGTTCCTGGGTGACCTCGAAGGCGGGCAAGGCCTCTCGGAACGCCCCGGTGAGCGGAAGATGCGCAAGCAGGTCGGGCAGCCACCCGCCGGCCGCGACTATGACGTGCTCGGCGCGAACCTCGTAACCGTCGGCGCTGCGGACCGCGTACGCGCCGGCATCGCGTTCGACCGCGGTGACGGCCGAGCCGGTGCGCACCTCGGCGCCGAGTCCCGTCGCGGCCGCGAGCATGGTCTGCACGGTGGCTTCGGCGTCAAGGACGGCCGCGTCGGGCTGGTAGAGCACGTCGGTGTCGAACCGCAGCTGCGGCCACCGCCCGGCGGCCTCATCAGCGGCAAGCAACTCATGGGGCACTCCGCGACCCGCGAGGATCCGCGCCAGGTCGCGAGGCGGGGTCACGGTGCCGTGGTCCAATCCGCCCGTGCACACCATCAGATCTCGGCCGGAGACGGCCGTGAGCTCCTCCCACCAACGCGCGGAGCGCTGGACGAGCTCGGTGTACAAGGCGTCCGCGTAGGCATAGCGAAAGATCCGCGCCGACCCATGCGAGCTCCCAGCCCGGGACGCAGGACGGTCACGCTCGAGCACTACGACATCGCGCCCCCGGCGTGCCAGGTGCCAGGCTGTGGAGGCCCCGGCCAGCCCAGCACCGATGACGACATGACTCATCGTGTCCATCGCACTCCCAACGCCGCAGGCCGACCCCCGCCATCCTCCCAGCCGTGACGACAGCAGCCAGTACAGGGCTGCCGGCGATGAGAAGACGTCCGCACATGCCACGGTGCGCGGGTGCGCCCAGCGGCGTTGTGACGC
>Ga0247820_10002063_pt1 | contig 11311 bp, 8 predicted proteins | sample 13C_Glucose_Day1_2_FD_192480 | JGI IMG/M metagenome (GOLD analysis project Ga0247820, IMG submission 192480) | Soil microbial communities from agricultural site in Penn Yan, New York, United States - 13C_Glucose_Day14 | ecosystem: Environmental > Terrestrial > Soil > Agricultural land | place...
CCACCGGGCCAGGACCGGAGTGGACATGATCAGTGGATCGCCGCCGGTGAGCAGCACGTCCGTGACCTCCCGGTGGCCACGGAGGTAATCGATCATCCGACCTGGACCGGGTGCGGCGAACTTCAGTTCCGCATCACCGACGAATTGCGCCCAACGAAAGCAGTACGAGCAGTACGAGTGACACGTCTGACCCTGGGATGGAAATACCAGAAGCGTGTGTCGGTACTTGTGCTGGAGCCCAGCAACCGGCTCGCCGTCGAGCAGTGGCACATTGTGCTCACGCTGACCGGAGGGATGCGGGTTGAGGTCTTGGCGGCACTTCTGGGCGATTGCGTGCAGCTGCTTGCGGTCGACGCCGTTCGAGAGCGCGTCCGACACCAGGTCGTATATACGTGGTGGCACCATCTCACGGGCCGGAAAGGTCATCCGAAAGATTGGGTCGTCGGGAGCCGACGACCAATCGATCAACTCATCGAGAACATAGTTGTTGACTCTGAACGGCAATAGGTTTGCGACGACGCGCATTTCGTGCCGTTCCTGCTCCGTGAACTGTTCAAGCTGCGGAAGGTCGGCCAGCTGCACGCCGCGGAAGGTTCGCATTGGGTTCTTCATGTAGCTTGCCCCGATCCATTCGACGCGCCTGCTGGAAACATTGCCGACAAAGATCGACCGACCAACAGCTCGAGCCCGGCTTCGACGGAAACACCGTCGGCGAGTTCGATTGTGGCAGGTCGTTCGTCCTCATCTCGAGACCGACTCCTCGGCGGCCTGGGATGAATCATGGGTGGCTCTCCCCGTCACCGATAGACACCCTTGGGTGCAAAGTGACCCATCCACAGGCGTCCCGTTCGAGCGCGGAAGCTTCATGCCCCACCGCGGCCGATCGACGCGTGCACCGGGGTACCGAGCGCACTTCCCGAACGCGACTGACGTGCGAGGTGTGCGACGCGAAGCCACATCAGCCGGGCAAGGGGTCCGATACTCCACACCAAGGGTGGATTTACTCCAAGTGTGTCCGGCCCCCATGATGTTCCTGTCCATCGGGGGTGATCACCCCTCCGAAACGATTGCCTCATCGAGCAATTCATCCTGGGCGTTCCGCTGGAAGGGAAATACTTATGGAAGCCGTTTCAATCGCAGCATTATGGAGTCGGCTACTCGACGGGGCGCCTGTCCGACCCGATGACGATTTCTTCTTCGACCTCGACGGGAACTCGTTGCTCGCCGCCTCGATCGTTTCGGAACTCTCGGTATCCACGGGATTGCCGGTCGAACTCAGAGATCTCTATCTCGCCCCAACTCCGCGTGAGTTCGCCAGCTATCTCGACCAACTGAATCGACGCCTCGGCGAATACCGCACAACCTTGGCCGCCGGATTGGACCTCGGCGTCATCGCAGACGCCCTGGCCGAACTCGGTGCCTCCGCGGCGGACGCCCTGCTGCCCGACGAGGTGACGCTCGCTTACCGCGATGGCGACGGATCCCGGGTTGCATTGTTGCGTCAGGCTCGCGGAAACGGTGCCTGCACACGCCTTCCGATGCAGGGAGGCGACGTGCTGATACGACGAGGAGGGACGGTGCTGCGGTTTGATTGCGACCCTGATTCTGCCGGTGTGCGCATCCTCGTCACCGACCATCCCACCGGGTAGAGCGATGCGATCAAAGGTCACATACGCCGCCACCGGCTCGATCGACGTCCCACTACGTCGGGTGATCGAGTCCGGATTGTGCGGGACGAACCCAATGCACCCAGCAGTCGTGCAAGGCGATGCCGTGCTGAGCTATGGTGAGTTGCTCACGAAATCTCGGGAACTCGCCGGGAAACTCACCTCTGGCACGGGCCCAGTTCTGATCAGAAAACCACGGGGCGTGGAGTCTCTCACCGAGATGGTGGGATGCATTCTGGCCGAACGCCCGTTCCTACCGGTCACTCCAGATTCCACGATCGATCCGGCCACCCTCCCGGTCACGCCCGAAGGCTGCGGATACCTGCTGACCACCTCGGGCACGTCGGGTGAACCGAAAGTCGTCGTCGGCTCGCGTAGCGGGCTGGCTCGCTACCTACAGTGGCAGCAGGCAGAGCTGGCTCTCGACCCGAGCGATGTGGTGTCCAACACTGCGGATCCGTGGTTCGATTTCTCGTTCAAGGAAACGCTCGGCGCTCTGGTCGCCGGTGCGACGATCACAGTGACACCCCCTGCTGCGCTCGCAGGCGGGACGACATTGCTGACGTGGCTCGCCGAGCATCAGCCCACAATGGTGTGCCTCCTTCCGTCGATGCTGGCCCGGTTGGTTACGGCGATGGACCGAGCCGACCCGACAACGGTCCGCTCGGCGACCGAGCGTCTGCGGCGAATCCTGGTGTCCGGCGAACCTTTTCCGCAACCGCTGCTGAGACGTTGGCGAACACACGCCCCTTACCCCGTCGTCATCAACCTGTATGGGCCCACCGAGTCCACCGTGATCAAACTTCGCCATGTGCTGCCGGTGGGCGCCGAGGTGCACACCGCGATCGTGCCGGTCGGCACACCGATACCGGGTACCGCAATCGAATTCGTGCCGGTCGATGACCTCGACGATGCCCAGGAGCTTTGTATAGTCAGTGAGGACCTCGCGCTGGGTTACCTCACGCCCGTCACCGGGTCGACCCGATTCGAGCGTGATGCGGCGGGCCGACGTCGACTGCGCACCGGAGATCTCGCCTCACTCGCGCCCGATGGCAGCGTCGTTGTGGAAGGCCGACTGGACCACGTCGTCAAGCGCCGCGGCGTCAAGGTCTCGTTGCCGGCCATCGAGGCAGCGGCGGTCGCTGTCCCGGCCGTCGACGCCGCAGCCGCGGTGGTGCAGCAGGGCGACCGGATCGTGTTGTACTGCGGTGTATCCGCAGGTTCGGACGCGCTGTCACTTCGCGCTATTCGGATGGCGCTGCTCGACACGCTCGCCCCAGCCCAGTTGCCGGACAAGATCCTCGTAGTCACGCGACTCCCGTTGGACAGGCGGGCCAAGGTCGATCGTGCGGCGCTTCGCAACGGCACAACGGGCAACTCATGAGCGTTCCCGACGTCGCAAGTGAGCCGATAACGCCGGCGCGTTCACAGCCGAGAAGCATGCAGCGCTTGGTCGCAGGCGCTGCCGTGGACTCATTCGGCACCGGAATCAGCGCGGCTGCCACGATCCTCTACTTCGTCACGATCGTCGGTTTCACCGCCAACTCGGTCGTCGCCGCAATGTCGGCCGGCGCGATCTTCGGTGTCCTCAGTCCCATCCTCGTGGGACGACTGGCGGACCGATTCGGGCTGATCAGGATTTACTGCACAGCCCTCGCGTTGCGCGGAGTCGGATTCGTCGCCTATGCCCTGGCCACCCAGTACGTCACCTTCCTGTTGTTGACGCTTCCGTTGATGGCATTGGAGGCGGCGACGCCGCCACTACAACAGTCGCTGGTAGCGCAGTTGTTCGCCGGTGATGCCCGAATCCGGGTGATGTCCTCGATCAGGGCCGCGCGCAACGTCGCACTCGGCGCCGGAACCCTTGTCGCGGGCGCCGCATTGACGACGCACTCGCAGCCGCTGGTGGCGGGCCTCCTCGCGATAAACGGGACCTCGTTTCTCATACTTGCGTGGGTCGTGTACTCGCTTCGTCGCAGTGCAACACCACCGGCCCAACAGCAGGAGAAGAATTGCGGAAGTTCGAGACCGGCATTGCGCAACCCGGCGTTTCTCGGCCTGGCCGGGCTCAACGGTCTGTTGCTTCTACACGACTCCGTCTTGTTTGTCCTGCTGCCACTGTGGATGGTGTTGCGACTGGGGGCCTCGCCACTGTGGGTCTCACTGATGCTCGCGTTGAACACCGGGCTCACGGTGGCGATGCAACTGGGGTTCGGCCGCATTCGGCGGTTGACGACCGCGACGAACTCGACATTGTTCGTCGCCGCCGGCGCCCTCGTCGCCGCCTGTCTCTGCTGTCTCACCGCCGAACGAATCACCGGATCAACGGCAATTGCCCTCTGCGCGGTGGCAGTTGCGTTACTCACTCTGGGTGAGAACCTCCATAGCATCGCGGCGTGGCAGGTATCTTTCGAATTGGCTCCGGATGGCCGCCGTAGCGAGTACCTCAGCGCATTCAACAGCGGTTCCGGCCTCCAGCGGATCGTCGGGCCGGTGCTCATGACCGGTGTGGTACTCGCGCTGCCCACAACCGGTTGGCTTGTTCTGGCCATCGTCTTTGGCGCGGCCACCGTTGGCTTCACGACGATATCAACTGCCTCTCGGGGCAACGACATTCACCTAACGGCTTCGAAATGAGGCGAACGATGTCAGATCACGTGCTTGTCGTCGGAGGAGGCATGACCATGCCGGGGTTGTTGCGGTCCCTGGGCACCGATGTGCGGACGTCGGTCGTCTGCCAGCTCGCCATCGTGCCGAAACTGCGTGAGCAACATTTGCATCAGCGCATATTGGGTCTGCGGGCGGAGGCGAGCGACCAGGAGTGGCTGGCGATTGCGTCAGCGGTCCATCGCCTCGATCCCTTCACCAAGATCGCGTCGTTCGCCGAACGGGATCAGGATCGGGCAGCCGTGATCGCAGAGGAACTCGGCCTTCCTATGCACACCAGGCAAACCATTCACTGGGTGCACCACAAGCCGAGCATGCGGGAGCGGCTGTCCGCGCTCGGCATAGACGACACACCCCACGCCATCGTCCGGTCCGTCGCCGAGCTGCGCGAATTTGCACGGATCCACGGATTCCCGTGCATCGCCAAGCCCGCCGTCGGTGCAGGGAGCATAGGAATCCGCCGGATCGAAACCGAGGCCGATCTGGCGACGGCCTTCGATGCAGCCGGCGTCACCGGCGAGTGGACCAGCGGAGGCGTGCTGGTCGAACGGCTGCACATCGGGTCGCAAGTCAGCGTGGAGGCATTTTCCGAGGGAGGCGTTCACGAAATCGTCTGCGTCACCCAGAAGTACTCCGACCCGTTTGCCCACGTCGAGGTAGGCCACGTGCTGCCGGCCCAGGTGAGCGCCGACCAACTGGCAGCGATCGGCGCCTACGTCCGCTCGGTGCTGTCGGCTTTGGAGATCGGCTTCGGCCCGACCCACACCGAGTTGGTGCTGACCGAGGGCGGGCCTCGGATCATCGAGACACACACCCGGCTCGCCGGCGATTGCATCCCCCAGCTGGTCCAGGACGCTCTTGCGGTGAACCTGACCGAGTACACCGTCCGCCAGGCCCTCGGCGAACGGAACCTCCTCAACGGGCTCCGCGCCGAGCTCGCCCACGCGGCGACGCGACCACCCCGGTACGAGGCAATCTGGTTCGCGTCAAGCGAGATGGACTGCACGCTCCAGTCGATAAGCGGCCTCGAGTCGGCTCGACTCGGCGAGGGTGTGCGCGAAGTGGAGCTGTACCGCGCTGCTGGTGCCAGGTTGGAGCCACTGCGCACTTCTGATTCACGGTTCGGACATGCTCGTGCATATGCGGATAACCCCCGAGCGGCGGTTTCGCGAGCCCGAGGAGCCTTGGACGCGACCGAGATCCGGGTGCTCCTCCCTCCCCTCCGCTCAACATCGCCTATTTGACTGGGAGCGGTTTGGTGAGAGCGGATGTCGCGCGAGACATGGAGGTCGCGCCACTCCTCGGCTGCAGTTCGCGGCTGGTGAAGTCACCCGACGATCCGGCACCAACCTCGCCCATCACGAAGTCACAGTCGACGCGGCGAACGCGGTCTTCTACACCGAGTGTGCGAGGATTTGGAATCCCATCCACGTCGACATCCGCGTGGCGCACGCCGCGGGACTCCCTGGCACCGTTCTGCACGGTGCCGAGACACTCGCGCGGGCGGTCCCGGCCATTTCTCGTGCCGGCGCTCGCCCAGAGGGGCGGTGGTCACCGGTATCGGCTGCCTGTCGAAGGCCAGCTGAACGCGAGCTTTCGATATTGGACGCGCTTCCACCCGCAACCGCTACAAATGGAATTCGTCAATGTCGATCTTGGAGCAATCCCGCTTCGACGACAAGGTAGTCGTCGTCACCGGGCACCCTCGGGAGGGTGTCCGGATTCCGGATGCCGACGGAGGCACCGATGCTGAACTGTCTGCCTTCTATAGCGCTCTCGAGATCAATTCCTTCATGACCTCGTTGGATCCGGCGTAGATGCGCTGGATGCGGGCGTCGGCGTACATCTGGGCTATCGGGTATTCGAGGATGTAGCCGTACCCTCCGAATAGTTGTAGACAGCGGTCGATCACGGCGCACTGTTGGTCGGTCAACCAGTACTTCGCCATCGCGGCGGTGGTGACGTCGAGTTCGCCGCGAAGGTGTTTGTCGATGCAATCGTCGATGAAGGTGCGCGACACCCTTGCGAGGGAGGCACATTCGGCAAGTTCGAAGCGCGTGTTCTGGAGATCGAAAAGTGTATTCCCGAACATTGTCCGCGATTTGGTGTACGCGATGGTGAGGGCTACTGCGCGTTCGATCGCGGCGACGGCGGCGACGCCGCAGATCAATCTTTCCTGTGGAAGTTGCTGCATCAGCTGGACGAAGCCGGCACCCTCGCGTTCTCCGAGGAGGTTGTCCACGGGGACGCGAAGACGGTCGAAGAACAATTCAGTGGTGTCCTGCCCCTTCTGGCCCAGCTTGTCGAAGATCTGTCCGCGCGAGAATCCGGGAGTGTCGTCGTTTACCTCGGCGACAACGAGAGACACTCCCTTCGCCCCGAGCGTGGCATCGGTCTTGGCCGCGATGATGACGAGGTCACAGTTGCGACCGTTGGAGATGAAGGTCTTGGCGCCGGTGATGACATAGTCACCCCCGTCGCGCACGGCCTTGGTAGTGATGTTTTGCAGATCTGAGCCGGTTCCCGGTTCGGTCATGGCGATGGCACCGACCCATTCACCGCTTGTGAGCTTGGGAAGCCATCGCGATTTCTGCTCGTAGCTTCCGTACGCGTTCAGGTAGTGCGGGACGATTCCCGAGTGCACACCGAGTTGCAGCGAGTGGTCACCTGCCATCACCTGTTCGTGAAACAGCACGGCATCGTGAGCGAAAGTTCCTCCCCCTCCGCCGAACTCCGTGGGAATCGACATACCCGACAAGCCCAGCCTGCCCAGGGTGCCGTAGACCTCCTTGTCCGGAAAGCCCTGTTCGGCGAACCGGCGTTGGTGGGGGGTGACCTCCTTGGCGAAGAAGTTGCGTGCGAGTTCGGCAACTGCGCCGAGTTCGTCGTCCATCGATGGGGATGCGCTTTTCGTGGTGGCAGTGTGAGCAGTCAAGGGTCGTCTCCAAAGTTATTGCGAATCAGTCACGATGGGTTAGCTGTCTCAGTTCCCCACGGGGACCTCTGCCGTCCGGGCGGCGGCAGGCTCATACACACCCAGTGCGATGGGGTCGCGGTAGAGCAGCTCGATCTGGGATGTGTACTTCTCGGCGATCGGCTTGCGGCGCAGCTTCATCGTCAAGGTGAGTTCGTCGCCGCCCGGCTCCCAGAAGGTGGGGAGGATCAGGAAGCGTTTGATCTGCTCCACGCGAGAGAGGCCGGTGTTGGCCATCCCGACCGCGGCGGCGATCGTCGCGATCATGTCGCGGTCAGCTGCCAGAGAAGCGGCATCGACCCGGATGCCCTTCGTCGCAGCGAAATTAGCTGCGGCCTCGGGGTCGAGTGAGATCAGGGCCGTGTTGTATGGCCGCGCATCTCCGATGGTGGCCACGCCGCCGATGAGCGAGGAGCTGGCCTTGATTGCGTTCTCGATGGTGGCGGGGGACATATTCTTCCCCGAGGAGTTGATGATCAGTTCTTTCTTCCGGTCGATGACCGTGAGGTATCCGTCCGGGTCGATCGACACCACGTCACCGGTGGCCAGCCATCCGTCGGCGTCGACGGCGTCCCCAGTCTTGGCGGGCTCTCCCCGGTAACCCTTCATGACGAGGGGGCCACGAACGAAGAGCTCACCGTCGTTCGCGACCCGCATCTCCATGCCGGGCACGATCTTGCCGACGGTTCCGAGTTTGGTGGGATCGGCCGGGGCCGCGCTGGCGATGCAGGTCAGTTCCGACATCCCCCAGATCTCGGAGATCTGCAGCCCGAGCCCCGCGAAGAACGCCAACGTGTCGGCGGGTATCGGTGCCGCCCCTGACACGGCCCATCTGAGCTCGTCGAATCCGAGTTCGGCGCGCATCGGCGCCAACACCATCGATTCTGCGTCGACGAACTCGTGTTCCAGTTCTTTCGGTACGGGGAGCCCTGCGCGGAGCATCTCGATCCGGCGCGCGCCGACGTCGAGGCCCCACTGCAACGCGTGCCGTCGTGCATCGTCCGGCTCGTTCGCCACTGCCCGTTCGACCGCGATTTTCAGCTTCTCCCAGACCCGCGGTACCGCGCCCCAGATGGTCGGCCGGCAGTCGGGAAGTGCGGCAGCGATCTGCCGTACGTCCGCGACCACGGTGACTTGCGTTCCGAACACCATCTGGAAGTACAGAGCCGTCATCCGATCGGCGATGTGTGCCGACGGCATGAAGGAGGTGATGCGGTCTCCGAACTCGATCGGGAGGATCCAGCACACCGCGCCCGCCTCGAACAGCAATGCGGCATGAGTCGACTCCACCCCTTTCGGGTTGCCGGTAGTGCCCGAGGTGTAGATCAGGGTTGCAACATCGTCAGGCCGCACCGAGCGCCACGCGGCGTCGAAGTCGAACTCCGGTGAGCCGAGAGCCTTCATCTGGTCCAAGGTGAGCGTCCCGGCCGGGGCAATTCCTGCCTCCGCATCGATGACGACGATCTGCTCCAGCAGTGCGCCCGATTCCCTGATTCGCTCCACGTACTGGGCCTCGCACACCACGACCTTGGCTTCGGCGTTGCCGAGAACGAATGCGATGGCAGATGGGGGAAGCGTGTTGTAGATCGAGAACGACGTCGCCCCGACATGTAGCGCTCCGACATCGACGGGGTAGAAGTCCACACGATTGGCCATCATCAAGGCGACGGTGTCGCCGCGGCGGACTCCGAGTGCGGCGAATCCGGCCGCCACTTCGCGGACCTGACTCGAGTAGTGCCGCCAGGTCAACGTCTGTGAGTTGCCGACCGTCCGTATTGCGATGGCGTCCGGGTCGATGGCGGCGGTGCGTTGAAATGCTGCGCACAGGGTGTGGGGCGCTTCGTCGATGGTCATGGCGTTCTCCTCGGTTCAGGACCGGCTGTTGTGGATCCACTCGGATATGCGGTGACGGGGCGTTCTTCGAGCTCGCGGATCAGTTGGTGGCATTCGGCGTCGGCCGCCAGGTAGCCGTCGGCGAGCACGTTCACCAGTCCTCGTCCCAGTGCCCACGGTTGCCATGCCGCTGGAGCGAGGGTGCGTCCGGCGCGGCGAGCGATGGCGTCCGCGATCACAGTCGCGGCATCCTCCGGACTTATGCGGCGGCGCAGCGGACGAGGAAGACGCGCATCGAGCCTTCTGCCGATCTCGTCGTCGTCGAGCGTTGCCCGCGCCAGTTGGGTGTCGACCATCCCGAAGTACGCCACACCCGCGGAGGCGCCGTAGCCGGCGAGTTCGAGACGGAGTGCCCGGCCGAGTTGTTCGACGGCGGCCTTGCTGATCATGTAGGACGCGCCACCGAGACCGGGTGCGAACGCCGCCGCAGACGACACCACCACGATGTGGCCGCGTCGCGTAATCACTTCGTCGATCGCAGGATGGACGGTATTGAAGACGCCCGTGAGGTTGATGTCGATCACGCGGTCGAAGCCCGCCGGATCGATCTGGCGGAGGGTGGACGGGGGCGGGGTCACTCCGGCGTTCGCGATCACCACATCGAGCCGCCCATACCGCTCGATCACCCCGTGTACGGCCGCATCCATGCCGGGACGGTCGCGGACATCGGCGACCAGGGTGAGGACGCGCCGTCTGCCGAGCGCGAATTCGGCTGCCGTCAGCGCGGATTGATTGACATCGATCAGCGCGACGGTGGCGCCGCGGGCATGCAGCGCTCGTGCCGCTGCCAGTCCGATCCCGTCGCCTCCGCCGGTAATCAGGACCACCTTGCCGGCAACGTTGTACTCTGCGCCTCGACCGGGAAGTGGGAGTCCCAGGTCTCTCAGGGTGCGAGCGATTGTCGATCGGGTCCTGAACGTGGCCATCATCAATGCCTTCCGTGGAGCAGTCTGACGAGAACTCGGACCAGAGCGTCGGTCCGTGGTGTGCGCCGAAACGTGGTGAGCGGCAGAATCGACGGGAATCGCTGCCTCGTCATCGCACGGGGAAAGGTGAACTCCCTCAACCCGTCAGCACCGTGGACCCGGCCGAATCCGGAATCACCGACACCACCCAGCGGCAGGCTGGGGACGGCGGCGTACATGACGTACGAATTGACCGACACTGCGCCGGTGCGGATTCTCCTCGCGATCTCCTCGCCGCGTCGGCGGGAAAAGACGCTCAGCCCCAATCCGTATCGGCTCGCGTTGGTCCGTTCGACCGCGTCGTCCATATCCCGCACCCTGGTGACGGTCAGTGTCGGCCCGAATGTCTCCTCGGTGACCGCGGCACTGTCCTCCGGCACGTCCACCAGAATGGTCGGCTGCACGAGGTTGCCCTCGATGGCGTCCGGCCCTCCGAGTACGGCGCGGCCACCCTTTCCGATCGCGTCGTCGATGTGGCGACGGATGACGTCGATCTGCGTGGGCATCGTGATGGGACCGATCTGGGCGTTCCCGCCGGAACCGGCCCGGATCGTGCTTGCAAGAGTGACCACCCGATCGACGAACGCGTCGAATACCTCTTCGTGCACGTACACCCGCTCCACCCCGAGGCAGGTCTGACCGGCGTTGGAGAGCCCACCCCACACGGCCGCGTCGGCCGCCGCGTCGAGGTCGCCGTCAGCATCGACGATCAAGGCGTCCTTTCCGCCGCACTCCATCAGGACCGGAGTGAGTGTCTCCGCGCACGCGGACATCACTTTCTTACCCGTGGCGGTGGAACCGGTGAACCCGATCTTGTCCACGCCCGATCGGCACAGCGCGGCTCCCGTGGAGCCGTCACCCGTGACCACCTGCAGAACCGGGTGTTCCGGCACGACTTCGGACAATGTCTGGGCCAACCACACACCGACGCCCGGGGTGTACTCGCTGGGCTTGTAGACGACGGTGTTCCCGGCTGCGAGCGCGAAGGACAGAGAACCGAGCGGGGTGAAAATCGGGTAGTTCCACGGTCCGATCACCCCGACGACTCCGACGGGGAGATATTCGACGCCGGCCGATTGGTTGACGGTGAGGAGGCTGGGGCGGACCGTGCGCCGACCCAGTACGCGGGCGGCGTTCTTCTGATC
>Ga0247820_10002065_pt1 | contig 11296 bp, 11 predicted proteins | sample 13C_Glucose_Day1_2_FD_192480 | JGI IMG/M metagenome (GOLD analysis project Ga0247820, IMG submission 192480) | Soil microbial communities from agricultural site in Penn Yan, New York, United States - 13C_Glucose_Day14 | ecosystem: Environmental > Terrestrial > Soil > Agricultural land | place...
GGCCCCTCGGACCTGCGCCACGACGGCGAGGACTTTTACGTCGCCCACACGCTCGATGCCGCCTTGCATGCCTTGCTCGAGCAGGCGCGGCTCGAGCTCCAGTATGTCGGGCGCCATGCGCCGCGCGCGGCGGCTGAGATCGATGCCCAGGCGCGCGAGGCCGTGCGCGCATTCGGCGCCGCCCTGCCGGGCATTCGCCGGCTGCTCGACAGCGACGTGACCGCGGCCTACCAGGGCGACCCGGCGGCGCACAGCGTCGACGAGGTGCTGCTGTGCTATCCGGGCGTGCTGGCGATGATCTGCCACCGGCTGGCGCACCAGCTCTACAGGCTGCAGTTGCCGCTGCTGGCGCGCATCGTGGCCGAACTGGCGCACGGACAGACCGGCATCGACATCCATCCGGGCGCGCAGATCGGCAGCGGCTTCTTCATCGACCACGGCACGGGTGTCGTGATCGGCGAGACCGCGGTGATCGGCCAGCGCGTGCGGGTCTACCAGGCGGTGACGCTCGGCGCCAAGCGCTTTCCCGTCGATGCCCACGGCCTGCTCCAGAAGGGCCTGCCGCGGCATCCGGTGGTGGAAGACGAGGTCGTGATCTATGCGGGCGCGACGATCCTCGGGCGCGTCACGATCGGCCGCGGCGCGGTCATCGGCGGCAACGTCTGGCTGACCGCCGACGTGCCGGCCGGCGCCAGCGTGACGCAGGCCGGCGTGCAGAACGCCGCGCCGGGCGGCGCATTGCCCTGGAAGCCGAGTCCTGTCGAGCGCCCATCCGAATCCCTTGAATCCTTTTTGCCATCGTCCTTTCTCGAACCACGGAGTCCCCATTCATGACCGCAACCGTCGGTGGTACCACCGCCCTTGGCGACAACGCCGCCCGCCAGCTCGCCAATGCCACCAAGAGCGTTCCCCAGCTCGAGACGATCAGCCCGCGCTGGCTCACGCACCTGCTGCAATGGGTTCCGGTCGAGGCCGGCATCTACCGACTCAACAAGGTCAGAAATCCGGAGTCGATCCAGGTCGTCTGCACGGCCAAGGAGAGCGAGAACCAGCTGCCGCGCACCTTCGTCGACTACGAGGAGCATCCGCGCGAGTACAACCTCAACGCGGTCAGCACGGTGCTCGACGTCCACACGCGCGTCTCCGACCTCTACAGCAGCCCGCACGACCAGATCAAGGAGCAGCTGCGCCTGACGATCGAGACGATCAAGGAGAACCAGGAGAGCGAGCTCATCAACAACCCGGACTACGGCCTGTTGTCTCAGGTGACCGACGAGCAGCGCATCTTCCCGCTCACCGGTGCGCCGACGCCCGACGACCTCGACGAGCTGCTGACCAAGGTCTGGAAGGAGCCGGCCTTCTTCCTGACCCATCCGCTGGCGATCGCCGCCTTCGGGCGCGAGGCCACGCGCCGCGGCACGCCGCCGCCGACCGTGAGCCTGTTCGGGTCGCAGTTCATCACCTGGCGCGGCATTCCGCTGATCCCGTCGAACAAGGTGCCGGTGGCCGACGGCAAGAGCAAGATCCTGCTGCTGCGCGTGGGCGACAAGCGCCAGGGCGTGGTCGGTCTGTTCCAGCCGGGGCTCACCGGCGAGCAGAGCCCGGGGCTGTCGGTGCGCTTCATGGGCATCAACAACCACGCGATCGCGTCCTACCTGATCTCGCTGTACTGCTCGGTCGCGGTGCTGACCAGCGACGCGCTGGCCGTGCTCGACGACGTCGAGATCGGCAAGTACCACGACTACGCCGACAGCTACAAGTAAGCCGCGCGGTGAGCACCTCACTTTCTCCCCACGGCCTGCCGCAGGCGGCCGAGGCGCCCTTCGACCCGGCCGTTCTCGCACGCATGGCGAGCCAGCTGTTCGCAGCGCTGCCGGGCCAGGCCGAGCCGCCCGGCGTGCAGGCGCCTTCGCAACTCGCGCCGCCGGGCTCGCCGCTCGCGAGCCCGGCCGGCTTCGGGCCCGGCGTGCCGGGCACGCCGATCCCGCAAGGGCAGCTGCCGGGCAGCAACCTGATCCCGGCCTCGCCGACGCAGCTGCTGCCGCTGGGCCACCGCGCGCCGGCGCTGCAGCCGCACGCGTTCGCGGCCAATGGCGTTCCTGAAAACGCGCTGGGCGCCGTGCCGGCCTATGAGCCGCGGCTCGGCGGTGCGGTGCTCGGCGTGCCCGAAGCACTGGCGGCGACGACCGCGCAGTCGTCGCCGTTCTACTTCCTGGGCGACAGCTACGGCCAGCCATCGGCCGGCGGCCGGGGCACCGACAGCGCGCCGCGCGTGCCCGACGAGTTGGCGAGCTTGCCTTTCGCGCGGCCCGACGGCGCCGCTGTCCAGGGCCTGCAGGGGGCGAAGCCGCCAGCGCCCCCCGTGCCGGCGGCCAAGGCCCCGGCGCAGCCGCAGTACTACTTCGTCGACGCGGTGCGCCTGGCCAGCGGCCATGTGACGCCGGCCAAGCCGCCGCCGCACGGCGACGTGCCGACGGTGGCGGCCGGCCAGCGCCAGCCCTTCGACGTGCAGGCGGTGCGGCGCGACTTCCCCATCCTGCAGGAGCGCGTCAACGGCCGGCAGCTGGTCTGGTTCGACAACGCGGCCACCACGCACAAGCCGCAGTCGGTGATCGACCGCATCACGCATTTCTACGCACACGAGAACTCGAACATCCACCGCGCGGCGCACGAACTCGCGGCCCGCGCGACCGATGCCTACGAGGGCGCGCGCGAGCGCGTGCGCGCGTTTCTCAATGCGCCCGACGTGAACGAGGTGATCTTCGCGCGCGGCACCACCGAGGCCATCAACCTCGTGGCCAAGAGCTGGGGCGGCCAGCACGTGGGCGAGGGCGACGAGATCATCGTCTCCCACCTCGAGCACCACGCCAACATCGTGCCGTGGCAGCAGCTCGCAACGGCCAAGGGCGCGAAGCTGCGCGTGATCCCGGTCGACGACTCGGGCCAGGTGCTGCTCGACGCGTACCGCAAGCTGCTCAACGAGCGCACGAAGATCGTCGCCGTGACGCAGGTCTCGAACGCGCTCGGCACCGTGGTGCCGGTGAAGCAGATCGTCGAGCTCGCGCACCGCGCCGGCGCGGTGGCGCTGGTCGACGGCGCGCAGTCGGTCTCGCACATGCGGGTCGACGTGCAGGACATCGGGGCCGACTTCTTCGTGTTCTCGGGCCACAAGCTGTTCGGACCGACCGGCATCGGCGTGGTCTGGGGCAGGCGCGCGCTGCTCGAGGACATGCCGCCCTGGCAGGGCGGCGGCAACATGATCGCCGACGTGACTTTCGAGAAGACGGTGTTCCAGCCGATCCCGAACAAGTTCGAGGCCGGCACCGGCAACATCGCGGACGCGGTGGGGCTGGGCGCCGCGATCGACTACGTGAACCGGGTCGGCATCGAGAACATCGCGCGCTACGAGCATGAACTGCTGGTGTATGGCATGCAGCAGCTGGGCGCGATCCCGGGCGTGCGGCTGATCGGCACCGCGGCCGACAAGGCCAGCGTGATGTCCTTCGTGCTGGCCGGCTACAGCACCGAGGAGGTGGGCCACGCGCTCAACGACGAGGGCATCGCGGTGCGCACGGGGCACCACTGCGCCCAGCCGATCCTGCGGCGCTTCGGCGTCGAAACCACGGTGCGGCCCTCGCTCGCGTTCTACAACACGTTCGACGAGATCGACCGGCTGGTGGCGGTGGTGCGCAAGTTGGCGGCCCAGCGCAGGGCCGGCTGACACGTCGCGGGGACGGGGCGGTGCGCGCCTCAGATAGTTTCTTCATAAGCAAGCGAGAAATGGGTTGTTCCTGATCGCAAACGCGACACCTAAAGTCGCGGCTCGCTTTCATTCACAACGGTTTTCTTCATGCCCGACGTCCTGTCGCCCCCCGCACCCGCCCAGACTTTCGAGATCCGTCCCTTCGACGCCCCGGTCGGCGCCGAGATCGTCGGCCTCGACATCTCCAAGCCGATCAACGACGCCGATTTCGCGCGCATCCACCGCGCCCACCTGGATCACCACGTCGTCGTGTTCCGCGACCAGCAGGTGTCGCCGGCCGACCACGTCGCGTTCAGCCGCCGCTTCGGGCCGCTCGAGATCCACGTGCTGCACCAGTTCCAGCTGCCCAAGCATCCCGAGATCCTGATCGTCTCGAACATCTTGCAGGACGGCGAGCCCATCGGCCTCGGCGACGCGGGCGTCTACTGGCATTCGGACATCTCGTACAAGACCAGGCCCAGCCTCGGCTCGCTGCTGCACGCACAGGAGCTGCCTTCCGAAGGCGGCGACACGCTGTTCGCCGACCAGCACCTGGCCTGGGAAGCGCTCGACCCGGCGCTGCAGGCGCTCATCCTGCCGCTGAAGGCCGAGCACAGCTACCTCGCCAAGTACGAAGAGCTGCGCGCGAAGAACCCGTGGCGGCCCAAGCTTTCGCAGCAGCAGGTCGACCAGGTGGCACCCGCGGTGCAGCCCGTGGTGCGCACGCACCCCGAGACCGGCCGGAAGGCGCTGTTCGTCAGCGAGCATTTCACGACTGGCATCGTCGGCCTGCCGAAGCACGAAAGCGACGCCCTGCTGGCCGAGCTGTTCGCGCACAGCGTCAAGCCGGAGTTCGTCTTGCGCCACCGCTGGCAGCCGCACGACCTCGTGTTCTGGGACAACCGCTCGCTGATGCACCTGGCGGCCGGCACGCCCGACCACCTGCGCCGCAAGCTCTACCGCACCACGATCGTGGGCGACCTGCCCCATTGAACCCCCGAAGGACATCGCATTTCATGAATCACATCGTACGCAAGGCCGCTTCACTGGCCGTCGGCCTGGGCCTGCTGGCCGGCAGCCTCGCCGCCCACGCCGAGGGGCAGATCCGCATCGCCGAGCAGTTCGGCATCGTCTACCTGCTGCTCAATGTCGCGCAGGAGCAGAAGCTGATAGAGAAGCACGCCAAGGTCGAGGGCATCGACGCCAAGGTCGAATGGGTCAAGCTCTCGGGCGGCTCCGCGGTCAACGATGCGCTGCTGTCCGGCAACATCGAGATCGCCGGCGCCGGCGTGGGCCCGCTGCTCACGATCTGGGACCGCACCAAGGGCCGGCAGAACGTCAAGGGCGTGGCCTCGCTGGGCAACTTCCCCTACTACCTCGTGAGCAACAACCCGGCGGTGAAGAGCATCGCCGACTTCACGGACAAGGACCGCATCGCGCTGCCCGCGGTCGGCGTCTCGGTGCAGTCGCGCGTGCTGCAGTTCGCCTCGGCCAAGCTGTGGGGCGACAAGGACTTCGCGCGGCTCGACAAGATCAGCGTGGCCGTTCCGCATCCCGACGCCGCGGCGGCGATCATCAAGGGCGGCACCGAGATCAGCGCCCATTTCGGCAACCCGCCGTTCCAGGAGCAGGAGCTGGCCGGCAATCCGCAGGCGCACATCGTCCTGAACTCCTACCAGGTGCTGGGCGGGCCGGCCTCGGCCACCGTTCTCTACGCGACCGAGAAGTTCCGCAGCGAGAATCCGAAGACGTACAAGGCCTTCCTCGACGCGCTGAACGAGGCCGCCACCTTCGTGACCGCCAACCCGGAGAAGGCGGCGGACATCTACATCAAGGTCGGCAACGCGAAGATCGACCGCGACCTGCTGCTGAAGATCATCAAGAGCCCCGAGGTGCAGTTCAAGACCACGCCGCAGAATACCTATGCGCTGGCCGAGTTCATGCATCGCGTGGGCGCCATCAAGAACAAGCCGGCGTCGGTCAAGGATTACTTCTTCGACGACGCGCTCGCCTCAGGAGGCAACTGAAATGCGCGTGCCCCTCTTTCGGCGCGGACTCGCGCTGTTCGCCGCCGCCGCCATCGGACTCGCGCCGCTGGCGTCGCAGGCCGAAGGCAAGATCAGCATAGCCCAGCAGTTCGGCATCGGCTACCTGATCCTCGACGTGGTGCGCGACCAGCAGCTGATCGAGAAGCACGGCAGGCAGCAGGGCATCGACATCCAGGTCGACTGGGCCAGCATCTCGGGTTCGACCGGCATGAACGAAGCCCTGCTCGCCGGCGCGCTGGACGTGGTGTCGGCCGGGGTGCCGCCGATGCTGACGCTGTGGGACCGCACCCGGGGCAAGCAGAACGTCAAGGCGGTCGCGGCGCTGGGCTCGCTGCCCAACTACCTGCTGTCGAACAATCCGAAGGTCAAGACCCTCGAGGACCTGAGCGACAAGGACCGGATCGCGGTGCCGGCTGCGGGCGTGGGCTTCCAGTCGCGCACCCTGCAGATCGAGACGGCGCGCGTCTTCGGCAAGGATGATTTCAAGCGCTTCGACACCCTCTCGGTGAGCCTGCCGCATCCGGAGGCGACCGCCGCGCTGATCGCCGGCGGCTCCGAGATCACCACCCACTTCTCGAGCGCGCCGTTCTACTACCAGGCGCTGGCCGCCAACAGGAACGTCCACAAGCTGATCAGCTCCTACGACATCCTGGGCGGCCCGGCCACCTTCAACGTGCTCTACACGACGCAGAAGTTCCACGACGAGAACCCCAAGACCTACAAGGCGTTCTACGGCGCGCTGGTCGAGGCGGCGCAGCTGGTCAAGGCCGACAAGGCCCGGGCGGCCGACATCTTCATCCGGGTGCAGAAGTCGAAGCTGGCGCCCGAGCTGGTGCGCAGCATCGTCGAGGATCCGGAGAACGACTTCACGGTGTCGCCGCACCGCACCTTCGTCTATGCCGAGGAGCTGCACAAGCTCGGCGTCGTCAAGAACAAGGCCGCTTCGTGGAAGGACTACTTCTTCGACGAAGCCTACGCGCAGCCGGGATCGTGATGGTGTCGCCCGTTCTTCATGCCCCGCGCGTCGCGGGCTCGGCCTTCTGGCGCAGCGTGGATCCGGTGGCGGAGCGCGAATCGGCGCCCGCGCTCGCCGGCGTTGCCTTGCCGCGCAGCGCGGCCGTGGCGGCCAACCCCGCCGCCCTGCTGCAGGTCGACGGCGTCAGCCTCGAATACCGCACGCCCGAGCGGGTGGTGCGGGCCACGCACCGCGTGAGCTTCGAGCTGCACGAGGCTGACCGCTTCGTGCTGCTCGGGCCTTCGGGCTGCGGCAAGTCGACCCTGCTCAAGGCGATCGGCGGCTTCATCGCGCCGGTCGAGGGCGAGATCCGGCTCGACGGCCGCGCCGTCACGGCGCCCGGGCCCGATCGCATCGTGGTGTTCCAGGAGTTCGACCAGCTGCCGCCGTGGAAGACGGTGCGGCAGAACGTGATGTTCCCGCTGCTGGCGTCGCGCACGCTCGGCCGCAAGGAGGCCGCGGAGCGCGCGCTGCACTATCTCGACAAGGTCGGCCTCGCGCCATTCGCCGACGTCCATCCGCACCAGCTCTCGGGCGGCATGAAGCAGCGGGTGGCGATCGCCCGCGCCCTGGCGATGCAGCCGCGCGTGCTGCTGATGGACGAGCCCTTCGCCGCACTCGACGCGCTCACGCGCCGCAAGATGCAGGAAGAGCTGCTCGCGCTGTGGAGCGAGGTGCGCTTCACGCTGCTCTTCGTCACGCATTCGATCGAGGAGGCGCTGGTGGTCGGCAACCGCATCGCGTTGCTGTCGCCGCATCCGGGCCGCATGCGGGCCGAGATCAACAGCCACGGCTTCACGCTCGACAGCCAGGGCGGCGCCGAGTTCCAGGCCGCGGCCCAGCGCATCCACCGGCTGCTGTTCGATGAGCCGGTGGCAGAAGGGGTCTCGCAGTGAGCCATGTGATCGACCCGCCCGTGCGGCCCGAATACGAGCGCCGTCTCGAACCCTTCACTGAACTGCCGATCGAGCGCTCGCTGCCCTTGGCCACCCGGCTCTGGGCGCAGGGCTGGCTGCGCAAGGGCGTGATCCTGATCGTGCTCGCGCTGATCTGGGAAGCGGCTGCGCGCTGGCAGGACAACGACCTGCTGCTTCCGACCTTCGGCGCGACCGCGCGTGCGCTGGTCGAGGGCCTGGCGAGCGGCGAGCTGGTCGAGAAGGTGCGCATTTCGCTGGCCGTGCTGCTGCAGGGCTATGTCGCCGGCGTGCTGCTGGCCTTCGGCCTCACCACGCTCGCGGTGTCGACGCAGATCGGCCGCGACCTGCTGGGCACGCTGACCTCGATGTTCAACCCGCTGCCCGCGATCGCGCTGCTGCCGCTGGCGCTGCTGTGGTTCGGCCTCGGGCGCGGCAGCCTGGTCTTCGTGCTGATCCATTCGGTGCTGTGGCCGCTGGCGCTCAACACCTACGCGGGCTTCCAGGGCGTGCCCGAGACCCTGCGCATGGCCGGGCGCAACTACGGCCTCAAGGGATTGCGCTACGTGCTGCAGATCCTGGTGCCGGCCGCGCTGCCGGCGATCCTCTCGGGGCTCAAGATCGGCTGGGCCTTCGCCTGGCGCACCTTGATCGCGGCCGAGCTCGTGTTCGGCGCCTCGTCGGGCAAGGGCGGCCTGGGCTGGTACATCTTCCAGAACCGGAACGAGCTCTACACCGACCGTGTCTTCGCGGGGCTCGCGCTGGTGGTGCTGATCGGCCTGGCGGTCGAGAGCCTGGGCTTCGCGACGCTCGAGCGGCTCACGGTCCGCAAGTGGGGGCAGCAGCGCTAGCTCGCGCCGCGGCTTGGGCTACTTCAGCTTGGCGTCCTCCCGCTTGGCCTCGGCCATCGCTTCCGGCTCCAGCTCCTCCGCGTACCGGTTGAGCCGCACGAACAGGCCCCATCCGGCCATCATCACGCCGACGGCGCAGAGAGTCGCCGCGGCGTAGAGAAGAAGCAGAGGATCCTCGCGCGCCTTGAAGATGGCGACCAGCGCTTCGATCGCGACCGCCACGACGATCACCACCATGAAGCGCGACAGGAACCTGCGCACGCGCGTGGGCGCGCTGATGTGGGCGTCGCGGATGACTTCTTCCTCCGCGATCGTCTGGGATATCTGCAAGGCGACGACGGCAGCCGCCAGCAGTCCCATGGCCTCGATGATGGCCTCGGCGGAGGACGCGTCGGGGCTGCTTCCGAAGGCCGCCCAGGCCACCCGGGCCGCGATGGCGATCAACATCAGGGCCGCGATGCCGAACAGGCCCGCCATCAATGCGTGGATCGCGGAATAGAGGCCGAGGATGAGCTTCATGCGTGCGGCGATGGTCGCCGCTTCGCATGATGCGCCGTGTACGCCGGCGCCGCTTGATCCTGTCGGGAAGCGGCCGCGCTGGCACGGCGGGACGTTCGACGCACGAGGCCGGCGGGCTACGCCGGCCGGCCGGCGCAGGCCTGCGCGTGCACCGCGCTGGCAAGCATCCACGCAATGGCCGTGGTCGTGACGATCTTGACGATGGGGGAGGCGTTCATGTCGATTTCCTTGGAGCGGCGAAGCGGCCGGTGTGCCGGCTGCGAGCCAAGGCTATGGGTCGCGCATGGCACCGCGATGACGCCCTGAGATACCCCTGCCGCAGGTGGGGCGACCGCACCGATCGCTTATCCTGACCTGCGAAACGCGTTCGGCGGGGGATCACACGGCATGGACACGAGCTTGCAGGTCGGGCAGTTCGACCACGATGGATGGCAAGTGCGAATCTTCATGACATGGGACGAGCTCATGCATTGCTTGGCCGGGCGTGCCGAACTCGTCTACCAGGGATCACTGAGATGCCGCATCGCCTTGCCGATGGGCCTCGAGGACCAGGAGCAAGCCAGCGCCTCGCTGGGGCATCGGGCGCGGGCGTTCATCGCGGACTGGCAGCGGCGCGACCATGACGCCGACTCGGAGTTCAGCGAGTTGTGATACGCCGGCCCTCGAATCCGACGCCGCTCAGGCGACGAGGCGTTGCGCAGGGGCGGCTTCGGCAGCCTCTCGCGAACGGCGGGCCTCGTAGCTGCGCAGCTGCGCACAGGCCAGCGGCAGCAGGACCGTGTCGGCAGTGGACCAGCGCCCCCGACGCAGCAGATCGCCGAGGATGTGATCGCCCTCGGTCGGGGCGCCGCGCTCGATGTCCTTCAGCAGCGAGGCGGTCAGTGCCGAGCCCGGCGCGGTGACCGTGGCGCGGGTCCGGCCCACGGCCTCGGGGCTGGGCGGGAAGCCGTTGTGCGCGGCGATGCGGCTGCATTCGTTCAGCAGTTCGAGGGCGACGTGCTGCGCCCCCGCCTGCGCGATGTCGCCCACGCTCGCGCGCATCAGGCTGGTGGCGCCGGCGAGCGTGGCGATGTGCACCCATTTCTCCCACATCGATTGCAGGATCCTGTCGGTCGGCAGGCTGTCGAAGTTGGCCGTGGCGAAGACCGCCGCGATCGCCTCGCTGCGCGCGCTGCGCGCGCCGTCGAGTTCGCCGAAGGCCAGGGTGTGGTCCCGGCTCAGATGCACGACATCCCCGCTCTCGTCGAGCGCGGCGGAGATCACGCCGAGGCCGCCCAGCACCTTGTGGTAGCCGAAGCGCTCGGTCAGCCGGTCGAGGTGGCGCAGGCCGTTGAGCAGCGGCAGGATCGCGGTCTCGGGTCCCACCGCGGGGGCGAACGCGGCGATCGTTCCCTCGAGGTCGTAGGCCTTGCAAGCCACGATGACGAGGTCGTAGGTCGACCGGACCTGAGGTGCGAGCAGCACCGGCGGCGAAGGCAGGTGCGCATTGCCCGCGGGGCTGTGGATGCGCAGCCCGCCCGCGGCGAGCCGGGCCGCGCGTCGCGGGCGCAGCAGGAAGCTCAGGTCCTGGCCCGCCTGCAGCAGCCGGCCGCCGAAGTAGCCGCCCAGGGCGCCAGCGCCCACCACGAGGATTCTCATGGGTCGTCCTTTCAAGTCCGTCGGTGTGCGAATGCACGAAGATCGAAGTCCGATGCCTGGCCCAGAACGCGCTGCGCGATCGCCTCGCCGAGGCCGGCGGAGTGCTTGAAGCCGTGCCCCGAGCAGGCCGAGGCCACCAGCACCTGCGGTGCGTCGGGCAGGCGGTCGACCACGAAATGGCGGTCCCGCGTCACGGTGTACATGCAGGCACGGGCGTCGACCACGCGCCCGGCGATCGCCGGAAAGCGCCCGGCGACGCGGCTGCGGTACATCGCCTCGACCTCGGCGGCGTCGACCTCGCGCGCCAGCGCCGCCGGCGAGGTGGTGCGGGCGTACTGCTCGCTCGCCACCTTGAGCGCCGGCCGGCCGGGGTCGGCCGAGGGGAAGCCGTACATGTAGTCTTCCTCCGCGTCGCCGTACATCCAGATGAAGATCGGCATCCGGCCGGCCACGAAGTCGCCCGCCGCGTGGCCGGCATCGAACCAGTACATCACCTGCCGGTAGACCTCGAACTCGCCGTGCCATGCATCGCGCGCGGCCTGCGGCAGGAATTCAGGCAGCCACGGGCC
>Ga0247820_10002067_pt1 | contig 11294 bp, 11 predicted proteins | sample 13C_Glucose_Day1_2_FD_192480 | JGI IMG/M metagenome (GOLD analysis project Ga0247820, IMG submission 192480) | Soil microbial communities from agricultural site in Penn Yan, New York, United States - 13C_Glucose_Day14 | ecosystem: Environmental > Terrestrial > Soil > Agricultural land | place...
GGCGCAGGATCCGGTCGCGGAGGTCGACGAACATCATCTCGCCCTGGATGCCGGCCACACCGAGGCGCGAGCGGCGCAGGGACGACACCAGCACCACGAAGCCGAGGCCGAAGATGATGACCACGGTGAGGGCGACCCGCACGTCGATCTTCTGCGTCGTCACCACCACCGCCAGCACCAGCAGCACGAACAGCACGAACCACGGCAGCTGCCGCGGACCGAGCACCAGGCTCGACAGCACCATCGGCACGAGCAGGGTCACGAGGGGGATGTCCGGCCTGAGCCACCAGATCGCGAGGCCGATGACCACGGTCGCCCCGACCAGCAGCACGAGGGTGCGCGACCCTCGCGGGACCACACGGCTCGCGGCGGCACGGAGCGATGGAGAACTCATGCTCGAGCCCCTCCTGCCCTCCCAGTCCCCTTGGTGGGAGATCGTAGGGCCCGCGACCTGAACTTGGGTTGACATTGGGGGCACCAGAACGTGTTGCGCCCCACGAGCTCACCCGCGCGGACGGTCGTGCCGCACACCAGGCACGGCTGCGACGTACGCCGGTAGACGTAGACCTCGCCGCCGTGGTCGTCCTTGCGCGGCGCCCGCCCCATCGCCTCCGGCGTGTGCTCGGGGCGCACGGTGTCGATCCGCCCGGTGCGCACGCCGTCGGCCATGAGCTCGACGAGGTCGGCCCACATCGCCCGCCACTGGCCGCTGCGGAGCGTGTTGCCGGGGCGCAGCGGGTGGATGCGGTGCCGGAAGAGCACCTCGGCGCGGTAGACGTTGCCGACACCGGCGAGGACCTTCTGGTCCATCAGGAGATCACCGATGGCGCGGGGGCTCGCGGAGATGCGCCGCCAGGCCCGGTCGGGGTCGGCGTCGGGCCGCAGCGGGTCGGGGCCGAGCCGGTCGATGATCTCGTCGCGTCGGCCAGGACCCACCAGGTCGCACACGATGGCGCCCCGGAGGTCGGCGTACGCCGTCGGGCGCGGGTCGGTGTCGTCGTCGAGGGTGACCAGGCGCAGCCGCACCGCACCGACCGGCGCCGGCACGTCGGCCGCGCCTCCCTCGACCTGCGCATGGACGTCGAGCTGGCCGATCAGGCCGAGGTGGACGTGCACGAAGCGATCCCCCGCGTGCTCGACGAAGAGGTGCTTGCCCGCCGAGTCGGCGCCGACCACGCGGGATCCGTCGAGCTGCTCGGCGTCGGCGGCGAAGCGGCCCTGCGGCGACGTCACCCGGACCCGGCGGCCCGCGAAGGCGGCGGTGAGGTCGTCGGCCAGCTTGCGGAGGGTGTGCCCCTCAGGCATCCGTGCGCGACGTGTCGGTGTCGGGGCCGCGGAGCGCGGACTCCGGCAGGGGCGGCAGCTCCCCCGTCACGTCGTAGGTCGAGAGCTGGCCGATGCGGCGAACGTGGCGCTCGTCGCCCGAGAAGTCGGTCGAGAGGAAGATCTCCACGAAGCGCGTCATGTCGTCGACCGGGTGCATGCGTCCGCCGACGGAGACGACGTTGGCGTCGTTGTGCTCGCGGGCGAGTGCCGCGGTCTCGTCCGACCAGGCGAGCGCGCAGCGGATGCCCTCGACCTTGTTGGCCGCGATCTGCTCGCCGTTGCCCGAGCCGCCGATCACCACGCCCAGGCTGTCGAGGCCCTCGGCACGGTCGGCGGCGACCCCCTCGGCCGCGCGGAGGCAGAAGCAGGGGTAGTCGTCGAGGGCGTCGTAGACGAACGGCCCGTGGTCGACGGCCTCGTAGCCGTGGTCGACCAACCAGGTCAGCAGATGGTCCTTCAGCTCGAGGCCGGCGTGGTCGGAGCCCAGGTGTACGCGCATGGCGGACATCCTCTCAAGACCCGATGGTCGCGTCCCGACTAGGTCGGGTCGGAGGCGACGTCCTCGAGGTGCTGGTCGAGCCAGCCGGCCACCTGACGTACGAGGGGCTCCGAGGCGGTGAACTGCGCGTGCCGCCAGAACCCGTGCGTCTGGCCCAGGCAGCGGACGCCGACGACCTCGACCCCCGCCTCCGCGATCCGCCGGGCGAGCTCCTCCCCCTCGTCCCGCAAAGGGTCGGCCTCGGCCGTGGCGACGAAGGTCGGCGGGAGCGTGTGGAGGCGGTCGGAGAGCAGCGGCGCGAGGTCGGGGTCGTCGTAGTCGGCCTCCGTTCGGGCGTACTGCTCCCAGTACCACCGCGCGTCGGCCGGGTCGAAGCCCGACTCCTCACCGAGCTGCCACGACGGGAAGCCGGCACGCGGGTCGAGGAAGGGGTAGACGAGCGCGACCGCGCTGAAGACGCCGGGGTTGCGCAGGGCGGCGACCAGCGCGAGGTTCGCGCCGGCGGAGTCGCCGTGGGCGGCGTACGGGCCCGACGGGCCCTCGCGTCGCAGCCAGCCGACGACCGTGTCGAGGTCGTCCGGCGCCGCCGGGAACGGGTGCTCGGGTGGGCGCCGGTAGTCCACGCTGAGCACGGCCCGGCGGCCGCGGTTGGCCATGCGCCGCGCGATGGTGTCGTGGACGTCGATGTCATTGAGCACGAAGCCGCCGCCGTGGGCGTGCAGGACGACGCCGGGCCGGGCGTCGCTCGGGACGTAGAGGCGGCAGCGCACGCCGTCCGCGTCGACGTCGTCCACGGCCGCGACGTCCTCCCGCGGCAGGCGGAGGCTGGCGATGCGGGTCTCCTCCCGGTGCGCGGCGAGGTCGAAGCCCGGCGCGCCGAGTGCACCGCCGGCGTCGGCGGCGACCGCGGCGCGCACCTCCGGGTACATCACGAGCCCCGGACCACCTTGAGGTTGAACTCGGCCGTCCCGAGGGCGCCCATCAGCCGGAGCCACAGCGGCAGCCACATCTCGGTGCCGCGGGCGGTCTCGATGCCACCCAGGTCGATCACGTCCCGGTGCCCGAGCTCGGTGAGCAGCCCGGTGACCAGCCGCTTGGCGTCGGCGTCGTCGCCGCTGACGAAGACGGTCGTCGGCTCGGGCAGCCGGTCGGGATGGACCATCAGCTCGGCGGTCAGCGTGTTGAGCGCCTTGACCACCCGGGTCTCGGGGAGGGCGCGCTGGATCTGCTCGGCCAGCGAGTCGGTGTCCTTCACCGCCAGGGTCGGCGGGAACCCGGCGGAGAAGTCGAGGGGGTTGGAGACGTCGAGCAGCACGATGCCGGCCAGGTCACCGGCCCCGGCCAGCAGGTCGAGCGCGACCGCGCCGTTGCCGGCGTGGACGACGAGGTCCGCGTCCGCGGTGGCCTCGGCGAAGGGGACGAGCGCGACGCCCGGCGGGTCGGTCCAGCCGTCGCGGGCCCGGGTGGTCGCCGGGTCGCGGGTGCCGAGGCGTACGACGTGCCCGAGCTCGGCGACGCGCGCCGCGATCGTGCGTCCGACCGGACCGGTGCCGAGGACTGCGACCTGCATGACGACCTCCTGGGTGCGTGGACGGGGTGTGGCTACCGGGACAGCTCCTCCTCGACCACCGACGGGTCGAGCTTGGTGAAGACCGGTGTCGGCTTGTCCACCTTCGCGCCGACCGCGACCGGGCGCGACTCCCACGCGGGCGTCGAGGTGTACTCACCGGTGATGATCGAGTACGACGTGTGGCCGGCACCGTTGCCGGGCTCGAGCTCGTCCACCTGCTCGATGCGGGGCATCGGCATGAAGTCGCCCTCGCCGCCGAGCACGGCGTGCACCTTGTTGGCGGAGTGGGGGAGGAAGGGCGAGAGCAGCGTGTTGCAGTCGCTCACGCACTGGGCGGCCACGTGGAGGACGGTGCCGAGCCGCTCGCGCTGCGACTCGTCCTTCATCTTGTAGGGCTCGGTGAGGGTGAGGTACTTGTTCACCTCGCCGACGATCCGCATCGCCTCCGCGATGGCGGCCCGGAGCCGGTGCTTCTCGATCAGGTCACCGACCGTCGTGAAGCCCCCGCGGACGCTCGCGAGCACCTGCTCGTCGACCTCCTCGAGCGGGCCGGCGGCGGGGATCTCCCCGAAGCTCTTGGCGATCATCGTGGCGGTGCGGTTGACCAGGTTCCCCCAGCCGGCGACGAGCTCGGAGTTGTTCCGGGTGACGAAGTCGGCCCACGTGAAGGCGGCGTCGGAGGTCTCCGGGCCCGCGGCACAGATGTAGTAGCGCAGCGGGTCGGGTCCGTAGCGGGCGAGGAAGTCGCCGACGTAGATGACGTTGCCGCGGCTGGTCGAGAACTGCGAGTCGCCGAAGGTGAGGAACTCGCTGGAGACCACCTCGGTCGGCAGGTTGAGCGTGCCGTACGCGCCGGGCTCGCCGCCCTTGTCGCCCTGCCCGTTGTAGGCCAGCAGCTCGGCGGGCCAGATCTGGGAGTGGAAGACGATGTTGTCCTTGCCCATGAAGTAGTAGGACTCAGCCTCGCCGTCGTTCCACCACTCGCGCCACTTGTCGGGCTCGCCCAGGCGACGCGCCCACTCGATCGAGGCGGACAGGTAGCCGATCACCGCGTCGAACCAGACGTAGAGCCGCTTGGTCGGCTGGTCCTCCCAGCCCGGGACCGGGATGCCCCAGTCGATGTCGCGGGTCATCGCGCGCGGCCGGATCTCCTTGAGGATGTTCTGGCTGAACTTGATGACGTTGGGCCGCCACAGGCCGGTGGCCTCGCGCTGGTCGAGCCACTCCCCCAGCGCACCCGCGAGCGCCGGCAGGTCGAGGAACCAGTGCTGGGTGTCGGTGAACTCCGGCGTCTCGCCGTTGATCTTCGACCGCGGGTCGATGAGGTCGGTCGGGTCGAGCTGGTTGCCGCAGTTGTCGCACTGGTCGCCGCGCGCCTCGGCGTACTTGCAGATGGGGCAGGTGCCCTCGATGTAGCGGTCCGGCAGGGTGCGGCCGGTGGAGGGGCTGATCGCGGTCTTCGTGGTCTCCTCGACCATGTAGCCGTTGCGGCGGCAGGTCTCGAACATCTCCTGCACCACCGCGTAGTGGTTGCCGGTGGTGGTGCGGGTGAAGAGGTCGTAGGACAGCCCGAGGCCGCAGAGGTCGTCGACGATGACCTGGTTGTACTTGTCGACCAGCTCGCGGGCGGGAACGCCCTCGTTGTCGGCCAGCACCAGGATGGGCGTGCCGTGCTCGTCGGTGCCGCTCACCATCAGGACGTCGTGGCCCGCCATCCGCATGAACCGGCTGAAGACGTCGGAGGGCACACCGAAACCGGCGACGTGGCCGATGTGGCGCGGGCCGTTGGTGTACGGCCAGGCGACGGCGGACAGGACACGAGTCATGGGCGCAAGCCTAGTGACCGGACGCCACCCGGTTTCCCCGGGTGGCGTCCGTGATCAGGTGCGTGGCGGTGCGGGTCAGCTGAAGTCGAGGTCGCCCGTGCGGGAGCGCTTGAGCTCGTAGAAGTAGGGGAACTTCGCGACGGCGACGGCGCCGTCCCACAGCTCGCCGGCCTCCTCGCCGCGCGGGATCTTGGAGAGCACGGGGCCGAAGAACGCCGAGCCGTTGATGTGGATGGTCGGGGTGCCGACGTCGTCACCGACGGCGTCCATGCCCTCGTGGTGGCTCTTCGCGACGGCGTCGTCCAGGGACTCGTCGTCCCACGCCTCGATCAGCTCGGCGGGCAGGCCGACGTCGGCGAGGGACTTCGCCACGGTCTCGCGGTCGAGCTCCTCGCCGTTGTTGTGGCGACGCGTGCCGATGGCGGTGTACCACTCGCCGAGGGTCGCGTTGTCGTGCTCCTGGGCGATCCTGATCGCCACCCGCACGGGCTTCTCGGTGCCCTGCAGCATCTCGCGGTACCCATCCGGGATGTCCTTGTCCTTGTTGAGGTAGGCCAGCGACATCACGTGCCACTGCACCTCGATGTCGCGGACCTGCTCGACCTCGCGGATCCAGCGCGAGGTGATCCAGGCGAACGGGCAGAGGGGGTCGAACCAGAGGTCAGCGGTAGCCATGTACACGACAATTCCTCGCGTCTGCCACCTATTCCCCACCGTTGGCCACCGATCCGTCGCCGACCCGGCTCCGATGTGGGCGCCGCCACACGCCGGTGGCAGGATGCCCGCATGCCTGGAACCAACCTCACCCGGGACGAGGCCGCCACCCGCGCCGCCCTCCTGGACGTCACGGCGTACACCGTCGACCTGGACCTGACGTCAGCCACCCAGCCCGAGGAGACCACCTTCGTCTCCACCACCACGCTCGAGTTCACCTGCCGTGAGCCGGGCGCGGGCACCTTCGCCGACCTCGTCGCACCGAACGTCCGCGAGATCACGCTCAACGGCCGCAGCCTCGACCCCGCCACGGCGTACGCCGACAGCCGCATCGCGCTCGACGGCCTCGAGGGGACCAACACCCTCGTCGTCACCGCCGACTGCGCCTACTCCAACACCGGTGAGGGCCTGCACCGCTTCGTCGACCCGGCGGACGACCGGGTCTACCTCTACAGCCAGTTCGAGGTGCCCGACGCACGCCGCGTGTTCACCACCTTCGAGCAGCCCGACCTGAAGGCCGTCTTCACCTTCAACGTCACGGCCCCGTCGCACTGGGTCGTCGTCTCGAACGCCGCCACGCCGGAGCCGACTGACACGGGCAACGGCGCCTCCCGGTGGAGCTTCCCGACCACCAAGCGGATGTCGACCTACATCACCGCGATCGTCGCCGGGGAGTACCACGGCGAGCACGACAGCTACGAGGGCAAGTTCGGCACCATCCCGCTGGGCCACTACTGCCGGCAGTCGCTCAAGGAGCACATGGACACGTCCGTGCTCGTCGAGCTCACCAAGCAGAGCTTCGCGTGGTTCGAGGAGCAGTTCGACTACCCCTACCCGTTCGGGAAGTACGACCAGCTCTACGTCCCGGAGTACAACGCCGGCGCGATGGAGAACGCCGGCTGCGTGACGCTGCGCGACGAGTACCTCCCCCGCAGCCGCCAGCCGCGCTCGTTCTTCGAGTTCCGCGCCTCCGTGATCACCCACGAGATGGCCCACATGTGGTTCGGCGACCTGGTCACCATGAAGTGGTGGGACGACCTGTGGCTCAACGAGTCGTTCGCCGAGTGGGCCTGCTACTGGTGCGAGGCCAACGCCACCGAGTTCACCGACGCCTGGACCGGGTTCGCGAACGCGCGCAAGCAGACCGGCTACCGCGCCGACCAGCTGCCCTCCACGCACCCGATCGCGGCCGACAACGTCGACCTGCACGCGGTCGAGGTCAACTTCGACATGATCACCTACGCCAAGGGCGCCTCGGTGCTCAAGCAGCTCGTCGCCTGGGTCGGCGTCGAGCCGTTCCTCGAGGGCCTGCGCGACTACTTCAAGGAGTGGGAGTACGGCAACCCGGAGTTCAAGGACCTGCTCGCCACGCTGGAGAAGTCGTCGGGCCGCGAGCTGCAGGGCTGGGCGCAGGAGTGGCTGCAGACCGCCGGCGTGAACACGCTCGCCCCGTCGTTCGAGCTCGACGCCGACGGCGCCTACACGGCGTTCGCGGTGAACCAGGCCGCCCACGAGGACTGGCCGACGCTGCGCCGCCACCGCCTCGGCATCGGCCTGTACGACGCCGTGTCCGACGAGAACGGTGACAGCCGCCTGGTGCGCCGCGACTACGTCGAGGTCGACGTCGAGGGCGCCAGCACCGAGGTGCCCGAGCTCGTCGGCGCGGAGCAGCCGGCTCTGCTGCTGCTCAACGACGAGGACCACGCCTACGCCAAGATCCGCCTCGACGAGCGGTCGCTCGCGACCGCCATCGCGTCGCTGTCGACGTTCGAGGACTCGCTGCCCCGGGCGCTCGTGTGGGGCGCGGCGTGGGACATGACCCGCGACGGCGAGATGCGCACCCGTGACTGGGTCGACCTGGTCCTGGCCAACATCGGTCGTGAGAGCGACGCGTGGGCCGTCACCCGGATCCCGGCGTCCACCGCGCTGGCGGTCAACTTCTACTCCGACCCCGCGCACCGTCCCGAGCTGAAGGCGACGTGGGAGCAGGGCCTGCGCGAGCTGCTGCTCGCCGCCGAGCCCGGGAGCGACCACCAGCTCACCTTCGCCCGCTCCTACGCCGGCGCCGCCCACAGCGACGCCGCGCTCGACGACCTCATCGGCCTCCTCGACGGCTCGTTCGAGGTCGACGGACTGGCCGTCGACCAGGACATGCGGTGGGTGCTGATCACCGCGCTCGCCAAGCAGGGTCGCTTCGGCGACGCGGAGATCGACGCCGAGCTCGAGGTCGACAAGACCATCTCGGGCAAGGAGCAGGCCGCCGCGGCCCGCGCCGCCCAGCCGACGGCCGAGGCCAAGGCCGCCGCGTGGGACGCGCTGCTCGACCCGTCGACGCCCAACGAGACGTCGCGCGAGATCGCGTTCTCGATCTTCCGCTTCGGCCAGGAGGACGTGCTCGCGCCCTACCTCGAGAAGTTCCTCGCCGCCTCGGAGACGCTCGTCGACGTGCTGGGCTTCCACAAGGCCTCGACGATCCTCGAGTACGGCTTCCCCAAGCCCCTCGGCTCCGAGACCACCCTCGGCCGGCTCGACGAGTGGCTCGCGGAGGGCTCGGCGCCCAAGCAGGCGCAGCGCTACGTCGGCGAGGCACGGGCCGAGATCGCCCGGGCCCTGGCGGCCCAGCAGTACGACGCCCGCTGACGAGTGGGCGCATCCTGACGCCCCACAGCAGTCGAGTCGGCGTCAGGATGCGCCGACTCGACCTGCTCAGGCGTGGAGGGTGTTCTGCGGGCGGGCGTGCTCGGCGAGCATCGTGATGCCGCGCTGCAGGCCGGCGAGGAGGTTGCCGGCGGCGAACTCCGACGACATCGCCAGGACGGCGAGCTCGACCTCGGCGTCGCTCAGGTGGCGGCGCACCTCGCCGCCGGTCACGACCTCGATGAGCCGGCGGCGCGGGTCGACGAGCACCAGCACGCTCCGGGCCGGGACGACGAGGCGATTGTGCAGCCGGGTGGCCCAGGCACGGGCGTCGTCGCCGTCGACGGGACCGACGTAGACGGAGAACTCGAAGCGGCAGGCCTGCTCGGCGAGACGGATCGTCTTGTCGAGGGCCAGCCGGTCGGTCTCGGTCAGCGCGTCACCAGCGGCCACTTGCGCCACCCGCCCGGGAGTCCGCACCGTCGGGCGCGGGGAGCTCGGCGACGCCCTGGCGGGGGCCGCCGATCCACTGCGGCTCGCCGGCCGAGTGGTCGGGCAGCAGCCTCTCGCCGCGGACCATCGCGGGCAGGTAGACCGCGACCGCGATCAGCAGGAACAGCAGCACCGGCGCGCCGACGTACAGCGCGAGGGCGTGCAGCGCGTCGAGCTGTTCGTGCTCGGTCTGGCCGCCCCAGCCCTCCGGGACGTCGGCGTGCGCCGGCGCGGCGAGGAGGGCGAGGACGGCGCCCGCGGCCAGGGCCGAGGCACGGCCCGTCCGGCGGACGCGCGTGCTGCGGGACGAGCGGGACGGGCTGACGTGCATGGTCACGGGCAACAGGGTATCGCCCATACTGGCCCGCATGCCTCACCCCCTCACCACCCCGATCATCGCCATGACCGAGGTCTCCGGGAGCGAGACCAACCCCTGCGAGGTCGACGCGAACCTGTGCAACCTGACCTGGGAGCAGACGGGCGACGCCACGGCCGCGACGGCCGTGGACTGGGTCGTCGGCAAGCCGCTCGCCCTGCTGGGCCTGGTCGTCATCGGACTCGTGGTCAGGTGGCTGCTCCACCGGCTCATCGACCGCGTCGTCCAGAGGGCCGAGCACGGGATGCTGCCCGACCGCGTCAGCCGTGCCATCTCCGGTGGCCGGATGGGAACGGCCCTCAACCTGCGGGACGACCCCGGCTACACGCGACGGACCCAGCGTGCGGCCACGATGGGCTCCCTGCTCAAGAGCATCGTCACCGGCGTCGTGCTCACCGTCGTCACGCTGATGTTCATCGCGGAGCTCGGCTACGACATCGCCCCCCTCATCGCGAGTGCCGGCATCATCGGCGTGGCCATCGGCTTCGGCTCGCAGGCGCTCGTCAAGGACTTCCTCTCCGGCATCTTCATGATCTTCGAGGACCAGTACGGCGTCGGCGACGTCGTCGACCTCGGTGAGGCCTCGGGCACCGTCGAGGCCGTCAGCCTGCGCGTGACTCGGCTGCGCGACGTCAACGGCACCGTCTGGTACGTCCGCAACGGCGAGATCCTCCGCGTGGGGAACATGAGCCAGAACTGGGCGCGCACGGTGCTCGACGTGACGGTCGGCTACACCGAGGACCTGGTCAAGGTGCGACGCGTGCTCGAGGAGGTGGCCCACGACGTGTGGGAGGACGAGGACTTCAAGGGCCTGGTCATCGAGGAGCCGGAGGTCTGGGGCGTGGAGTCCCTCGGCGTCGACGGCGTCGTGGTGCGGGTGACCCTCAAGACCGCCCCCCTCGAGCAGTGGGCCGTGGCGCGCGCGATGCGCGAGCGGGTCAAGGCGCGCTTCCAGCACGAGGGCATCGAGCTCGCGGTCGCCCAGCGCGTGATGTGGCAGGAGAGCGCCCCGTCGGCGGCCTCCGCCGACCCCTCCGAGGAGGCCTGACCCCGGTCGGGCGCCCGTCGGGACCGCGCGGGACAATCGGGGCGTGACGACCACGTTCTACGACGAGATCGGCGGCGAGGAGACGATCCGCACGATCGTGCACCGCTTCTACGCCGGCGTGGCCGACGACGAGCTGCTGCGCCCGATGTACCCCGAGGAGGACCTCGGTCCTGCCGAGGAGCGGTTCACGCTGTTCCTCATGCAGTACTGGGGCGGCCCGACGACGTACGGCGACACGCGCGGGCACCCGCGGCTCCGGATGCGCCACGCCCCGTTCCGCGTGACACCCGACGCCGCGCAGCGCTGGCTGGTGCACTTCCGGGCCGGGCTGGACGCGGCGGACCTCACCGCGGAGCAGGACGCCAGGTTCTGGGACTACGTGACGCACGCCGCCCAGTTCATGGTCAACTCGATGGAGTGATCCCGCCGACGAGTTCACGGAGGTCCCCGGGGACGGGCGCCGGACGTCCGGTCGCGCTGTCCAGGCACACGCCGACCACCTTCGCGCGGGCGAGGACCTCCTCGCCGTCGCGCACGACGGACTCGAAGACGACCGACGTGCTGCCGATGTGCGAGACCCAGGTCCGGCAGTCGTAGGGCTCGGCGCGGAAGAGGATCGGACGCCGGTAGTCGACGTCGGTCTGCGCGACGACGAGGTGGTAGCCCTCACCGAGCTGGCGTCCGCTTGCGACCATGAGGTGGATGCGCGCCTCCTGGAAGTACTCGAAGTACTTCACGTTGTTGACGTGCCCGTAGACGTCCACGTCGCTGAAGCGGACGTGGACCGGGTAGTGCCCGCCCGGCAC
>Ga0247820_10002068_pt1 | contig 11293 bp, 10 predicted proteins | sample 13C_Glucose_Day1_2_FD_192480 | JGI IMG/M metagenome (GOLD analysis project Ga0247820, IMG submission 192480) | Soil microbial communities from agricultural site in Penn Yan, New York, United States - 13C_Glucose_Day14 | ecosystem: Environmental > Terrestrial > Soil > Agricultural land | place...
CGGATGTCCGCCGATCCAGATGTTGTCAGTCACTGAGCACGCCGGCGGCGATGAACCCGCCGTCGACGGGAATGACATGGCCGTTGATATAGGCCGCGTCGTCGGAGGCGAGGAAGTCGACGGCGCCGGCGACCTCGCCGGGTGTGCCGTAGCGCTGCGCCGGTACCAGGCGGTTGTAGGCGGCGCGGGTGGCGGCGGTGTGGACCGCTTGCGATAGTGGTGTTTCGATGGGCCCGGGCGCGACGGCATTCGCAGTGATGCCGTGCGGGGCCAGCTCCACTGCTATCTGGCGGGTCAGACCGATCAGGCCCGCCTTCGAGGTGCCGTACGCGGTGCGACCGGCACCGGCACGCATCCCGCTGGTCGAGGCGATGTTGATGATGCGACCCCATTGCTGTTCGAGCATCAGTCGGGCTGCCTGCTGAGCGCAGCGGAACGCCCCGGTGAGATTGACGCGCAGGGTCGCCTCCCAGTGATCGTCGGGATAGTCGAGGAAGGGGAGCGTCTTGGCGATACCCGCATTGTTGACCAGGATGTCGCAGCGTCCGTAGGTTTCGGTGATCCACTTGAAGCCCGCCTCGATCGAGGCGCGGTCACCGATGTCCATCGTCAGTGCGTCCGCGCTCATGCCGCGGCTGGTCATATCGGCAGCGAGAGCATGCGCGGCATCGTGATTCAGATCGGCCAGCACCACGTGCCGCCCGTGCTCACCCAGACGTTCGGCGATGGCAGCCCCGATCCCTGCCCCGGATCCGGTGACAAGGGCTATGCGTTCATTCATCGTGGTTCCAATTCTTTCGTTGCCATTAGGTGTGTATGCGCTGGGCAGCGCGTGGGCATTCAGTCGTCATGCCGACGGCTTGGGAAAGGGGTGCGGCGCTGCCGGACTCCGGGACACCACCGACTGAACCGCCTTCAATGTGGGTGGGGCGCGTGTTCACGATCGGCCGTGCGCTGGCCGACGTCGTCGGATCCTCCGCTGGACTTGGTGCGCCGGGCGTCGAGGATCGCCACGATCAGGGCGGCGAGGATGACCCCGACCCCGATGATCCAGAAGCCCGAGGCGGTGTTGCCGGACGTGGCGACCAGACCGATCAGGAGGGGTCCGACCAGGCCGCCGAAGTTTCCGCAGAGGTTGACGAAACCAACCGAGGCCCCGGCCTGGTTGCGGGGAACGATCTGCATCACCCAGGTCCACCAGAGTGCGAGGGCTGCGTAGATGGAGCCGGCGGCGACGACGAGCATCGCGAAACTGAAAACCGCTCCGAAGTGCACGAAATGTTGGACGATCATCGCTGTGCCGCTGATCGCGATGGGCAGTGCGATGAACGAACCGAGTGAGCGGCCACTGGCGACGGCACGCTTGGTGACCAGATAGAGAGCGGCGGTGCCGACGAGGAACGGGATGGCCGTCAAGAGTCCGACGAGGAACGAGCCCTGTCCGGTGAGATCGCCGATGACGGTGGGCAGCCAGAGCGTGAGTGCGTAGATGCCCATGACCCAGAAGAAGTAGATCAGCGCCAGCAACCACACCACCGGCCGCATGAACACCTGCAACAGGGTCGACTCGTCGGTGGTCTCGACGGTGCGCGTGGCGAGGATGTGGTCCCGTTCCTGGGAGCTCAGGCGGGGGTGGTCTTCCGGCTTCTCGGTGGCCGAGAAGTATAGCCAGATCGCGACGAGGATTGCGGGAATGGCTTGGATGATGAACATCGCGCGCCAGTTGGTGACCTCGATCAGCCATCCGGACAGGGGTGCCATCACCGCCGAGGACAGCGGCACGGTGTACATCGTCAAGGCGACGGCGAGGCCGCGTTCGCGGGAGGGGAACCAGCTGATGAACATGACTGCGAAGGCCGGGAAGATGGCTCCTTCGGCGAGTCCGAGGACGATGCGTGCCGCCATCAGAACCGGCAGGTTGTGGACAGCACCGGTCACGGCCGCGGACAGCCCGATGATCAACATGCACGCCACGATGATGTTCTTGGCGTGTCCCCTGCCGGCCCACGCGCCGGCGGGCATCCCGCTGACGACGTAACCCCAGAAGAAGGCCGAGAACACCAGGCCCATTGCGGCCGCGCTCAACTGCAGTTCGTCGGCCATGTGCGGGGAGGCGACACTGATGTTGGTTCGGTCCATGAAGCAGATGAAGTAGGTCACGAACAGCGGGATACCGATGCGTGCCCACCGAACCTGTCGGATATCGATTCGTGGAGGCCGTGCGGCCGCGGACGTCGGAGTCATTGCGGGTCCTGTCTTTCATCGAGCAAGTTGGGGGGCGGAAGAAGTGCTGGCGGGTTCTGCACCGCCCTCCTTCCCAGGAGACCAAGGGCGTGACCTGAGTCACGCTGTGGTGTGACTGTGTTCCCTTCCAGCATGTGACGTCAAGCAGGCAGCCAAAGCCGCAGGAAATCGGTCCATATTATGGAATTGTTGACCGAGATCCAGCTCACGTTTTACTGTCATTTGCAGGCCAGCGCGCCGCCAATCCATTCCAATCTCGCACGACGTGCCCCGAGGGAGATTTCACAATGCGGAACGATTCCATCGACTCGGTGTCGGCTCGCGCCGGCCGGGACGCCCTTCCTGGTTCGCAGAGTGTGCGCCGCGCTCTCGATCTGCTGTCGATGGTGGCGGGCTGGGATCGTGTCGGCGGGCTGTCCCTGGCGGAGTTGGCCTCGGAGAGTGGACTCAGTAAGCCGACGGTGCACCGATTGCTGTCGGAGTTGGTGAGCACCGGCTATCTCGAGCAGGCCGACGACCGGCGGTACCTGCTCGGTCCGGAGGCGTACACCGTCGGAAATGCCGCCGAACGTCGGCACGGACTGCAGCAGCAGGCCCTGGCCTCGGTGGTGCGGCTCGCGCAGGTGTCCGAGGACGCGGCCTTCATCTCGGTGCGCCGCGGCACTCACTCGGTGTGTGTACATCGCGAGGAGGGAACGTGGCCGATCCGCAGTCACGTTCTGCAGGCCGGCGACCGGTACCCGCTCGGCGTCGGGGCGCACGGCATGGCCTTACTCGCTGCCCTGCCTCCGCAGGTCGCCTCCAGTGTGATGGCGGCCAATGCGCCCGAACTGGCCCAGCGGTATCCCGAGCTGACGCCCGACCGGTTGCTCGAGCAAGCCGAGCGCACCCGCCGGCGCGGCGGCATTGCGGTCAACGAGGGCATGGTCGTTCCCGAATCGTGGGCGATCGGGATCGCCGTCCTCGACTCCCACGGCGAACCCGCGCTCGCGCTGAGCATCGCGGCCATCAGCTCCCGGATGGGGCCGGACCGACAAGCGCGTCTGGCCATCCTGCTCAAGGAGGAAGCCGCCCGGCTCGCTCCCACCCTGCGCACCGAATCATCAGCCCTGTAACCACAACCACCGCGGCCACCTGCCCCTGTCGCCGCGACACCGATATCGGAGAAAACATGACTTCTCGCACATCCATCACCGGGTGGGGACACTCGAAGTTCGGCAGACTGAACGAACCCGACGTCACCGCCCTGATCGGTTCCGTCGTTCCCGAAGCCCTCACCCACGCTCACGTGGAGCCCAGCGAAGTCGACGGCATCTTCGTCGGCGTCTACAACAACGGCTTCTCCGACCAGGACTTTCAGGCGTCCCTGGTGTCCCTGTCGATGCCCGAATTCCAGCACACTCCCGCGATGCGCGTCGAGAATGCTTGTGGCACAGGAAGTGCCGCACTGTACGCCGCATGCGACTTCATCGACTCCGGACGCGGTGACGTCGCGTTGGTCATCGGCGCCGAGAAGATGACCGCAGTCGACACCCCTCGCGCCGGGGAAATTCTGCTCTCCGGCTGCTACCGGCCCGAAGAATCGAACGTCACAGGCGGATTCGCCGGTGTCTTCGCCGGAATCGCCCGCGCCTACGCCGAACGCTACGGAGATCCGAGCGCGGCAATGGCCGCCATCGCCGCCAAGAATCACCACAACGGCATGAGCAACCCGTACGCCCAGCTGCACAAGGACCTCGGCTTCGACTTCTGCAACACCGTCTCCGACAAGAACCCCTATGTGGCGGAGCCGTTGCGGCGCACGGACTGCTCCCTGCTCTCCGACGGCGCAGTGGCACTGGTGATCACCAGTGCCGACCGCGCCCAGGCCGCACCGCGCCGGGTGGCCTTCCGCGCCCGCGCCCACGCCAACGACTTCCTCCCGCTCTCGCGCCGCGACCCGATCGAGTTCGCCGGCGCCCGCCTGGCCTGGAATCGGGCACTCGAGCAGGCGGCGACCTCGACCGTCGACCTCGATTTCATCGAAACCCACGATTGCTTCACCATCGCCGAACTGATCCAGTACGAAGTGTTCGGGCTGGCAGAACGCGGCCGCGGCCACGAGGTGGTCGACGAGGGACTCGCCCTGCCCGACGGCAAGCTCCCCATCAACCGCTCCGGCGGTCTGAAAGCCAAGGGCCATCCGATCGGGGCCACCGGGGTGTCGATGCACGCGATCGCGGCCATGCAGCTCACCGCCGAAGCCGGCACCTTCCAACTCCCCACTGCAGACCTCGGAGGCGTATTCAACATGGGTGGTACCGCCGTCACCAACTACGCCTCCATCCTGGAAAGGTGGTGACCAGCATGTCCGCCCTCGAGACCACCACCGCACCGCAACGCACCACCAACCTGGCAACCCTGCTCACCCAGGCCGCCGCCCGGCTCTCGGACCGACCCGCCGTCATCCGCGGGGACGACACCTGGACGTGGGCCCAGCTCGACGACCGCGTCAGCGCCCTGGCCGCCGCGATGCGCGGCCACGGACTCACCGCCGGATCGGTGGTGCTGCTCCACAGCCCCAACTGCATGGACACGCTCACCGTCTTGTTCGCCACCTGGCGACTCGGGGCGGTCATCGTCCCCACCAACTGCAAGCTGGTGCCCGACGACGTCGCCCCCCTCGCCGACCTCGTCACACCGGACCTGGTGATCTGCCACGACACCTGCGCCCCCCACGCCGACGCGCTGAACCGATACGAAACCTGGGCGATCGGCGACGACCGCGACGCCGCCCAGTTCGGCAGCGTCCACGTCGCGGAACTGATCGACAAGCACCTCCCCCACGCGGTCAGCGTCGACGCACCGGTCCATGTCGGAACTCCGGCCTGGTACTTCTTCACCTCAGGGACCAGCGGGCGACCGAAAGCCGCGGTGCTCACCCACGATCAGATGGCGTTCGTGGTCACCAACCACCTGTGCGATCTGATGCCGCAGCTCACCGACCGCGACGCCACCCTTGTGCTGGCACCGCTCTCGCACGGCGCCGGGGTGCACGCCCTGACCCACGTCGCCCGCGGAGCGGCGATCGTGCTGACAGGCAGCGACTCCCTCGACGCCGGTGAGGCATGGCAGCTGATCGAGCGGCACGCCGTCTCGACCATGTTCACCGTCCCGACCATCCTCAACAAGCTGGTCCAGGCCGCCGACGGTCACGATCCCGCACGCAGCAGCCTGCGCTACGTCGTCTATGCGGGAGCCCCGATGTCCTCACGGGACCAGCGGATCGCCCTCGATGTCCTCGGCAAAGTGCTGGTTCAGTACTACGGCCTGTGCGAGGTCACCGGCAACATCACCGTCCTGCCACCCGAACTGCACGGCACGACACCCGAACCGGACGGCATCGGCACCGCGGGCTACGCCCGCACCGGCATGACGATCAGCATCCAGGACGACGGCGGCCGCGAACTGGCCGCCGGTGAGCGGGGCGAGATCTGCGTATGCGGGCCGGCCGTATTCGCCGGATACCTCGACAACCCCGAGGCGAACCGGAAAGCCTTCCGCGACGGCTGGTTCCGCACCGGTGACCTCGGCTACCTCGACGAGTCCGGACTGCTGTACATCACCGGGCGGGCCTCGGACATGTTCATCTCCGGTGGCTCCAACATCGACCCTCGGGAAGTGGAAGAAAAGCTGCTCAAGCATCCGGACGTGGTCGCTGCCGGTGTCGTCGGCGCCCCCGACCCCACCTGGGGAGAGGTCGGCTACGCCCTCTGCGTGCTGCGGCCGGGATCGACCCTGACCACCGACGAGCTGCTCACCTGGTGCCGATCGAACATGGCCCGCTACAAGGTGCCCAAGCGGATCGAATTCGCACCCACCCTGCCCACCTCCGGCTACGGAAAGGTCACCACCACCCTGCTGAAGAACGAATTCTTCCAGTTGGGGCTGTGGCCGAGCGAGGTCGGCTCGTGACCGTCCCCGACATCTCCCTGCTCCCGGGGGTGCCGCGCCTCGAGCACCCGGGCCCACCCGCATCCCAGCGTGTGGACGCCTATCCGGCGACCCTCCACCACATCGACACCGAACTCCCCGCAGGTCAGGCGCTGCTCCCCGCCCTGTACGACGCGGTGTTCGCACGCGGATTCACCAGCGCCTTCGGTGAATTGCGCGGAGGGACATTCGAAGCCTTCGACTACTACATCCCCTCGATCTGCCACGCCGGTACCAGTGTGGCGACCTTCAGCGAACCCCGGCGGGGCCAGGGCCCCGCGACCTTCGTCCGGGGCGGGGTGACCATCGGAAAGCGTGACGGCGAGATCTTCGCGCACTGCCACGCCCAATTCGTCGGCGCCGACGGGGTCATGCATGCCGGGCACCTGATACCGGACTCGGTGCTCCTCGGCGCCGGTGTCCTGGCCGATCTTTACGCCACCGACGACGTCGCCATGACGGTGACCCCGGATCCGGAGATCAACTTCCCGGTGTTCCAACCACAACCGGCGCAGCACCACACCACGACACACGCGGGCGGGCTGCGCTCGGTGGTGGCCCGGATCCACCCCAACGTCGACATCGTCGCCGCCGTCGAGGACCTCGCCGAAACCCACGGGTTCGACAACGCGGTCGTGCGCGGCAAGATCGGCTCCTTCATCGGCGCCACCCTCACCCAGGGCACACAGATCATCACCGCACCCGGGCCGGCCACCGAAGTGATGTACCTCGACGGGGCGATCACCCGAGACAGCGACGGCCGGGCACGGGCAGAGCTGTCCTGCGCCGCCGTCGCGATCGACGGCAACGTGTACACGGGATCGGTTGTACGCGGACACAACCCGATCGCCATGACCTTCGAACTCGCCTTGTCCGAACCAGATAGGACCAACCTGTGACCGACACCCTCCGACAGACCACCCCGCCGCGGGACATCGCTGGCGCATCCCTCGAGGGAAAAGTTGCCCTCCTGTTCGGGGCGGGTACCGCCGACGACGGGTGGAGTAACGGTGGCGCCGTCGCCATGACCTTCGCCCGCGCCGGTGCCACCGTCATCTGCGGCGACATCGACCTCACGGCAGCGACCCGCACCGTGGACGCCATCACCGACGACGGTGGCAAGGCCACCGCACTGCAGGTCGACGTCACCGCCGAAGACTCGGTAGCCGCCGCCGTCGCCACGGTGATCGACCAACACCACCGCATCGACATCGTGCACAACAACGTCGGCGTGACGAAGATGGGAGATCCCGTCAGCCTCTCCACCGAAGACTGGAAGCGCGCGCTCGACATCAACCTCACCAGCGTCTTCCACTCCTGCAAATACGTGCTGCCGCACATGCGCAAGGCCAAATCAGGTGCCATTATCAACATCTCGTCGCTCGCCGCGGTCCGCCATACCGGACTGCCCTACAGCTCGTACTACGCGACAAAAGCAGCGGTCAACCATCTGACCAGCACCCTCGCCGTCGACGAAGCCGCCCACGGTATCCGCATCAACGCCATCATGCCGGGACTGATCGACAGCCCACTGATCTACCGTCAGATCGCCGGTCAGTACGCCGACGCGGAGGAGATGGTCGCGGCCCGCAACGCGATCGCCCCGATCGGGCGAATGGGCACCGTGTGGGAGCTCGCCGCCGCCGCCCGGTTCCTCGCCAGCGATGACGCCAGCTACATCACCGGTGTCTGCCTGGCAGTCGACGGTGGACTCGAAACGCGGTGCATCGCATGACCGACACACTGACCACCGGCGTACCGTCCTCCGCCCTTCTCGACGCCCTCCCGGCGGCCTGCACCACCACCGATCCCGCTGTGCTCGAGACGTACTCTCGGGATCAGGCAAGCTGGGCAGCCCACGGCACCCCCCTCGCGCTCGTGCGCCCCACCACCACAGACGAGGTACAGCGCACTGTCCGCGCCTGTTACGAGCACCACGTGCCGGTCGTCGCCCGGGGCGCCGGCACCGGTCTGGCCGGAGCGGCGAATGCCGTCGAGGGTTCGGTGGTGATCTCGTTCGAGAAGATGAATCGAGTCAAGACGATCGACACCCTCGAACGCTTCGCTGTCGTCGAACCCGGTGTCATCAATGACGATCTGCGGGCCGCCTGCGCCGCCGAAGGGCTCTGGTATCCGCCCGACCCCGCCAGCTCCCCCTGGTCCACCCTCGGTGGGAACGTCGCCACCAACGCAGGAGGTTTGTGCTGCGTCAAGTACGGCGTCACCAGGGACTATGTGCTCGCGCTCGAGATCGTCACCGGGACCGGAGAACTCACCACAGTCGGCCGCCGAACCGCCAAGGGCGTCGCCGGGTACGACCTGGTCGGACTTCTCACCGGATCCGAGGGAACCCTCGCCCTCGTCACCGAAATCACCGTCCGCCTGCGCCCCATGCAGGCACCACCAACGACGATCGTCGGTTCCTTCGACTCCACAGTCGACGCCGGAAACGCTGTCCGCGCCATCGCCCGCGCCGGACTCACCCCGGCCGCCCTCGAACTCATGGACCGCCACTGCCTCGAAGCGATCGACCAGTGGAAACGAATGGACTTGTCCACCGACGCCACCGTCCTGCTCCTCGCCCGCACCGACACCCCTGGCGACACCGGTACCGAGGAAGCCGACGCGATCGCGGAATGCTTCACCAGCGCCGGCGCCGCCTGGGCGATGCGATCGAATGACGACGCCGAAGCCGAAGCTCTGTTCGCTGCACGCAAACTCGCCTATCCTGCGGTCGAACGTCTCGGCAACGTCCTCACCGAAGACGTGTGCGTCCCGAAAGACCAGCTGCCCGCCATGCTGGCCGCGGTCGAGGAAATCGCCCACCGCAACGACACCCTCGTTGCTACCATCGCCCATGCCGGCGACGGCAACCTCCACCCGCTTATCGTCACCACCCCCGGCGACGCCGACCAAAAAGCCCGCGCGCAGCGCACGTTCGAGGAGATTATGGACGTCGCGCTCGACCTCGGCGGCACCATCACCGGCGAACACGGCATCGGCACACTCAAGATGAGCGGTCTCACCCGCGAGCTGCCACCACCGGTCCAGGCAATGCAGACCGCCATCAAGAACGCCCTCGACCCGCGCGGCATCCTCAACCCCGGAAAGGTCCTCGCGTGACGACCCCGATCACCATCAACGGGCACAGGCCCACCGTCGCCGCTACCGCATGGGTGGCACCGAACGCCACCCTCATCGGCGATGCACACCTCGGCGACGAAAGCAGCCTCTGGTACAACGCAGTCATACGCGCCGACGCGGACCGCATCACCATCGGATCGCGCAGCAACATCCAAGATGGATGCGTACTCCACGCAGACCCAGGAGCCCCGCTGGCCATCGGCTCCGGCGTCTCCGTCGGACACAATGCCGTCCTGCACGGCTGCACCATCGACGACGACGTCCTGGTCGGTATGGGCGCGATCGTGATGAACCACGCCAAAATCGGACGAGGGACTATCATCGCGGCCGGTGCCCTGGTGCCCGAAGGCGTCGTCATCGAACCGAACTCACTCGTCGCGGGCATACCCGGCAGAGTTCGGCGCACATGCACTCCGGACGAACTCGAGCAGATACGACACAACGCCGACAACTACGTCAAGAGAATGTCCCACTACACCCCGAAATCCTGAAGTGGGCCACCCAACTTGTCGGGTGTGGCTGTTGCTTCGGCGGTCTCGATTCGGAAGACACCCGATCGCGGGAAAGCTGCACGTTGAGCACGAGGGCACGAGTCCCCGATCCAACCTGTAGATCGGTTCTTCGCGCGGGGGCGTCTGCCGGTGATTACCACAGCGTGAGAGGAAGTCCGGCGTCTTCGGCGCACCGGATCCGTTCCTCGATCTGCTTGGTGGTGTGGCCGCGCGACAGGCCGGTGCGGACGGCGGCGGCGACTGCGCGGATGCGCCCGGCCGGGCCGCGGACGTCGGCGAGGGGGCTGGCGAGGTTGCGGCGCCGGAGGTGGCATTCGGTGCGGTTGACGGCGTTGGTGCCCAAACGCATGTGATGAGGGTTGACACAACCGGCGAAGTCGCATTGGTGACACAGCACCGTGTCGTCGGCACCGGACCACCCAGCCGTGGGATGACGCCGTATCGAGTTGGTAGGCGAACACGTGCGCCGGGACGGTGCTGCGGAGGGGGACCGGGCAGACTGGCGGCATAAAGACTGGTGGGGTGCGGTATTCGAAAGGTGCGGTATTCCTCCACCCGTGGCACGTGGGTCAGACCGGCGCATCTCATGTGTGGCCCGGGCATATCCGGTACGACCGTGGTACCGGCCCGTGCGATACCCGAACCGGGTCGTCTCGGCACGATCGTTCGATCCCTTCCCTCGCCGGTCGGGACAGCTCATCATCGCGCCCAGCCGGCATGCACCTGACACTCGAACCGGCCCGAGCAACCGCGGTCAGTCCACACGGAAAGGCCGGGCGGCAGCGACGATCACCCAGGGTCAGGTTGAGAATCGTCGAGGCGCGAGGTGCACCAACTCACGCGCCGACAGGAGCGCCCCGCCTATTGGCGGGACGTGGCGACCCGCACCACTTCTGCGGGGTCGATGAGGTGGGAGTGGTCGTCCGTGCCGACGTCGATCTGGACGACGTGGATGCGGCCGGTGAACCCGGTGGGGTCGTGGTAGTCGGTGCTCACCGGTGTCCCGTAGTCGTCGCCGATGTCGGTGGTCTCGTCAGCGGAGAAGATCAACGGCTGGGTCTGCTCGACCCGGCCGGCGCCCACTTCGCGGCCGTCGTAGAAGAGGGTCACATTCCCACCCTTCGCGAGGCCTCCTCCGTCGTAGGCGAATTCGGCCCGGACCTGATGACTGCCGGTGGTGAGGTCTTCCGTTGCGCCGACGACGAACTCCTTCATGCCCAGGAGGTTGTAGACGAACTTGGCGCGCCCGTCGTTGACGTAGAGGGCCCACCCGCCGAAGCGGCCGCCCTGAGCGATGAGGACCCCGTTGGTGGGCCCGTTCTCCGGTGCCTCGATCGCCGCGGTGACCGAGAAGGACCGGTTTTTGACGTCGATGACGCTGTTCTCGCTGAGCCGCCGCATCCGGGGGAACAGGGTCTGTG
>Ga0247820_10002069_pt1 | contig 11292 bp, 10 predicted proteins | sample 13C_Glucose_Day1_2_FD_192480 | JGI IMG/M metagenome (GOLD analysis project Ga0247820, IMG submission 192480) | Soil microbial communities from agricultural site in Penn Yan, New York, United States - 13C_Glucose_Day14 | ecosystem: Environmental > Terrestrial > Soil > Agricultural land | place...
CAACTACACCGCCGACGGCCGCCTGGTCGGCATCGGTGACCATGGCGTCCGGACGTCGGCGATCGACCAGGCGGCCGTCGGCGGTGTAGTTGCGGTCGATGAAGTACTCGGTGACGGTCCGCAGCCCCCGCTCGGCCGCGATGTCCAGCACGGCCGAGCCGGGCAGACCGAGCAGCGGCAACCGATCGTCGAGGGACACCATCGCTTCGACCACGGCGGCCGCCTGGTCCTCGTGGTCGACGATCGCGTTGTAGAGGGCGCCGTGGGGCTTCACGTACGCCACCGCGCCCCCGACCGAGCGGGCCAGGGCGTCCAGCGCCCCGATCTGGTAGATCACCGCGGCGGCCAGGTCATCGGCCGCGATGTCCAGGAAGCGGCGCCCGAAGCCGACCAGGTCCGGATAGCCGACCTGGGCCCCGATCACGACACCCCGCTCGACCGCGGACCGACAGGTGCGGCGCAGGGTGGTCGGATCGCCGGCGTGGAAACCGCAGGCCACGTTCGCACTGGTGATCATGGCCAGCATCGCGTCGTCGTCGCCGAGCCGCCAGCGTCCGAAGGACTCCCCGAGATCGGCGTTCAGATCGACGGCCACCCGGCCATTCTGGCAGGGGTGGGCCGTCGGCCGCTGACCGGCAGGAAAGGGTGTGGGGCCTCGGGGGAGTATGAGTCTCCCGAGGCCCCACGTGGTGGCTCGAGTTCTGACGGCTCGTGCCGATCGGTCGGGACGGACGGTTCCGCCACAGCGTCAGACTGTGTCGCCGTCGGGTTTCCCCTCCGGTGTGAACCTCGTCCTGGCGTCCGATCCGCATCTCCGAAGAGGTGCGTAGGAGATGTCTACTCCTGTGGTCCGGCGTGGCGCAAGGGGTCCGCGGGACCAGTTCGGCCGGTCGCCGGGAGCGCCGCCGCGCGCTAGCCTGGCGGACGTGGAACCGGAGCCGGACACCAAGGACTGGACCTGGACCCTGAGCCGTCGCTGCGAGCAGTGCGGTCTCGCAGCGGGCGAGGTCTCGATCGGCGACGTGCCCGAGCGGGCCTTCGTGGCCGCCGAGGAGTGGGTGGCGATCCTGCGCTCCAGCCCGGCCGTCACGGCCCGCCGGGAACCCACCGTCTGGTCCCCGTTGGAGTACGGAGCGCACGTCCGCGACGTCTACCGGCTCTTCGACGAACGACTCGCGCTGATGCTGACCGAGGACGAGCCGACCTTCGCCAACTGGGACCAGGACCTGACCGCCCTGGAGCAGCGGTACGCCGAGCAGGACCCGGAGGTCGTCGCCGACGAGCTCGAGGCCGCGGCCCTGACCTTCGTCGCCCGGGTCCGTTCGCTGCGACCCGATCAGCTCGATCGGCGCGGGAGCCGATCGAACGGGTCCGAGTTCACCGTGGTGACGCTGTGCCAGTACTTCTTGCACGACGTGATCCACCACCTCTGGGACGTCACGGGTCAGGGAGACGCCACGACGTCCCTCGAGCTGGGCTGACGTGGCGGGCGGCTACCGGCTCGGCGAGGAGCACGAGGACTTCCGTCGGGTGGTGGCCGAGTTCGCCGAGAAGAGGCTGGCCCCGCACGTCGCCGACTGGAACGCGCAGGGCGGCCTGCCACTGTCGGCCGTCCGCCAGATGGGTGAGCTCGGGTTGTTCGGTCTGGGTGGGCCCGAGGAGTACGGCGGTGCCGGTGACTTCACCAGCCTGTGCGTCGCCATCGAGGAGATCGGTCGCGTCGACCAGTCCCTCGGCATCACCCTGGAGGCGGGACTGGGGCTCGGAGCGAACCCGATCGCCCGCTTCGGGACCGCGGAGCAGAAGGAGCGCTGGCTGCCCGATCTGCTGGCCGGACGAACCCTGGCGGCGTTCGGGTTGACGGAGGCCGAAGCCGGTTCGGACGCCTCGGCCACCCGGACCCGGGCCGAGCTGGTGGACGGCACCTGGGTGATCAACGGCAGCAAGCAGTTCATCACCAACTCGGGGACCGCGATCACCTCGGTGATCACCGTCACCGCCGTCACCGGGGGGCGCGACGACGGCCGACCCGAGCTCTCGACGATCATGGTGCCGGCCGGCACGCCCGGTCTCACGGTCGGACCCGCGTACGAGAAGCTGGGCTGGCACGCCTCCGACACCCATCCGGTGATCTTGGAGGACGTCCGCGTCCCCGAAGATCATCTGCTCGGCGTACGGGGCCGGGGGTACGCGCAGTTCCTGTCCACCTTGGACGACGGGCGGATCGCCATCGCTGCGCTGGCACTCGGCTGCATCCGCGCCTGTCGCGATCTGGCGCGCGACCACGCGCTGCAGCGGCACTCCTTCGGGGGACCGATCGGCCGCAAGCAGGCGGTCGCCTTCATGATCGCCGACCTGGATGTGATGGCCCACACCGCAGGCCTGCTGGTCTACGCGGCGGCGCAGCTGAAGGAGGATCAGGCGGCGCATCCCGATGCCGATCCGGCCGAGCTGAAGCGGGCCGCGGCGATCGCCAAGCTCTACACCTCCGAGTCGGCCGTGACCGCCACCCGCCTGGCCACCCAGGTCTTCGGCGGGTACGGCTTCATGGAGGAGTACCCGGTGGCGCGCTTCTACCGTGACGCCAAGGTGCTGGAGATCGGCGAGGGCACGTCGGAGATCCAGCGCCTGCTGATCGCGCGGGGCCTGGGCCTGCCGGTGGAGTGAGGATGGGACTACTGGTGGAGTGAGGTCGGCCCTGCTACTACGGTGAGTGCCCATGGCGGAACAGACGACGGCGAACGACGTGCCCACTGTCCTGGTGGTGATGGGCGTGTCCGGCACCGGCAAGTCCACGGTCGCCGGGCTGCTGGCCGATCGACTCGGCTGGGACCTGGCCGAGGGCGACGATCTGCATCCGCTCGCGAACGTCGAGAAGATGCGAGCCGGTACACCGCTGACCGACGAGGACCGCTGGCCCTGGTTGGACAAGGTCGCCGCGTGGATCCGCACGCACACCGACGCCGGGTCGCCGGGGATCATCACGTGCTCGGCGCTGCGCCGGATCTACCGGGACCGGCTGAGCGGACCGGGGGTGGTCTTCGTGCACCTCGACGGCACCCGCGAGGAGATCGCCGGCCAGATGTCGAAGCGGTCGGGTCACTACATGCCGTTGAGCCTGCTGGACTCCCAGCTGGCCACGCTGGAGCCGTTGGAGCGCGACGAGAACGCGGTCGTGGTCAGTGTCGACCAGACGATCGAGGACGAGGTCGCGGAGATCCAGTCGAAGCTCGGGATCGGTTCGGCACCGCGCTGACGGGGCCTCCTCAGCCGCCGCCGAGCGACGGTGTCCCCTGACCTCCGCGTGCCCCGCTTCCCGGCGGACCCGTGGTGCCCCTCGGGGTGATCCGTGGGGTCGTGTCGAGGTGGACGGCGGGTTCGGCGCCCTCGAGTGTGGCGAACAGCCGCCGCGCCACATGGGCTCCGTAGCCGCGGACGTCGTGACTCATGGCGGACAGCTGCGGGTAGGTGGACCGGCACAGCAGGGAGTCGTCCCAGGCCAGCAGGCTGAGGTCGGCCGGGACCGCGACCCCCATCTCGTGGGCGACTCCCAGCGCCAGCACCGCACCCAGGTCGTCGTCGAACAGCAGAGCGGTCGGTCGTGGACGTGTGGTGACGATCTCCCGGACGGCCGAGCGCACCGCCTCCATCGCGAAGCCCGTGGTCCAGGTGCGCACCTCCAGGTCCGCGTCGTCGGCGGCCCGGTCGAACGCCCGCTGGCGGGCCGCGATGTGGGCGAGCTCCGGCGGACCGGCGATCCGCGCCAGCCGGCGATGGCCGAGCGCGGCGAGATAGCGCACCGCCTGCGTGACGGCGGCCTCGTCGTCGGTCCAGACGCACGGCAGCCCCGCCGCCTGGTCGGGTGGCCCGGCGACGACGACCGGGAAGCCGTACGCGGGCGCTGCCGCCACCCGCGGGTCGTCCGCCGCGATGTCGACGAGGATGACACCGTCCACCCGGCGAGACCTCGTCCAGGTCCGGTAGACCGCCAGCTCGGCGTCCCGATCGGGCACCACCTGCAGCAGGAGACCGAACCCGCGCCCGGCGAGCACGGACTCGATGCCGGAGATGAACTCCATGAACCACGGCGCCACACCGAACGAGTCCGCGGTCGAGGTGGGGAGCACCAGACCGATGGTCTCGCTGCGAGAGCTCGCCAGCCGTCGCGCCGAGCTGTCCGGCAGCCAGCCCAGGGCCTCCGCGGCCGCCAGGATGCGCTCTCGCGTAGTCGCCGACACGCCGGGGCGGCCGTTGAGGGCGTACGAGGCCGCACTGATCGAGACCCCGGCCCGGTCGGCGACGTCCCTGATCGTTGGTCGGCCGAGCGCCCGCGGTGTCGTCACGAGGTCAGCGTAGGGGCCAGAGCGCCGTCGAGGGTCACTGAAGCGGTTCGGTATCGCGTCGCGCGGCGCTCGGAGCAGAGACAGGAAGTGCCCAGGGGGTTGACACCCTCAGGACTGAAGCGGTTAAGTTACTGAACCAGAACGCAGCGCACACCTCGGGGGAGGGTTCGCGCTGAGACGCCTCCCGATCCGAGAAGGACCCGCCATGGTGCATCGTGTTCCCTCGACTCCACGCCGGCTCGTCACCGCGCTGCTCGCCGCCGTCCTGGCGGTGCTGAGCCTGGCGCTCTCGGCCGGGCCCGCCCCGGCGGCTCCGACGTCCGGGTTCGTGCAGCGTGACGGCACCCGACTCACCCTGGGCGGCAAGCCGTTCCGCTTCGCCGGCCCGAACACGTACTGGCTCGGACTCGACGAGAACGTCGGCGGGATCGACCCGTCGGACCCGGCGGCCGTCGACTACCCGACCTACTTCCGGATCCGCGACGGGCTGACCACGGCGAAGGCGATGGGGGCCACGGCCGTACGCGCCCACACCCTGGGTGTCTCCACCGGCACCCCGAAGGCGCTCGAGCCGGAGCTCGGCCGCTACAACGCCGCCGCCTTCGAGCCGATCGACTACGCGATCGCCGAGGCCGGGCGGCAGGGTCTGAAGCTGATCATCCCGCTGACCGACAACTGGCAGTACTACCACGGCAGCCGCTTCGACTACCTGCGCTGGCTCGGCCTCAGCACGGACGACGACGGGGCCTTGTTCTACAGCGATCCCGATGCGCGCGCGGCCTACCAGCGCTTCGTCAAGCAGCTCCTGCAGCACCGCAATCCCTACACCGGGCTGCGGTACGCGGACGACCCGACGATCATGGCGTGGGAGCTGGGCAACGAGCTCAACGGGATGACCACCGACTGGGTGCAGGCCAACGCGGCGTACGTCAAGAAGCTGGCGCCGCGGCAGCTGGTGGCGGCGGGCAAGCAGTTCGGCGTCGACCGGGCCGTGCTGGCGGCCGAGGACGTCGACATCAGCGACAGCCACTACTACCCGCCGACCGCCACCGGCATCCGTGCCGACGCGAAGACCGTGACCGATGCCGGCAAGGTCTACATCGCCGGTGAGTTCGGCAGCGGGTCGGCCACCGACGGCCTGCTGACCGCCGTCGCGGACGACCCGAACGTCAGCGGTGCGACGTACTGGTCGCTGTTCCCGCACGCCGACCACTACGGCTACGTCCAGCACGACGACGGCTTCACCCTGCACCACCCCGGCGACACCGCGGAGATGCGCGATCACGTCGCTGCCCTGACCCGGTTCGCGTCGGCGATGAGCGGCAAGAAGACCGGCCGTGTGGTCGGTGACCGGCCGCTGATCACGGCGGTGACCAAGCGGGCGGGGCTGAACTCCGTGGCGTGGCGGGGGACAGCGGGTGCCGACGGCTACCGGATCCAGCGCAGTGTGCTCGGTGGTGGCTGGAAGACCGTCAGCGGTGAGGAGCCGGTCGGCGCCGGCACAGCGCCCTGGTTGGACCGGGCGACGGTCTCGGCGGCGACGCACTACCGCGTGCAGGCGGTCGACGCCGCGGGACGGATAGTGGCGACCTCGGTCGCGGCCGGCGTCGCCCGGAACACCACCGTGATGGTCGACCCGCTGGAGGACTGGTTCGTGGCCTCGGGGCACAGTGCGAGCCTGCGACGGACGCCGACCCGCACGGGCGTGGAGGTGGCTCCGGCCGTGGGTCGGACCGGCTGGGTCTCCTACTCGGCAGCGAACCTGGTCACGGCCGACTTCACTCTCGAGACCGACCGACGCCCCCGGCCGACCGTTCAGGTCAGTACCGGTGGCGACCGCTGGCGGACGGTGATCCCCGCGGTGTCGCGCAACAGCGACGGCACCTGGTCGGCGCAGGTCAGCGCCCTGACCGAGATCACCGGAGTCCGGCTGCGTTGGCTGGCCGAAGACCGGTTCCGACTGACCCGGGCCAGCCTCACCGACCGCGCGACGATCCCGTCCGCCGCGCCCGGCGCCTTCGCCCTCACGGCACCGGCTCCCGGCGCGGAAGGCGTCAGCACCCAAGCATCGATCGCCTGGGAGCCGGCCGAGAACTCGGCGTACTACGACCTCGTCGTCTCCGAGCACGCCGACCTGAGTGACCCGCTTCTGTCGGTCAGTGACCTGACGACCACGTCGTACCGGCCGAAGCAGGCCTGGCCCGGAGGCGCGACGCTGTACGTCCGGGTCCGGGCGGTCAACGGTGTCGGATCGACTGCCGTCACCGGTGCGCCTGTCACCTTCTCGACCCGCGACGCGACCCCGGGGGTGCTGGTCGACGACTTCGACACGTACGCCTCCGACGCGGACCTGCAGGCAGCCTGGACCCGCAACAGTGGCGGCGACCCGATCACGCCGACCCTCGGCGATCCCGGCGAAGGCTCTGGCCACAGCATGGTGCTGACGTTCGGTACCGGCGCGAACGGCTACGCCGGCGTGATCCGGACGCTGCCGGCGGCCCAGGACTGGCGCGGGACGAGCGGGCTCCGGCTCTGGGTCCAGCCGGACCGGGACAACCAGGAGGTCGGGCTGCAGTTCACCGCGAAGGGGTCCTTCTGGGAGCACAAGCTCCGTCTGACCGGGACCGAGGGTCGTGTGGTGGTGGTGCCGTGGACCGACTTCGCGCCACCACCGTGGGCGCCGCAGGACGCCGTCCTCGACCTGTCCGGCGTGACGAACGTGGCGTTGTACCCGACGGCGCAGACGGCCGAGGACGCCCTCACGATCGACTCGATCTCGGCGACCCCCTGACAGCGAGCCTGCGGTTATGGGGTGCGCTCCTTCCGCGCGCGCCCCGGTCGGTCGGTGGCGGCGCGCGTGCGCGGTGCGCCTCAGTCTGTCGCCGCGGACGCGCTCCGCAGGAAGTCCAGCACCGTGGCCGCCGGCATCTCGCAGGGCTTGAGCACGTCGCCGGAGGTGGTGCGGTAGACGTTCGCGCTGACCACGTCCGCTCCGCCCAGCTGCTCGGCGTAGACGCTCAGACTGCGGCCACCGGCATGCGTGACCTTGGTCAGGCCGTAGCGACGACCCGCGTACGTGACCTCGGACCAACCCTCGGGAAGCGCGTCGACCAGTCCGCCGAGGTCCATGATCGACCGACTCAGTCGACGTCGGTGAAGTGCTCCACCCGCGGGGCCTCGGCGAAGTAGGGACCGATCGCCGAGCGCCACGCCTTGAACCGCTCCGTCTCCCGGAAGTTCTTCTCGTGCGCCTCGACCGAGTCCCACTCGACCATCAGCACGAACCGCTTCGGGGTCTCGATGCCGCGGGTCATCCGGACCGAGCGGCAGCCCTCGGTGCTGGTCAGCTGCTCCCGAGCTCCGCGGTACGCCGCCTCGAACCCGTCCGCGTCCGTCACGTCGATGATCGCCACCTCGAGAACCATGGGCCGATCCTAGAGTGGCAGCTTGCGGAACAGCGGTCGCGGTACGTGCCGCAATCCCGACATCACCGGTCGCATCGCCGCCGGCACCCAGATGAGCTCCTTGCGATGCTTCACCGCCGACACCACCGCGTCGGCCACGTCCTCGGGGGTGACCGCCAACGGCGCCTCGTCCAGTCCCTCGGTCATCTTGGAGCGGACGAACCCGGGGCGGACCACGAGAACGCCGACCCCACTGTCGCGCAGCGCCTCGCCGAGGCCCAGGAAGAAGCCGTCCAGCCCGGCCTTCGTGGAGCCGTAGACGAAGTTCGAGCGTCGGACCCGTTCGCCGGCCACGCTCGACAGCGCCACGATCTTGCCGTGTCCCTGGGCCCGCAGGCGGTTGGCCAGCAGCACCCCGAGATGCACCGGTGCGGTGTAGTTGACCTCGATCAGCTCCAGGGCCTCGGCCGGTTCGGTCCACGCCCGCTCCGGGTCGCCGAGCAACCCGAAGGCCACCACCACGATGTCGATGTCGCCGCCCGCGAACGCCGCGTCGATGGTCGCCGCGTGCGATCCGGGGTCGCGGGCCTCGAGATCGACCTCGGTCACCTCGCAGCCCAGGGCCGCCAGCTCGGCGGCGGACTCCGTCCGACGCGAGGTCGGTCGAGCCGCGAGGACGACCCGCAGCCGACGCCCGATGGCGTACCGCCGGGCGATCGCCAAGGCGATGTCGGAGGTGCCGCCGAGCAACAGCAGGGACTGGGGGTTGCCAACGGCGTCGATCATCTGGGAGCTCCTGGGTCGGTGTTCGGGCGGGAGGAGGACGGTCCGGACCTCACAGGGCCAGCCGCCGCGACAGGTCGGAGGTGAACACCTGCGTGGGGTCGATGCGCTTCCGGACGGCCAGGAAGTCGTCGAGCCGGGGGTACATCTGGCGGAAGGTCGCGGCGTCCAACCGCGAGTCCTTGGCCAGGTAGCACCGGCCGCCGGCCGCCACGACCTGTTCGTCGAGGCCGGTGCAGAGCCGATCGAGCCCGTCCTCGATGGGGAGGTCGACGGTGAGCGTCCAACCCGGCATCGGGAAGGACAGCGGCGCCGCATTGCCGGGACCGAACCGCTTGAGCACGTTGAGGCAGGACAGGTGACCCGAGGTCACGATCATCTCCACGCACCGCCGGAACGTCTCGTGCTCGCCGAAAGGCACGACGAACTGGTACTGCAGGAACCCGTTCGGTCCGTACACGCGGTTCCACTCGGCCACGATGTCCAGCGGGTGGAAGAACGTGGTGATGTTCTGCACCTCACCCACTCGGTGCTTGGGCGCCTTGCGGAACCACATCGCACTGAACGCCTTGGCCGTGGCGAGGTTGACCATCCGGTTGGGGAAGACCTCGGGGAGGGTGCCGAACGAGGGCGCGGCGAACCGCAGCGGCTCGGTGCGCAGCTTGGCCGGCAGATCGGAGATCTTGGTCTTGTTGCCGCGAGTGAGCACGGCGCGGCCCAGGTGCTTGCCGCGGGTGACGGCATCGAACCAGGCCACCGAGTACGTGTAGTTCTCGTCACCATCGGTCATGGTGGCCATCAGCTCGTCCAGGTCAGCGCACCGCTGGGTGTCCACGGTGAAGTAGGCGGTCTCGGTCCGCTGCACCGCCACGGTGGCCCGCAGGATCACCCCGGTCAGGCCCATCCCGCCGACGGTCGCCCAGAACAGCTCCGGGTCGTCCCCGTCCGGTCCGACGGTGCGGATCTCGCCGTCGGCGGACAGCAGATCAAGGTCGCGCACGTGGTTGCCGAAGCTGCCTTGGGTGTGGTGGTTCTTGCCGTGCACATCGGCCGCGATCGCGCCGCCGATGGTCACCTGACGCGTGCCGGGCAGCACCGGAACCCACAGACCGAACGGCAGCAGCGCCTTCATCAGGGCGTCGATGCTCACCCCGGACTGCACGCTCACCGTCGGCACGTCGCCCTCGGCGTCGACCTGGAGGATCTTGTTGAGCCGGGTCAGGTCCAAGGTGGTGCCACCGGCGTTCTGGGCGGCGTCGCCGTACGAGCGGCCGAGTCCGCGGGGGACGACACCGCGATCGCCCGCGTTCCGCAGGGCGGAGACGGCGCCGGCGATGGTGTCGATCCGAGCGAGGTGGGAGCGGCTCCCGGCCGCACGACCCCAACCGTGCAGCTCGACGAGCTGCTGGGGGACCTGGAGCTGGCTCTCCACGGCCGGCGAGGGCTGGATCCGGGTCGGCTCACCGCCGCCGCTCATGCGAACACCGCTATCGAGATGGTGGCCAACCAGATCACTCCCAATCCTTGCAGCACGTGGTCGTGCAGCACGACGTCTTCCGGCTCGCCCGCCTGTCCGGCGTCCACCTCCAGCGCGTACTGGAGCATGCCCAGGGTGAACGGGGCGATCGAGATCGCGGTCCACGGTACGCCGAGCGGCGGGTTGTAGCGGTTCTCGAAGGCCCACAGGCTGTACGCCGTGACCACCAGCACGGCGGCCAGGATCCAGACGAACCGCAGGTACGAGGCCGAGTAGCGGTCCAGCGACTTGCGGGTGCCGGCGTCGGCGCCGACCGAGACCAGCTCGGAGTAGCGCTTCCCCGCCACCATGAACAGCGAACCGAACGAGGCGACCAGCAGGAACCACTGGCTCAGCGGCACGCTGACCGCCACCCCGCCGGCGATCGCCCGGAGCAGGAAGCCGCTGGACACCACGGCCAGGTCGATCACCGGCAGGTGCTTGAGCACGGTGGAGTAGAGGATCTGGATGACGACGTAGACCCCGAGCGTGACGGCCAGTCCGGTGTCGACGACGTACCCGAGGGCCAGCCCCCCCAGCCCGAGGACCAGCGCCATCACGGTGGCCACCGGCACCCCGAGCTCGCCGGCCGCGATGGGCCGGAACCGCTTCTTGGGGTGGAGGCGGTCCTCCTCGACGTCGCGGATGTCGTTGAGCAGGTAGACCGCGGAGCTGACCAGGCAGAAGGCGACGAACGCGAGAGCCACGCCGCGCAGCACCTCGGGCCGGAACAGCCAACCCGCGGCCAGGGGCGCCAGGACCACGAGGAAGTTCTTCACCCACTGGCGTGGGCGCAGTGCTCGGATGGGGGCGGGCAGCCGGCTCACCGGTCGCTCGAGGGTCTCGGACATCGTCTGAGAGGGTATCCGTCCCGCCGGCTTCCGCGTGTCAGGTGCGAGTCGCCACCAGGAATGCATCTGCCGTCGCGGTTGGTTGGGCCGGGGTCGCGCCACCATCCCCGGGGCCAGATCCACGCCGGTGAGGTGGAGGGTCGGATCGAGAGTCTCGAAGCACGACGTCCTCGAAGCGCGGGTCGGGAATCAGGTCGTCGTACGAGCGCGCCACCGTGGTGTAGACCGCGCGGATCTCGTCCATTCTCGGCCGCCTCACACCGTGACCGTACGTGGACGCACTCCGTCCTCAAGTCAGGTAGAGAGGGTCCCGGGGGTTCCAGTTGCCGACGGTGATCCTCGGGTTCAGGATCGGTCGTCGTTGTCGGTCGATCCACTTCGGTGGGATCCACACC
>Ga0247820_10002071_pt1 | contig 11284 bp, 8 predicted proteins | sample 13C_Glucose_Day1_2_FD_192480 | JGI IMG/M metagenome (GOLD analysis project Ga0247820, IMG submission 192480) | Soil microbial communities from agricultural site in Penn Yan, New York, United States - 13C_Glucose_Day14 | ecosystem: Environmental > Terrestrial > Soil > Agricultural land | place...
CCTGATGACGGACGTGCCGGCCGACTTCGTCACCATCAGCTCCAGCCTGGGCGAAGCGCGCCAGCTGAGCGTGGTGGTGCTGCCGGTGCTGTTCGAGAACCAGACCAAGGCGGTGATCGAACTCGCGTCGCTGCACCCGTTCACCGCGGTGAACCTGAACTTCCTGGACCAGCTGGCGCTGGGCATCGGCGCGGTGTTCAACACCATCGAGGCGACGATGCGCACCGAGGGCCTGCTGACGCAGTCGCAGCAGCTCACCGCGGAACTGCAGGCGCGCCAGATCGAACTCCAGCAGACCAACGAGGAGCTGGGCACCAAGGCCCGCCTGCTGGCGCAGCAGAACGAGGAGGTCGAGCGCAAGAACACCGAGGTGGAACAGGCCCGCCGCGCGCTGGAGGAGAAGGCATCCGAGCTGGCGCTGACCTCCAAGTACAAGTCGGAGTTCCTGGCCAACATGTCGCACGAGCTGCGCACGCCGCTCAACTCGATCCTGATCCTGTCGCAGCAGCTGGCCGAGAACGCGCCGGGCAACCTGAACGGGCGGCAGATCGAGTTCTCGCGCAACATCAACTCGTCCGGCAGCGACCTGCTGAACCTGATCAACGACATCCTGGACCTGTCCAAGATCGAATCGGGCACGGTCACGGTGGACGTCGAGGAGATCGCCTTCTACTGGCTGCGCGACAGCATCGACCGCAACTTCCGCCACGTGGCCGAGGCCAAGAACCTGCCGCTGCACGTGCGCTTCGCGGACGACCTGCCGCGCTCCATGGACAGCGACCCCAAGCGCCTGCAGCAGATCCTGAAGAACCTGCTGTCCAACGCGATGAAGTTCACCTCGCAGGGCCACGTGGAGGTGCGCGTGGGCCTGGCCACCGGGGGCTGGTCGGCCGACCACCCGGTGCTCAGCCAGTCCCACCAGGTGGTGGCCTTCTCGGTGGAGGACACCGGCATCGGCGTGCCGCCGGACAAGCAGCGCCTGATCTTCGAGGCGTTCCAGCAGGCCGACGCCGGCACCTCGCGCAAGTACGGCGGCACCGGCCTGGGCCTCGCCATCAGCCGCGAACTGGCCTTGCTGCTCGGCGGCGAGATCAAGCTGCAGAGCGTGCACGGCAAGGGCAGCACCTTCACGCTTTACCTGCCGCTGCACTACGCGGGCCCGGACGCCGCCACCGTGATGCGCAGCGCCAAGACGCCGGAATCGACGCCGGTGCCGGTGCTCACGCTCCCGGTGCTGCGAGAGGAGCACATCCCCGACGATCGCGAGCATGTCGTTCCCGGCGACAACGTGCTGCTGATCATCGAGGACGACCCGCACTACGCCCGCGTCCTGCTGGGCCTCGCACGCGACAAGGGCTTCAAGGGCCTGGTCGCCACCAAGGGCGCCGCCGGCCTCGCGCTGACCCGCCAGTACAAGCCGACCGCGATCTCGCTGGACATCTTCCTGCCCGACATGCTGGGCTGGACGGTGCTCAACCAGGTCAAGCTCGACCCGCAGCTGCGCCACATCCCGGTGCAGGTCATCTCGATGGAAGAGGAGCGGCAGCACGGCCTGTCGCACGGGGCCTTCGCCTACCTGGTCAAGGAGCCGACCACTTCCAACCTGGAGGCCGCGTTCGACCGCCTGAAGGAGTTCACGCTGCCGCGCACCAAGCGCCTGCTGGTGGTGGAGGACAACGACATCGAGCGCGAAGCCGTGATCGAGCTGCTGGGCTACGAGGACATCGACATCGTCTCGGCCGGCCGCGGCGACGCGGCGCTGGATATCCTTCGCACCCAGCGCATCGACTGCGTGGTGCTGGACCTGCGCCTGCCCGACATGACCGGCTTCGAGCTGCTGGAGCAATTGCAGACCGATCCCGAGCTGGCCTCCGTGCCGGTGGTAGTGTTCACCGGCAAGGACCTGAGCGTCCTGGAGCAGAACAAGCTGACCACCATGGCCAAGAGCATCGTGCTCAAGGACGTGCGCTCGCCCGAGCGGCTGCTGGACGAGACTGCCCTCTTCCTGCACCGCGTGGTGACGCAGCTGCCGCGCGAGAAGCAGGCCATGCTGGAGCGGCTGCACAACTCCTCGGAAGTGCTGCACGGCCGCAAGGTGCTGGTGGTGGACGACGACGCGCGCAACATCTTCGCGCTCACCTCCGTGCTGGAGAATCACGACGTCGAGGTGGTCAGCGCCACCAACGGCCGCCAGGCCATCGACATCATCAAGAACACCCCTGATCTGGCCATGGTCCTGATGGACATCATGATGCCGGAGATGGACGGCTACGAAACCATGAGAGAGATCCGCAAGGACCCCGGATTCCGGACCCTCCCCATCCTGGCCCTGACGGCCAAGGCGATGAAGGGCGACCGGGAGAAATGCCTGGACGCGGGCGCGAGCGACTACATCGCCAAGCCGGTCAACACCAATCAGCTGCTGTCGCTGATGCGCGTGTGGCTGTTCCGGTGAGGAGGACCTGGTGAACCTGCCCGACGACTCCCAGTTCTCCCCTTCGCAGTTCTCGTCCTCGCAGTTCTTCGACCCGGGCGAGGCGCCGCCGGAGACGGTCAACATCCTGATCGTCGACGACGAGCCGCGCAACCTGACGGTGCTGGAAACGGTGCTGAACGACCCCGGCTACCGCCTGGTGCGCGCCACCTCGGGCGACGAGGCCCTGCTGGCCCTGATGGCGGAGGAATTCGCCGTGCTGGTGCTGGACGTGCGCATGCCCGGCATGAACGGCTTCGAGCTGGCGCAGCTGGTGAAGGAGCGCCGCAAGACCGCGCGCATCCCGATCATCTTCCTGACCGCCTACTACAACGAGGACCACCACCTGCTGGAAGGCTACGGCACCGGCGCGGTGGACTACCTGCACAAGCCGGTCAATCCGTCCGTGCTTCGCTCCAAGGTCTCGGTGTTCGCCGAGCTGCACCGGCGCGGCCGCGCGCTGGAAGCGGCCAACCGGCTGCTGCTCGGTGAAGTGGCCGAGCGCCGCCGCGCCGAGGCCCGCTTGTCCGAGCTGAACGAGTCGCTCGACCGCCGCGTGATGGAGCGCACCCGCGAGCTGGAGGAAAGCGAGGCGCGCCTGCTGGACGCGCACCGCCGCAAGGACGAATTCCTGGCGACGCTCGCCCACGAGCTGCGCAACCCGCTCGCGCCGGTGCGCAACGCGGTGGAACTGCTCAAGCGCGGTTCGGCCGACGGCCGCCGCGTGACCTGGGCCTCGGAACTGATCGACCGCCAGGTGCGTTCGCTCAGCCGCCTGATCGACGACCTGATGGACGTCAGCCGCATCAATCGCGGCCGCATCGAGCTGCGCCGCGAAGTCATCGCGCTCAACGACGTGCTGGCCGACGCGCTGGAGGCGATCCGTCCGCTGGCCCAGGACAGCGGCCACGAGCTCGCCGTGCTGCTGCCGGACCGCAAGCTGCTGGTGGAGGCCGACCGCACCCGCCTGGCGCAGGCCTTCACCAACCTGTTGAACAACGCGGTGAAGTACACCGACTCCGGCGGCCGCATCGAGGTGGCCGTGCTGGTGGAGAAGGACCAGGCGGTGGTCTCGTTCCGCGACTCCGGCATCGGCATCCCGCCCGAGCGGCTGGACGACGTGTTCGAGATGTTCTCGCAGGTGGAGTCCGCGCTTTCGCGCTCGCGCGGCGGCCTGGGCATCGGCCTGTCGCTCACCCAGCGGCTGGTGCAGATGCACGGCGGCAGCATCAAGGCGCACAGCGAGGGCGTGGGCCGCGGCAGCCGCTTCATGGTGACGCTGCCGCTGTCCAGCGCCGCGGCGCCGACCGCGCCGGAGCCCACCGCGGCCCCGCAGGCGGCGCCCGGCCAGGGGCTGCGCGTGCTGGTGGCCGACGACAACGTGGATGCCGCCGAGACCCTGGCCGCGCTGCTGGCCGAGATGGGCCACGAGGTGCGCGAGGTGCACGACGGCGAGGCGGCGGTGCAGGCCGCCGCGGCCTTCGATCCGCACCTGCTGCTGCTGGACATCGGCATGCCCAAGATGACCGGCTACGAGGCCTGCGCCCGGATCCGCCGCCTGCCGGGCGGCGAACGCCGCACGCTGGTGGCCGTCACCGGCTGGGGCCAGCCGCAGGACCTGCAGCGCTCGCAGGAGGCCGGATTCGACCGCCACCTGGTCAAGCCGATCGACCCGCAGCTGCTCGGCCCGCTGATGGAGGAAGTGGCGCAGCGCGGGGAGCTACCGCGCGTCCAACGCTCCTGACCCCGGCCGGCGCCCGGCGCTGACAACGCCTGAGCGACGCGTCCCACAAGGCTCGGCCTTGCGCGATTCCAGACTCCCTCCCAGATCAGGGAGGTCGTTGCGATGCGCCAGAAGGTCGTCTCGCGTGGAAGCTTGTCGCCGGTGTGCCGGGGGGCGCTGGTCCTGGCGTTGTTCGCCGCCGGCAGTTGCAACGCGCAGGTCGCGGACGACAAGCCCTTGCCGCCGCTTGCGCGGCTGTCGCTGACCGTGATCCCGCAGCTCGCGTCGCAGCGGCCGGGCGCGGCCGGCGAGGACCTGGGCCTGCAATGGCGCCAACCGGTCGGCAGCGACCGCACCGTCGACATCCTGGCCTGGCGCCGCGCGGCGCCGCGCGAACGCGACACCCTGAGCATGATCCAGGACCGGGAGCCGACGTTCGGCGCGCGGGTGGAGATGCGGATCACGTCCCGCAGGAGCTTCGCCACCGAGCTGAAGGCGATCGGCCTCCAGCTCGACAATGGCGCCAAGATCATGCTGCGGCGCAAGGACGGCAATCCGACGCTCTACTACCGACAGCAGTTCTGAAAATCCCCAAGGGGTCCTACGAACCCGGGTGTTAGAGTGCGCGCACTTTTTGTGATACATGGCCGACGACCGACCGTCCACTCGCCTTCCAGTCCTTGTCGTCGAAGACGACGAGCACGTGGCCCATCTGTTGCAGTTCATGCTGGCCCGCAACGGCTTCGAGGTGCATCTCGCCGCCGACGGCCGTCAGGGCAAGGAACTGATCGAGACCATGCCGCCGCCCGCGTGCGCGCTGCTGGACGTGATGCTTCCCTTCCATGACGGCTTCCAGCTGGTGCGCGTGCTGCGCGCACAACCCGGATGGGAGCGCGTGCCGGTGATCCTGCTGACCGCCAAGACGCAGGAACGCGACATCGTGCGCGGCCTGGAGGCCGGCGCCGACGACTACGTGGTCAAACCCTTTCAACCCAACGAACTGCTGGCCCGGTTGCGCCGGCTCGTCCGCGCCGCCAGCTGATGCGTTTCAAGCTTCTCCCGCTTTCCCTCCTCCTCCTGCCGCTCGCGGCGCTCGCCCAACCCACCGAAACAGGTCCGCAGGACCGCGTGCTGTTCCTCGCCGATCACAGCCGCCTCGATCGCGGCTTCGCCGACTGGAACGAGGCGACCGTGCTCCTCAGCCGCCACTGGAGCGCACGCCAGGTGGCGGAACTGGGCCTCACGCGCACCCGCCGTTTCGGCCTGGACGACACGCGCGTCGACCTCGGCTGGAGCACGCCGATCAACGAGCGGCTCACCGGCTCCCTGCAGGCCAGCGTCAGCCCCAGCCATCGCGTGCTGCCGAAGTACGCCGTAGGCGGGCAGCTGCAGTACGAATTCGCCAAGGGCTGGCTGGCGCACGCGGGCGCCCGCCACACCCGCTACGAGGCGGACGACACGAAAGTGGACCAGCTGCGCCTGGCGGTCGAGAACTACACCGGCCCCTTCAGCGTGCTGGCGGCCTGGAGCCCGGCGCGATCGCTGGGCCAGGACACGCACACCGTCGAGTTGCGCGGCAACTACTACTACGGCCAGGGCAGCTCGGTGGGCCTGATCCTCGCGCGCGGCGACGAAGCCACGCAGCTGGGCGCCGGACAGGTGGTGCTGGCCGACGTGAGTTCGGTCGCGCTTACCGGACGCCAGGAAGTGGGCCAGGGCCGCTGGCTGGTGTGGGGCGTGAACCGCACCCACCAGGGCAGCTTCTACACCCGCACGGGCGCCACGCTTGGACTTCAGCTGGCTTTCTGATCCCTACCTGATCCTGGCGGCCTGGGCCGGCGTGTTGTCCGCCGTCCTGGTCGTGCTGCTGGCGGTCCTGATCCTGTCGCTGCGAGCCGCCACGCGCCGCACCGAAGCCCGCTGGCGTGCCTTCGTCGAGCAGTGGCGTCCGCTGCTGCTGGCCGCCGTCACCGCGGAGGAGACCGTCAGCGAGTCGTCGTTTCCGCCGCTGCGCCGCCGCGACCGCCGGCACTACCTGCGGCTGTGGCTCTACCTGCACGAGTCCCTGCGCGGCGACGCGGGGCAGCGGCTGAACGAAGCCGCGATGGCGGTGCAGGCGCCGCACTGGGCCACCCGCCTGCTCGAGCGCGGCTCGGATACCGACCGCGTGCTCGCCGCGCTGGCGCTGGGCCGGCTGCAATGGCTGCCCGCCTGGCCCCAGCTGCTGCAGGCCACGCGCAGCCGCGACGCGCTGCTGTCGGTCAACGCCGCGCGCGCGCTGGTGCAGCTCGATCCGCTGGAAGGCGCGCGCCAGCTGCTGCCGCTGCTGCTCGGTCGCACCGACTGGGACGTCAGCCGCGTGGGCGACTTCCTCGTCGGCGCCCGCCATGCGTTCTGGCTCCTTCTCGCCAAGATCCTGCCCGAGGCGCCGCCCGCGCACGCCGCCCGCGGACTGCAGCTCGCCGGCGCGTTGCGGCTGGAACTGCCCGACAGCTCGCTGCGGCCGATGCTGGGACCCCGGCAGCCCGCGGCCGTGATCTGCGCCGCCCTGCCCCTGGTCGCGCGCCGCGACATGGCGGCGGCGATCACGCCGCTGCTGGAGCACCCGTCCTGGCGCGTGCGCGAAGCGGCGGCCGCCGCGATGGCGCGCATCGTCATGGCCGACGACCTGCCGCTGCTGGAACGGCGGCTGGAGGACGATCGCTTCGAGGTGCGGCTGGCGGCCGCGCGCGGACTGTCGTCGCTGCCGTTCATGGACGACGCGCGGCTGCAGGCGCTGCAGGCGTCCAGCACCGCCGGCGGCGCGGTGCTGCGGCAGGTGATCGCCGAAAGGGCCGAGCCGTGACCGGACGCACCCTCGTCGACCTGGTCACCTGGTTCGTCCTGGTCTACTTCGTCCTCCTGAACCTGGGCTACCTCTCGCTGAACCTGCTGGCGCTGGGCAGCCTGCGGCGCGACATCCACCGCAAGATCGTGGACGAACTGCCCCAGCCCTTCACCGGCCTGGAGCCGGCCATCAGCCTGCTGGTGCCGGCCTACAACGAGGAAGCCACCATCGCCGCCTCGCTGCGCTCCATGCTGCAGCTGGCGTATCCGGAATTCGAGATCGTGGTCATCAACGACGGCTCGCGCGACGGCACGCTGAAGGTGCTGATCGAGCAGTTCGACCTGGTGCTCTTCCCCGAAGCGGTGAACCCGCGCCTGCCCACGCAGACGGTGCGCGGCGTGTGGCGCTCGCGCTCGCATCCCAACCTGCGGGTGATCGACAAGGAGAACGGCGGCAAGGCCGATTCGCTCAATGCCGGCATCAACGTCGCGCGGCATCCGCTGTTCTGCGGCGTGGACGCCGATTCGCTGCTGGCGCGCGACAGCCTGCGGCGCGTGGTGCGCCCCTTCCTGCGCGATCCGCGCATGGTGGCCAGCGGCGGCACGGTGCGCGTGGCCAACGGCTGCGAAGTGCAGGCGGGGCTGCTCACGCGCGTGGGCTTGCCGCGCAATCCGTGGGCGCTGTTCCAGGTGGTGGAGTACCTGCGCGCCTTCCTGTTCGGGCGCCTGGGCTGGTCGGAGATCGGCGGAATGCTGATCATCTCGGGCGCGTTCGGCCTGTTCCGCACCGACGTGGTGGTGGACGCCGGCGGCTACCGCCCCAAGACCATCGGCGAGGACATGGAACTGGTGGTGCGGCTGCACCGCATGCTGCGCGAGAGAGGCGTGGACTACCGCATCGAGTTCGTGCCCGACCCGGTGTGCTGGACCGAGGTGCCCGAGGACCGTCGCACGCTGGCCAACCAGCGCATCCGCTGGCAGCGCGGACTGGCGGAAAGCCTGTCCGGGCACTGGCGTCTGATGTTCAGCCGCAACGGCGGCGCGCCGGGCTGGCTGGCCTTCCCGTTCATGGTGCTGTTCGAGTGGCTGGGACCGATCGTCGAGCTCGGCGGCTACGTCTTCATGGCCGTGGCCTTCGTGTCGGGCCTGGTGTCGTGGCAGGCATTCACGGTGTTCCTGTTCCTCGCGATCGGGTTGGGCATCCTGCTGTCGGCCTCCGGCCTGCTGCTCGAGGAGATCGCCTTCCACGTCTATCCGAAGCGGCGGCACCTGCTGGTGCTGGCGGTGGTGGTGGTGATGGAGAACTTCGGCTACCGGCAGCTCAACAGCTGGTGGCGGCTGGTCGGCCTGTACCGCTGGGCGGCGCAGAAGGAATCGAAGTGGGGCGCGATGAAGCGCCGCGGGCTGGGCGGGCCCTAAGAGCCTGCGGCTCCCAGCCCCGCGCTCAGTCGTCGGCGGCGATCTCGAAGAAGAACTCGGTCCGCACGCCCGGCTCGCTGGTGAAGTCGATGCGGCCGTGGTGCGCTTCCACGATCGCGCGGGAGTAGGAGTGGGCCAGGCCGGTGCCGCCCTTCTGGCGCCGGTCGGAGCTGTCGGCCTGGGCGAAGCGCTCGAACACGCGCGAGCGGAAGCTCTCGGGCACGCCGGCGCCGTGGTCCACCACGCTGAAGCGGGCGTCGTGGCCCACGCGGCGGACCGACACGTGCACCGTGGCGCCGCGCGGCGAGAACTTGACGGCGTTGGCCAGCAGGTTGATCGCCACCTGCAGCAGCCGGTCGTGGTCGCCGCGCACCGTCAGCGGCTCGGCCGCCTCCAGCAGCAGGCGCACGTCGGCGGCCTCGGCCAGCGGCTGCACGTCGCGGATCGCCTGCATGGCCAGCGGCGACAGCAGGCAGGGCTCCACCGCGTACTGCATCCGCCCCGACGTCATTCGCTCGAGGTCCAGCACGTCGTTGACCAGGCGCACCAGCCGCGCGGAGCTCTGGGCCGAGAGTGTCACCAGCTCGCGCGCGTCCTCCGGCAGGTCGCCCGCCATGCCGGACTGCAGCAGCTGCAGCGAACCGTGGATGGCGGTGAGCGGCGTGCGCAGCTCGTGCGAGACGGTGGAGACGAACTCGCTCTTGAGCCGCTCCACTTCCTTGCGCTGCGAGATGTCGTGCACGAAGGCGGCGAAGAAACGGTGCGGGCCCGTATCCACGAAACCCACGCGCGCTTCCACCTCGATCTCGCGCCCCAGGCGGTCGATCATCACGCGCTCGAACGGCGCGTCCAGCAGGTCGAATCGGTTCTCCCGCGTGAAGACCTGGAGCGCCTTGTCGATCGTCCCCGCGAACCGGGGCGGCACCAGCGTGTCGGCCATCCGCTTGCCCAGGATTTCCTCGCGGGTCCAGCCGAACAGGCTTTCGGCGCGGCCGTTCCATTCGATCACCCGCCCCTGCAGGTCGACGGCGAAGAACGGGTCCTGCGCCGATTCCAGGATCACCTGCACCCGCTGCTCGTTGGCGCGCACGCGTTCGTAGGCGATGCGCAGCTTGGCGGTCCGCTCCTCGACGCGCTTTTCCAGGCCGGCGTTGAGCTCTCGCAGCTCGTCCTCGTTGTCGCGCAGCTTGCGCATCAGCGACGACAGCGCGCCGCCCAGCAGGTGGACCTCGCGGTAGGCCGAGGCCGGGATGTCCAGCGCCGGCTCGCCGCCCTGCTCCAGGGCCTTGGCCTCGCGCGCCATCTGCCTCAGCGGACGCGTCACCCAGCGGGCCACCAGGAGGCCAGCGAGGCTGAACAGCAACGCCGTGCCCACGCCCCAGTAGATCAGGCGCCTGCGCAGCTCGGCCACGGGCTCGTAGGCCTGCTGCAGTTCCTGCCGCACGAGGATGATCCAGTCCATGCCCGGGGACTTGTCGTGGCCCTGGGTGCGGGTGTAGCCGACGAGGAAGGTGCGCCCGTCGGGCCAGGTCTCGACGTCGAAACCCGCCGCGCCCTGCGCCGCGCGGGCGAGGCTCGGAAGCTCGATGCGCTGCCCTTCGAGTTCGGCCGGGCCGAGCAGCACCTCGCCAGCGCGCGAGACGATCAGCGGCTCCACGGAGCTGTGCCGATGCACGGGCGTGAAGATGAGCTTGCGCACCTCCGTGGCCCACTCCCAGGAGATCCGGGCGTTCAGCACGCCCTTCAGGCGCGACTGCTCGTCGCGGACCGGGAAGGCGATGTCGAAGAAGCGCGGCGGGGTCTTCTGCACTGGGCCGAGATGACGCCCCGCGAGCGCGTCCCCGAACCAGGGCTGGCCGGACACGTTCTGCCCTTCCAGCCGCCCGCCGCTGGCGGTGCGCACCACGCCGGACGCGTCGGTCAGCGCCAGCCACGCGTAATGGCGGTAGCTCGCCTGCATCGAGCCGAGTTCGTGCGCCACGACGCGGCGGTCGGTCTCCGAGCCCAGGCGGTCGGCCATCAGCTGCACCTCGCGATAGCGCTCGAAGGTGGCGCGGTCCAGCCGGCTGGCGGTCTGGAAAGCGAGGTCGGCGAGGCGGTTGCCGATGGAAAGGCGCATCTGCTCGCTGACGGTGTAGCCGCCGACCGCGCCGAGGACGACGGTCAGCAGCACCGACAGCAGCGTGGAGGCCACCGCCAGGTAGGTGCCGAGCCCGCGGCGCGGCTGCGGCGAAGTCATGGAAGCAGGGGGGCCGTCATGGGAACCGGCGATTGTGCCCGGCCGGGGCCTGCGGGCTTTTGCTATCCCATCCATAGCATTCCACGGGTCCCCCCGCGCGCCATGCGGACGCCCGGATTCTGTAAAAATGGCTCTGACAGAAAGGAAACCTCTCCATGGCCAGCGACCTCATCAAGCACATTTCCGACGCGAGCTTCGAAGCCGACGTCCTGCAAGCCGACAAGCCCGTGCTGGTCGACTACTGGGCCGAGTGGTGCGGCCCGTGCAAGATGATCGCGCCCATCCTTGACGAGGTGTCCGACACCTACAAGGACAAGCTCCAGATCGCCAAGATGAACGTGGACGAGAACCGGGACATCCCGGCCAAGTTCGGCATCCGCGGCATCCCGACCTTGATGCTGTTCAAGGACGGCCAGCTGGCCGCCACCAAGGTCGGTGCGATGAGCAAGGCGCAGCTCACCGCGTTCCTCGACCAGCAGCTCGCCTGAATTCCCCTCCCTCCCCTATAATCCGCTCGATCGCCGCGCTTGCCGGCGATTGAGCTTCCGGTCTGCAAGGCGCCTCTAGCCTCGCGAGAGACCTCCCCCCGACTCCCCCAACAACA
>Ga0247820_10002072_pt1 | contig 11284 bp, 9 predicted proteins | sample 13C_Glucose_Day1_2_FD_192480 | JGI IMG/M metagenome (GOLD analysis project Ga0247820, IMG submission 192480) | Soil microbial communities from agricultural site in Penn Yan, New York, United States - 13C_Glucose_Day14 | ecosystem: Environmental > Terrestrial > Soil > Agricultural land | place...
CGACGGTGAGGTCGATCGCGTCCCCCAGCGCCGCGGCACCGACCGCGGGCGCGATCAGCCGGGCGACGAGCCCGAGGTGCGCCACCGAGACGGCGACCCGCAGTTCCACCTGATCGGGTGAGCGCCGGCCGCGAGCGGCGAGCGCGGAACGGACTCGCCGGACCCTGGCTCGGAGTATCTCCCCCGGCGCCGCCAGATCGCCGATCGACTGCCAGGGGGACGGCGGGAACGCGGCCGGCTCGTGCCGATCGACGGCGAAGAACGGGCCGACAGCGGCCAGCGCATCGGGGGTGGCGGCGCGTGTCGACGGGTCCGGCGCGCTCACCCGGCCAGTCTGGCACGCCGGCCCGGACCACCCGGCGTCGTCGGGCGGGCCCACCGGCGTCGTCGTCGGCGGCCGGAGGACTCCCATCACGGTCAGTAACTGCGCGGTGGTGAGTTCGGCATGACATCACTCACGTCGGCGAACGAGGACCGTGACGGTGCGTCTACTACCGCCCGGCGAACGACGAATGATCGGAGACGACCGATGACCGACAAGAATGCCCGACCCCAACCCCGCGTGGTGGGGTCCAACGATTCTGCCCATGCCACCGCCCTGCTGAAGATCGGTGCCCCGATCGCCTGCCCGACCTGCGGGTCGTTCACCGAACCGACCGAACGCGGCTGGCGCTGCACGAAGGCCAGCTGCGTGTTCGCCAGCTGACCTGGGCCAAGTCTTACGTAGTCCCACTGGCACCGACCCGAGGGCGCCGCCGGATTTCCGGCGGCGCCTTCGTCATGTCCGGTGGGTCCCCGAGGGTTCAGTCCCGGGTGAGCTTGCGGTGGGTGACCCGGTGCGGCCGGGCCGCGTCGGCGCCCATCCGCGAGACCTTGTTCTTCTCGTAGTCGGAGAAGTTGCCCTCGAAGAAGTACCACTGGGCCGGGTCCTCGTCCGTGCCCTCCCAGGCCAGGATGTGGGTGCAGGTCCGGTCCAGGAACCAGCGATCGTGGGAGATGACCACGGCGCAGCCGGGGAACTGTTCGAGCGCGTTCTCCAGGGAGGACAGGGTCTCGACGTCCAGGTCGTTGGTGGGCTCGTCGAGGAGCAGCACGTTGCCGCCGACCTTGAGGGTCAGCGCCAGGTTCAGCCGGTTCCGCTCACCGCCGGACAGCACCCCGGACGGCTTCTGCTGGTCCGGGCCCTTGAAGCCGAACGCGGACACGTAGGCCCGGGACGGCATCTCGACGTGACCGACCTTGATGTAGTCCAGGCCGTCGGAGACGACCTCCCAGACGTTCTTCTTCGGGTCCAGGCCGCCCCGGCTCTGGTCGACGTAGGAGAGCTTGACCGTGTCACCGACCTTGACGGAACCCGAGTCCGGCTCCTCCAGCCCCACGATCGTCTTGAACAGGGTGGTCTTGCCGACGCCGTTGGGGCCGATGACGCCGACGATGCCGTTGCGCGGCAGGGTGAACGAAAGCCCATCGATCAGCACCCGGTCGTCGAAGCCCTTCCGCAGGCCGCCGACTTCCACGACGATCGAGCCGAGCCGCGGGCCGGGCGGGATCTGGATCTCCTCGAAGTCGAGCTTGCGCGTGCGCTCGGCCTCCGCGGCCATCTCCTCGTACCGCTGCAGGCGGGCCCGGGACTTGGCCTGCCGGGCCTTCGCGCCGGAGCGGACCCAGGCCAGTTCCTCCTTGAGGCGCTTGGCCAGTTTGGCGTCCTTGCGACCCTCGACCTGCAGCCGCTCGCCCTTCTTCTCCAGGTAGGTGGAGTAGTTGCCCTCATACGGGATCAGCCGGCCGCGGTCCACCTCGGCGATCCACTGCGCGACGTTGTCCAGGAAGTACCGGTCGTGGGTGACGGCCAGCACGGCGCCCTCGTAGGACGACAGGAACTGCTCCAGCCACAGCACCGACTCGGCATCCAGGTGGTTGGTGGGCTCGTCGAGCAGCAGCAGGTCGGGCGCCTGGAGCAGCAGCTTGCACAGCGCCACCCGGCGCCGCTCACCCCCGGAGAGGAAGTCCACCGCAGAGTCGCCCGGCGGGCAGCGCAGCGCGTCCATCGCCTGGTCGAGCTTGGCCTCCAGGTCCCAGCCGCCGGCGTGGTCGATCTCCTCGCCGAGCGTGCCCATCTCCTCCATCAGCTCGTCGGAGTAGTCCGTCGCCATGAGCTCGGCGATCTCCTCGTATCGCGCGATCTTGATGTTCAGCTCGCCGAACGCCGACTGGATGTTCTCCAGCACCGTCTTGGACTCGTCGAGCGGCGGCTCCTGCTGCAACATGCCGACGCTGAAACCAGGAGTGAGGAACGCTTCGCCGTTGCTGGGCGTGTCCAGACCGGCCATGATCCGCAGGATCGTCGACTTGCCGGCGCCGTTCGGGCCGACGACGCCGATCTTGGCGCCGGGATAGAACGACATCGTGACGTCGTCGAGGATCACCTTGTCGCCGACGGCCTTTCGGGCCTTCTTCATCGTATAAATAAATTCGGGCACTTCGGGCCATTCCTCTCAAATGCAACCTTGCCGACGATCCCGGCACTCGCCGCCGCGCAATCCCCCGGCCGCGGGAGCCTGGGCCCGCGGTGCGACGCCGCCCTACAGTCTGCCGGACCCGATGGGGTGGTCGCGCCGTCGCAGGAGAGCGAGCTCACGGGCGGGGCCTGTTTCGGTGCCCCGGATGCCGGGCAGACTGTCTCAAAGGTAAAGAGATGGTCAAGGAGGTGCCCATGACGTCGACGTCCCCGCAGGTGGCGAACCGGTCGCCGAAGGCTGCCACCTCCCCGACGCCGGCCACCTCCCCGGTGCCTGCCACCTGGCCGTCCGCGTGGTCGGCGACGGCCGCCGAGTTCGACTCGCCAGCCATCCGCGCCAGCGTCCGGGCAGCCCGCGCCGAACGGCGGGCCGCGCGGCGGACCGCCTGGTGGTATCCCCCCGTCGTGCTGGGGTTGTTCTTCTGCTGCCTGTGGGGTGCGCTCCGCGTCGACCAGTACGTCGCCGACCGCTTCTTCTGGCCGAGCAGCGGCGCCCGGTTCGTCGAGGTCGGTCCGGTCCCGGCCGACCCGGAGTCGACCGGCGGCACGATCGTCGTGGTGGCCGGTGGACTCAACCGCAAGAGCGGCACCGGTCCGGCGCAGGCCCTCCTGCCGGCCCTGTCCGCCGACGGCGCGCGGGTGTTCAGCCTGGTGTATGGCAACGGCATCAGCGACACCGACATCGAGGACAAGTTCGGCGCGCTGATCGACCGGACGCGGCCCCACCAGGTCGACTTCTTCGGCAGCAGCATGGGCGGTGACGTGGTGCTCGGACTGGCGCGCCACCTACAACTCGTCCGGACCGACCACCTCCGCACAGACCCCGACGCGCTGCCGGCCGATGCCCGCCCGATTCCGGCGCAGGTCCGGGCCGTGCGATCCGCGGCCCGGACGACGCCGACCGGTTTCGCCCGGCTGACCGCCGGCCCGACCGAGCCCGTGCCGCCCACCGACGGTCGACCGGTCCCGCCGCGACTCGGCGTGATCTACCTCGACTGCACTCCACTGGGTGCGACCGATGTCCGCGACGTCGGTCGCACCCGGGCGGACGCCGTCACCGGGCTGTCCGAGGCGCTGCACACCGACGGTGGGGTCGGCCTGCGGCTGACCGCGGAGGTCCTCGCGCAGCAGTCGCAATGGTCGACCGGGCAGTTTCCGTTCGTCGACGTGCGCTGGGACGACCTGGCCTACAAGGTCGACCAGGTCTGGCGCGACAAGATCGACGGGCCGGGGATCTCCACCGGGCTCGTCAAGGATCAGTACGGGGTGATCCGGCGGATGGACATCGAGGCGGTGGCCCGTGACCTCGGTGCCGACGCCCGGATCGTCTACTTCCGGCCCGCGCAGGCCGCCGACGACCGGGTGGTCCGGGTGGGTGCCGCCGAGCGGACGTTGCGCGACCTGGCCGGGCAATTCGGTCTCGACGTCCGGATCGCGACCATTCCCGACGGGCACCATGCTGCGGCGGAAAGCAATCCGGCTGCCTACCTGGCGGTCCTCGACGCCGTTCGCGTCAGTCGCGCAAGCTGACGTCCAATTCTCTCGATCAAATTGTTTCGCCATTGTTTCGGTGACATTTTGACGAGGTAATGAACCGCCGACGCGAGATGTAATCCCGTGGGCCTCATCACGATGCCGGTCCGTGACCAGGCCGTTCTCGCAGCCCAGAGCAGGTCGAGCAGGTCGCCCGACCCCCGTCCGGGCCGGTTCGGCAGATATATCCGCCGCCGCGCACGATATATCTTGCCTCGGTGGGAACGGCGTTGGATGCTGTTCCCAGCGAATTCGCCAGGCGTTCACATGGTGGCCGATCCGGACGGCCACCCGGCGAATTCGACAGGCACATCGCGCCCTGTGTCGCATTTCCCGGTGTTCCCCCACCTCCGAGCCCGTAGCCGTGCCCGGCCCAGATGTCGATCCGTAGGAGTAGACGCATGACCGACAAGCAGGTGACCGACAGCCCCGCCCCGGGAGCGCCCGGTTTCCCCGAGCACCATCATCTGTCCATGCACGACATCACCCCCGAGCATCCGGCCGGGGCCGGGGTGATCAAGCCCGGCTACGACGACCGCCTCACCAACGAGGACCTCGCCCCGTTGCGCAAGCAGACCTGGGGCTCCTACAACTTCTTCGCGTTCTGGATGTCCGACGTGCACAGCGTCGGCGGGTACGTCACCGCGGGCAGCTTGTTCGCCCTGGGCCTGGCCGCCTGGCAGGTGCTCGTGGCGCTGCTCGTCGGCATCACGATCGTCTACTTCCTGTGCAACCTGGTGGCCCGCCCGTCGCAGGCCACCGGGACCCCGTACCCCGTTGCCTCCCGCATCTCCTTCGGGGTGCTGGGCGCCAACATTCCGGCCATCATCCGCGGCCTGATCGCCGTGGCCTGGTACGGCATCCAGACCTACCTCGCGTCGGTCGCCCTGGTGCTGCTGGCCATCAAGCTCTGGCCCGGTCTGGCGCCGTACGCCGAGACCGCGCAGTACGGCTTCGCCGGCCTGTCGCTGCTCGGCTGGATCGGCTTCATGATCATGTGGGTGGCGCAGGCCGTCGTGTTCTGGCGGGGCATGGAGGCGATTCGCAAGTTCATCGACTTCTGCGGCCCGGCCGTCTACGTGGTGATGTTCGCGCTGGCCATCTACCTGGTCTCCGCCGCCGGATGGGAGAACATCGACTTCAACCTGGCCGAGGGCGGCCTGACGCTCACCGGGTGGGCCGTCATTCCCGTGCTGCTGTCCGCGATCGCCCTGGTCGTCTCCTACTTCTCGGGCCCGATGCTGAACTACGGCGACTTCGCCCGCTACGGCAAGTCGTTCAAGGCGGTCCGCAAGGGCAACTTCCTGGGCCTGCCGGTCAACTTCCTGGTCTTCTCGCTGCTGGTGGTCGTCACCGCCGCGGCCACCCGGCCGGTCTTCGGCGAGCTGATCATCGACCCCGTGCACACCGTGGCCCGGCTGGACAACGTGTACGCCGTCATCCTGGGCGCGCTGACCTTCATGATCGCCACCGTCGGCATCAACATCGTGGCCAACTTCGTCTCCCCCGCTTTCGACTTCTCCAACGTCAACCCGCAGAAGATCTCCTGGCGGATGGGCGGCATGATCGCCGCCGTCGGCTCGGTGCTGATCACCCCGTGGAACCTGTACAACTCGCCGCAGACCATCCACTACACGCTGGACATCCTGGGCGCCTTCATCGGCCCGCTGTACGGCGTGCTGATCGCCGACTACTACCTGGTCAAGCGGCGCCGGGTGAACGTCGACGCGCTCTACACCCTGAGCCCCGCCGGCACCTACCACTACCGCAAGGGTTACAACCCGGTGGCCGTCGTCGCGACCGTGATCTCCGCCCTGGCCGGCGTGCTGGTCGTCTTCTTCGCCTCGACCGAGGCCGCCACCTACACCTGGTTCATCGGCGCGGGTCTGGGCTTCGCCCTGTACATGGTGGGCAGCAAGCTGTTCGCCGTGCAGGCGAACTACCCCACGCCCGAACAGCAGGGCGTCGCGGCCTGACGCAGTACCGAGAATCCGCACGACGCGCCGCCGGCCGGGCCACCGGCCGGCGGCGCGGCCATCAGACCCGAGAACCGACCCGACCGCCTATCGCATCGAGGATCAGCCGTGCTCATCAACGTGATCAATCCGAACACCACCGAGTCGATGACCGAGAAGATCGGCGCGTGCGCGCGGGCCGTCGCCGGCGCGGGCACCCTGATCCGGGCGGCCAACCCGACCATGGGTCCGGTCTCCATCGAGAGCCACTACGACGAGGCTCTGGCCGTGCCGGGTCTGCTGGAGCAGATCGCGGCCGGACAGGCGGCCGGCGCCGACGGCCACGTGGTCGCCTGCTTCGGCGACCCGGGGCTGGACGCGGCCCGCGAACTGGCCGGCGGGCCGGTGGTCGGCATCGCCGAGGCCGCCATGCACACCGCCGCCTTCCTCGGCCGCGGCTTCAGCGTCGTCACCACCCTGGGCCGGACCACCGGTCGCGCCTGGGAGCTCGCCCACCGCTACGGCATGGCCGGCTTCTGCCGGAACGTGCGGGCCTGCGAGATCCCGGTGCTCGACCTGGAGATTCCCGGGTCGCACGCCCGGGACACCATCACCCAGGAATGCAAGCGGGCCGTCGAGGACGACGGGGCCGACGTCATCGTCCTCGGCTGTGCCGGGATGGCCGACCTGTGCCGGTTCATCACCGAGCAGGTCGGCGTGCCGGTCGTGGACGGCGTCGCCGCCGCCACCCGGACCGTCGAGTCCCTGGTCGCGCAGGGACTGACGACCAGCACCCGGTCGGAGTATGCGGCGCCGCCGGCCAAGACCTACGTCGGACTGCTCGACGGATTCACCGTCGGCCGGTGACCCACTCCGGCCCGGGGGCGACAATGACCGGATGGTCCCTGCCGCGGTGAACGTTCCCGAGCCGGCCCGGCGTCCGCCGGCCTCCTCGTCGTTGATGGGCATCCTGCGCGCCGAGCGTGCCGGACTGTCCCAGCAGGCGATTCTCACCGAGCTGCGCCGGGCGATCCTGTCCGGCGACGTCGCGCCGGGCACCGCAGTGCCGATGGACGAGGTCGCCGAGCTGTTCGGAGTCAGCCGCATCCCGATCCGCGAAGCGCTCAAGACCCTGATCGGCGAGGGGCTGGTCGACCACCAGCCGCGGGCCGGCTACACGGTGGCCCGGCTCACCCCCCAGGAATTCCGCGAGCTCTACATCGTCCGCGGGGTGCTGGAGATCGCCGCGCTGTCCGCGGCCGTCGAGTCAGCCGGCCCGGACGACGACCGGTCCGCCGTCGAGGCCCTGGACCTGCTCGACCGGGCGATGCGCGAGCAGGACTACCGCGCCTACCAGCGGGAAAGCCGGCACTTCCACGAGGCGCTGACCGCCCCGTGCCGGATGCCCCGGCTGATCCACATGATCGAGCTGGTCTGGAACATCACCGAGCCCATCCAGCCGATGGCCCATATTCCCCAGCGGGATCGGGACGACCTGCACGGCGAGCACCGCGAGATGCTCGAGGCGTTCCTGGCCCGGGATCGGAACCGGCTGCTCGCGATCACCCGCCAGCACATGGACGAGCTGGAGAGCACGGTGTCCGACCTGTCCGCCACCGGACTGTTCGATCAACCCGGCGGCTCGGGAACGGGTTGACCCTCCCGCTCGGGACTGCCCCGTCCCCGCGGTCGGATCAGCTGCTGCCGACGAGTTCCCCCGCCCGGCCTGGCTCCTCATCGGCCATCCCCCACGGATCGTCGTCCAGGTCCGGCTCGGCGGGCAGCTCGCGGTAGCCCGGGTCGGCCAGGGCCGGTTCCGCGGCCGCCGTCCCCGGTTCGTCGGCCGGGAGGGTCGCGACCGTCGCCGGATTGTCCGGGGTGCCGTCAGCGAAGACGTCCGGCTGCTTCCGGGCGACCCGGTTGCCCACCTTGCCCACGTCCAGGCCGATCGTGTCCGCCTTGACCTCGGTGAAGAACTGGGTGACGCCGACCTTGTCGACGAACCGGCGGGTGGAGATCCGACCGGTCACCACCACCGGATCGCCCTTGCGCACGACGCCGAGCACCGCGGTGGCCAGGCCCCGCCAGCACAGGACGCTCACCCCGAACTCGTCGCCGTCCACCCACTCCTGGCCCACCCGGTCGAACCGCCGCTCGGTGGTCACGACGCGGAAGGTGACCCGGTCGCCGGTGGCCCCGGAGGACAGCAGCGGGTTCGACCCCACCCTCCCTACCAGCGTGACCGATGCTGCATGACTCATGTGGCGCCCCTGTCGTTCTCGGGCCGGGACGGTCCCGGCAGCTACCGACGACGCTGCCAGCCGGGCCGCCCCGGCGCGACGGGTTCGCACCGAATGTGGACAGAATTCGGACAGGTGGACTAACCGCCGGGTCAGTGGAACCAACTCCGCCGGACGATCGTCAGAGCCGATCGAACGGCGGGGCGTAGGCGAACCGGCCGACCGGCGGGGACCCGGCCGTCAGAACAAGAACCTGGAAGTACTCGCCCCACAAAGGATCGGGCGCGGTGATCCCGACGTCGGCGGCCGACCGGAAGCCGAACCGGCCGTAGAAGGCCGGATCACCCAGCAGCACCAGCGCCGCCTCACCGGCCTCCCGCGCCCGGCCGATCAAGGTGCTCAGCAGGGCCCGGCCGACGCCGGTGCCCTGCTCGTCCGGGCGCACCGCCACCGGCCCGACACCGACCAGCCGCCGCCGGCCACCGGCCGGGTCGGTGAGGGTTCCGTAGCTGCAGGTGACCTGGCCGATCACCCGGCCGTCCCGGACCGCCACCAGACACAGACCCGGGATCCGGGCCGGATCCCGGCGCAGCTCGTCGTTCAGCCCGACCTCGACGACGGTCCCGTCCGCGGTGCCGTCGATCGTGGGGAACGCGGCGGCGATGACCTGCTGGACCGCCGGCCGGTCGGCGGGGTCCTCGGGACGGACCAGGATCGTCACGGACCGGCTGATCCGGGGCCCGGCGGGCGCCCGTCCCGGTCGGCCAATTGGGCCAACATCCGGTTGTAGGCGTCGAGCTCCTCGTCGGCGGCGCGGTTGCCCTTGCGATCGGAGCGGGCGGCCTCGCGCTCGTCGCTGCGGGCCCATTGGGCCAGGAGCGCGATCAGCACGATGATCATGGGCAGCTCGGTGGCCCCCCAGGCGATCGCCCCGCCGAGCCGCTGCTCGGCGACCAGGTCGGTCACCCAGGGCAACCCCAGGCCGCCGAAGTAGTCGGCGGCCATCACGCTGTGCGAGTTCATCAGCGCCAGGCCGAAGAACGCATGGAACGGCAGGGCGCCCAGCAGCATCGCCAGCTTGACGAACGGCTGGAGCTGGCGCGGACCGGGGTCGACGCCGATGATCACCCAGTAGTAGAGGTAGCCGACCGTCAGGAAGTGGAGGCCCATCCACACGTGCCCGACGTGCGAGGTGATCATGACCTCGAACAGCGAGGTGAAGTACAGCGCGTAGAACGAGGACACGAACAGCGCGAACACGACCACCGGGTGCGTGATGAACCGCAGGAAGCGGCTGTGCATCACCGAGACGATGCCCTCGCGCAGCCCCGGTACGCCGTCCCGGCCGGCCGCCGGCAGCGCGCGGAGGGCCAGCGTCACCGGGCCGCCCAACGCGAGCAGGATCGGCGCCATCATGCCCAGCACCATGTGCTCGATCATGTGCAGGGAGAACTGCGCGACCGCGTACCGGGCCAGGCCCGAGGACGTGGCGATCAGCACCATCGCGCAGCCGATCAGCCAGGCGGTGGTCCGGCCGGGCGGCCAGCGCACCCCCAGCCGGTGCAGCCGCCGCACCGCGACCAGATAGACGGCCGCCGCGACGATGGCCGCGGTGCCCAGCAGCCAGTCGAAGCGCCAGTCGAACAGCATCGCCCCCAGCGTCGGTGGGCCGTCGAGCGGGAACCCCAGGGTGAGTTCGAGGTCGGACGGGGCCGCCCCGGTGGGCGGCGGGGTCGCCGTTCGGGCCAGCGCGGACGCCACCCCGACGGTCGCCGCCATGATCAGCACCTCGACGGCGGCCAGCCGGATCAGCGGCCGCCGCTCGCCCCGGGCGATCGCCGGCAGGGTGTGGCGCCGGTGGACGTAGCCGATGACGCCCAGCGCGATCAGCAACCCCGCCTTGAGCAGGACCAGCCGGCCGTACGTGGTGGTCCACAGATCGGACAGGTAGCTGATCCGCAGCCAGGCGTTGCCCAGGCCGGAGACGGCGACCGTGATGAACGCGACCAGCGCGACGCCGGAGTACCGCCGGGCGACGACGTCCAGGTGGTCCACCCGTTGCCGGGCCAGTCCGAGGAAGGCGATCAGCCCGCCGACCCACAGACTGATGCCGACCAGGTGGTAGATCATGCTGTCGACCGCGACGTCGTGGGAGCCCGACGATGCCGAATGGCCGGAGTCGGCCTGCGGGACCAGGGCCACCAGGGCCAGCACCAGCAGCACCGCCGCCCACCCCGGATGCAGCACGGCCCGGGCGAGGATGGCGATCAGCAGCGCGGCGATCGCGGCGATCAGCGCGGCCCGCACGCTGTTGAGCACCGAGATCCCGTTGATCACCCACTCCGCGGAGAGCGACTCGTCGACCGGACGGCCCAGGGTGTCCGACAGGATGAGCGGGATCAGCGCGAACGAGCCGACGGCCCAGACGGTGGCCGCCAGCGACGCCGCCCGGATCGAGCGGTAACCACCGACGTCGAGGAATCCGTTGTGTTGCGCCGGGGCCAGCCACGCCGCCCCGAGCAACCAGCCGACCGTCATCGCGGCGGCGAGGTCGACGACCGCCTTGACCGCGGGGAGGGCGAGTTCGGTGAATTGGCCGGCCGTCGGCAGACCTGGAATGGCGACCCGGGACGGCACGATCGCGGCCAGGCCCGCGGCCACACATCCGGCGATGACGACCGCGGCCAGGACGACCGCGGTCACCGACCACGGGTCACGTCGCTGCGCGTCGCCGCTCGGTGTCATCCCCGGTTCGGCGGTCGCCCTCGGTTCCGCGGTCGGCCGGGGCCCGGCGGTCGGCTCGGGCTCAGCGGTCGGCTGCGGCTCGGTTCCGCCGGCCGTCGGCTGCTGGCCTTTTTGCTCACTCGGTGTCACGTCACCGGCGTCGGGCGACGTCAACTTCGGCACGAACTCACGATACGTCCCGGGCGACGCTCGCCCGCGTGACGGCGGCCGCACCGGGACGTGACTCCCTCGCGAGGATCACCGGCCGCCGCATGTCCTAAGCCTACCCAAAGTGTTGTTAGGCTCCCTAATGA
>Ga0247820_10002076_pt1 | contig 11270 bp, 11 predicted proteins | sample 13C_Glucose_Day1_2_FD_192480 | JGI IMG/M metagenome (GOLD analysis project Ga0247820, IMG submission 192480) | Soil microbial communities from agricultural site in Penn Yan, New York, United States - 13C_Glucose_Day14 | ecosystem: Environmental > Terrestrial > Soil > Agricultural land | place...
CGCGTAGAGCCCGGCCGACAGGAGCAGCAACGCCACGACCCACAGCTCGACGTCCCAGTGCCAGATCGGCGAGCTGTCCGGCAAGCCTTCAGGCGTGTGTGCCCGCGCCGCCGCCGGCAGCAGCAACGCCATCGCGAACGAGGTCCGGGCGATCACGCGGTCGAAAGCGGATCAGACCTTGCTGAAGTCGGGCTTGCGCTTTTCCATGAAGGCGGTGAACGCCTCGCGCGCCGCCGGTTCGCGAAGCATGCGGCCGAAGCTCGCGCCCTCGTCCTGCATCTGCTGCAGCACGGCGGCCTGCTGCGGCTTCTTCATCAGGCGCTTGGTCTCGACCAGCGCGGACAGCGGCTTGGCCGCGAGCTTGCGCGCCTGCGCCTGGGCGTAGGCATTGGCCTCCGTCGGCGGCAACACGCGGTTGACCAGGCCCGCCTCCTGCGCGGCCTCGGCCATGAAGGGCTCGCCCAGCAGCAGCGCCTCGGCCGCGCGGTGGTAGCCGAACATCTGCGGCACCAGCAGGCTGGACGCCGCTTCCGGGCACAGGCCGAGGTTGACGAACGGCAGCGAGAACGCCGCGTTGTCGCCGGCGAACACCAGGTCGCAGTGGAACAGCAGGGTGGTACCGACGCCCACCGCCGGGCCGCACACCGCGGCGATCAGCGGCTTGGGGAAGGTGGCGATGGCGCGCAGGAAGCGGAACACCGGAGAGTCCTGGCCGGCGGGCGGCTGGTTCAGGAAGTCGCCGATGTCGTTGCCGGCCGAGAAGATGGTCTCGTGCCCCTGCAGCACCACCACGCGCACGGCGGCGTCCTTCTCGGCGCCCTCGATCGCATCGGCCATGGCGCCGTACATCGCCGAGGTGATCGAGTTCTTGCGCTCGAGGCGGTTGAAGGTGATGGTGAGCACGCCGCCTTCGGCGTGGGCGAGGATGTCGGTTGTGTTTGTCATTGCAAGGCCTCTTTCACGAAATCGAGCCGGTCCTGTCCCCAGAACATCTGGTCGCCGACGAAGAAGGTCGGCGCGCCGAACACGCCACGCGCCACGGCCGCCTGGGTGACGGCCTTGAGCTGGTCCTTGACCTCCGGGTCCTGGGTCAGCGCCAGCAGCGCGTGCACATCGAAGCCCGCCTGCTGCAGCACCGCGCCGACCTCGGCGGGGTCGTTCATGTCGCGTGCGTCGGCCCAGGTGGCGCGGTACACGGCGTCGACGTAGGGCAGCAGCTTGTCGGGTTCACGCATCTGCAGGCCGATGGCGCCGCGCATCAGCATCAGGGTGTTGATCGGGAAGTGCGGATTGTGGCGGTACGGCACGCCGTAGCGCTGCGCGAAGCGGGCGAGGTCGCCCTTCATCCACTCGCTCTTGGGCGCCACCTCCATCGGCGAGCGGTTGCCCGTCGCCTGGAACACGCCGCCCAGCAGCATCGGCTTGTACTGCACGGCAGCGCCGGTCTCGCGCGCGAGGCGCGGCACCTGCGTCCAGGCCAGGTAACTGGCCGGGCTGCCGACGTCGAAATAGAACTCCAGGTCCTTGTGGGGCATCAGAACTTCTCCATCCAGGGTCGCAGGTCGAGCTCGTGGGTCCAGGCGTCGCGCGGCTGGTTGTGCAGCATCCAGTACTGGTCGGCGATGTGCTCGGGGTTCAGGATGCCGTCCTGCGATTTCAGCGCGTAGCGATCGGGAAAGTTGTCGCGGATGAAGGCCGTGTCGATGGCCCCGTCCACCACCAGGTGCGCCACGTGCACGCCGCGCGGGCCCAGCTCGCGGGCCATGCTCTGGGCCAGCGCGCGCAGCGCGTGCTTGGCGCCGGCGAAGGCCGCGAAATTCGCGCCGCCGCGCATCGAGGCGGTCGCGCCGGTGAACAGGAGGGTGCCGCTGCCGCGCGCCACCATCCGTTTGGCGACCTCGCGCGCGCTCAGGAAGCCGGCGAAGCAGGCCATCTCCCAGACCTTGAAGTACTTGCGCGCGCTCTCGTCCAGGATGCTGCTGGGCACGTTGGCGCCGATGTTGAACACCATCACCTCGATGGGGCCGATGTCGGCCTCGATGCCGGACACCAGCGCCTGGACTTCCTCTTCCTTTCGCGCGTCCGTGCCGAAGCCGTGCGCCACGCCGCCGGCCGCGCGGATCTGCTCCAGCAGCGGCTGCAGCTTGTCGACGCTGCGGCGCACCGCGCAGGTGGCGAATCCCTCGCGCGCGAAGCGGCGGGCGATGGCACCGCCGGTGGCGTCGCCCGCCCCGATGACCAGCGCGACCTTCTGCATGGCCTACTCCTTGTAGTACACGAGCTGATGGGTGGTGACGAGCAGCTCGCCGGCCTCGTTCCACAGCTGCCCGGCCTGGTCGAAGTAGCCGTCGCGGAAAGCCTGGCCTTGCGCCTGCCCGAGCAGGAAGCCCGTCCCGGTCGATTGCAGCACACCCGCATCGGCGTGGAAGTACACGGTCATGGTGACGGTGCCGATGGGAGCGAGCGTCGCCCTGCGCAGCCAGTTGCGGGGAAAGAAGTTGTCGGCGATGGCGGCCAGCGCCGCAAAGTCGAGCGGCCGCGCAGGCCGGTCGCGCACCCACACCCGGGTGCGGCTGTGGCCCATGTCCTGGCCGTTCCATTCGGACGGCACGTCGCCTTCGGCGTAATAGCGCTCGTAACGCTGGATCCACTCCACGCCGCGAGCCCGTTCCAGCTTGAGATCGGCCGGCCGCGGCACCTGCGGCATCGCGATCTCCTGCAGGCCCCACGTGGGGCGGCGCACGGCGGTCATCAGCGTGCCGGTGGCGACCGCCTGGCCGTCCTGCCGCAGCTCGACGGTCCAGTGCTGCGTCGACCGGTTGGTGCGCGCCGGCCGCGCCCGCGCGACGAAGCTGCCGTCGGCCAGCGCGGCCGCGTAGTTGATGGTGAACGCCACCGGCTCGCCCAGGCGCTGGGGATGAACCATCACCGCCTGCAGCATCTGCGCCGCCGTGATGCCGCCGTAAGGGCCGATGAAGTTGGCGTAGTCGGCGCTGGTGTGGCCCTGCCATTCGTGCTCGGCCAGCGGCTCCATGGCGATGGCCCGGTCGAGCGGATGCGCGTTCATGCCGCCCTCGCGGGCAGGAACCCGGCGAGCCACTGCGACATGCGGGGCCACATGCGCGCTTCCTGGTCGCTGCGGAAGGCGCCGAAGTGCCCGATCCGGCGCAAGGCCAGTTCCTCCGGGACGATGCGCTGCACCTGCGGTTGCGCGTTCTCGTACAGCGACACCAGGCTCTGCGTGGAGCGCAGGGTCATCAGCTCGTCGTCGGCGATCGACAGCGCCAGCACCGGGAAGCGCACGCCCGCATACCGTTGCCGCACCGGCTCGCCTTCCGCGCCCACGCTGTACCGGGGGTTCAGGCACCACTTGCGCCACTGCAGGATCACGCCCTTGGGCAGGTCGCCCACCTTGCGCAGGCGTCGGCCGGGGAAGTAGCCGAACAGGCGGGTCGCCAGCGGCACCAGCACCCACCAGAAGTACCAGACGGTGCGCCTGAGCCTGGGCGCGTTGTAGCGCCAGTAGCCGCTTCCGGCGGCCACGCACAGCAAGCCGCTCACCTTGCGCGGATCGGAGAACAGGCCGGGCAGCTGCGCGCCGAGGCTGTGGCCCACCAGGAACACCGGCAGCCCCGGCGCGGCGGCACGCACATGGTCGACCACCGCTTCGTATTCGCGGGCCCAGTCGAACAGGTCGGCCTTGACCTCGCGCAGGCTGCGGCCCTCGGGCAGCGAGAGACCGCTGCCGCTGTAGTCGAACGTGGTGACGCGCCATCCCTGGCCGACAAGCCACTGGGCGAAGGCCGCGTAGTAGTCCTGCCGAACGCCCATCGCACCGCCGATCACCACGCTCGCGCGGGCCGGGCCCGCAGGCGTCCAGCTGCGCAACACGATGGCGGCGCCATCGGACGTGATCAGGGTCTCCTGCTGCATGCTGCTGTCTCCTCTTCGGTTGCAGAAACAAAAAAGGCCACGCTGCGGTGGCCTTGTGTCGCGGCGCGCGGTCAGACGCGCTCGAAGATGCCGGCCGCCCCCTGGCCCATGCCGACGCACATGGTCACCATGCCGTACTTCAGATTCTTGCGGCGCAGCGCGTGCACCACTGTCGCCGATCGGATAGCGCCGGTGGCGCCGAGCGGATGGCCCAGCGCGATGGCGCCGCCCATCGGGTTGACCTTCGCGGCGTCGAGCCCGAGCGTGTGGATCACCGCCAGCGACTGCGCGGCGAAAGCCTCGTTGAGCTCGATCCAGTCGAGCTGGTCCTGCTTCAGGCCGGCCGACTTCAGCGCCGCGGGGATCGCCTCCACCGGGCCGATGCCCATGATGTGCGGCGGCACGCCGCGGCTGGCGTAGCTGACGAAGCGCGCCAGCGGCTGCAGGTTGTAGCGCTTCAGCGCAGCCCCGCTCACCAGGATCAGCGCGCCGGCGCCGTCCGAGGTCTGCGAGCTGTTGCCTGCCGTCACGCTGCCGCGCGCGGCGAACACGGTCTTGAGCTTGGCCAGGCCTTCGGGCGTGGTGTCGGGGCGGGCGCCTTCGTCGAGGTCGACGGTGCGGGTGCTGATGCTGACGTCGGCCGACTCGAGGTCGACGGAGCGCTCGGCCACTTCCACCGGCGTGATCTCGTCGGCGAACTCGCCGGCCTTCATCGCCGCGATGGCCTTCATGTGCGACTGGTACGCGAACTGGTCCTGCGCCTCGCGCCCGACCTTCCACTGCTGCGCCACCTTCTCGGCGGTCAGGCCCATGCCGTAGGCGATGCCGTAGCTTTCGATGTCGTCGGGGTTGGAGAAGATGGTGGGCGACAGCGAGGGCGAGTTGCCCATCATCGGCACCATGCTCATGCTCTCGGTGCCGGCGGCGATCATCACGTCGGCCTCGCCGACGCGGATGCGGTCGGCCGCCATCTGCACGGCTGAGAGGCCCGAGGCGCAGAAGCGGTTGACGGTGATGCCGCCCACGCTCTTGGGCAGGCCGGCCAGCACCGCGCCGATGCGCGCGACGTTCAGGCCCTGCTGCGCCTCGGGGATGGCGCAGCCGCAGACCACGTCCTCGATGCTCGCCGGGTCGAGCCCGGGCACCTGCGCGAGCGCCGACCGCAGCGCGGTGGCCAGCAGGTCGTCCGGCCGGGTGTTGCGGAAATAGCCTCGGTGCGAGCGCCCGATGGGCGTGCGGGTGGCGGCGACGACGTAGGCGTCCTGGACTTGCTTGCTGCTCATGCTTGACCCTTGCGCGGGCCGGAGGGGATCCAGGCCCAGGTGATTTCACATTCGACCGGGTGGGCTCCGGCCTCGTCGGTCACGGTGACCTGCACCTTCACTTCGCCCTTGTCCGTGGCGCGCATCTGCTCGCGCTGCGCGTCGGTGAGGGTGGCCACGGCGCGCAGGGAGCCCTTGCGCGCCGGGCGGCGGAAGGCCATCTTCAACTCCTTGGCCAGCGGCACGCAGTCGTCGCGCACGTTCAGGCCCACGACCATGCCGGTGGCGGTCTCGGCCAGCAGGTTCATCGCCGAAGCGTGCACGCCGCCGATGTGGTTGTGCACGCGTGGACGGTCCGGCAGGCCGATCTCGACCTGCTCGGGCCGCAGCGTGACGAAGTCCAGCCCCGCGGTGCGGGTGAAGGGCACGGCCCGCCGCAGCACCATGCTCTGCACCCACGGGCGCAGGAAATGCGGCACGCCGTCCAGGCGGCCGAGCTGGCGTTGCATGCGGTTGGGAGTGGTGGGGTGCATCAGTTCCTCACGGGTTTGCCGGTTCCAAGCATTCCCAGGATGCGCTCCTGGGTCTTGGGATGCTGCACCAGCTCGCAGAAAGCCTGGCGTTCCAGAGTCATGAGGTACTCCTCGCTCACCAGCGTGCCCGCGTCCACGTCGCCGCCCGTGACCACGTTCGCGATCAGCGAGGCGATGCGGAAATCGTGCGCGCTGATGAAGCCGCCGTCGCGCATGTTCACAAGCTGGCCCTGGATGGTGGCCTTGCCGCTGCGGCCCGCCACCGGGAACAGGCGCTTCAGCGGCGCGCGCCAGCCCGAGTCGGCCATCGCCTTCGCTTCCGCGATCGCCACGTACAGCAGTTCGTCCTTGTTCGGCACGATCACGTCGCTGTCCAGCAGGTAACCCAGCTTGCGCGACTCGATGGCGCTGGTGCCCACCTTGGCCATCGCGGCGGCGGTGAAGCCCTCGGTCAGGAAAGGCAGCAGGTCCTTGTGGGTGCTCTGCGCCATCGCCTCCGCCGCGCGGCGCGCGATGTAGGTCAGACCGCCCGCGCCCGGCACCAGGCCGACGCCGACTTCCACCAGGCCGATGTAGCTCTCCATCGCGACGACGCGCCGCTGCGAATGGAGGGCCAGCTCGCAGCCGCCGCCCAGCGCCATGCCGCGGATGGCCGAGACCACCGGCACCGACGCGTAGCGCAGCCGCAGCATGGTCTGCTGCATGAAGCCTTCGGCGTCTTCCACCGCGGCGACACCCACCGCGATGAAGGCGGGCAGCAGCGCCTGCAGGTCGGCGCCCACCGAGAACGGCTCGTCGCCCGACCAGATCACCAGGCCCTGGAAGTCCTTCTCCGCGGTCTCGATCGCCTGCTGCAGGCCTTCGCAGACCTCCGGGCTGATCGCGTGCATCTTGGTCTTGAGGCTGGCGATGAGCACCTCTTCGTCCAGCGTCCACAGGCGGATGTTGCCGTCCTCGTGCAGCGTGCGGCCGGCGGTTTCCCACTTTGGCGCGCCGCTCCCCAGAACGTTCTCCGGGAAGAACTGGCGACGATGCACCGGCAGCCAGCGGCGCGGCTCGAACTTCCGCGTGGTCGGGTTCCACGAGCCTTCGGTCGTGTGCACGCCGCCCGCTTCGGCCACCGGGCCCTTGAACACCCACTCGGGCAGCGGCGCCTTGGACAGCGCCTGGCCTGCATCGATGTCTTCCTGGATCCACTGAGCGACCTGCAGCCAGCCCGCTTGCTGCCACAGCTCGAACGGGCCCTGCCTCATGCCGAAGCCCCAGCGCATCGCCAGGTCGACGTCGCGCGCGGTGTCGGCGATCGTGGCCAGGTGCACGGCGGCGTAGTGGAAGCTGTTGCGCAGGATCGACCAGAGGAAGCGCCCCTGCGGGCCTTCGCTGTTGCGCAACAGCTTGAGCCGTTCGGCCGCGGGCTTCTTGAGCATGCGGCCGTACACCTCGTCGGCTTTCTCGCCGCCGGCCACGTACTCGTGGCTCTCCGGGTCGAAGCGCAGCACCTCACGGCCCACCTTCTTGTAGAAGCCGGCCTTGGTCTTCTGGCCCAGGTGACCCATCTCCAGCAGCGTCTTCAGGACTTCAGGCGTGCCGAAGCTGCCGTAGAACGGATCGGTGTCTTCGTTCAGGTTGTCCTGCAGCGTCTTGATGACGTGGGCCATGGTGTCCAGGCCCACCACGTCGGCGGTGCGGAAGGTGCCGCTGGACGCGCGGCCCAGCTTCTTGCCGGTGAGGTCGTCCACCACGTCCCAGGTGAGGCCGAACTTCTCCACCTCGCGCATGGTGGCCAGCATGCCGGCGATGCCCACGCGGTTGGCGATGAAGTTGGGCGTGTCCTTGGCGCGCACCACGCCCTTGCCCAGGCCCGTGGTCACGAACGTTTCCAGGTCGTCCAGGATCTCCGGCCGCGTCGCCGGCGTGGCGATCAGCTCCACCAGGTACATGTACCGCGGCGGGTTGAAGAAGTGGATGCCGCAGAAGCGCGGCTTGATCGAATCCGGCAGCGCTTCGGAAAGTTTCGTGATCGACAGGCCCGAGGTGTTGGACGCCACGATGGCGTGCTTCGCGACGTGCGGCGCGATCTTCTTGTAGAGATCGAGCTTCCAGTCCATGCGTTCGGCGATCGCCTCGATCACCAGGTCACACTCGCCCAGCAGCGCCAGGTGTTCCTCGTAGTTGGCCTGCTGGATCAGCGCGGCGTCCTCCGCCACGCCCAGCGGCGACGGCTTGAGCTTCTTGAGCCCTTCGACCGCCTTGGTGACGACGCCGTTCTTGGCGCCTTCCTTGGCCGGCAGGTCGAACAGCACCACCGGCACCTTGACGTTGACGAGGTGGGCGGCGATCTGCGCGCCCATCACGCCGGCACCGAGCACGGCGACCTTCCTCACCTGGAAACGGCTCTGCGCCTTCTGCTTGCCGGCATCGGCGGCGGCGCGATCGTCCTGGTCCTTGTACATGCAACTCTCCAAACTGTCGGTGGGGCGGTGCTTACTGCACCCGCACCCAGGTCTGCGTGCGGCCGAACGGCCCGAAGGAGCCGCGCACTTCCAGCCGCTTGCCGCCCTCGATGGGCGTCAGGCGCAGCGTGTACTCGCGGCCGTTCTCGGGGTCGAGGATGCGGCCACCCTCCCACACGTCCTTGTCGGCGGCCTTGCGGGCCCCGCGGATGATCTCCAGCCCATCGAGGGGCTGGCCCTTGCGCTCGTCGCGGCATTCCTCGCAGACGGCATCGGCCTTCGAGTCCCTGGCCAGGCGGCGCACGATGGCGCCGTTGACCACGCCCGCCGACTCGGTGATGCGGATCTCGGCCTTGGCCTCGCCGCTCTTGTCGTCGACGTTGCGCCAGGTGCCCACGGGCGACACCTGCGCCAGCGCACCGCCGGCCGCGAGCAGCCCCGCCGCGAGGAAGGCCGTCTTCAAGCGAGTGCCTCGTTGGTGTCCAGCAGCGAGCGGGCGCCGGCGCGTGCCGTGCGCATCAGCGTCGCGGTCTCGGGGAACAGGCGCGCGAAGTAGAAGCGCGCGGTCTGCAGCTTGGCCTTGTAGAAGGGATCGTCGTTGCCGGCCGCGATCTCGCGCAGCGCGACTTGCGCCATGCGCGCGAAGAAGTAGCCGAACACCAGGTGGCCCAGCACGCGCAGGTAGTCCACCGCGGCGGCGCCCACCTCGTCTGGGTTCTGGAAGCCCTTGAAGCCGATCTCGGTGGTGAAGCGGGTGAGCTGCTCGCCCAGCATCGCGATCGGGTTGATGAACTCGGCCATCTTCTCGTTGACGCCTTCCTCCTCGACCAGCTGGGCGACCAGCTTGCCGAACTTCTTGAGCGTGGCGCCCTGGTTGCCCAGCACCTTGCGGCCCAGCAGGTCCAGCGACTGCACGGTGTTCGTGCCCTCGTAGATCATGTTGATGCGGTTGTCCCGCACGAACTGCTCCATGCCCCATTCGCGGATGAAGCCGTGGCCGCCGAACACCTGCAGGCAGGCGTTGGTGGCGATGTGCCCGTTGTCGGTGAGGAAGGCCTTCACGATGGGCGTGAGCAGCGCCACCAGCTCGGCGGCTTCCTGGCGCACCTTCTCGTCGGGGTGGCTCAGCTCGCGGTCGATCAGGAGCGCGCTGTACAGCGACAGGGCGCGGCCGCCTTCGGCGTAGGCCTTGGCGGTCAGCAGCATCTTGCGCACGTCGGGGTGCACGATGATCGGATCGGCCGGCTTGTCCTTGGCCTTCGGGCCGGACAGCGAGCGCATCTGGATGCGGTCCTTGGCGTAGGCCAGCGCGTTCTGGTACGCCACTTCGGTCAGGCCCAGCGACTGCATGCCCACGCCCAGGCGGGCGGCGTTCATCATCACGAACATGGCCTGCAGGCCCTTGTTCGGCTCGCCCACCAAGGTGCCGACGGCGCCTTCCAGAACGATCTGCGCGGTGGCGTTGCCATGGATGCCCATCTTGTGCTCCAGGCCGCCGCAGTACAGGCCGTTGCGCGCGCCGAGCGAACCGTCGGCGTTCACCAGGAATTTGGGCACGATGAACAGGCTGATGCCCTTGCTGCCGGCCGGCGCGTCCGGCAGGCGGGCCAGCACCAGGTGCACGATGTTGGAGACCAGGTCGTGCTCGCCGGCGGAGATGAAGATCTTGTTGCCGGTGATCCGGTAGGTGCCGTCGGCCTGCGGTTCGGCCTTGGTGCGCAGAAGGCCCAGGTCGGTGCCGCAGTGCGGCTCGGTCAGGCACATGGTGCCGGTCCACTCGCCGCTGGTCAGCTTGGGCAGGTACAGCTGCTTCTGCTCGGGCGTGCCGTGCTGGTGCAGGGCCTCGTACGCGCCGTGCGTCAGGCCCGGGTACATGGTCCAGGCCTGGTTGGCCGAGTTGAGCATCTCGTAGAAGGCCTGGTTCACCACGATGGGGAGGCCCTGACCGCCGTACTCGGGGTCGCCCGACAGCGCCGGCCAGCCGCCTTCCACGTACTTGGCGTAGGCCTCCTTGAAGCCCTTGGGCGTGGTGACCTCATGCGTCTTCGGATCGAGCTTGCAGCCCTCCTGGTCGCCGACCTGGTTGAGCGGGAACGTCACCTCGCTCGCGAACTTGCCGCCCTCTTCCAGGATGGCGTTGATGGTGTCCACGTCGACATCGGCATGCGGCGGCATGGCCTTGTACTCGTCGGCAACCTTGAACACTTCGTGCATCAGGAACTGCATGTCGCGCAGGGGCGGGGTGTAGCTGGGCATGTCCGGGTCACTCCTTCGTGGCGGTCTTGGGGTTGCGGTTGCGGGCAGCCGCCCTGGTGGCGGCGCCCGGCTCGGCGCCGTAGCGCCGCAGGATGTTGTCGAAGCCGGTGTTCGCACGGGCGATCGAGTCGGGGGTCTTGAGGAAGCGCGCCTCGTAGTGCAGCGCCAGGATCAGGCCGTGGATCTCGAACAGCATCTGGTCCTCGTCCACGTCGGCGCGCAGGTGGCCTTCTTCCTTCGCCCCGGTGATGGAGCGCTTCATGGCCGCGTGCCAGGCCTGCACCGAGCTGGCCAGCGCGTCGCGCACCGGGCCGGGCCGGTCGTCGAACTCGACGGCGCCGCTGATGTAGATGCAGCCCGAGTCGAGCTCGACCGAGGTGCGCTGCATCCAGTTGGCGAACATGGCCCGCAGGCGCGGCAGCCCGCGATCGGCCTGCAGCGCCGGGTAGAACACCTCGTCCTCGAAGCGCACGTGGTACTCGCGGATCACCGAGATCTGCAGTTCCTCGCGCGAGCCGAAGTGGGCGAACACGCCCGACTTGCTCATCTGCGTCACCTCGGCCAGCGCGCCGATGGACAGCCCCTCCAGCCCGATCTGCGTGGCCAGCCCGAGGGCGGCATCGATGATCGCGGCCTTGGTCTGCTGGCCCTTCTGCATGGCGCGGCCCTCGCGGGCGAGGCGCGATTTCAGCGGCAGGTCGGTGACGGACATGGCTGGGCTCAAAAGAACGAACGGTCGTTCTATTTTGCAGGAAAACGGGGGCGGGATGCCGGCGGATCCGGATTCATTTAGAGCGTCGGGCCTAGGCCCCCCGCCCTTCCGCCCCCTGACT
>Ga0247820_10002078_pt1 | contig 11267 bp, 22 predicted proteins | sample 13C_Glucose_Day1_2_FD_192480 | JGI IMG/M metagenome (GOLD analysis project Ga0247820, IMG submission 192480) | Soil microbial communities from agricultural site in Penn Yan, New York, United States - 13C_Glucose_Day14 | ecosystem: Environmental > Terrestrial > Soil > Agricultural land | place...
TCCCGGAGGAGGCCGTCGACCGGCCCGGGTTCGCGCTCGCGGAGTGGTTCGGCCGGGAGGCGCCGCTCGTCGTCGAGATCGGCTCCGGCATCGGCGAGGCGACCGGCGTGCTCGCGGCCGCGCGCCCCGACCACAACGTCCTCGCCCTCGAGGTGTGGCTCCCCGGCATCGCGGACTCGCTGTGGCGCGTCGCCGAGGCGGGGGCGGACAACGTGCGGTTCTGCTCCGTCGACGCCGTCTGGACGATGGAGAACCTGCTCGGCCCGGCGAGCCTGGCCGAGCTCTGGACCTTCTTCCCCGACCCGTGGCGCAAGACCAAGCACCGCAAGCGCCGGCTGGTCAACCCCGCCAACGCCGCGCTCGCCTCGTCCCGGCTGGTGCCGGGAGGCGCCTGGCGGCTGGCCACCGACTGGGCGGACTACGCCGACCAGATGCGGGAGGTGCTCGATGCGGAGCCGACGCTCGAGGGCGGCCCGGTCGAGCGGTGGGACGAGCGCCCGGTGACCCGGTTCGAGCGCAAGGGCCGCGACGTCGGCCGCGACATCGTCGACTTCTGCTACCGGCGGTCCGACCGGGGCTGATCGATCACCAGACCGGCCTCGCGCAGGTCGGTGAGCAGGTCGGTCACCCCGAGCGCGCGTGCGGCCTGCCCCAGCAGGTCGTCGTACGCCGCCACAGTGCCGCGTCGACGCGCCATCGGTGTCCCCGGGGCCGGCGCCAGCACCTGCGGACGCACCCGTCGCAGTGCTGCCGCGACCTCCTCGATGGCCGGCGCCGTCGGGGCGGGCAGGGGAGGGGCGAGGTGGTCATGGACGCGACGGAACGCCCGGCCGAGCTCGGCATGGCAGAGGGCGAACCCCACCGCGGCGCCCAGCATCAGGGTGCAGAGGACGAGCGCGACCAGGCCGGCCATCCTTCGACGGTAGGTCCGCCACGGGGGCGAAGCAAGGGTGCCGCGCGACGGTCCGGGGCCGGTCGCCATTCCGATTTGGCGTCGGTGCGTCGCGTCTGTCAAGATGTTCCGGTTGCTCCGGCGGGTCGCCGGGGTGCGGCACACATCTTGACTTCTGAATCGCGTCTCCTCGATCGAGCCAGTCGTCTGCGTGCGCCGCACCGGATCACATGGTGATCGGAGACCCGACCAGATCCGCCGACCGGCGGGTGCCACCCAGAGCATCACCGATCCCCCGGGGTCGTGTCGTGAGATCGATTGTTTTCCAGTCGGAACCGCGACACGCCCGACCGCGGGGGTCGGAGGGTGGAGGAGAGACAGGCGGCGCTCGCCCACCGGGGGCTGAGAGCCGAAACCAGACCAGGCGTACGAGATCGAAGAGGACAGGGACCTATGGCGGGACAGAAGATCCGCATCAGGCTCAAGGCCTATGACCACGAGGTGATCGACACCTCGGCGCGGAAGATCGTGGACACCGTCACCCGTACGGGTGCGAAGGTCGCCGGCCCTGTGCCGCTGCCGACCGAGAAGAACGTGTACTGCGTCATCCGCTCGCCCCACAAGTACAAGGACTCCCGCGAGCACTTCGAGATGCGCACGCACAAGCGCCTGATCGACATCATCGACCCGACGCCGAAGACCGTCGACTCGCTGATGCGTCTCGACCTGCCTGCCGGTGTCGACATCGAGATCAAGCTCTGAGGCGACGACATGGCTAAGACTTTCGAACGCAACGTGAAGGGGCTGCTGGGCACCAAGCTCGGCATGACCCAGCTCTGGGACGAGAACAACAAGGTCGTCCCCGTCACCGTGATCGCGGCCGCGACCAACGTCGTGACCCAGGTCCGCCAGCCCGAGGTGGACGGCTACAACGCCATCCAGGTCGGCTTCGGCGAGATCGAGGCCCGCAAGGTCAACTCGCCCGAGGCGGGCCACTTCGGCAAGGCCGGCGTCACGCCGCGCCGCCACGTCGCCGAGATCCGCACCGCTGACGCCGCGTCCTACACCGTGGGCCAGGAGATCACCGTCGACACCTTCGCCGCCGGCGAGGAGATCGACGTGACCGGCACGAGCAAGGGCAAGGGCTTCGCCGGCACGATGAAGCGTCACGGCTTCTCCGGTGTGTCCGCCTCGCACGGTGCCCACCGCAACCACCGCAAGCCCGGCTCCATCGGCGCCTGCGCCACCCCGGGTCGCGTGTTCAAGGGCACCCGCATGTCGGGCCGCATGGGCAACGACACGGTCACCACCCAGAACCTGACGGTGCACGCCGTCGACGCCGACAAGGGCCTGATCCTGATCAAGGGTGCCGTTCCCGGCCCCAAGAACGGTCTCGTGGTCCTCCGCTCGGCCGCCAAGAAGACGCAGGAGGCCTGAGCATGGCTGTCAAGACCGTCAAGGTCGACCTCCCCGCCGAGATCTTCGACGTCGAGGTCAACATCCCCCTGATCCACCAGGTCGTCGTGGCCCAGCAGGCCGCCGCGCGCCAGGGCACGCACGCCACCAAGACCCGCGGCGAGGTCCGCGGTGGTGGCCGCAAGCCCTACAAGCAGAAGGGCACCGGCCGCGCCCGCCAGGGCTCGACCCGCGCTCCGCAGTTCGCCGGCGGTGGCACCGTCCACGGCCCGCAGCCGCGCAGCTACGACCAGCGCACCCCCAAGAAGATGAAGGCCGCCGCCCTGCGCGGTGCCCTCTCCGACCGGGCCCGCAACGACCGCGTCCACGTGGTCGACGGCCTGGTGTCGGGCGACAAGCCCTCCACCAAGGCCGCGCTCGCCGCGCTGACCTCGCTGACCGACCGCGTGGGCTACCTCGTGGTGCTCGAGCGCTCCGACGCCCTCACCTGGCTCTCGCTGCGCAACGCGCCCGAGGTCCACATCGTGGCCGTCGACCAGCTCAACACCTACGACGTGGTCGCCGCTGACGACATCGTCTTCACCAAGGGTGCCTACGACGCCTTCGTGGGTGGCGCGTCTGCCGCCCCCGCCGCGAAGACCGAGTCGGCTGCTGCGCCCGCCACCGAGCAGGCCTCCGACGAGCCGGCCCTGCCGGCCGGTGCGAAGGCTCCGCTCAAGAGCGGCAAGAACCCCAAGGGCTACGAGGTCCAGGGCCTGCAGTCCGGCACCTACCTGGTCGAGGGCGACTCCGCCTACGACGTCACCGGTGGCGACTTCTGGTTCAAGTCCGCCGAGGACGCCGAGGCCGCCGGCCTGACCCGCGCCGAGAAGGAGACCGACAAGTGAGCACCCTGCACAAGGACCACCGCGACGTCCTGATCGCCCCGGTCGTGTCGGAGAAGAGCTACGGCCTGCTCGACGCCAACAAGTACACCTTCATCGTCCACCCGGACGCCAACAAGACCGAGATCAAGATCGCGGTCGAGAAGGTCTTCGACGTCAAGGTCACCTCGGTCAACACGATCAACCGCCAGGGCAAGACGCGGCGCACCCGCTACGGCATGGGCAAGCGTCCCAACACCAAGCGCGCGATCGTCAGCCTCGCCGAGGGTCACCGCATCGACATCTTCGGAGGTCCGGTCTCCTGACCGGGCTCCTGACTAGGAACTGATATGGCTATCCGCAAGTACAAGCCGACCACCCCGGGCCGTCGTGGCTCGTCGGTGGCCGACTTCGTCGAGATCACCCGGTCCACGCCCGAGAAGTCGCTGACGCGCCCGCTGCCGAAGAACGGTGGCCGCAACAACCAGGGCCGCATCACCACCCGTCACAAGGGTGGCGGTCACAAGCGCGCCTACCGCATCATCGACTTCCGTCGCTACGACAAGGACGGCGTCCCGGCCAAGGTCGCTCACATCGAGTACGACCCCAACCGCACCGCGCGCATCGCGCTGCTGCACTACGCCGACGGCGAGAAGCGCTACATCGTCGCGCCCAAGGGTCTGACCCAGGGCACCGCGGTGGAGTCCGGCCCCAACGCCGACATCAAGCCCGGCAACAACCTGCCGCTGCGCAACATCCCGGTCGGTACGACCATCCACTGCGTGGAGCTGCGTCCGGGCGGCGGTGCGAAGATCGCCCGCTCGGCCGGCAACTCCGCCCAGCTGGTCGCCCGTGAGGGCAGCCGCGCCACGCTGCGCATGCCCTCGGGCGAGATGCGCTTCGTCGACGTCCGCTGCCGCGCCACGATCGGCGAGGTCGGCAACGCCGAGCAGTCCAACATCAACTGGGGCAAGGCCGGCCGCATGCGGTGGAAGGGCGTCCGCCCGACCGTCCGCGGTGTCGTCATGAACCCGGTGGACCACCCGCACGGTGGTGGTGAGGGCAAGACGTCCGGTGGTCGCCACCCCGTCTCCCCCTGGGGCAAGCCCGAGGGCCGCACGCGCAAGCGCAAGGCCAGCGACTCCCAGATCATCCGTCGTCGCAAGTCCGGCAAGGGTAGGAAGTAACCGACATGCCTCGCAGCCTCAAGAAGGGCCCCTTCGTCGACGACCACCTTCAGAAGAAGGTGGACGCCGAGAACGAGAAGGGCAGCCACAACGTCATCAAGACCTGGTCGCGCCGGTCGATGATCGTGCCCGACATGATCGGCCACACCATCGCCGTGCACGACGGTCGCAAGCACGTCCCGGTCTTCGTGACCGACTCCATGGTCGGCCACAAGCTCGGGGAGTTCGCCCCCACCCGCACCTACCGCGGGCACGTCAAGGAAGACCGGAAGGGACGCCGTCGATGAGCACCACCGAGCGCAGCCGCACCAGCGCGCGCCGCGAGTCGCTGCTCGGCGACCAGCCGGGCGCGTACGCCAGCGCACGCTACGTGCGGATCACCCCGATGAAGGCCCGCCGTGTCGTCGACATGGTCCGCGGCCTCCAGGTCGACGAGGCCCTGACCCTGCTGCAGTTCGCGCCGCAGGCCGCTTCCGAGACCGTCTACAAGGTGCTGGAGAGCGCCGTCGCCAACGCGGAGACCACCGAGGGCCTCAACCGGGCCGACCTCGTGCTCTCCGTCGCCATGGTCGACGAGGGCCCCACGATGAAGCGTTGGCGTCCGCGTGCCCAGGGCCGTGCGACCCGCATCAACAAGCGCACCAGCCACATCACCCTCGCGGTGCAGCCGGCTGACGTGCTGACCGCGTCGGGCAAGAAGGCCCGCGCCTCGAAGAACGGAAAGGGTGCCTGATGGGCCAGAAGATCAACCCGAACGGGTTCCGCCTGGGCATCTCCACCGACCACAAGAGCCGTTGGTACGCCGACAAGCTCTACAAGTCGTACGTCGGTGAGGACGTCGCCATCCGCAAGCTGCTCTCCAAGGGCATGGAGCGGGCCGGCATCTCCAAGGTCGAGATCGAGCGCACGCGTGACCGCGTCCGTGTGGACATCCACACCGCGCGTCCCGGCATCGTCATCGGTCGCCGCGGCGCCGAGGCCGACCGCATCCGCGGCGAGCTCGAGAAGCTCACCGGCAAGCAGGTCCAGCTCAACATCCTCGAGGTCAAGAACCCCGAGGTCGACGCGCAGCTGGTCGCCCAGGGCGTCGCCGAGCAGCTCTCGGGCCGCGTGCAGTTCCGTCGCGCCATGCGCAAGGCGATGCAGACCTCGATGCGCTCCGGTGCCAAGGGCATCCGGATCCAGTGCTCGGGCCGCCTCAACGGCGCCGAGATGTCGCGCACGGAGTTCTACCGCGAGGGCCGCGTGCCCCTGCACACCCTCCGCGCCGACATCGACTACGGCTTCTACGAGGCCCGCACCACCTTCGGCCGCATCGGCGTGAAGGTGTGGATCTACAAGGGCGAGGTCGCCGGCACGCGTGCCGAGCGCCAGGCCCAGCAGGCTGCCCGTGCCGGTGCCCCCGGCCGCGGCGGTCGTCCCAACACCCGTGGCGGTGACCGTCCGAGCCGTGGCTCGCGCGGCGACCGCGCTCCTCGCGCCGAGTCCACCGAGGCTCCGGCCGCCGAGGCTGCACCGAGCACCGGACAGGAGGCCTGACCTCATGTTGATGCCCCGTCGCGTCAAGCACCGCAAGCAGCACCACCCCAAGCGTCGTGGCGCTGCCAAGGGCGGCACCACGCTGGCCTTCGGTGACTTCGGCATCCAGGCGGTCGAGGGTCACTACGTGACCAACCGGCAGATCGAGTCGGCCCGTATCGCCATGACCCGTCACATCAAGCGTGGCGGCAAGGTCTGGATCAACATCTACCCGGACCGTCCCCTGACCAAGAAGCCGGCCGAGACCCGCATGGGTTCCGGCAAGGGCTCCCCCGAGTGGTGGGTGGCGAACGTCAAGCCCGGCCGCGTCATGTTCGAACTCTCCGGTGTCGACGAGGTGACTGCTCGTGAGGCCATGCGCCGCGCGATGCACAAGCTCCCGATGAAGTGCCGGTTCATCTCCCGTGAGGCCGGTGAATTCTGATGGCTACCAAGCTGAACGCCCACGAGCTCGACGAGCTCGACGCTCCCGCCCTCGAGGCCAAGCTGCGCGAGGCCAAGGAGGAGCTGTTCAACCTCCGGTTCCAGGCCGCCACCGGCCAGCTGGAGACCCACGGCCGCCTGCGTGTGGTCAAGAAGGACATCGCCCGCATCTACACCGTGGTCCGCGAGCGCGAGCTCGGCATCCGCACCACCCCGGGCACCAACGAAGAGGCGAAGGCATGAGCGAGAACACTGCGACCCAGGCCGGCGAGCGCAACCAGCGCAAGGTCCGTGAGGGCCTCGTCGTCAGCGACAAGATGGACAAGACCATCGTCGTCGCCGTCGAGGACCGCGTGAAGCACGCCCTCTACGGCAAGGTCATGCGCAAGACGTCGCGGCTGAAGGCCCACGACGAGACCAACCAGTGCGGCATCGGCGACCGGGTCCTCATCATGGAGACCCGCCCGCTGTCGGCCACCAAGCGCTGGCGCCTCGTCGAGGTGCTCGAAAAGGCGAAGTGAGCGAGCGGTGACCGAGCTTGCTCGTGTCACCCGAGCGAACGAGCCTCTCACCGAGCGCAGCGAGGTCGAAGGCCACGTGACCTGAGGCCCGCCGGCCTCGAGCACAAGTTTCCACATATCAGTTCGGCCAGGCTCGTCCCCCGTTGAGAGGGCGAGAACCAGCTCGACAACCAGGAGAAATCAATGATCCAGCAGGAGTCGCGACTCAAGGTCGCCGACAACACCGGTGCGAAGGAGATCCTCTGCATCCGTGTTCTCGGCGGCTCCGGGCGTCGCTACGCCGGCATCGGTGATGTCATCGTCGCCACCGTCAAGGACGCGATCCCGGGTGGCAACGTCAAGAAGGGCGACGTTGTCAAGGCCGTGGTCGTGCGCACCGTCAAGGAGCGTCGCCGCGCCGACGGTTCCTACATCCGCTTCGACGAGAACGCCGCCGTCATCCTCAAGAACGACGGTGAGCCCCGTGGCACGCGCATCTTCGGCCCCGTCGGCCGCGAGCTGCGCGAGAAGCGCTTCATGAAGATCATCTCGCTCGCCCCGGAGGTGCTGTGAGAGATGGGTAAGGACATGAACATCAAGAAGGGCGACACCGTCAAGGTCATCGCCGGCAAGGACAAGGGTGCCCAGGGCAAGGTCATCTCGGTCCTCCGCGAGGAGGATCGCGTGATCGTCGAGGGCGTCAACCTCGTCAAGCGCCACACCAAGTCCGTGCAGCAGACCAACACCACCGGCGGCATCATCACCCGCGAGGCGCCCATCCACGTCTCCAACGTGATGCTCGTGGAGGGTGACGGCGTCACCCGCGTCGGCTTCCGCCGCGACGAGGTCACCAAGCGCCGTCCCGACGGCTCGACCTACGCCGCCAGCCGGTCGGTCCGCGTGTCCCGCAAGTCCGGCAAGGAGATCTGAGATGGCCGAGACCCAGACCACTGAGATTCCCCGTCTCAAGGCGCGCTACCGCGAGGAGATCGTCCCCGCCCTGCGCTCCGAGTTCGACATCGCCAACATCATGCAGGTGCCCGGCCTGACCAAGATCGTGGTCAACATGGGCGTCGGCGAGGCCGCACGTGACTCCAAGCTGATCGAGGGCGCGATCCGCGACCTCACCGCGATCACCGGCCAGAAGCCGGCCGTGACCAAGGCTCGCAAGTCCATCGCGCAGTTCAAGCTGCGCGAGGGCATGCCGATCGGCGCGCACGTCACCCTGCGCGGTGACCGCATGTGGGAGTTCCTGGACCGCCTGCTGTCGCTGGCCCTGCCCCGCATCCGCGACTTCCGCGGCCTCTCGCCCAAGCAGTTCGACGGCCGCGGCAACTACACCTTCGGTCTCACCGAGCAGGTCATGTTCCACGAGATCAACCAGGACAAGATCGACCGGTCGCGCGGCATGGACATCACCGTGGTGACCACCGCCACCAACGACGACGAGGGCCGCGCGCTGCTCAAGCAGCTCGGCTTCCCGTTCAAGGAGAACTGACATGGCGAAGACTGCTCTCAAGGTCAAGGCCGCCCGCAAGCCGAAGTTCGCTGTCCGCGGTTACACCCGCTGCCAGCGCTGCGGTCGCCCGAAGGCCGTCTACCGCAAGTTCGGCCTGTGCCGGATCTGCCTGCGGGAGATGGCCCACCGCGGCGAGCTCCCCGGCGTCACCAAGTCCTCCTGGTAATTCCCTCACACCCGTTGAAGGTCGGGCGGCTGCGAGCCGCTCGAAACCACGACGAGAAAGAACCACATCATGACGATGACTGACCCGATCGCAGACATGCTCACGCGTCTGCGCAACGCCAACCAGGCGTACCACGACGTGGTGTCGATGCCCTACAGCAAGATGAAGGCCGGCCTCGCGGAGATCCTCAAGCAGGAGGGCTACATCACCTCCTACGACGTCGCCGACAACGTCACCGCCGAGGGCGAGCCCTCGGTCGGCAAGACGCTCACCGTGACGCTCAAGTACGGCCGCAACCGGGAGCGCTCGATCGCCGGCGTCCGCCGCATCAGCAAGCCCGGCCTGCGCGTGTACGCCAAGAGCACCAATCTGCCCAAGGTCCTCGGCGGCCTCGGCGTCGCGATCATCTCGACGTCGCAGGGACTGCTGACCGACCGCCAGGCGAACCAGAAGGGCGTGGGCGGCGAAGTCCTCGCCTACGTCTGGTGACCCGGACCAACTGAGACCAGGAAGAGAGAGAAGCATGTCGCGCATTGGCAAGCTCCCCATCGCGGTCCCGTCCGGTGTCGACGTCGCGATCGACGAATCGCTGGTGACCGTCAAGGGCCCCAAGGGCACCCTGTCGCACACCATCGCCGCGCCGATCACGGTCGCCAAGGGCGAGGACGGTGTCCTCGAGGTGCAGCGCCCCGACGACGAGCGCAACAGCCGCTCGCTGCACGGCCTCACCCGCACGCTCATCAACAACATGGTGGTGGGCGTCACCGAGGGCTACGAGAAGAAGCTCGAGATCGTGGGCGTGGGCTACCGCGTCCTGCCCAAGGGTCCGACCCAGCTCGAGTTCCAGCTCGGCTACTCGCACCCGATCATCTTCGACGCCCCCGAGGGCATCACCTTCACCGTCGAGGGCCCGACCAAGCTCGGCGTCGTCGGCATCGACAAGCAGCTCGTCGGCGAGGTTGCGGCCAAGATCCGCAAGCTCCGCAAGCCCGAGCCCTACAAGGGCAAGGGCGTGCGCTACGCCGGCGAGCACATCCGCCGCAAGGTCGGAAAGGCCGGTAAGTGACATGGCGATCTCGCTGAGCAACAACAAGCACACCGCCAACCGCGTCCGTGCGCGCCTGCGCCGTCAGGCGCGGGGCCGCAAGCGGATCCACGGCACCGCCGAGCGTCCGCGCCTGGTGGTCACCAAGTCGGCCAAGCACCTCTCGGTGCAGGTCGTCGACGACCTGCAGGGTGCCACCCTGGCCTACGCCTCCACGATGGAGGCGGACGTCCGCGGCACCGAGGGCGACAAGACCGCCAAGGCCAAGCTGGTCGGCGAGCTCGTGGCGTCGCGTGCCAAGGCCGCCGGCATCGAGGACGTCGTCTTCGACCGGGCCGGCAACAAGTACCACGGTCGCATCGCGGCCCTGGCCGACGCCGCCCGTGAGGGCGGCCTCCAGTTCTGATCGCACGACACCCAATGATTCTGATTAAGGAGCAAGTCTCATGAGCGGAGCCCAGCGCGGACAGCGCGGTGGCGAGCGCCAGTCTGGTGACCGTCGCGGACGCGACAACGGTCGCAACCAGGCTGACAAGACCGCCTACATCGAGCGCGTCGTGGCGATCAACCGAGTCGCCAAGGTCGTGAAGGGTGGTCGTCGCTTCAGCTTCACCGCCCTCGTGATCGTCGGCGACGGTGAAGGTCTGGTCGGCGTCGGCTACGGCAAGGCGAAGGAAGTTCCCGCGGCGATCGCCAAGGGTGTCGAGGAGGCCAAGAAGCACTTCTTCAAGGTCCCCCGCATCCAGGGCACGATCCCGCACCCGGTCCAGGGTGAGAAGGCCGCGGGCGTCGTCCTGCTGCGTCCCGCCGCTCCCGGTACCGGCGTCATCGCCGGTGGCCCGGTGCGCGCGGTCCTCGAGTGCGCCGGCATCCACGACGTGCTGAGCAAGTCGCTCGGCTCGTCCAACCAGATCAACATCGTCCACGCGACCGTCGAGGCGCTGCGGATGCTCGAGGAGCCGGAGGCCGTCGCCTCCCGCCGCGGCATGCGCGTCGAGGACGTCACCCCGGCCGCGCTGCTGAGGGCGCGCGCCGAGGGCCAGGCCGAGGCCGCGGGGGTGCAGTCCTGATGGCACAGCTCAAGGTCCAGCAGAAGCGTGGTCTGGTCGGCCTCAAGGCCAACCAGCGCGAGACGCTGCGTTCGCTCGGTCTCAAGCGGATCGGCGACGTCGTCGTGAAGGAAGACCGCCCGGAGATCCGGGGCATGATCAACACTGTCCGTCACCTGGTGACGTTCGAGGAGGTGGAGTGACATGACGCTCAAGCTGCACCACTTGCGTCCCGCTCCGGGCGCCAAGACCGCCAAGACCCGCGTGGGTCGCGGTGAGGGCTCCAAGGGCAAGACCGCCGGCCGCGGCACCAAGGGCACCAAGGCGCGCTACCAGGTCCCGGCTGCCTTCGAGGGTGGCCAGATGCCGATCCACATGCGCCTGCCCAAGCTGAAGGGCTTCAAGAACCCCTTCCGCGTGGAGTTCCAGGTCGTCAACCTCGACCGCCTCGGCGAGCTGTTCCCCGAGGGCGGCACCGTGACGGTCGACGACCTCGTGGCAAAGGGTGCCGTTCGCAAGAACCAGCCCGTCAAGGTCCTGGGGCAGGGCGACATCTCCGTCGCCGTCCAGGTCAGCGCCGACGCGTTCTCGACCTCCGCCAAGGAGAAGATCGAGGCCGCCGGCGGCACCGCGACCGTGGCTTGAGCCACGATCTCGCTCATCCGGTG
>Ga0247820_10002081_pt1 | contig 11251 bp, 11 predicted proteins | sample 13C_Glucose_Day1_2_FD_192480 | JGI IMG/M metagenome (GOLD analysis project Ga0247820, IMG submission 192480) | Soil microbial communities from agricultural site in Penn Yan, New York, United States - 13C_Glucose_Day14 | ecosystem: Environmental > Terrestrial > Soil > Agricultural land | place...
GCCGGCTGCGGCAGCCGCCAGCGGCGGTGCAGCTCGGCGACGAACTCGGCGGCATCCTGCTCGACGATCTGCACCCGCGTCGGGCTGCACCAGGTGGTGAAGAACGACGCCAGCTCGGGATGGCGCGCGATGCCGCGGCCGACGATGAAGATCTGCTTCTTGCTCGCAGACAGCCGCTCGCGGCTTGCCAGCCGCACGAGGAAGCGCCCGATCCAATCGGGCAGCTGGCAGCCGAGCAGCAGCAGCGGCCGCTCCTTCAACGGACCGGCGATCCACTCGGGAAGCTGCGCGCGCTCGCTCAGCAGCGCGTGCAGCCACTCGAGCGTGTCCTCGTCGTGGATTGCGTACTGCGGCACCGACGAGGCTTCGCCGAACAGCTTGAAGACGACCGGCTCGGGACCTGGGCGGCGCGCATTGCGCTCCTGCGCGTCGGTCGCCTGGTTGGGCGCAAACGCAAGCTGCTGGGTCAGCGGCTCGCCGTTGTGGCGAACGTGATCGATCGCGCGCGCGAGCAGGCCGTCGAAGGTGGTGCTGATGTACAGGTTCAGCGGGGTGACAGCTGCGATCTGCAGCAGCGCGTCGGCCGGCTGCGCGCCGGTCTCGGCCAGCAGGTCGTTGATGACGCGGTACAGCCGCTCCTGCTGGTCACGCCCGCGAAGCGCGAGGAAGGCGCGCACCGCGGCGTCGAGCCCGCTGCTGCGCTCCCAGTCGATTTCGAGCTTGTAGCGCGCGGCGAGCCGTTCGCCGATCAGCCGCTCGAGCGGCAGGCGGCGGCCGGCGCCGTCGTCCACCAGCACGAGCTCGGGGCCCACGATCGGGACAAGTTGGCCGCCGAGGATGTGGCCAATGAGATCGTCCCAGAAGTCTTCGTCCGGCTGCATTTGCTTGCTGCGGGTGCAGGCGGATGGTAGCCGCGCGGACGCTGTCCCTCAGAGGAAACGACAACACCTACTGCAGGCGCTGGCCGCTGAAGTGGCCGTGCCGCGCGTCGCGCATCAGCTCGCCGAACTGCTGCTGCGACAGCCGCAGCAGCCGCTCGTGGTCGCCGGCCTCGACGTAGACGCTGTCGCAACCGGCGAGCTCGTCATCGACCACCGTCTCGAGGTTCCACGCCATGCCAAACGCCGGCACGGCACCCACGTCGCAGTCGTCGAACAGGGCGGCGATCGACCGCTCGTCGGCCAGCCGCAGGTGCGGGCGGCCGAGCAGGCGCGACAGCGGCCCCAACATCAGGCTGCGGTCCCCGGGCAGGACCGCCACCACGCGTATCCCGTCGTCGTCCTCCACGACCACCGACTTGGCGAGCTGGTGGGGCGGGATGTGCGCGGTGCGCGCGGTCTCGGGGCTGCAGCGGCTGTGTTCGTGCAGGTACACGTCGTAGCGGGCACCACGCTGGTCCAGATAGTCCGATAGACGCGACGGGATGGACATGATGGCCTCCATGCTCAAGGGATCACGCAGGATCGCTCTCGCGCACCCTGCTTTCCGCAGCTTTCGCGGACGAAGAACGGTGGGATTTTCGAGAGCGAAGGCGATCCCGAAGGTCTGCCTCGGCCTGGTCGATGAGTACCAGCGCGGCGCGCTCGGCCGCTTCCGCATCGCCCGTTTCGATCGCCACGCAGACCGCTTCGTGCATCGGCAGCGAGAACGCCGGACCGCCCGGCTTCTCGGAGATCACCTTGAAGCTCGCCTGCAGCATGGCGGACATCGCCTGCTCCATCTGTTGCAGGAACTGATTGCCGCAGGCCAACAGGATGGTGGCATGGAAGGCGAGGTCCGCTTTCACGTAGTCGCCCTTGCCTGCAACCGCGCGCTCCATCGCCATGTAGGCCGCGCGCAGCGCCTTGCGGTCGTTGGCGCTGGCCCGGAGGGCGGCCAGGCGCACGGCAGCCGGCTCGACGACTCGCCGCAACTCCGCGAGATCGCGGGACATCGTGGGATCGGGCTCGTTCGATTCGGCCCGCCACGCAATGACATCCGGGTCGAAGAGGTTCCATCGCGAAGGGTCGAGCACCAGGGTGCCCACCCGGCGGCTCACTTCCAGCATGCCCTTGGCGACCAGGGACTTGATGGCTTCGCGGATGACGATGCGGCTGTAGCCGAAGCGCTCGCAAAGCTCCGGCTCCGAAGGAAGCAACTGGCCTGGCCGGTACCGGCCCGCGCAGATGTCCCTGCCCAAGCTTCGGAGCACTTGTTCCTGGAAGGTGGCTTTGGGTTCCGACGCGCGCGTTGCCATGCGGCTCTTATATCACGTATGACGAGTCACTGCCTCATCATTTCGGCCAAAAACTTCTCATGTCCCCTCTGCAGGATCGGAGATTTCATGATCCTCAAACATCATACGTGATACTTGCGCCCGGACCAGGAGACATCGATGCCCAACCCTCTCTTCGATCTGTCGGGCCGCACGGCGCTGATCACCGGCTCGTCACGGGGCATCGGCTTCGCCCTCGCCCGAGGGCTGGCCGAGGCGGGTGCGCGGGTCATCCTGAACAGCCGGAAACAGGCGGCCGTGGACGAAGCAGTCGCCAAGCTGAAGGACCAGGGGTTCGACGTGCGCGGCGCAGCGTTCGACGTGGTAGACCCGGACTCCGTGGCGGCGGCGTTCGCGGCCTTCGACGCGCAGGGCCTGGAGATCGACATCCTCATCAACAACGCCGGCATCCAGCATCGCGCCCCGATGCTGGAGCTGGACCTGAAGGATTGGCAGCGCGTGATCGACACGAACCTCACGGCGGCCTTCATCGTCGGCAAGGAAGCGGCCCGGCGGATGGTGGCACGGGCCCGTGGCGGGAAGATCATCAACATCGGCTCGCTCACGAGCGAGGCTGCGCGTGCCACCGTAGCGCCTTACACCGTGGCCAAGGGTGGCATCAAGCTCCTTTCGCGCGCCATGGCCGCCGAATGGGCCAAGCACGACATCCAGGCCAATTCGATCGGGCCCGGCTACATCCTGACCGACATGAACGAGGCCCTGGTCAACGACCCGAAGTTCGACGCCTGGGTCAAGGCCAGCAACCCCTCGCAGCGCTGGGGCAAGCCGGAGGAACTCGCCGGCGCGGCCATCTTCCTCGCATCGGCCGCTTCGAGCTACGTCAACGGTCAGATCATCTACGTCGACGGTGGCTGGCTGTCGGTGCTCTGAATCAGCGCTCGCGCAACACCCATGGCCACGCTCATCACCGACGTCAAGGTCATCCTGACCGCACCCGAAGGCATCAACCTCGTGGTGGTCAAGGTGGAGACCAATCAGCCGGGCCTGGTCGGGTTCGGCTGCGCCACCTTCGCCTACCGGCACCTGGCGGTGAAGTGCCTGGTCGAGGAGTACCTGCGCCCGCTGGTGGTGGGTCGCGATGCCCAGGCGATCGAGGACCTGTGGCAGCTCATGCACCAGAACGCCTACTGGCGCCACGGGCCGATCGAGAACAACGCGATCTCCGGCGTCGACATGGCGCTGTGGGACATCAAGGGCAAGCTCGCCGGCATGCCGCTGTTCCAGCTGTTCGGCGGCAAGTGCCGCGAGGGCGTGCCCATCTACCGCCACGCCGACGGGGGCGACATCGCCGAGTTGTGCGACAACATCCAGAAATACCGCGACCAGGGCATCACGCACGTCCGCTGCCAGAGCGGCGGATATGGGGGCGGCGGGTTCGGCAAGGCGCCGGCCGGCGCGCCCGAAGGTGCACCTAAGGGGGTCTATCTCGACCAGCGCAAGTACATGCGCGAGACGGTCAGGATGTTCGACGAGATCCGCACCCGCATCGGCCCCGACGTCGCGCTCTGCCACGACGTGCACGAGCGGCTCAAGCCCGTCGATGCGATCCGCTTCGCCTGCGAGCTGGAGCGATACGACCTCTTCTTCCTCGAGGACGCGATCGCGCTCGAGGAGGGCGAGTGGATCCGCCAGCTGCGCGCCAGGACCAACATTCCACTGGCGCAGGGCGAGTTGTTCAACCACCCCTTCGAGTGGCGAACGCTGATCTCGGAACGCCTGATCGACTTCATCCGCGTCCACCTGAGCCAGATCGGCGGCATCACGCCCGGGAGAAAGCTGCAGATCTTCGCCGAGCAGTTCGGCGTGAGGACCGCCTGGCACGGTCCCGGCGACATGTCGCCGCTGGCGCATGCAGCCAACATCCACATCGACCTGGCGTCGCGCAATTTCGGTGTGCAGGAATGGTCCGGCACCGAGCCGCCGAACTTCGTGATCCAGGAACTGAAAGGCCCGCGCGCCGCGCTGCTCGACGTCTTCCCGGGCCTGCCCGAGTTCCGCAACGGCTACGTCTACGCCAACGACAAGCCTGGCCTCGGTGTCGACCTCGATGAAGTCGAGGCGGCCAAGTATCCGTGCGACAGCGGCGTGACGACGTGGACGCAAACGCGCCTCACGGACGGCACGCTGCAGACGCCATGAGTCAGGAGCAACAACCCACCTTCCTTCGGTGAGCCAGGAGCTGACGTCCCGACCACCGCATTCGCAGTCACACACCAGACGGAGACACCACGATGAATTCCTACGCTCTCTTCCGGCCGGCGACCCGGCGGGTTGCCATGGCCGCCATGGCGGCGCTCGCGCTGACCTCGACCGCGGCCCTGGCCGAGGTCAAGGCCAAGATCGGCCATGCGATGCCCGACACCCATCCGCAGGCCACGGCAATGAACAAGTTCGCCGAGCTGGCATCCACCTACACCAAGGGCAACGTCAAGGTCCAGGCCTTCCACAGCGCCGTGCTGGGCAGCGACGAGAAGCAGCTGCAGGCGGTGCAGGCGGGCACGCAGGAGCTCTACATCGGCACGCTGGCGCCGCTGTCCACCCGCGTGAAGGAAGTGCAGGTCTGGGATCTGCCGTTCATGTTCCAGAACACGCGCGAGGTGTATGCCGTGCTGGACGGCGCCTCGTCGAAGAAGATCTTCGAGAAGATCGAGCCGGCCGGCCTGGTGGGATTGACGTGGACGGGCATGGGCTTTCGCAACCTGTCCAACAGCAAGCGAAGCGTCACCAAGCTCGAGGACGTCAGCGGCCTGAAGATCCGCGTGATGGCCAATCCGGTCGCCCTCGACACCTGGAAGACGATCGGCGCCAACGCCGTGCCGATGGCCTTCGCGGAGGTCTTCCCCGCGCTCGAGATCAAGGCGCTGGACGGTCAGGAGAACCCGCTGCTGCACATGTACGCCAACAAGATGCAGGAAGTGCAGAAGTTCATTTCCGTGACCAACCACGTCTACACGCCGGTGGCGCTGGTCGCATCGAAGAAGTTCTGGGACACGCTGTCGCCTGACGACAAGGCGGGCCTCCAGAAGGCTGCCACCGAGGCCGGCCTGTTGCAGCGCAAGCTGCTCGACGAGGGCGACGCCGACGTCATCGCCAAGTTCAAGGCGGCCGGCGTCACGATCAACACCGTCAGCCCGGCAGAAGTGGCCCGCATCCAGGAGAAGGTCAAGCCGACGGTGGACAAGTTCGCACCGGTCATCGGCGAGGATTTCGTCAAGGGCTTCTACGCGGAGATCGAGAAGGCACGCGCCGCCAAGTAGGCGCCGCGCAGCCGGGCGGCGGCTGCCGAGACCGCCCGGAGTCCTGTCGACAACAACCCAGGGGATCCCATGGGCAAGACATTGAAGGCGGTCGTCGATGCGCTGATGCGCGCGCTCGAGGTCGTCATGGTGATCTGCATGGTCGTCATGCTGGTCATGGTGTTCGGCAACGTGATGTTGCGCCTGTTCTTCAACACCGGAATCGACCTGTCCGAAGAAATCCCGCGGTTCGCGTTCGTGTGGATGACGTTCCTGGGCGCCATCGTGGGCATGCATCGCCGTGCCCACCTCGGTGTCGACATCGTGGTCCAGGCGCTTCCCGTCCTGGGACGCAAAGTGTGTTGGGGCATCAGCCAGGCGATCATGCTCATCTGCTGCCTCTACATCGTCTACGGCACCTGGCTGCAGCACGACATCATCGAGGGCAACGCGTCACCGGTGGCCCAGATCAGCATGCTCTGGGTGCTCGGCGTGAGCTACGTCACCGGCACGGCGATCGCATTCATCTGTGCCTCGAATCTGCTGCGCTTGCTCGCCGGCAAGGTGACCGAAGACGAGCTGATCGACGTGCATGAGGAAGGGATGAGCGAAGCGATCGAGGCCGAGCACGAGATCGAGGCGCAGACCGCCGAGCATCCGATCACCGGGAGCGCCAAGCCATGACCATCTTCGTCTTCATTTCGTCGCTGCTCGGCCTCATGGCGCTGGGCATGCCGGTGGCTTTCGCGCTCATCGGCTGCGGGCTGGCCATGATGTACTTCATCGGCGCCACCGACCCGCAGATCGTCATACAGAACATGTGGGACGGTGCCAACAGCTTCCCGCTGCTGGCGGTGCCCTTCTTCATGCTGGCAGGCGAGTTCATGAATGCGGGGGGCATGACGCGGCGCATCATCATGATGGCCATGGCCTGGGTCGGGCACATCCGCGGCGGCCTGGGCTACGTCGCGGTGATGGCGGCCGTCATCATGGCCTCGCTGTCGGGCTCGGCGGTCGCGGACACCGCCGCGCTGGCGGCCGTGCTGGTGCCGCTGATGCGCAACGCCGGCTACAACATCAACCGCTCGTGCGGGCTCATTGCCTGCGGCGGCATCATCGCGCCGGTGATCCCGCCGTCGATCGGCATGATCCTGTACGGCGTGACCGGCGGCGTGTCGATCACCAAGCTGTTCATCGCCGGCATCGTCCCCGGCATCATGATGGGTCTTTCGATCATGCTGGCGTGGCGCTGGTCGATCGGCAAGGACAAGCCGAAGGTCGAGCCCAAGCGCTCGATGGCAGAGCGCCTGACGGCCACGCGCGAGGCGCTGTGGGCGCTCGTGCTGCCGGTGGTGATCGTCGGCGGCTTGAAGTTCGGCATCTTCACGCCCACCGAAGCCGCGGTCATCGCGGCGGTGTACTCGCTGCTCATCGGCCTGCTGGTCTACCGCGAGATCAAGCCCAAGCAGCTCTTCCACCTCTTCTATCGCGCTGCCGAGACCACGGCCGTCATCATGTTCCTCGTGTCGGCGGCGGGCGTCTCGGCGTGGCTCATCACCACCGCCAACATTCCGCAGCAGCTGGCTGACCTGGTCCAGCCACTGATGCACAACAAGATGCTGCTGACCTTCGCGCTGATGATCCTGGTGCTGCTGATCGGGTCGGCGCTGGACTTCACCCCGACGGTGCTCATCATGACGCCGGTGCTGATGCCGGTGCTCAAGCAGGCGGGGATCGATCCGGTGTACTTCGGCGTGCTGTTCATCATGAACAACGCCATCGGCCTGGTCACGCCGCCCGTGGGCACGGTGCTCAACGTGGTGTGCGGCGTGGCCAAGATCCCGATGAGCGGAGCCATCAAGGGGGTCATTCCGTTCATGATCGCGGAGACGATCGTCATGCTGCTGCTCGTGGTCTTTCCGCAGATCGTGATGTGGCCGCTCCAGATGATGACCCGCTGACCGCCCTCAATCCAACCGGCACTTCACGATGGACGCTCTCGTCATCCACGCTCCCGGCGACCTTCGGGTCGAGGACTGCCCCACGCCGGCCGTCGAAGCCGGCCAGGTCCGCGTGCGCGTGCGCACCGGCGGCATCTGCGGCTCCGACCTGCACTACTACCAGCACGGCGGATTCGGCACGATCCGCATCCAGCAACCCATGGTGCTGGGCCATGAGATCGCCGGCGTCATCGACGAGGTCGGCGCAGGCGCCGCCGGCTTCGCCACGGGAGATCGTGTCGCCGTCAACCCGAGCCAGCCTTGCGGCGTGTGCCGCTTCTGCCAGCTCGGCCTGCAGAACCACTGCCTCGACATGCGCTACTACGGCAGTGCGATGCGAATGCCGCACGTGCAGGGCGCGTTCCGCCAGCAGATCGTGATCGCCGCGAGCCAGGCCTACCCGCTGGCCGACGGCGTCACCGATGCCGAAGGCGCGATGGCAGAGCCGCTGGCTGTTGCGCTGCACGCCGTCAACCGCGCGGGGTCGCTGCTGGGACGATCGGTGCTGGTCACCGGCTGCGGGCCGATCGGGGCGATGGTCGTCATCGCGGCGCGCCGGGCCGGCGCAACGCACATCGTGGCAACCGATGTCGTCGAGCAGACGCTGCGCAAGGTCGCCAAGGTCGGCGCCGACGAAACGATCAACGTCGCGCAGCAGCCCGAGGCGCTGTCGCGCCATGCCGCCGACAAGGGCCGGTTCGATGTGCTGTTCGAGGCCAGCGGCAACGAGCGCGCACTGCGATCGGCCTTCGAGGTCGTTCGGCCGCGTGGCCTGCTCGTGCAACTCGGGCTGTCGGGCGCCGAGATGACGCTGCCGTTCAACACGGTGGTGGCCAAGGAGTTCGATGTCCGCGGCGCGTTCCGCTTCCACGAGGAGTTCGGCGTCGCGGTCGATCTGATCAACCAAGGTCTCGTCGATCTCAAGCCGCTGATCTCCGCCACCCTTCCCTACCGCGACGCAAGCCGCGCCTTCGCGCTGGCCGCCGACCGGTCGCAGTCGATGAAGGTGCTCCTGAACTTCGATTGAGGACAGCCCCCATGGAACGTCGAATCGTCAACCGGGCGCTGGCCGTCGCCGGCGCCACGCTCCTCCTAGGCTGCGTGTCGATCGCATCGGCCCAGGACGTCAAGAAGGCCAAGCTCGGCCATTCGTTCGCCGATTCGCACCCGCGCGCGGTGGCGATGAAGCAGTTCGCGGACGGCGTCACGAAGGCAACCAACGGCAAGGTGGCCATCGACGTCTATGGCAGCAGCATGCTCGGCTCCGAGGACAAGATGCTGATCGCCGTGCAAAGCGGTGTCCAGGATCTCTACCTCGGCGCGCTGTCGCCGATCGCGGCACGCAAGAAGGAGCTCCAGATCTTCGACTTCCCGTTCCTGTTCGGCTCCGACGCCGAGGCGGCCCACGTGCTCGACGGGCCGATCGGCCGCAAGATGCTCGACAGCCTGGACGACATGAGCATGCACGGCCTGGTCTGGGCGGGAGGCGCGTTCCGCAACATGTCGAACAGCAAGCGGCCGCTCAGCAGCATGGCCGACATGAAGGGCCTGAAGGTGCGTGTGATGCAAAGCCCGATGGCGCTGGCGAGCTTCAACGCGATGGGCATGAATGCGGTGCCGATGGCCTTTACCGAGGTCTACCCTGCCCTGGAGATCAAGGCCCTCGACGGCTACGAGCATCCGGTGGTCGACATGTACGCCAACAAGATGTTCGAGGTGCAGAAGTACCTCACCATCACGAATCACGTCTACACGCCGGTGGCACTGGTGGCGTCGAAGAAGTGGTGGTCCAGCCTCACGCCCGATCAGCAGGCCGCGGTGCAGAAGGTGGCCGAGGAAACGCGGGCGTTCCAGCGCAGCGAGGAGCTGCGGCAGGCGGCCGAGGTCGTGTCCCAGCTGAAGGCCAAGGGCATGACCGTGACGGAGATGCCGCCCGCGGAGCTCGACAAGATCCGCAGCGCCGTGCAGCCCGTCATCGACAAGAACTCCGAAGCCATCGGCAAGGAGTTCGTGCAGTCGGTTTATGCGCAGCTGCAGCAGTTTCGTGCGGGCCGCCGCTGATCGGAGGGGAACCATGGCCGAGTCCATCGTCTTCATGGGTGTGGCCGGCTGCGGCAAGTCGAGCCTGGCCAGCGCCGTCGCTGCCGACGCGGGCCTGCCCTTGGTCGAAGGCGACGACTTTCATCCTCGCAGCAACCTCGAGAAGATGAGCGCGGGCGTGGCATTGACCGATGCCGACCGCGTCGACTGGCTCGAGACGCTCGGCGAGCAGCTGCGCGCACACCCCGATGGCGTGGTGCTGACCTGCTCGGCACTCAAGCGGGCCTATCGGGACACGCTGCGCGCAGCTTCGCCGGGCTTGCGCTTCGTCTTCCTCGACATCTCGCGCGACGACGCGCAGCGCCGCGTCGCGGGCCGCGGGTCGGCGCACTTCTTCTCGGCCAACCTCGTCGACAACCAGTTCGCCACGCTGGAGTCGCCCGTCGGCGAACAGCATGTCCTGCGTGTCGATGCCGTGGCACCGTTGGCGGACCTGCGACGCGAGGTGAGCGCGTGGCTACGGAAGGAATCGACGACATGAAGATCACCCGCCTCGCCACCTACCGCGTCGCACCGCGCTGGATGTTCCTCAAGATCGAGACCGACGAGGGCATCAGCGGCTGGGGCGAGCCCGTGCTCGAGGGCCGCGCCCGCACCGTCGAGGCGGCGGTCCAGGAATTCGCCGAGGCGCTGGTCGGCCAGGATCCGACGCGCATCAACGACCTGTGGCAGACCATGTACCGCAGCCACTTCTACCGTGGCGGCGCGATCCTGATGAGCGCCATCGCCGGCATCGACCAGGCGCTGTGGGACATCAAGGGCAAGGCGCTGGGCGTGCCGGTCTACGACCTGCTCGGCGGCAAGGTGCGCGACAAGATGAAGGTCTACAGCTGGGTCGGCGGCGACCGGCCGGGCGACATCGTCGAGCACATGCAGCGCCTGATGGAAGGCGGCTTCGACACCTTCAAGCTGAACGGCACCGAGGAAATGGCCATGCTCGACACGCCGCGGGCGGTCGACGCGGCGGTGGCCAAGATCGCCGGCGTGCACGACGCGCTCGGCTCGCAGGTGAGCTTCGGGCTCGACTTCCACGGCCGGGTGGCAGCGCCCATGGCCAAGCCCCTGCTCAAGGCGCTGGAGCCCTTCCGCCCGCTGTTCGTCGAGGAGCCGGTGCTTGCCGAGCAGGCGGAGCACTACCCCCGCCTGGCCGCGAGCACGTCCATCCCGCTGGCCGCCGGCGAGCGCATGTATTCGCGCTTCGAGTTCAAGCGCGTGCTGCAGGATGGCGGCATCGCGATCCTGCAACCGGACCTCTCCCACGCCGGCGGCATCACCGAATGCCACAAGATCGCCTCGATGGCCGAGGCGTACGACGTCGCGCTGGCGCCGCACTGCCCGCTGGGCCCGGTCGCCCTCGCCGCCTGCCTGCAGGTGGACTTCGTGGCCTGGAACGCCGTGCTGCAGGAGCAGAGCATGGGGATTCACTACAACCGCGATGCCGAGCTCCTCGACTACGTCCTGAACAAGGACGACTTCCGAATCGACGGCGGCTACATCCACGCCCTGCCCAAGCCGGGTCTCGGCGTCGAGGTGGATGAAGAGCGCGTCATCCATGCAAGCCGCAACCCGCCCGATTGGCACAACCCCGTCTGGCGCCATGCCGACGGCAGCGTCGCGGAGTGGTGAGTCAGTGAATGAAA
>Ga0247820_10002083_pt1 | contig 11245 bp, 8 predicted proteins | sample 13C_Glucose_Day1_2_FD_192480 | JGI IMG/M metagenome (GOLD analysis project Ga0247820, IMG submission 192480) | Soil microbial communities from agricultural site in Penn Yan, New York, United States - 13C_Glucose_Day14 | ecosystem: Environmental > Terrestrial > Soil > Agricultural land | place...
CTGGCGGGCACCAAGGAAGCGGCCCTGAAAAATGCCGATGCCCTGATCATCGCGACCGAGTGGCAATCGTTTCGCGCGCCGGACTTCGACCTGCTCCATCAGCAACTGGCGCAACCGGTGATTTTTGATGGACGCAATCTGTTCGACCCGCAGCGCTTGAAACAGCGTGGTTTCACCTACTACTCAGTAGGCCGCCAGACACTCTAATGGATGAAGGAGCAAGGCAATGATCAGGTTGAAATTAGTCGAGCGGTTCACTCCCGGTCTGCTTGAGACCCACAAAGCTTTTTCCTTCATCAACTTTGCTTCCATCGGCAGTCTGTTCGAACAGGCCGAGGGCAGCCACGTCAGCTATTTTTGCGATGGCATGCTGCTGTCGGCGTTCATGTCGCGCATCACCGGCCAGCCTGTTGAGCGGGTCAGTTTCGATTTCACCTCCATCGCCGACCCGGTACTGCGCATTGCCGAGCAACGGGGCCGGCGTGTGTATTTTGTCGGGGCCCGGCAAGTGGAACTGGACCTGTTCCTGCTCAAAATCAGGGGTCTTTATCCGCGCTTGAAGATCGCCGGATTTCACAACGGTTACTTCGATACGGCGCAGGCACAACGCATACATGCCGACATCCGCGACAGCGCCACGGACATCCTGATCACAGGTTTAGGCGCCGGACTCCAGGAGCAATTCGTGGAGGAGGCCCTGAGCCAGGGCTTTGGCGGGGTGGCATTCACCTGCGGCGGTTTCATTCGGCAGGAAGCCACGGCCATCCGCAATTACTACCCCGAATTGATCAACCGCCTGCATCTGCGCGCGTTTTACCGCATGTACCGTGAACCACATACGATCCAGCGCTACCTGATCGACTATCCGAAAAACTTTTTTCATCTGTGGGCAATGCTCGCCCTGCACAAAGTGACGATCGATCTACTGCACCCCGACTGCCGGGAAACCAGGATGAACATTCTGTTCATTCTCAAGGATTTCGCCCCTGACGGAGGGGTCGAGGGTGTCCAGCAGCGTCTGGCCGGGCAATTTCTGAAGGAGGGCCGCCAGGTCGGTTTTTACGTCATGAACGGCGATACGCCGGCGCAAGCGGGCGCGACGTTTTTCCAGGGCGGCGGCGATGGGATCATGGGCCTGCTCAAGTCCATCTTCCTGTTGCGCCGGATCATTCGTCGCGAAGGCGTGACTCACCTGATCGCCGCCAAGGAACAGGCCAACCTCTGCACCTGGTTCGCCACATTGAACACCTGCTGCCAGGTCATTTATACCCGTCATGCGGCGCTCGATTGCGAGGAACAGAAGACCGGGCCCACCAGCCTGCGCCTGCTCTACGCTTTATACCTGTGCGGCACTGGCAAGGTCGTGGCGGTATCCAATGGCCTGTGTCAGAGCCTTGCCGAGCTGATGCCTTGGGGACGCCAGCGCATCCGCTACTGCCCCAACGCCGTGATCAGCGAATACATGCTCAATGCCGCGCAGGCGCCCTTGCCCGACGGCTTGCCCGCCGACTACTGGCTGGGGGTGGGACGGCTGGTGCAACCAAAAGGCTTCCATCTGTTACTCGATGCCTACGCCATGGTCTTGCTCCGTGCAACGCCGTTGCCGGACCTGGTGATTGCCGGAGAGGGTCCGGAGCGCGTCGCGCTGACCGCACAGGCACAACGCCTGGGCATCGCAGACCGGGTGCATTTCACCGGTTATCTGAGCAACCCCTATCCCCTGATCCGCCACGCCCGGCTGCTGATCCTGAGTTCGGTCCATGAAGGCTTGCCTACGGTACTGATCGAAGCCCTGGCGCTGGGTACGCCGACATTGGCTTGCGAGTGTGGCAGCGGCGCCCGGGAGTTGCTCGATCACGGCCGACTTGGGCGTTTGGTGAAGGTCAATGATGTGCCGGCGCTGGCAGAAGGACTGCTGCACAGCCTGACCCCGGACGGTCAGGGTGCGCCGGCCGGTCGCGTCGCGGCAGAGGCGGTTCGACAGTACGGCAGTCATCAGTCCGCCGAGGCTTACTACCAGGTATGGAATCAATGAAAAAACTGCTGATCATTCTGCATGACTTGGGCGCAGGGGGTGCCGAGAAGATGATGGCGCGTCTCGCCGGGGCGCTGGCCGATGCCGGCAATGACGTGACCCTGCTGATGCTCACCGGCGGCGGAGTCAATGTCGCGAGCCTCGATCCGCGGGTCAAACAGGTCGAGCTCAACAGCGCACGCAGTGCGAGTGCCGTACCGGCCCTGGCGCGATTTCTGCGGCGCAATCGCTTTGATGCGCAATTGGCCGCCCTCACCCATGTCAACGTGGTGGCGATCGCCGCAGCGGCGCTCTCCGGGACCCTGCCCCGCCTGCATGTGAGCGAGCGCAACGCGTTTTCCCACGACAAACACGTCAACCCGTCCCTGCGGGTCCGGCTGGCCTATTGGGTGGCGCCACTGCTGTACCGGCTCATCCCCAACCCGGTGATCTGCGTGTCACGGGGGGTCGCCGAGGATCTGGTCGAGACCACCCTGGCCCGTCAGCGCGATGTCACGATTGCCGACAACCCGGTACTGGACAATGACTTTCGCGACAGGCCGCTGCCCGCTCCGGAACATCATTGGCTGCGGGAAAAAACCACACCGGTGATTGTCGCCGTGGGACGGCTGGTCCGACAGAAAGGCTTCGACACCCTGATCGATGCCTTCGCCCGACTGCCCGATCGCACGGCGCGCTTGATCATCTTCGGTGAAGGCACGCTCAGGACACCCTTGCTCGATCAGGCCCGCATGCTGGCCGTGGCCGATCGGGTCGACCTGCCGGGCTACACCGCCGATCCCATGGCGCAAGTCGCGGCGGCCGATTGCTTTGTGTTGTCGTCGCGTTTCGAAGGCAGCCCGAACGCGCTGGTCGAAGCCCTGGCCACCGGCACCCCGGTGGTAGCGACCCGTTGTCCGCACGGCCCGCAGGACATTCTCGACAACGGCACCGTCGCGCCGCTGGTGGCGGTCGATGACCCCGCGGCGCTGGCGCAGGCGATCAGCGCACAACTGAACGCCGCGAACGATACACGGCGCCCGATACGGATCGATGCCGCCGCCCGCTTCATGAATGCCCGGGCGGTGAAGACCTACCTCAGTGCCTTGCTCGGGAGCCCGCCTCCATGAACACACTGCAAGTCAGGTTCACTACGCTGCGCGATCTTTTCACGCTGTTCGGCGTGCTGTTCTACATGCAGGTGATCAGCTTTTTTACCGGCCTGGGCAGCGCCTCCAGCCTGGACGATGCCCAGCGCGACCTTGAGGGTAACGTCGTCAACCAAGTCTGCGGCCTGATCACTTTGCTGGTGCCTTTATTTTTGTTCATCCGCCACAAGGTGTTCCTCAGTCAGTGCTTCTACCGGCAAAACGCCTTTTTGCTGCTGTTCGTGCTCTGCGTCGCCGCATCGATCAGTTGGTCCTACGATCCGTTTCTCAGCCTCAAGCGTTTTGTCGCATTGATGAGCGTGGTGTTTTTCGCCGGATTCGTCGCCTACAACTACAGCCTCGAAAAAATCAGTTTCATGCTCGGCTGCACCCTCGGCATAGCGGCGTTCATCGGGCTGATCTGCGCCTTGATCCTGCCGGAAATCGCCTTCATTTCCGGGGGCATTCGCGACGGTGCATTCAAGGGCATCTTCCCGGAAAAAAATGCCGGGGCGCGGATCAATGCCATCGCCGTTGTGTTGCTGCTGCCGATGATCCGCCGGCGCAATCCCTGGGCGATGTTCAGCGCACTGTGCTCACTCATCGCCATCGTGCTCGCCCAATCCGCCACGGGGCTGGCGCTGATTTGCGCGGGGTCGGCAAGCTACTGGTACTTTCTGACCATGATTTGCCTGCGGATCAACCGCTCATGGACGGCGTTCTTCGCGACCACAGTTCTCTACTTGCTGATCTGCCTGTTTCTCTATGGTAATTACACGCTTTTGTTGGCAATGGTCGGTCGCGACCCGTCACTCACCGACCGCCTACTGATCTGGGAGCTGCTGACACCCTACATCGATGCCGAGTTTGTCAGGGGTTACGGCTATGGTGGCTTCTGGTCCAGCCCTGATGCCGCCGCGTTCATTGCTCGCTGGGGTTACATCGGTAACGCCCACAGCGGCTACATGGAAACCCTGCTCAACGGCGGGATCGTGCAGCTGACGGCGCTGGGTCTGATGCTGGCCGAGGCCCTGGTCAAACAGTATCGCGCCGTGACGGCGGACCAGTCGGCACAGTATCGGGCCAGTGCCCTGGTCATCACAGGACTGTTCATCGTCACCAATTGCGTGGCGTACGTGATCCCCAATTACCGCTCCGCGGAGTTTTTGGTGTTCTGCATCCTGGCCCTGTCTTTCCATCATCACCACGCCGGACGCAGTCTTGCCAGACCGGGCGCAGCGTCGCCTTCGACGGCGCGACGCAAGGTGCTCGGCGGCGCCACCGCCAGCGTCGGAGCCAAGGAGAAAAGGCCATGTTGAACGAAGCCCACCCTTCACCGGATTCGGTGTGCGTGGTGATTCCGATGTACAACGCCGCCAGTACCATCGAAAAGACCCTGGCGTCCCTGGTCCTGCAAACCCGTCAGCCCGAGCAGGTGATCGTCGTCGACGACGGCTCCAGCGATGACGGTGCCCAACGGGTCAGGAACTTTGTCGCTCCGTTTCGCCTGACCCTGTTGCAGCAGGCCAACCAGGGTCCGGCCCGTGCGCGCAACACAGGCATCTTTGCCGCCGAGGAAACCTTCATTGCCTTCCTCGATGCCGATGACCAGTGGCATCCGCAGAAACTGGAAATGCAGCTGGCGCTGTATGACCGGTTGACGGCCCAGGGGCATTCGGTCGGGCTGATCGATTGCTACCAGTTGAGTGTGTTCAGCGACGGCACACAGCAACTGGAAGAGCGGCGCAAGTGCGGCAATCACTTTGCTGATTTCATGCGCGAGAATGTCATCAACGGTACGTCCGGCGTGCTGGTGGTGCGCGAAGCGGTCTGTGCCCTGGGGGGGTTCGACCCGTCCCTGCGCTTCGCCGAAGACCGCCTGCTCTGGACGCGGATCGCCGAGCACTGGGAAATCCACACCGTGCCGAAAATCCTCCATCGGCGCGGCGTCGACAGCGGCAACATCACCGCGCAACCGCAAAAATACTACCCGTACAAAGTCAGGTTCATCGAGCTGTACCTGGATCGCTACGGCCCGAGACTGACCCGGCAGCAGCGCATCCATTTCGTGTTGGCCAACCATGCCGAATTCCTCAATGCCTTTTCCCGGCGCGGCGAACATGCACAGGTGATCAAGGTGTTCCGGCAGATGCTCGGGCACTCCTGGCAAGCGCTGATTTTCTTCCATGGCAAACCGACCCTGCGTTACCTTTATGCGCGGTTCAAGACGCTGCACAAGGTTTCCTGATCGCTCGCCCCTCGATCGAACGTCTGACGGGTTTGCCCATGGTCAATCAACGTCTCGTCACATTGAGCTGGATCTTCACCGAGAAATTCGGCCTGATTTTCCTGTCGATGATCACTTTTGTCGTGTATGCCAGGCTGTTGTCGCCGGAAGAACTCGGGGTGGGTACGATCATCATCGCCAGCGTCGAGGTGATCGGCATCCTCTGTTCCTCGGTGCTGGAAGACCCACTGGTGCGGCTGGAGCGTCTGGATGAACGCCACATCGCCACGGCGTTCTGGGTGGCGGTACTGACCAGCCTGGTGTCCATCGCGATCATCACGGCCGTGGCGATGCTGTGGCTTGCATCCACCGCCCTGCAATGGATGACGGCACTGGCTTCGGTGAAAATCCTGTTCACCATGATGGCGCGTGTCTATGTGGTGCAATTGCGCCGTAGCAGCAACTTCAGGATGCTCGCTTCGCGCACGCTGCTGGGCAAGGTGGCCGGCGGCGTTGCCGGTATCTCCGCGGCGCTCTTGGGTTTGGGTGCCTGGGCGGTGATTGCCCAGGCGCTGATCATGGAATTCGTTTCCATCCTGGTGTTGATGCTGGGTGACCGACGCCGAATACCATGGGTCATTGACGGTCCATTCCTGCGTGAGCTGCTGACGGCCGGCCTGCCCGTGGCCGTCAACACCCTGAGTTCGCAAACCCTTCAGCGCGGGGTCAATGTGATCCTCGGTATCACCGCCGGCACTCACGCTGTCGGCATCTTCAACCTGGCGATGCGCATGATCGATTTGCCACGCACGGCGTTTTACAACGGGCTGATGAGCTATGCACTGCCGGCATTCGCCAGACGCAGCGCCGAACCGTCGAGGTTGATCGGCTTCATTTTCGACTCGACAGCCATCAGCTGCTTCCTCCTCACCCCGATCTTCATCGGTATCGCCGTCACCGCCGATGACATCGTCCTGCTGATCTTCGGCGCCAAATGGGCCGACTCGATCCCGCTCCTGCAAGTACTGGCCTGCACCGCCGCCATCGGCAACACCGCCATGTACGCCACCACCGCGCTGGTGGCCGTCAACCGCACGCACCTGACCCTGAAGGCGGAAGTGGGCACCACTTTGCTGGCGCTGGCGCTGGTCTACGGGCTGGGGTCGCTTTATGGCGGCATGGCCGCTGCCCTGGCGTTGCTGCTGCGGATGCTGATCGTCACACCCTTGCAGATTCGCGGGCTGAACACCGCCATCGGTTCTGGCTGGCGTGCGTTTTTCGCATCCAGCTATCGCAGTGTGACGGCCTCACTGGTCATGGTCGCGGCAGTGTTGTGGCTGGTCCCACGGCTGCAGGTGCAGGGGGTTGCGCACCTGGCTTGCAGCATCGGTATAGGCGCGCTGACCTATGCGCTGGCCTACAGCCTGTTGCACCCGCGCTGGCCACAAGAATTCAAATCGGTTTTCACCACCCGCTGAACCCACGCCCTCCGCAATCCTTCTGCGACAGGAACGCCCAACATGTGCAAAACCACGCTGATCACTGGCGGGGCCGGGTACATCGGCTCCCATACCGCGCTGACCCTCATTGCTGCCGGCCACTCGGTGGTGATACTCGATAACCTGTGCAACAGCTGTCGGGAATCGATCAGCCGACTTGAGCTACTGACCCACAGCCACGTCGACTTCATCGAAGGCGATGTGCGCGACAGCACCTTGCTCGAGGAAATCTTCGCGGAATACGACATCGATGCGGTGATGCATTTCTCCAGCCTGAAATCCGTCGCCGAAAGCACCCGAAAACCGCTGGATTACTACGCTAACAACGTCGCGGGCACCTTGAATCTTTGCCAGGCCATGGCCCGCGCGCAGGTGTTCAATCTGGTGTTCAGTTCCTCGGCCACGGTCTACGGCGACCCGGCGCACACACCGATTGCCGAAGCCCTGGGCACCGGCAACCCCGTCAACCCCTATGGCCGCAGCAAGCTGATGATCGAGGAGATGCTCAAGGATCTGGCGCTGTCCGACACGCGCTGGAGCATCGCGCTGCTGCGCTATTTCAACCCGATTGGCGCCCACGAAAGCGGCTTGATCGGCGAAGACCCCCATGGCCGGCCCAGCAACCTGCTGCCCTGCCTGACCCAGGTCGCCATCGGCCGGCTCCCCGAACTCACCGTGTTCGGCAATGACTACCCCACGGTCGATGGCACCTGCGTGCGCGATTACATCCACGTCGTCGATGTGGCCGAAGGGCACCTGAAGGCGCTGCAGATGCTGCAACACAGTCCTGGCACCCACATCTGGAACCTCGGTACCGGCACCGGCTACAGCGTGTTGCAGATCATCCACAGTTTCGAAGACGTGACCGGCGTCAGCATTCCCTACCATTTCGCCCCACGCCGAGCCGGCGACATTGCCCAATGCTGGGCCGACCCCAGCAAGGCCGGACGCGACCTGGGCTGGTACGCGCAACGTAACCTGGAGCAGATGATCATCGACACCTGGCGATGGCAATCAAGCAACCCCTATGGCTACCAGTTCCCTCTGCCATTGCCGGTAACGGTGGCCGTGAAGTAATGGAGCCTGAACATGATCAGGAAATGTCTACTCGGCTTTCTTTTCGCGAGCATGATGTTCGAGACGGCCGCCGCGCCTTCCCGGCCGCCCACCGACGGCCTGGTGCTGTGGCTCGACGCGGCCGACGCCTCGACCATCAGCCTCGACGAACGACAGCGCGTGCTGCGCTGGCGGGACAAATCCGGCCAGCACCACGACGTCACGGCGGACCATGCATCGGCCAGCGCCTGGTCCGGATACGTGACCAATGCCCTTAACGGCCGCGCCGTGGTGCGCTTGAATGGCACGGCGGCTTTCAGCGCCAAGGCCTTGCGTACGGCAAAAGGCCCGGTGACGCTGTTGATCGTTTCGCGGCGACTTCCGGAACAGGCCGGGGGCAAGGCCTGGCAACGCCTGTTCAGCTCGCGCCCGCAATTGGCCGATAACGATAACGTGGCACCGAATGTCGGCATCAGCGTGCAACAGACCAGCGCCTATGAACCCCGCATTGCCTTCCTCGAAACCAGCGACGTGCCGATCGGCCCTCTCGCCGTGGGCCGCAATGTGGTCGGCACCTCTGAAATCCTGCGCGGCGACATCGCCGAAGTGCTGGCGTACAACCGCCCACTGGCCACGCAGGCCGAACGCCAGGCGGCGTTTGAATACCTGGCGCACAAATGGTCGGTGGCGGTCCCGCAACACGCCAATGCCTGGACCCGAACCGGCCCGCTCGGCCCGGTGCCGCAACAGACCAACGCCAACCTGCCGCTGTCCGATCAGGCCAATGCCGGCCGCTGGCGCCTGGACCCGCGCTTCACCGACGACTTCAACGGCACCGACCTCGACCGTCGACGCTGGCACGTCAACAACGCCACCGGTAGCGACTCGCTGGGGCGCAAACCGGCGCTCTTCACCCCTGACAACGCCAGTGTCGGCAATGGCCATCTGAACATCGTCTTCCGCAAGCAAACCTTGCCTGAAAAATATGTACGCCTGGGCTACAAGGACTACACCAGCGCCATGGTCCGCACTATCGAACGTGGCGACTATGGCTACTACGAAGCCCGGGCCAGACCCATGAACTCGGCAGGCTCCAGCGCCTTCTGGCTGGCATGGACCGGACTTGCCGACAACGCCACCGAAATCGACATTTTCGAAATCGGCGGTAAAACCAAAGAAGCCAAATTCGACCGTTTGTACAACATGAACGCCCACGTCTGGGCTACGCCGACCAGCACCGCGCACTTCAGCGAAGGCGCCAGCTGGACCAGCCCCTGGCGTCTGGCCGCCGGCTTTCACGTGTATGGCCTGGACTGGCAGCCCGACACCCTGCGTTGGTACGTCGACGGCGTGCTGGTCAGGGAAGCGAAGAACAGTCACTGGTTTTTCCCGATGCAGATCGTCTTCGACAGCGAGGCCATGTGGGACTGGTTCGGCGTGGTCAACGATGCCGATCTGCCATCGACCTTTAGTATCGATTACATCAAGGTCTGGCGGCGCGGCGGATAGTCACGGCAGGTTCATGGCCACCCATCCTGCTGCTGGAGGATCTTCTGCCCTGTCTCAGTCATGAAGGGATAATCAAATGAAAGGCGATGCCAGTGCTGACCTAAGAGACGCCGAAACACCTGATGAAGTCATAGTCAATACCGAAGCGCGTGTCCCGGACTTTGATCCCACTCTAGGTATTATGGTCAAGCTCGACGCGATCAAGGGTACCTGCACGAACAAGCTCGTGACCATCGGCGACTCTGTGACGATGGGGTTTCAGAGCGGCGCTATACACAACACTCGTATCAGCTGGCCAAAAATTGTCGCCGCGGAAGTCGGGGGTGACCCGGCATTTCGATTCCCATTGTTCGACGGCTACGGTGGTCTTCCCTTGAACATCGAATATCTTCTGCGAGCCATTGAGCATAAGTACGGCACAGAAATAAGTTGGTGGGAATTGCCCGCTGCAGGGTTTGAATTACGCCATCAAATGGCATTGATCGAGGATTACTGGGAACGTGGCGCAGGCGCCAGGGCGCCGATCACCAGCGCAATCATGCATAACCTGGCTGTTTACGGCTGGGATATTCGAGATGTATTGTCCCGAACGGCAAAAAACCTTAAAGACGCCATGGTCAAGCCCAAGGATGATCTTTTCTCCCAAGTCGTCGAGAACGCCAATATCAGAGCGGCACTTGGGGTTTATTCCTCCATGGATGACACCGATACGTTACTGGATGCCGCGAGAACGCTTGGCGAGCAAGGCGCATTGCCAGGGAGCGGGGGCGATGCGGCAACGCCGGGTATCGAGACCCTGGTGGTTTTTCTGGGCGCCAATAACATACTGGGCACAGTAACCCGCCTGAAAGTCAGTTGGAGCGACAAGAACTACAACAAGATCGGCAAGGAGAAAGACAGTTATACGGCATGGCGTCCAAGCCACTTCAAGTCCGAGTATTTGTTGCTGGTAGCAGAGTTGGAAAAAATCAATGCCCAGCATGTCATTCTGATCAATGTCCCTCATGTGACGATCGCTCCTGTAGCCCGTGGGGTCGCAAAGAAGGTTTCACCCCGCTCGCGATATTTTCCCTTTTATACCCGCCCATGGATCAGTGATACGCAGTTCAATGCCGCCGAAGATCCGAACATCACCGACAATCAGGCGCGCGCCATCGACAGTGCTATCGATCAATACAATGAGCTGATAGCGACTGTCGTCAAACAACAGCGGTTAGCGGGTAAAGATTGGTATGTACTGGACATGGCGGGCGTCATGGATCGAGCCGCGGCCCGGCGTTATATAAATGACATCGCCGCTCGCCCCGGATGGTGGACGGAATACGAACTACCGGCCGCACTCAAGGCCCTGAATCCAAAACCTGACTCGACATTTTTCTTGTCAACCCCCCAGGGCCGACTGCAAGGAGGCTTGTTCAGTCTGGATGGCATTCATCCCACGACGATCGCCTATGGCCTCATTGCGCAGGAAGTGATCAACATCATGCAATTGGCCAAAGTACCTTTTTATCACAACGATGGCGTGACCCTTCGACAAGGTCCTGTGCAGGTCGACTTTGAGCGACTGATCAGACTGGATTCACTCATCTCCAAACCGCCAGCAACATTGACAAGCGATATGAAAACACTTGGATGGCTGGATGAAATGGGTGATTTTTTTGGCAAGTTGAATCCATTCAGTTGATCGGAGGCATCTTGAACGATGCGCTTTATACGTCGTGCGACCGCCGAAGTTTTTGACAACGATCAATACCCGAATCCTTTCAAGCGCGGAAACGGCGGAAACGGGGAC
>Ga0247820_10002085_pt1 | contig 11229 bp, 10 predicted proteins | sample 13C_Glucose_Day1_2_FD_192480 | JGI IMG/M metagenome (GOLD analysis project Ga0247820, IMG submission 192480) | Soil microbial communities from agricultural site in Penn Yan, New York, United States - 13C_Glucose_Day14 | ecosystem: Environmental > Terrestrial > Soil > Agricultural land | place...
CGGGCTCCGCCGGTGACGATGACCACGGCGCCGGCGAGGGATCCCCCGGTCGCCCGCGCCACCGGCGCCGCCTGCGTGGGGCCGCTCATGACGCTGCCGATGACGTTGCGGCCGGGGACTCGAAACAGGCGACCTTCCGATAGTTCTGCGAGATCTGCGCGAGTTCTTCCGGGGCGATCACCTGGTCGATGTCGTCGAAGGGCCGGTCGCCGGTTCGCTGCCAAACCTCGCGCAGGATGGCGTCCGGCGGGTCGGTCCGGTTGGTCAGGACGACGGCGGACGTCTTCGGCCGGCGATCGGCCTCGTACGCCAGCAGTGCTTCCTGCCGGTCGGCCGTCGATTCCAGCGCCACCCGCAGCGCGTGAGCGTCCAGAATGGCCTGGCCGGCGCCGTTCGAACCCCGCGGAACCATCGGGTGCGCGGCGTCGCCGAGCAGGGTCACCCGGCCGAAGGTCCACTGCGGCAACGGGTCCTGGTCGACCATCGGATAGACCAGCACCGACTCGGCGCCGCGGAGCAGTTCGGGCACGTCCAGCCAGTCGAAGTGCCAGTCCTCGAAGGCGGGCATGAAGTCGGCGGGGTCGCCCTGCTTTCCCCAGTCGCGGCCGCCGGTGTAGGGGGCTTCCAGCTCGGCCACCCAGTTGACCAGCTGGTTGCCGTTGTCGTCGACGGCGTTCTTGATCGGATAGATGACCATCTTGCCGTCGGTCAACCAGCCGGCCCGGACCATGCTGGCGCCGGTGAGGAACGGCGGTGCCACCGTCGTGCCCCGCCACATCACGACACCGGAGTACTTCGGGGTGCCCTCGTCCGGGTAGAACTGCTTGCGCACGGACGAATGCACCCCCTCGGCGGACACCGCGATGTCACTGGTGACCGATTCCCGCTCCTGTCCGGTGCGGATCGAGCGGAACCGCACGGTCACGCCGTTCTCGTCCTGATCAACCCCGATCGCCTGGTGGTCGAGCACGATCGCGTCCTGGCCGAGACGTTGCCGCACCACGTCGGCCAGGTGCAGTTGCAACTCGCCGCGATGGATGGACAACTGCGGCCACCGGTACCCGGCCGCCCGACCGGCCGGCTCGCTGAAGATCTTCTGCCCGAACCGGTTGAAGAAGATGGACTCCTTGGTCTCGACCGCGATCGCGGTCAGACCGTCCATGACGCCGAGTCCGCCCAGCACCTCGGTGGCATGGGGCAGAAGATTGATGCCCACCCCAAGCGGGCGCAGCTCGGGAGCGGCCTCGTAGACGCGGCAGTCGATGCCCGCCTGGTGGAGTTCGAGGGCGAGCACCAACCCCCCGATACCAGCGCCGATGACGGTGATGGGACGTGTCATGAACCTGTTCTTTCCACTAGGAGTGCGGGGTTGGTGACGTGCTCACTGCATGTCGATGCGGTCGGCGAGAACCTGCAGTTCCATGGCCTCGTCGAGCGCGATCTCGCCGTGGCCACGCCCGATCCCGCTTTGTTTGAAGCCACCGAACGGCATGGAGGGGTCGGAGGCACCGACCCGGTGGACGTTGACGAAGACGGAACCCGCCTGGATCCGGCGGGCCAGGCCGAAGGCGTGGTCGACGTCCTGCGACCAGACCGAGGCGGCCAGCCCGTACTCGCTGTCATTGGCCAGGCCGATCACCTCGTCCTCCGAGTCGAAGGCCAGGATCGGCAGGACGGGTCCGAACTGTTCCTGCTGTACCAGATCGGCATCATGGGCCAGCCCGGTCACGATCGTCGGGCGGACGAAGTAGCCGTCGCTGCCGTCCGTTTCGACGTACTCCCCCACGGTTCGGACGCTCGCGCCGGCGCTCTCACTGGCCCGGATGAGGCGCTGGACGGTCTCGTACTGGGCCCGGTTGTTCAACGGGCCCATCGTGACCGCCGGGTTCAGGCCGTTCCCGACCCGGATCGACGCGGCCGCCGCCGTGAAGTCCTCGACAAACCGGCGATAGTTCCGGCGGTGCACGTACAACCGTTTCGGGGCGTAGCAGACCTGTCCCGTGGTCATGAAGGCACCGCCGACCAGACCGTTGATCAACGCGTCGTCCACGACCGCGCTCTCCAGCACGATCGCCGGATCGTTGCCGCCGAGCTCCAGGCCGAGGTTCTTGAGGTTGGCACTGGCGTCGCGCATGATGGTGCGCCCGGTCTCGGTGCTCCCGGTGAAGCTGACCCGGCGCACCACCGGGTGCGTCGTCAGGTGTACGCCGATGTCCCGGCCGGCCCCGGCCAGTACGTTCAGGACGCCCGGGGGGAGGTGCCCGGCCAGGCGCAGCAGCACGGCGGACAGGGCGAGCGGGGCGTTGTCGGGCAACTTGAGTACGACGGTGTTGCCGGCCATCAGGGCGGGTGCGTACATCAAAGTCGCGAGCAGGACCGGGTAGTTCCACGGCACCACCACGGCGACCACGCCCATCGGGACCCGCCGTTCGATGATGCGGCCCCGGTGGTCATCGATGCGGGACTCCCGCTCGATGTGGTCGACCAGACCGGCGTAGTACCGCAGAGTCCGGACGGTGTTGGTGAGTTCGGCGGTGGCGTCGGCCAGGATCTTGCCGTGCTCGCGGGTGAGCAGCGTCGCCAGTGCCGGGATCTCGGACTCGATCTCCGCGGTGCCGGACAGCAACAGCTCCGCGCGTCGGGCGGCCGGAGTGGCCGCCCAGTCGCGGAAGGCATCATGGGCCGCGTTCACCGCCAGCTCGGCGGTCTCCCGGCCGGCTCGGCCGTACTCGCCCACGATCTCGGTGAGCCGGGCCGGGTTGTGCACCGCGGCCGGCTCGCCGGGTTGCTCCCGGCCCGCAATCAACAGGGGGAACGGCCGCGCTCTGGTGTCGTTGGTCATGGCATGCCTTTCGTCGGAGGTCACGAGACGTCGATGGCGACCCGGGCGGGCCGTGACCCGGCGACAGTGGCTGCCGCTGCGTCGGTCGAGGTCACGGCGCGGGAGACGCAGCAGCACATCTTCGTGGCCGCATTCTGTTGCCGTCGGCTGTAGAACACGTCGCGGTGGTCGATGACCCCGTCGAGAGCCAGGATCCGCACCTCGCAGAGCCCGCACTCGCCCTTGCGGCAGTCGAACATCATGTCCACCCCAGCCGCTTCCAGGGCCTCGAGCATGGATTGGCCCGTCGGGACGACCACCTCGACGTCCAGACGCGGGATCGCGACGGTGAACTCCTGCGATTCGAACCATCCGCTGTTGCCGAACGTCTCGTACCGAAGATTGGGCACCACCCGGCCGGCGGCGGCCCACGACCGGCGCACCGCATCCATCAGCCGGATGGGGCCGCACATGTAGAGCTCGGTGTCGTCGGTGGTCGCCGCGACCAGCTGCTCGACCTCGAGCGAGGTGCCCTCGTCGTCGACGTGCACCTGCACCCGGTCGCCGTGCAGCGCCACCAGCTCGTCGAGATAGGCCATGGCCGATCTCGTCCGCCCGACATAGACGAGCCGGTAGTCGGCCTTGAGGACGCGCAGGTCCGCCGCCATGTGCTTGATCGCGGTGATCCCGATGCCGCCGGCCAGGAGCACATAGGTCTCCGCACCGATCCGCAGCGGGAAGTTCTGCAGAGGTTGCGTCAGCTCGAGCTCGTCCCCGGGGGCCAGGGTGTGCATGTACACCGAGCCGCCGCGGGACGCGGGTGTTCGGAAGACGCTGATCGTCAGATACCGCCCGTCCGGGCTGGCGTCCACGATCGAGTACGACCGCTTCTCCGGTTGCCCGTCGACCAGGACCGTCACGTCGATGTGCGAGCCCGCGTCCGCCCGGGCCGGGAGCGACGTTTCGATCTCGATCCGTCGGATGCCGTCGGCGACCGTCGTCGCCGCGACCACGGAACCACGCTGCCACACTTCGCTGTTTGTCGCGGCCATGTGCCCCTCACCCCGTCCGCGTCAGCCGGCCGTCTTGAGGCGACCCTCGGCCTCAAGCGCGCGCTCGATGAAGCGGCGGATCCACATGCCGCCGGCGTCGATGTTGAGGTTGTAGAACTCGTACTCGGGATTCGCCTCGATCGCCTTCTGCTGCGCCTGCAGCATTCCGGTGTCCTCGGTGAAGACATTGCGGATGCCGTCGCGGATCTGCGTCGTCAACAGTTGGCTGTCCAGCGCGTAGTTGCGCATCCACGCCCAGTGGTAATTGGCCGTGCTCGCGGTCACCGGCGTGATCGTGTTCATGACGTAGCCGTTGATGCCCTGGCTGCGATCCCCTTCCGGGGCTCCGGTGCCGGTCTTGGCCACACCGACGTCGATGCAGATGGTCGAGGGGAACTGGTAGTGGATGATCTGCCAGCGATCCACGTTTCCTTCGAATCCCGGGTACTGGTTGCGCATCTGGGCCTTCATGAACGGCACCGGTGGGATGTCGATCATCCACCGGGTCAGCGTCACCCCGTCCTCGTCGTGGGTCACGACGAACTCGGACGAGCTGATGTCGTCGCCGCCGATGCTGCTGGTGTGCAGGAATTCCTCGTGGGTCAGATCCATCAGGTTGTCCAGCACCAACTGGTAGTTGCACTCGAGGTTGATGGTCTCCCCGTCGCCGGCCCACGCCGGGTCGTGCATCTGGTGCATGTCCGGGATGGTCTCCCGATCGGCCTTGCGCGGGTCGCCGACCCAGACCCAGATGAACCGGTGGCGCTCGACCACCGGGTACGACGGCACGGTGGCGCTGGGGTTGAGCACCTCCTGCGCCGGCATGGCCACGCAGCGCCCGGCCGAGTTGTAGACGATGCCGTGGTACGGGCACCGAATGCCGTCCTTGCCGATCAGCACGCCCATCGACAGCGGAGCGAGCCGGTGCCAGCAGGCATCGGCAAGAGCGACCGGTTTGCCGTCCTCGGTGCGGTAGAGGACCAGGGGTGTGTCGGCCACCCGAACGGCCAGCGGCTTGCGGGTCACCTCACGGTCCCAGGCCGCCGCGTACCAGGCGTTGAGCGGGAAGTTCATGGTCTTGGCTGTCGTCGAGCTGGTGCGCACCGTTGGGGTGGTGGTCATGGTCAAGCCCCTTCACGTCGATGTTCTGGGCCGGGCGGAGGCGGGCGTCGCCGGTAGGTTCTGCCAAAGAGTCTACACTTTAGCCCGAAACTTGCTCCCCCGAATTTTCGGGCTTCGTCACTCCAGCAAAGTGTAGACACGTAGGTCGGAGGCGGGGTACGATTCCTCATCGGCTGCCGCCGCGGACGCGATCTCTCCACGTGGTCGACGACTCAGCATGGGGCGCAGGTGAAATCGCCGGCCCCGGCTGATCCGCCCGCCGCGTCCAGGTACGCAACCATCCCGATGAACCCGACCGTCGTGTCCCGACGGATCCAACCCGTGGAGCGTCCATGACCACCAGCAGCATCGCCACTCCCGCGCAGGTCTTCACCATCGTCGACTCGATGGATCCGGACCGGTTCGCCGATCTGGTGACCCCGGACGCGAAGCTGACCTTCGGCAATCTCCCGCCGATGGTCGGCCGGGAGGCGATCATCGCCGGATGTGCCGGCTTCTACGGCACCATCCAGGCACTGCGGCACACCATCAGGAACGAGTGGCACCAGGATGGCGCCACCATCGTCGAGCTGGTGGTGACCTACGACCGGCTCGACGGCGCCAGCGTGACCGTTCCCGTGGTCAGCGTGTGGTCCACCACCGCCGACGGCCTGATCGACGACTACCGCGTCTACTTCGACCTGGCCCCCGTGTACAGCTGATCAGCCGATCGTTCAAGGAAAGGCGTCATCATGACTGTGTTGGACGGCAAGGTCGCCATCGTCACCGGCGGCGGGGGCGGTATCGGTCGCGAGACCGTCAAGGTTCTGATCGAGAACGGTGCCCGAGTGGTCGTGGCGGACATCAATGCGGACGCGGCTGCGGAGACGGCCGACTATTCCGGCGGCGGGGACGATGTCATCGCCGTCAGGACCGATGTCACCGACCTCGGCTCGGTGCAGCAGCTGCTCGCCACCACGATCGCGACCTTCGGCCGGCTGGACATCGCTCACAACAACGCCGGGGTGGAGCTGGGTGGTATCGACCTCGCCGATGTCGACGTGGAGCAGTACGAGCGGTTGCTGGCGGTCAACCAGCGGGGGGTCTTCGTCTGCATGAAGGTGGAGATCCCGCAGATGCGGGCCCAGGGATCCGGATCGATCATCAACACGGCGTCGGCCCTCGGTGTCGTCGCGCTGCCGGGGCAGTCCGCGTACATCGCCTCCAAGCATGCGGTCATCGGCCTGACGAAGGCGGCGGCCATGGAGTACTCGGCGCAGGGCGTCCGGATCAACGCCGTCCTGCCCGGCGTGGTCCAGACCCCGATGATCGAGGAGATGGAGCAGATCAGCCCGGGGTTCAAGGACATGCTGCTCAAGGAGCACCCGATCGGCCGGCTGGGACTGCCGCGGGACATCGCCAACGCCGTCGCCTGGCTGGGATCGGACCTGTCGAGCTTCGTCACCGGCAGTTCGCTGGTGGTGGACGGCGGCTACTCCACGCACTGAACCGCCAGCGGCGATCCCGCCGTTCCGACCAAGAAAGGGACACCTGGCGTGAATATCGACCCCGCCGTCGACGAGCCGGACGAACCCGAGCTCTCTTTGCTGTACGACGATTTCAAACGCGAGCACCTGACCCCGTTGTGGACGCAGCTCAACGACCTGATGCCGATCCAGCCGACGCCACAAGCACTGCCGCACGTGTGGCGATGGGACACGCTGTACCCGCTGGCGCAGCGGGCCGGCGACCTGGTTCCGGTGGGCCGGGGTGGTGAACGGCGCGCGATCGCCCTGGCCAATCCGGGGTTGCCCGGCACCGCCTACGCCAGTCCGACCCTATGGGCGGCCATCCAGTACCTCGGGCCGCACGAGGTCGCTCCCGAGCACCGGCACAGCCAGAACGCGTTCCGCTTCGTCGTGGCCGGCGAAGGCGTCTGGACCGTGGTCAACGGCGACCCCGTCGCCATGCGTCGCGGCGACTTCCTGCTGACACCGGGATGGAACTTCCACGGTCATCACAACGAGACCGACCAGCCGATGGCCTGGATCGACGGCCTGGACATCCCGCTGGTCCACTACACCGATACCGGGTTCTTCGAGTTCGGCTCCGAGCGGGTCACCGATGAAGCGACCCCGGACGTCTCGCGATCCGAACGGCTGTGGTCACATCCGGGTCTGCGCCCCCTGTCCGGTCTCCAGGACACCGTCAGCTCCCCCATAGCCGCCTACCGATGGGAGCACACCGACGCCGCGCTGCGGGAGCAACTGGAGCTGGAGGACGAGGGCCAACCGGCCACCGTCGGCCCGGGGCACGCCGCGATTCGCTACGTCAATCCCACCACCGGCGGGGACGTCCTGCCGACGATACGGGCCGAATTCCATCGGTTGCGCGCCGGCGCAGTCACCCGGGTCCGGCGCGAGGTCGGGTCGTCGGTCTGGCAGGTCTTCGACGGCACCGGGTCCGTCCGGATGGGCGACCAGGTGCATCGGTTGGCCACCGGTGACCTGTTCGTCGTGCCGTCCTGGGTCCCCTGGTCGCTGACCGCGGTCGACCAGTTCGACCTGTTCCGGTTCTCCGATGCGCCGGTCGTCGAACGGCTGCATTTCGACCGGGTCCAGTTCGAGGATGCGGTCCGATGAAGCTGACCACTGTTCGCACTCCGAATGGGACGGCCGCGGCCCGGGTGCATGGGCAGCACGGGGTGCTGATCGACGGGGCGGCCGACGTCGGTGCCCTGCTCGCCATCCCGGGCTGGCGGGCGCTCGCCGAGAGCGCCGCCGGCGCCCGGGTGCCGCTGGACGACCTGCACACCCTCATCCCGCACCCGGGCAAGATCGTCTGCGTCGGCCTGAACTACCGGGCGCACATTCTGGAGATGGGCCGCCCCCTGCCCGAGTACCCCACGCTGTTCGCCAAGTTCGCCGACGCGCTGATCGGTCCCACCGACGAGATCGAGATCCCCGAGACCGCCGCTGATGCCGTCGACTGGGAGGGTGAACTGGTCGTCGTCGTCGGCGAGACGATCCGCGGCGCCGGGCCTGCCGAGGCCGGGCGGGCCGTCGCCGGCTTCACGGTCATGAACGACGTCACCATGCGGGACTGGCAGTTCCGGACTCGGGAGTGGCTGCAAGGAAAGAGCTTCGGCAACACAACGCCGGTCGGCCCGGTTCTGGTCACGGCCGACGAGTGGCAGCCCGGTCCGGCCGTCCGGACCGTCGTCGACGGGGAGGTCGTCCAGGAGGCGTCCACCGGTGACCTGGTCTTCGATCCGGCCCAGTTGGTCTCCTACGTCTCGACGATGATCAGCTTGCGGCCGGGCGACATCATCGCCAGCGGCACCCCAGGCGGGGTGGGCCATGCCCGAAAGCCGCCTCGATACCTGTCTCCCGGATCCCGCGTCCAGACCACCATCGACGGGATCGGCACCCTGGACAACATCTGCGTGGCGGTCGATCGACGGGGCCATCGTGCCGGCACGACATGACCGGCTCGACGACCCCCGGCTGGCGGCCGACCTGCTGACCGCCCGCCGGGGCACCGCGTACTTCGCCCGCAAGCTGGCCGAGCTCGGCGACGCCGACTTCGGTGCACCCTCGTTGCTGCCCGGCTGGACCCGGGCCCACGTCATCGCCCACGTCGGGTATAACGCCCGGGCGCTGACCCGGCTGCTGGAGTGGGCGGCCACCGGCATCGAGACTCCGATGTACCGCGGACCCGACGATCGCCGGGCCGAGATCGAGCAGGGCGCCACCCTCAAGCCCATCGCCCTGCGACACCTGGTCGCCCACTCCGCCGTGCACCTGAATGTGGAATGGCGCGACCTGCCGCCCGCTGCGTGGCGCGCGACGGTCCGGACCGCCCAGGGCCGCACCGTGCCGGCAGGCGATACGGCCTGGATGCGCGGTCGCGAGGTATGGATCCACGCGGTCGACCTGGACAACGGCGCCCGCTTCGACGACTTTCCCCCGGCCCTGCTCGACGCCCTGCTGGCCGACATCACCGAGACCTGGCGCCGGCGGGGCGCCGGCGGGAATCTGACGCTGGAACCCACCGACCGGAGCGCTCGCGTCGACGTGGGTCCGCATCCGACGGACCGGGTCATCGGCTCTGCGGCGAACCTGACCCGCTGGGCCACGGGTCGAGGATTGGATGGGATCGCCGTCAGTTCCGGTCGACCGGTCCCGAAACCACCTCGGTGGATATGACCAGACATCGGCCCGACCGACTCCGGCCTGACGACTTCGATTGGCCGTCGCTCGGCGATACACTTTTGGAGGTCACCGTTTTCCTGATGGTGAGGACTCCGGCTCTGGATGTTGTAGCACTCGAACGGTCGAGGCCGGAGCCGGATGACGAGGTCAACCCATACGGGGTGGTGGTCCCCTCGGTCTCCCGATGCGGGAAAAGCACGGCGAGGTCGCAGCGATCGTCACGACCAAAATCACCGTCATCGCGGTCGAAGGTCTCGGCCACGATCCGTTGAGGGCGGTCGACGGGATGAGGTCTGGTCGCTACCTGACGGTGACCTGTTCCCAGTCGCGGGAAACGGCCGACAGTGGAGGCAGTTCGGCTTGAAGGAGGGCGGTGGAGGCCGTCGCCTCTATGATCCGGTCTCCAGCAGAACCGACAGCACCCGCGGTGCATAGAACCGTCGGTTGTAGGTTTCGCCGCTCAGGGGTCGCAATATGCCCAGCTTGACCAGGGAATCGACCAGCTGGTTGGCCCGACCATACGAGACGAGCAGCCCGCGCTCGACCTCCCGCACGGTGAAGGCGACTTGAGAGACGGCGAAGTCGACCAGGGCGTGCGCCGTGTCAGCCCGGAGCTTCGAGGTCCGCACGATGTCTCTGAGCTCGGCCTGAACCTGCACCAGCGCGAGCATCTGCCTGCGGGTCGCCGTCGCTGACTCGGCCAAACCGCTTGCGAAGAAAGCAGTCCAGCCGTCCCAGTCACCCCGAGTCGAGACAGCCAACAATCGATCCTGGTACTCGGATCGCCTCGACTCGAACCACGGCGAAACCGTCAGCGTCGGTTCCGACAGCGTCCCGGTCAAATACAGTTGAAGGACAATCAGCAGCCGGCCGAGCCGGCCGTTACCGTCATGGAAAGGGTGCAAGGTCTCAAACTGGTAGTGCACCATCGCCGATGCAACCAGCGGGTCGAAGTCTACGGTCCGATCGACCCGCAGCCAGTCCATCAGGTCACGCAGCCGAACCTCGAGGACCAGCCCGGGCGGTGGCGGAACGAATCTGGCGGCCACGACAGCGAATTCGGACTCCGGCACGTTGGTGCGCCTGCCCACCACCACCTGGGTGGAGCGGACCCCACCCGAGGCCGGCCGCTCGTGAGGCGTGCCGGTCACCAGCGTCTTCTGCAGCTCGCAGAGCATCGGCACCGAGACCGGTCGTTGTGTCTCCACCGACAGAAAGGCATGCTCGGCCATCAGCTCGTAGTTGATCACCTCACGCATCCGCGGCTCGGCCGAATCATCAGCGGCCACCAGCACCCGCTCCAGCGGCTCGTAGGTTCCTTCGAGCGCGGAGGTCGATTGGGCCTCATGGCGCAGCGTCGGGCGCCGCAGGAGCCGAGGGTTGGGGAGCTGGCGCGCCGTGCTGTCCAGCGCCGCGAGCGCCGCCCGGGCGTTTGCGACGATCCGATACGTCGCACCGGTCAGGTCCGGCGACTGCTCCGGAAGCGGGTCGGGAAGGAACGCACGGTGCTGCCACGGCCCGCGGACCGGGTCGGTGCCGGAGATGGGAACCAACTCACCGGTCTTGCCGTCTCCGAACATTCCCAGGTCCACAATTTCACTCTAGACCACGATGTATGACATTGTCGGCGTCAGTGTTGCTGACAAGTGCAACACCGCCCTTCGAATGTTCGTCAACCCCACCTTGGATGCCAAAGACCAGATCACAGGGGTGGCGTGAGCCGATCGAGCCGTTCGACGAGCTCCACCATCGTCGCAGCCTGAGCCCGCCGATGCTCGATCAGCTGACTGTCTCCATCACCGTCTGCGGGTGCACGCCTTGGGCAGGCAGGAGGGACACCGAAAAGTGAATCGTCCTGGGTCTGCTGGGGGCCGGGGGCTTACGCAGCTTCCTCGGTTTGGGAGCTGGTCTGACGGTACTGCTGTTCGTAGGTGATCTACTACGCCATCGCCAACGCCGCGGCTTCCACCCAACCGGCCGGGCAACGCCGATCGCCCGGGCCCTGCAGATCATCGAGATCTTCGGCTGCACCGTTCTTCGT
>Ga0247820_10002086_pt1 | contig 11228 bp, 8 predicted proteins | sample 13C_Glucose_Day1_2_FD_192480 | JGI IMG/M metagenome (GOLD analysis project Ga0247820, IMG submission 192480) | Soil microbial communities from agricultural site in Penn Yan, New York, United States - 13C_Glucose_Day14 | ecosystem: Environmental > Terrestrial > Soil > Agricultural land | place...
GGACGGGGAAGATCTCCAGCACGTCGCCGCGCTTGCGGAACATGCCGCGCTCGAAGTTCAGGTCGTTGCGCTTGTATTGCAGGGCGATGAGGTCGGCGCGCAGCTTGGCCTCGTCGATGACGTCGCTGACCTTCAGGGTGAAGGTCATGGCGGTATAGGTCTCGACCGAACCGATGCCGTAGATGCAACTGACCGAGGCGACCACGATGACGTCGTCGCGTTCCAGGATCGCGCGGGTGGCGGCGTGGCGCATCCGGTCGATCTGCTCGTTAATCGACGAGTCCTTCTCGATGTAGGTGTCGGTGCGCGGGACGTAGGCCTCGGGCTGGTAGTAGTCGTAGTAGCTGACGAAATACTCGACCGCATTGTCGGGGAAGAAGGCCTTGAACTCGGAATAGAGCTGGGCCGCGAGCGTCTTGTTGTGGGCCAGGATCAGGGCCGGGCGCTGGGTCTGTTCGATGACCTTGGCCATGGTGAAGGTCTTGCCCGAACCGGTGACGCCCAGCAGGACCTGATCGCGTTCGCCGGCCTCGGCCATGGCGGACAGTTCGGCGATGGCGGCGGGCTGGTCGCCGGCAGGGGTGTATTTGGTCTCCAGCCGGAAGCGGCCGCCCTTCCTGGCGCCCTCGCGCGAGGGGCGGTGAGGGACCCAGTCGGCCGGGGCGGCGGGCGGTATTTCCGGCGTCAGGCGCGGGCCGGCGACGGGGGCGAACATGGGCGGGGCCTTGCCGCCGCGACCGCGCGGGGCGTCGTGGATAAAGGGCGCGGCCATCTCCTGCATCCCCGCGCTCTGGCCAGCGCTCTGGCCGGGCACATGAACGGGCTTGGGCGACGGTGTCGAAGGAGAACGAGCCATGAACGTCAAGGTAGTGCGCATGAGGCGATGACGCCATAGGGGCCGAGGATGACGAAAGCGGCTGGCGCGATTCACCATGCCTGATAGCGTCGCCGTTATGAAAACGGCGCGCTCCTTTCTGACCTCTCTCAGCACCCTGGTGCTGCTGTCCCTGGTGCTGGGCCTGCTGGCCGGAGCGGCGGCGCAGAAATGGGGCCTGCCGGGCGGGCACGCCACGGCGGACTTCATCCAGGCCCTGGGCCAGCTGTGGCTCAACGCCCTGCGCATGACCATCATCCCCCTGGTCTTCAGCCTGCTGGTGACGGGCATCGCCTCGATCGCGGATGCGGCGCGGACCGGGCGGCTGGCGCTGAGGGCCGTGGCCTGGTTCGGGGGGCTGATCGTCTTCGCCACGATTTACGCAGTGGGGGCGGCCTATGGCCTGCACGCCCTGTGGCCGATCGACCCCGAGGGCGCGCGCCTGCTGCTGGCGATCAAGCCCGAGGGGGCCGAGGGCCTGGGCGCCGGGGCGCCCTTCAGCGAGTTCCTGAAGACCATCGCCCCGTCCAATCCGATCCGGGCGGCGGCCGAGGACGCCATCCTGGGCATGGTGGTCTTCGCCGTCTTCTTCGGCTTCGCGGCCTCGGGCCTGCCTGACCGGCTGCGCACGCCGCTGATCACCTTCTTCGAGGCGGTGGGCGAGGCCATGATCACCATCGTCCGCTGGGTGCTGATGGCGGCGCCGCTCGGCGTCTTCGCCCTGTCGATCGGGGTGGGGCTGATGGCGGGAGCCAGCGCGGCGGGGGTTCTGCTGCACTATGTGGCCCTGATCTCCATCGCCTGCATCGGCATCGGCCTGATCTTCTATCCGCTGGCGGTGATCTTCGGGCGGGTCAGTCTGGGCCGGTTCGCGCGGGCGGCGGCGCCGGCGCAGGTGGTGGCCTTCTCGACCCAGTCGTCCCTGGCCAGCCTGCCGGTCATGGTCGAGCGGTCGGTGGACATGCTGGGCGTGAAACGGGCGACGGCGGGTCTGGTCCTGCCGCTGGCGGTGGCGGTGTTCCGCATCACCAGCCCGGTCGCCAACCTGGGCGTGGCCATCTACTGCGCCCACCTGTTCGGCATCGAGCCGTCGGCGGGGCAACTGCTGGCGGCCATGCTGACGGCGGTGCTGATCAGCATCGGCACCGTGGGCCTGCCCGGTCAGGCCAGCTTCTTCGCCTCCATCGCCCCCATCTGCATCGCCATGGGGGCGCCGCTGGAGATGCTGCCTCTGCTGCTGGCGGTCGAGGTCATTCCCGACATCTTCCGCACCCTGGGCAATGTCACCGCCGACATGGCCGTGACGCGCATGGTGCAGGGCGGCGAGGTCGAAACCGTCGAGTGAACATTGGTTGACGACGTGGCCGCGTCACGGCCAAGCTCTCCAGAGGGACGTCGGGGAGGGACCATGAGCAAGACGATTCTGTGCGCGGCGGCAGCGATGGCGACGGCGGCGGCCATGACGTGCGGCGCGGCGGCGCCCGCTCTGGCCCAGCAGGCGGCGACCATAGAGGCGCGCTCCGCGCCGGGCGGCGTGGTCGTGACCTGGAAGCTGGCCGAACCGACGACGCGGGCGGCCTTCCTGGCGAGCAGCGTCATCCGCGACACCTGGACGGTGACGACGCCGGGCCTGAGGCTGAAGGACGGCGCGGTCGAGGGCGAGGCGCCTTTTCAGACCTTCGACATCCGGATCACGCCTGACGTCGCCGAGGTGGACCGCATCTACATGGGTCTGTCGAAGGCGGGGGAAGGCCACGTCCTCTATGGTCCGGGGCTGGAGCTGCAAGGCATGGACGCCGTGCTGACGGCGCGGCTCGCGGCGGGCGAGGTCGCCGTGCCGACGAGCGAGGCGGTGAAGGGCTATCTCTATCTGGGGCCGCAGGAGGCGCTGATGCGCCGCGACGGGGCGGCGGTGGTGACCAGCGCCTCGGCGCCGCCGGCCCTGACGGAGCTGCTGCGCGACGGGTTTTTCGCGGCGCAGAAATTCTATGGTGCGCGGCTGGGCCATGTCCTGCCCAACGAGCCGACGCTGATCATCTCGACCGACAGTCCGGGGCCGACCGGGTTTCGCGGCGACGTGACGAATACCGGACTGATCTCCTTGCGCTTCCACGGGGAGATGTGGGCCTCGCCGCCGCCGGACGTGGCTGTACCGCTGGGCACCTTCGTCTGGCACGAGGCGCTGCATCTGTGGAACGGCAACGGCATGAAGATGAAGGACAGCGGAGCCGCGCCCTGGCTGCATGAAGGCATGGCCGAGTACGGGGCCCTGGTCGCCGCCGCCTCGACCGGCGTGATTGATGAGGATCAGGCGCGCGTGGCGCTGGCGAAGAGGCTGAACGGCTGTCGGGAGGCGCTTGGCGACGCCGATTATGAGGCCGGAAAGCTGGCGGCAGGCTCAGCCATCTACAACTGCGGCGTCGCGGTGCAGTGGATCGTCGACCTGGAGGCGCGGCGGGCCTCCGGCGGGGCGCGCGACGCCTTTGATCTCTGGAAGACCATGCTTGACGCGGGGCGAGGGGGCGACGGCTACGGCGTGGCCGACTTCCGCGCCCTGATGCAGCCTGACAGTGCGGTCGCCGTCTTGATGGACGGGCCGGGCGCGGCGCGCTGGAGCGGGATCGAGGCGCGGCTGGCGACCCTGGGGGTGACGCTGGAGAACGGGCCGGACGCGGACCTGTATCGCGTGGCGACGCTGTTTCATCTGAATAGCGAGAACTGCGCCGAAGGCTCCAACGGCTTCTATACGACCGAGCAGGGGGTCAAGCTGGATACGGGCGACAAGTGCGGGGTGCTGTCGGGCGATCCCTTGCTGGCCGCCGTCGAGGACCACGATCCGGCGACCGAGGCCTCGGCCATGTTCTTTGCGGTTCAGGCGCGCTGCGCCGCGTCGCAGCCGGTGCGCTATCGAACGCAGGACGCAAGGCTGATCGAGGCGAAGTGCGGGAGCCCGCTGGCCGCGCCCAAGGCCTGGCTTGTCACGGCCGCGCCGCCGCTGGCGACGCGGTCGAGCTGATGCGGGCGAAGCGATAGCGGGCCACGGATCGGCTGACGAAGGTCCAGGGCAGGAGGCCGATCTGGCGGCGCTCGGTCCACAGGTCCAGGAAAAGGCCCTCGGGCGTCGCGGTCAGGACGCCGAAGCGGCTGTGGGCGGTGTAGCTCTCGAACTGGGTGTGCACGCTTTCGGTCGTGATCCACAGCTTGCCGCGGGCGCAGCCGTTGGTCCGCGACAGGAGGTCGGCGGCGTAGGACGGATCACGGGATTCGGGATCGGCGCCGCCGTTCAGCAGGGGCAGGCGGCCCTCCGCGGATGCGCCATGGCCGTTGACTGACACGATCCGCCAGACCGCATCCTGTCGCGACAGGGCGACCTCAGACGGCGGGGCGTCGCGCCAGATCTCCGGCGACCGGGACAGGTCCTGGACCGCGAGCGAACGGGCCAGCAAGGCGTGCAGGTCGGGATCGGCGACGGGCTTGCCCTGACGATCGAGAATCTCGCCTTGGGCTTGATAGGCCCCGTTCAGGTCCGGGCATTGGACCGGGTCGGAAGGCGTATGCCGGACCGGCAGGCCGCCGACCGTGGTCGTGCAGGCGCCGAGGGTCAGGGCGGCGAGGCAGAGTGAGGCGAGGCGGATCATCATACCGGACCTGTAACCGTCGAAGAGGGTGCAACGACTTAACGCCGCCCCGATCCGTTTGCCGCGTAGCGGAGGAACTTGCGACCGGTTCGCAACAGGTGTAGGGCGAGGCCTCAAGCCTTGCCGGACCTGTATCCATCTTGCCCCCACGCCTACCCCTGCCTGCTGAGGACATCGACGAGGTCGACCGTCGGTTGCAGGCCCATGTGCGGGGCAGGGTCGGCCATCGACAAGACGCCGAGGACATCGCGCAGGAGAGTTGGGCGCGGATCACGGCGGCGACGCAAGGCGACCGGACGGCGATCGACAATGTCCGCGGCTATCTGTTTCGCATCGCACGCAATCTGATCGTTGACCATCGGCGGCGCGCCGCCTCGACCGTCGAGATCAAGGCGGATGAGGCGGTGCTGGATCGCGTGGCCGACCCTCGGCCCTCGCCGGAAGCCGCCTTGATCACCCGGGACGAATTGCGGCGCATGGACCGGATCATGGCCGCCATGCCGGCGCGACCGAGAGAGGTCTTTCGTCTGTCGCGCATCGAGGGTCTGTCGTTCGCCGAGATCGGCCGGAAGCTTGGGACCTCGCGGCAGACGGTGCACGAACACATGACGCGGGCGTTGCTGGCGCTGCAGATGGCGGCCGACGCTGATTTTGATGCGGAACCCTGACAAGCGGCAGGGTTATTCGTCCTTGTCTTCAGGAGGCGCTTGCATGCCGCGCCGTCCCGGAGAAGCGCCCCTGTGAATCGACGCAAGCCATGGACAGAAGGCGAGGCCGGGATCGACCCGGTCATGGCCGAGGCGACGCGCTGGTTCGTGACGCTGCATGAAGAGCCGTCGGATCGGAACTTGCAGCCCGCGTTCGAGGCCTGGCGAGCGGCTGACCCGCGTCATGCGGCGGCCTATGAGCGGCTGCAAAGGTTGTGGGGCGCGTCCGGCCACCTGCCGACCCTGGCCCGGCCTGGGCCATCGCCCGACCGCCGCGCCCTGCTGAGGAATGTCGCGGGGGCCGGGGCGGCGGTGGCGGTCGTGGCGGGCGGAGGACGGCTGATCCTGGGGGCGCATCCCTTTGCGGATCATCGGACGCGGACCGGCGAGCGCAGCACGGTGATCCTGACCGACGGGTCGCGGATTGAGCTGTCGACGGCCACGGCCCTGACGGTTGATCTGACGGCGCAGAGGCGTCGCATCCGGTTGCTGGAAGGCGAGGCCTGGTTCCAGGCGGCGCCGGACGCCGCACGGCCCTTCGTCGTCGAGGCGGCGGGCGGGGCGACCACGGCGCTGGGTACGGCCTTCGCCGTGGCCCTGCATGGAAACGCCGCCGAGGTGTCCGTGACCGAACATGCGGTGCGGGTCGTCCGGGACGGCGCGGCGCGGGTCGCCGAGGGGCAGAGTCTGCGTTACGGCCCGCGCGGCCTGGGCGTCGTCCAGGCGGCGGACCCTCTGGCCCTGGCCTGGCGAGAGGGGCGGCTGGCCTTTGTCGATCGTCCGCTCGGCGAGGTGGCGGCGGCGCTGGACCGCTGGGCCGGCGGGCGGACCGTGGTGCTGGATGCGGCACTGGCCGCGCGGCGTGTGACCCTGACCCTGGGGACAGAGGACGCCCGTGAAGGTCTCGCCCGGCTGGCGGATGTGACGCCGATGCGGATCACGCGATTGACGTCGGCCTTGACCGTTGTCGGCGTTTCTTGAAAATAAATCTCATTATCATCCTGACGGATGGTCGAGCCGCCCGTCTTCATAGGCAAGGGCAGGCGATGCGCCTGCCGATCTGCACTTCTGGGGCGCGTATGAAGATGATCTTGAACTCTGGCCGGCGACTGGGTCTGGCTCTGCTGATGAGCACCACGGCCATTGGAGCCGTCGTTGCGACGACGCCCGCGCAGGCGCAGTCGGCGGCCGCCGTCGCGCTGGACATTCCGGCGCAGCCGCTGGGTTCGGCCCTGGCGGCCTATAGTCGGGCGACGGGCGTGGATATCGCCTATGGCGCGGCCCTGCCCAATATCCGGTCGTCGCGGGTGTTGGGCCGGATGTCGTCGGACGAGGGCCTGTCGCGTCTGCTGGCGGGGACCGGGCTGACCTATCGCGCGACCGGCGCGGGCACGGTCCGACTGGAACCGGCGCCCCAGGCGTCTGACGGCGTGATCCAACTGGGCGCGGTGCGTGTCGAGGGGGCGGCTGGCGCGGGCCGCAGCGTCACGGCCGGCAACGGCGCGGTCGCCGGCTGGGATGGAACGGGCGACAGCGTCTATACCACGCCCGGCTCGGTCAGCGTCATCTCGCGCGACACGCTGGAAGCCTATCCGGGCGCCGCGCCCGCCGACATGCTGAAAAGCGTGCCCGGCGTCCTGTCGGGTGAAGCGCGCAGCAGCGGCAGCCTCGACGTCAACATTCGCGGGATGCAGGGGCAGGGCCGGGTGCCGGTCACTGTTGACGGCTCGCTGAACGGCACGACCGTCTATCGGGGTTATCAGGGCACCAGCAACCGCACCTTCATCGACCCCGACTTCATCAGCAGCATCGCTATCGAAAAAGGCCCCTCGATGGGGAGCGCCGTCGCTGGCAGCATCGGCGGTTCGGTCAGCATGACCACGATCCAGGCCGACGACATCGTGCCGGAGGGCAGCGATGTCGGCCTGCGCTTCAAGCTGGGCCTGTCCAACAACACTTCAGAGCCGGGCAGCACCGAGCGTCGTAATCTTCTGGTGTCGGATTATGCCGGGCAGAAGCCGCTGGTCGCCCTGCGCGGCGTCGACCGCCCCGCCTTCCTTGAGCCGACCGGCGGGTCGGGCAGTCTGGTGTTCGCGCGCAAGGGCGACTGGATGGATGTGGTCGCGGGCTACGCCTTCCGCCGTTCGGGCAATTATCACGCGGGCACACGCGGCGACGGGGCGCCCAAACGCGCCAGCGGCCCGTCGGCCTACTGCGCCTCGGGCCTGGCGACCGAGTACCTGGCTGACCTGTGCGCCAATGCCGCGGGCTTCTATCAGTCCGCCGGCTGGACGCCCTTCGTCGGCGGCGAGGAGGTGCTGAACACCGCCAGCAACACCGAGTCCGTTCTACTGAAGGCCACCATGCGTCCGGCCCCGGACCATGTGGTCGAGCTGGGCTACGGCGGCTACTGGAGCCGGTTCAGCGAGAACTATCCGTCGGAAGTGCTCGAGGGCGGCACGGTCTATCAGCGCGGCCTCCCTTCAGAGAGCCGTCTGGACCGCTTCACCGCCCGCTATCGCTGGAACCCGGACAGCGCCCTGATCGATCTGAAGTCGAACCTCTGGTTCACGCAACTGCACGAAAGCTCGGCGGCGATCATCAATACCCCGCAGGTGACGCGCTATGTCGACACCCTGGGCGCGGACGTTTCCAACAGCGCGGTGGTTGATACGCCGCTGGGCCTGTTCTCGTCGGACTACGGCGTCTCCTACCTGAATGAGGAAACCGGGCCGGATGGCGAGTGGGCGCCGGTGGGGCAGGGCACGCCGGGCCGCGAGGGCCGGCGCGAAGAGGTCAGCCTGTTCAGCCAGATGCAGCTGGAGCCGACTGACTGGCTGCGGCTGAACGGCGGCTTGCGCTATCAGGAGTACTGGCTGAAGGATCGGCAGACCGGCCCCTATTATCATTCTACCCTGCAGGATCGGAACGAGGACGCCTTCAGCTTCTCGCTTGGCGCGACGGTCATGCCCGCCGACGGCTGGCAGGTCTTCGCTTCCTACAAGCAGGCCTCCCGTCTGCCGTCGCTGATGGAAGCGACCGCCGGCTTCTTCATGGTGGTCAATCCCGATCTGCACGGCGAAGAGGCGCACAACTGGGAGGTCGGCGCCAACTACACCCGCGCCAACCTGTTCTCGGCCGACGACGAGCTGGGGCTGAAGCTGGTCTGGTTCGACAACGATATTCAGGACTACATCGCACGCCGCTACATCCGCAGTAAGTTCTCGATGCAGATGTACAATATCGACCGGGCCAAGTTCAGCGGGCTGGAGGCCAGCGCGACCTATCGGATCGGCAGCCTGAACATCGACGCGGGTGCGACCTGGTACGACACCGTCTCCTTCTGCCGCCCCGGCGAAGCCTGCCTCAGCAGCACCTTGGCCTCGGACTATGCGACCAACTACATCCCGCCCGAGTTCGCGGCCAACCTGTCGGTCAGCCGCGACTTCTTCGGCGACCGGCTGAACCTGGGGGCGCGTCTGGTCTATCGCGGCGAGCGCGCGGCGGACTTCGAGCCGACCGACAACGGCTATGCGCCTCTGTTGGCCGCCGTGCCGTGGAAGGCCTACACCACGGCGGACCTGACGGGCCGCTACAGGCTGGGCGAGGGCCTGACGCTGGACTGGAGCGTCGAGAACCTGACGGACCAGTATTATGTCGAGCCGCTCAGCCTGGGCGTCATCCCGGCGCCTGGCCGGACCTTCCGCATCGGCCTGACCGGCCAGATCGGGGCGGGCGGGTTCAACTGGCCGGGCGAGTGGTTCTCGGCCCAGGGCAATGAAGAGGCTGTGGACTGGAACGGTCCCTATCTCGGGATCACGCTCGGTCATGGTTTCGGCCGGGAAGAGGGGACGATCACGGATCTGTCGGGGGCGGTCGCCGATGGCGGCGTGCTCGACGAACGGCTTCAGAACGCGGTCGCCGGCTTCCTGGGCGGCGTGAACTGGCAGCTTCAGAACAATATGGTTCTGGGCGTCGAGGCGGACATCATGACCGGGGCTCTGGGGGCCGGCTCGAGCGTCGTGGTCGCGGATCCGAACTCCAACCTGGCCTTCTACAAGCGGCTGGAATCCAGTGTCGACTACAGCTGGGACGGATTCGCCAGCCTGCGCGGGCGCGTCGGCTATTCGTTCGGGCGGACGCTGGTCTACGGCACGGCCGGCCCGGCCTGGCTGCGCGAAACCCAGACCCGCACCCAGTATCGCAGCGATCAGGGCGGCAGCACGGTCGATGTCTTCTTCAGCGAGACGTCGAGGGTCGACCGCAACGGCTGGAGCCTGGGCGGCGGCGTCGAGCGCGCCATCGGACAGCGCTGGTCCCTGCGCGCGGAATACCTCTACGCCGACTTCGGCAAGGGCGAGTTCAGTTTCAACCAGGCGCGCAAGGGCGCCGGTCGCGAAACGACCAGCTATGAGTTCGCGACCGATCCGGTGACGGGCGAGTTCATCTTCGACGAGAACGGCTGGATAGTCGGCGAATGGGTCACGACGCCCGGCTCGTCGGACATCGTCAACGGCCGCAAGGTCCGTTCGGACGCGGACCTGCACACGGTCCGTATCGGCCTCAGCTACCGCTTCTGACCCGCACCCCAGTAGGAGTTTCATCCATGAGCGACACGCTTGATCTGCCCCGGTCCAAACGGCTGAAGGCGATGACGCACGAAATCCATGACCGGCTGGACAAGTCGATCATGGAGGCGTCGTCCTTCGACAGCCTGGAGGGCTATGGCCGGTTCGCCGGGGTGCAGTGGACCTTTCATCGCGACATCGACGCCCTCTATGACGACGCGGCCCTCATCGCCCTGCTGCCCGGCCTGCCCGAGCGTCGGCGCATGGCCCTGATCGCGGGCGATCTGGCGGATCTGGGGCTGGCGACGCCGCCGGTCGAGACGCCGCCGGCCTTCCCGTCCGGTCAGGCGGCGGATGTCGCGACGGCGCTCGGCTGGCTCTATGTGGCCGAGGGATCGAACCTGGGCGCGGCCCTGCTGCGCAAGGAGGCCGCCAGGCTGGGTCTGTCCGACAGCCACGGCGCGCGGCATCTGGCGCCGTCCGGCGGCGGACCCGCCGCCCACTGGCGCGTCTTCACCGCCGCTCTGGACGCCGCCGTCCTGACGCCCGAGGAGGAAGATCGCGCCGTCGCCGGAGCCAGGGCCGCCTTCGCGCGCGTCCAGGCCCTGGCCAATGCCGCCCTTCGCTGAGGCGGCGACGATGTCGATGGGCCGGCGATCCGTGCGCGCAGGGTGGCTGGTCCTCGGCTTGATCTTCGTCGGTCTGGGCTTCGTCGGCGCCTTCGTGCCTTTGATGCCGACGACCATCTTTCTGATCCTGGCCGCCGCCTGTTTCGCGCGGTCGTCGCCCCGGCTTGAGGCCTGGCTGCTGAACCACTCCCGGTTCGGTCCGGCCCTGCGCGCCTGGCGGGCGGAGGGGGCGGTGTCGCGCCGGGGCAAGATCGCCGCCTGTCTGGGCATGGCGGTCGGCTACGGCCTGTTCTGGCTGACGGTCCGACCGGGTCTCTGGCTGGGTCTGGCCGTGGCGGTCGTCATGGCGGCCTGCGCCCTCTTCGTGGCGTCGCGCCCGGCGCCGGGAGGCCGCGATGGCGTTTGATCGCCTGACGGCCGCCGCACCCCAGGCGGCCAGCGTGCGAGGCAGGAGCCCGTCGCGGCGCAGGGGACGGTGGGGAGCGGGCGTCGCGGCCTCGGTCCTGCTGCACGTCGCGCCCCTGATCGTGGCGGGCGGGCTGTGGGCCTCGCGTCCGTCGGTCGTTCCGCCGCCCGAGCCGGTGTTCGAGGTTGAACTGGTGCGCCTGCAGGCGCCGCCGCGTCCGCCGTCCGAGCAGCCGCCCGGCCCGACCCAGGTCGAGGCCGCCGCCCAGACGCCCACGCCCCAGCCGCCGGTCCAGCCCCGTCTTCAGGTCGCCGCCGTCACGGACGTCGAGCCGCTGTCGGTCCCGCCGCCGACGCCGCGCGTCGAGGCCGCGGCGGAGACCCCGCCCGCGCCGGAAACCACGGCG
>Ga0247820_10002087_pt1 | contig 11228 bp, 13 predicted proteins | sample 13C_Glucose_Day1_2_FD_192480 | JGI IMG/M metagenome (GOLD analysis project Ga0247820, IMG submission 192480) | Soil microbial communities from agricultural site in Penn Yan, New York, United States - 13C_Glucose_Day14 | ecosystem: Environmental > Terrestrial > Soil > Agricultural land | place...
CCTGGGGTGGTGATCGAGGTGGAGCCACCCCCCGGACTCGGGGAGCGGGGCCGGCGGATGTGGGGCGATTCCCTTGCGATCTGGTCTCTGACTCCGGCTCATCTGGTGCTGCTGGAGGAGGCTTGTCGGATCGCTGACCGGCTTGACCTGCTGGATTCCATGGTGAGGGTCCAGTCACAAGAAGTCAAGGCTAATGCGGTGCAATTCGCTGACTTTTCTGGACTGTTGGCGGAGTCTCGGCAGCAATCCAGTGCTCTGAAGCTCCTGTTGGTGGAGATTCGCCAAGGTCAGGTGGGTGCTGGCCCCGCGAAGGACGTGCCAGCGGGGGGTGTGGGTGTCTCCGACCTCACGAAGCGGATCGCTGACCGCCGCCGCCAGGCCGAGGGTTGAGGTCCACCCGCCCTACGCCTACACACTTGGCGCGGAAGCCTGCGACCTGGCCGCCCAGGCCGGCCTGATCGCCGACCAGTGGCAGCACGACGCCGTGGACCTGCTGCTCGCCTGCCGCGAGGACGGCAAGTGGGCGTGCTTCGAATACGCCGAGCTGGTCGCTCGGCAGAACGGTAAGGGCGGCATCCTCGAGATCCGCGTCTTGCTGGGGTTCCTGGTGCTGGGCGAGGAAGTCATCCTCTGGTCCGCGCACGAATACAAGACCTCAATGGAGGCCTTCCGGCGCGTCCGGAGGCTGATCAAGAAGCTCGGCAAGCAGGTCGGGAACAACGAGAACCTGTACGAGATCGACGGCGTCCGCATCAAGATCTCGAACACCAACGGCGAAGAGGGCTTCGAGCGCCTCGACACCGAGGCCCGCATCAAGTTCGTCGCCCGGTCGAAGGGCTCCGGCCGAGGGTTCAGCGGCGACCTCGTGATCATCGACGAAGCGTTCGCGTACACGCTGATCCAGCAGGACGCGCTGATGCCGACCATGCGGGCCCGGCCCAACCCGCAGATCATCTACACGTCGTCCCCGCCACTCGACGGCGACTCCGGCGATGTGCTCTACATGCTGCGCGCGCGAGCCGAAGACGGAGGGGACGACTCGCTCGGCTACCGGGACTGGGGCGCGGCCGGCGACCTCGACCACCTGGAGGAGGTCGACCTCGACGACCGGCGCCTGTGGGCGGCGACCAATCCCGCCTGGGGCACCCGGGTCACGCCGGAGGCGATGGTGCGTGACCGTCGCGGCATGTCGCCCAAGGGGTTCGCACGGGAGATCCTCGGTATCTGGCCGCGCCGCTCGCAGGGCAACATCGTCATCGACCCGAAGTCGTGGGCGGCGATGGCCGACGAGCAGTCGGTGCGCACCCGGGACGGCGGCGTCGCGCTCGGCGTCGACATCAGCCCGCTGCGGGACTACGCCGCGGTGTGCGTGTACGGCGTCCGTGACGACGGCCTCGGTCACGTGCAGCTCGCCGACTACCGGCCCGGAACCAAGTGGGTGCTCCCGCGGCTGGTCGAGCTGCGGGACGCGCTCGGTCCGATCGCGATCGCCATGGGCCGCGGTACCCACGCCTACCTGGACACCGACCTCAAGGCGGCAGGGTTCCAGCTGCCGGAGGACAAGGACGCGCCCGAGGCCGGCGACCTCGCGGTGACCGGCGCGGTCGAGATGGCGGCCGCTGCCGGGCAGGTTCTCGACGGCGTGCGGGAGCAGAGCTTCCGGGTCGTGCCGAACGTGCACCTCGACACCGCGGTGGCCGGGGCGAAGACCAAGCAGTCCGGAGACACGATCGCCTGGGCCCCGGCCAGCTCCGACGTGGAGATCAGTCCGCTGGTGGCCATGTCCGTGGCCCGCTGGGTCTACATCAGCCGGAGCTTCCTGCTCGCCGAGGCGTCGTACGACGTCCTCGACTCGATCTTCTGACCGCAGAACACCAACGACCAGCTCCCCAAGGCCGCGGGCGCCAGAAGCACAACGACGGGAAGGGGGCCGTATGCGCAACCCCTTCCGCCGCTGGGGCTGGACTCGCGGCGGCACTGGCGCGGCACGCAGGATGGCTGAGCAGAGGGACCTCGGCCCCGGTGACGTCCCCTGGCCGGTGGACGATCTCGCCTCGCCGGCCGCGGTGTCCGAGCACGGCGCGCTACGACTCACTCCGGTGTTCGCGGCGGGCCGGCTGCTTGCCTCGTCGGTGGCATCGCTGCCGATCAAGCAGTACCGCAGGGTGGGCGACGCCACGACGAAGCTGGCGCTCTCCAGCTTGTTCCAGAAGCCGTCGTCGCAGGGCACGATCGACGACTGGCTGTGGCGGGCGATGACTTCGCTGGTCTACCGGGGCAACGCCGTCGGCTTGATCACTGAGCGGGACTGGCTGGAGTACCCGACGAAGATCGAGTGGCTGAACCCGGCGGATGTGCTGGTGCAGGACGGCATGCCGATGGGGCAGCGCGGCTCGTTCACAGACCCGGTGTGGTCGTACTGCGGGGTCGAGATCCCGGCGTACGACATCGTGCACATCCCCTGGATGACGATGCCGGGCCGCGTGTGGGGCCTGTCGCCGATCGCCGCGTACGCAGTCACCGTGTCGACCGGCCTGGCCGCGCAGCGCTTCGTCGACGACTACTTCAGGAGCGGCGGGCAGCCCCCCGGGCACTTCCGGAACACCCAGCAGACGCTCGACCAGAAGCAGGCTGGGATCATCAAGCGGCGCCTGGTGGCGTCGATCCGGTCCCACGAGCCGATCGTGTACGGCAAGGACTGGGAGTACAAGCCGATCACGATCAGCGTCCAAGAGGCGCAGTTCTGCGAGACACAGCGGCTCACGGCCACGCAGGTCGCGGCGATCTACGGCATCCCGCCGGAGAAGATCGGCGGCGAGACCGGCGGCTCCTACACCTACAGCTCCCCGGAGCAGCGGCAGATCGAGTTCATCCAGGACGCCCTGCTGCCGTACCTGGTGAAGCTGGAGAACCACCTGAGCGCGCTGCTGCCCCGCGGCCAGTTCATCAAGTTCAACGCCGACGCCCTGATCAGGGTGGACATCCTCACGCGGCACTCCGTGTACGAGAAGTCGCGCCTCATCGGTCTCAACAACCTCGACGAGCTGCGCGCCCGCGAGGACGAGGCGCCGCTGCCCGACGGCAAGGGGCAGGACTACACGCCGCTGCCCATCCAGGCCGGCTCCAACATCACCGTCCCGCAGATCCGCGGCACGGACCGGCCGCCAGACCCGGGGCTTCGCCTCGTCACGATCCCGAGGGGGAACCATGGTTGACCGTCGACAGCTCCGGGACTCCCCGGAACGCCGCGGCATCGCGTCCGGACAGTTCGAACTGCGAGCCCAGGGCGGCCAGCTGCTGCTGACCGGCTACGCGAGCGTGTTCAACAAGCCGTACGACGTGTACGGCGGGCCGCCCTACGGCTGGACGGAGGACGTCGACCCGCACGCCTTCGACGTCACCCTTGGGGCCCGCGCCGACGCCCACCTGCTCATTAACCACGGCGGCATGCCGCTCGCCCGGACCAAGTCCGGGACGCTGAAGCTGTCGACCGACTCGAACGGCCTGTACGTCGAGGCTGGCCTCGACCCGTCTGACCCGGACGTTCAGCGGCTCGTGCCGAAGATGAACCGCAAGGACATGGACGAGATGTCCTTCGGGTTCCGGGTGAAGTCGGACGAGTGGAACGAGGACTACACCCAGCGCCGCCTGCTGGAGGTCTCTCTCCACAAGGGCGACGTGTCCGTCGTGAACTTCGGCGCCAACCCCGCCACCAGCGTCCAGCTGAACAGCGCCTCCGACGCCCTGGAGCTGCTCGCCACGCTCGACCCGGAGGCGGCGATGGCCGAACTCCGTTCGGACGGCGTCGACCTCGAGCGGCTCACCCGCGCCCGGGACAACGTCCTCGCGCTGCACCGGCAGATGAAGCCGCAGCCGAAAGCGCTCGGCCGGCTCACCCTGGCCGAGGCCCGCGCGATCGCAGACGGCGAGGTTGAGGTGCGGCTGGCCGCCGAGATTCCCTCGCACTCCACGGCCGTCACCGCCGATTCCCTGGACCGGCGCGCGGCCGCGGCCACAGCGGCCGGGAACCAGGTGGTGCTGCGCTACATGCACGCCTGGGTCGACCCCAGCGGGGACCCCGAAGCCGCGGATTCCTACCGCTTCCCCCACCACGAGCCGCGCATCGGCTCCCCGGCGAGCCTTCCCGCCGTCCGGCACGCGCTGTCCCTGCTCCCGCAGGCCGCGATGCCGGACGAGCAGAAGGCGGCCGTCGAGCGCCACCTGCGCCGCCACCTCGAAGACGCCAGCTGAGCGCTGGCGCACCCCTGAGTTTCCCGTGGTCCAGCTCGGATCACGGTCGCTGTCGCCCGCCTGGCACTGGCGCTCGACGGCTCATCACGGCCTGGCACTGGCCGCCGTCATGATCCGTAACGCCAGAAAGGCAGGGCAGTCATGCCCGCAGACGAGCGTTTCCGGCGGCTGGTCGCACGACGCGAACAGACCGCACGTGAGCGCGAGGAGATCCTCGCCAAGCGCACCGCGATCACCGACCTCGCCGAGGAGGAGGCCCGCGAGGACCTCCTCCCGGAGGAGGACACCGAGTTCCGCGAGCTGACCGGCCAGATCAAGGCCAAGGACGACGAGCTGCGCCAGCTCGACGAGCGCATCGCCGAACTGTCCGACGAGGCCGAGCGCAACCGCACCATCACCGAAGGCGCCAAGGCCGTGCAGCGGGCCAAGGCCCGTGTCACGTCCGTGAGCGAGGCCCGGACGTACGAGCGCGGCAACGGCCGCTCGTACCTCCAGGACCTGGCCCGCGTCCAGCTGCGCATGGACGACGGCCAGGCGGAGGAGCGCCTGCGCCGCCACGCCCAGGACGTCCTGACCGACCCCGAGTACCGGGACCTGGACAGGACCGACGGCAACGGCGGCTACTTCGTTCCGCCGCTGTGGCTCATGTCGCAGTTCATCGAACTCGCCCGAGCCGGCCGCGCATACGCCAACCTGGCGAACACGCAGCCCCTGCCGCCCGGCACCGACAGCATCAACATCCCGAAGGTCGCGGCCGGCACATCGACCGCCATCCAGACGGCGGACAACGCGTCCGTGTCCGAGACGGACATCGACGACGACTTCATCTCCGCCCCGGTCCGGACGATCGCCGGCCAGCAGGACATGGCCATCCAGCTCCTCGACCAGTCCCCGGTCTCCTTCGACGAGGTCATCTTCCGGGACCTCACCGCCGACCACGCCACGAAGACCGACCTCCAGGTCATCTCCGGCTCCGGCGTGTCCGGCCAGGTCACCGGCGTCCGAGGGACGTCCGGCATCGAGACCGTCACGTACACCGACGGCTCGCCGACCGTGGCCAAGCTGTACAGCAAGGTGGCCGACGCGGTGCAGCGCATCCACACGCTGCGGTTCATGGCGCCGACCGTCATCGTCATGCACCCGCGCCGGTGGGCGTACCTGCTCGCCGCGACCGACAGCACCGGCCGGCCGCTGGTCGTGCCGGACGCGGGCAACCCGCAGAACGCGATCGCGACGCTCGGCGCCGTGGCCGCGGAGCAGGTCGTCGGGCAGATGCACGGCCTCCCGGTCGTCACCGACCCGTCGATGCCGACCACGCTCGGCGCAGGCACCAACCAGGACGTCATCCACGTCCTGCGGGCCAGCGACCTGCTGCTGTACGAGTCGGGCCTGCGCTCCCGGGTCCTCCCCGAGGTCGGCTCCGGCACGCTCACCGTCCGGCTCCAGGTGTACGGCTACCTCGCGTTCACGGCGGGCCGCTACCCGAAGAGCATCGTCGAGATCGGCGGCACGGGGCTCGTCGCACCGACGTTCTGACCGGATCCGAGAAGGGGAGGGGCTGCGGCCATGAACGTGTTCGAGGCGCTGCCCTCTCTCCTGCTCCGCCTGGGGCTCCGACCTCAGCATGTACTGCACGTCGGCGCCCACATGGGGGAGGAGATGCCGTTCTACCGGCAGGCTGGCGTCTCCTCCTTCACCTTGGTGGAGCCGAACCCGTTCGCGGCCGGATGCCTGCGGGAAGCGTTCCCTGACGCCACCGTCATCGAGGCGGCCTGCGGGGTCCGGCCGGGCCGGGGGAGGCTCTCGGTCAACGCGATCCGCACCTCATCCACCTTGGCCGAGCCGCACCCGGGCGACCGGATCCTGAACACGCTGCCCGTGGACGTCACCACGGTCGGCGCGATCGCCCCTGATGACGCCGACATGCTGGTGGTCGACGCCCAGGGCCTGGAGCTGGACGTCCTGATGGGCGCGGGCGGCCGGCTGGCCGGCTTCCAGGCCGTGGTGTGCGAGACCTGCACGCTCGAGGACCGCACGATGGCCGCACAGCACGACGAGGTCGTCGCCTTCATGGCCGGGATGGGCTTCGGGGTCGCGGAGATCTGGGAACGCAGCTATGAAGAGATCTCCTGGTTCGTGCGCGGAGGCCCGGGCGCGGGCACGTCCTACGACCGCGTGAACGACGTCATCTTCGTGCCGGAGCCGCTGCTGTGCGGGTGATCGTGGCGGCCGCCGGCCCCCAGGCGAAGTGGGACGGCTACCTCGGCGTCCGCTCCCACTTCGCGCCCGCGCGAGCCTTCCTCGACGCGGCCGCCGTGCTCCCGCTGCTCGAAATCGCGCTCATGCAGGCCGTGTTCTGGTCTGACGACGTGTGGCTGACCGCGCCGGCCGACGACCCGCGGCCGTACGCCGGGCTCGCCCGCGGGTACGGCGTGCACACGCACATCGCTCCGGCAGGCGCCCGCAACGAGTTCGAGTCGACCCGGCCCGTGTGGGCCGACGGCCGGACGAATGTGCTGCTGCTCGGCGACGTGTGGTGGACCCCGAAAGCGCTCGGCCGCGTCTTCGCCGACGCGGGCAGCGGCGGCTTCCGGTTCTACGGCCGCGAACACGCCTCGGTGGTGACGGGCACCCCGTACGGGGAGATCTTCGCCCAGTCTTGGACGGACACCACAGAGATGGGCCGCCTCACCGACGCCGTCCGCAACGAGCAGGATTCGGGCCGGGCCGACCGTACGAAGCACGGCTGGACCATGCTCCGGATCTTGCAGGGGACCCCTCTGCGCGAGCACATCGTGCGGCCCCCCTGGTGGGTCGAGATCGACGACGCCACCGACGACATCGACATCCCCGCCGACTATCGCCGCCACCCCGCCACCCGGGGCCTGCACAAGGGAGGTTCCACGTGCGCGTGATCGGCCTGCTGTCCTGGTACGAGGAACCCGCCCCGTGGCTCGCCGAATGCGTGGCCGGGCTCGCCCAGATCTGTGACCACCTCATCGCTGTCGACGGTCCGTACGCTCTGTGGCCCGGCGCCACTCGCAAGGCGGCATCCGGTTCGGAACAGGCCGACACGATCGCCCGCGCGGCGGCAGGCGCTGGCATCGGCTGCACGATCCACGTCCCGCGCGAGCCCTGGTGGGGCAACGAAGTCGCCAAGCGCGACTACATGTTCCGCCTGGCGATGACGATGGCCCAGCCCGGCGTCGACTGGCTGCTGCGCGTCGACGCCGACGAAGTGTTCACCCAGGTTCCCGTCGACACCAAGAAGGTCCTCGCGGAGACCGAGTTCGACGTCGCCGAGGTCACCTTGTGGGAGCGCGGCGACGGCGCCGACTCCCAGCAGCCGCTGCGCGCGCTGTTCCGGGCGCTGCCCGGCATCCGCATCCAGCAGGCCCACTACGTCGTCACCGTGCCCGGCCTGGACGGCGGCACCCGGGTGCTCGTCGGCAACGACACCGTGCACCAGGCCGAACCTCCCCTGCCGCTGTGGGACGTGCGCCTGGAGCACCGCACCCGGCAGCGCTCCGCGTCCCGGCGGGCGCAGAAGAACCAGTACTACGACCGGCTACCCGAGATCGAGCAGGTGAGCGAGCTGTGACCGAACGCAGGAACATCGACGAGGACTACAAGCAGGCCATGATCCGTGAGTGGGCGGCCTACGACGCCTCCGGACGTGGCGAGCAGGCCGAACACGTCGCCGGCGTGCTGCTCGCCGAGCACGGCTACGACGTCCACGCCGCCGACCCGGAGACGGAGCAGGAGAAGGCGACCGAGCCGCCCGCGCCGGAGAACACCGCGGCGACGGCCCCGCCGGAGACCGCTGTCGAGCCGAAGCCCGAGACCGCGGCACAGCCCCGCACCGCGGCGAAGAAGGCCGCCGCGGCGAAGCCGACCGCGAAGGGCTGACCAGTGGCCGGGAACCTCACCGACGTCGCCGAGAACCTGGTCCTGGACTGGCTCAACCCCGACGCGTCCGCTCCCACCCGGCCGGTGTCGCCGCTCAAGGTCGCGCTGCTGAGCGCGGCAGGGTCGGATAGCTCGGCCGGCACAGAGGTATCCGGCGGCGGGTACGCCCGCCAGAACGTGACGCTGGCCGCGGCCTCGTCGGGAGCCACGACGAACACCGGCGACGTCGTCTTCACGGACATGCCCGTCGGAGACATCGTCGCCCTCGCGATCTACGACTCGTCCGGCAGCCCCCGCCGACTGTGGACCGGGCCGCTCACCGAGACCAAGACGATCGCCAACGCCGGCGACACCTTCACCATCGACGCCGGCGACCTCGACCTCTCCCTCGACTGACCGGCGCCCCTCCGCGCGCCGCCCACTCCGGCAGGGAGGACGCGCGTGGCCTCCTTCGACGCCCTGAGTGACGACTTCGAAGACGGCACCCTCGACGCCGGCATGTGGTCGGGCAGCTACGGCGACCCCATCGAAGCCGGCGGCCAAGCGCTCATCCCCTGCACGACCGGGTACGCCGGACTCAAGTCGGCTTCCGCCTACACGCTCACCGGGTCCGGCGTCACCGTCCGGGTCCACGCCCCTGCGCCGAACGGCGCCGCCTCGGCGGCCGCATCCGTACTCGTCCTGACCAGCACCGGCGGCACCGACGGCGGATTCATCGTGGACTCGGCGCAGAACGCCCTCGGCCTGTACTCCCGCGTCGGATACGCCGACCCCGGCGCCATGTTCCTCACCTACTCGGCCACCGACCACGCCTGGCTGCGCATCCGCGAGGACAGCGGCAACCTGCTCTGGGACGCCTCCCCGGACGGCGTCACCTGGAGCAACCTACGCACGGCGCCGACCCCCAGCTGGGCCAGCGACTCCGACCTCGCGTTCCTGGTCGAAGGACACCGCGACACGGGCGCGTCGGACACCATCGCGCTCGACTCCGTCAACGTCGCCCCCGTGACGGTCGTGACCGGCGCGGCCTCGCTCACCGCGTCCGCGACCCTGGCGGCCGCCGGACGCCCCAACGTCCGCGCGGCCGCCGCCCTCTCCAGCAGCACCCAGCTCACCGCCCTGGGCGCGTCCACCGTCCGCGCTACAGCCGCCCTCACCGCGGCGGCGTCCGCCGTCTGTGCCGGGAGGGCGTCTACCGGGTCAGGGGCCGCGCTCGCGGCCGCAGCCACCCTGGCCGCAACAGGACGCGTCTCGTCGCCCATCGCCCGCGGCCGCGCCAGCGCAGGAAGTTCTCGACGTCCCACCGCCTCCGGCGGACTGTCCCGCACGCCGTCCGCCCGCCCGGGCCTGACCACGGGAGGCGGCACGTGATCGACCTCGGTTCCGTCGTCCAGATCGCCGTCGACGTGCGTGACGCCGACGGCGTCCTCACCGACCCCGGCACTGCCAGCCTCACCATCACGCTGCCCGACGGCACCAGCACCTCGCCCGGGGTACCCCTGCCGAGCAGCACGGCGGGCCAGATCCGCGTCGACTACATCACCACCCAGCCCGGCCGGCACATCTGGCGGCTCGTCACCACCGGCCCGGTCACGGCCTACGCGGACACCTTCGACGTCCAGGACGCCGAGCCCGACGGCATCGTGTCCCTCGCCCGCACGAAGCGCCACCTCGGAATCGACGCGGACGACACGGACCAGGACGAGGACCTGCGCGCGTGGATCGCCTCCGCGACCGACGCCATCGAGAAGCACCTCGGCAAGGCCGTCACCCGCCGCACCGTCACCGAGCGGTGCCGGACCGACCGGTACGGGCAGCTCCTGCTCAGCCAGCTCCCCGTCCTCTCCCTCGTCACGGTCACCACCCCGGACGGCTCACAGACCTGGGACACGGACAACCTCGACGCCGACGACACCGGCACCGTCACCGTCATCGCCGGGCCCGCCCTGAGCCGCACAGTCGACGTCACCTACCAGGTGGGTCTGGCCGTCATCTCCGACGGCGAGCAGCAGGCCGGCCTGATCATCGTCCAGCACCTGTGGGAGACCAAGCGGGGCGCGATGGGCGTGCAGCTCGGCGGCGAGGGCGAGACCTGGAACCCCGGCCGCGGCTACGCCATCCCCCGCCGGGCCATTGAACTGTTGGACTCCAACCTGCCCGGAGTGGCCTGATGCCCTGGTCGTCCGCAGTTCCCGACGCGATCGACGCCCTCGTCCAAGCCTTCAGGACGTCACCGGAGTTCGCCGGCGTCACCGTGTGGGACGGCCCCGAGGTCTCCAAGGCCGTCCCGAAGGAGATGCTGTCCGTCGCGTTCACCGGCGACGAGAACGACTCCGACGTCGACTCCACCGCCCAGCCCGAAGGCCTCGGCGGCTCCCCGGACCGGGAGACGTTCACCATCCGCTGCGCGGCTGCTGTCCTCCTCGGCTCCACCAAGGTGCAGGACGCCCGGCGCCGCGCCTACGAGCTGTACTCGGCCGCCGGAGCCGTCATCGCGCGAGACCCCCGCCTGGACGGCGCCGTCATGAGGGCGCGGCTCGGCACCCACACCTTCAAGCACGGGCAGACGCCGTCCGGCGCCCAGGCGCTGCTCGTCTTCGGCATCGACTGCGACGCCTTCACCCGCCGCTGACCCGCAGGCGCCGGCCCAGCGCCGCCACACAGGCGACCACGGCGCCCAGCACCGCCAGGTTCACGGCCGCGTAGACGACGGCGCACACCCCGAACACCGCCAGACCAGCGAACGAGTGGCCCTCGCGCGCGATTTCCCGCCAGCCCCACTCGGGGACGGTCCCAACCCACCAGCGCAGCAGCGACATGCCCCGGAGCGTGCCGGGCTGCGGCATGCCCGTCAACCAGAACAGGAGATTCCGCGATGGCCGCCCTCACCACCAACGTGTTGCCGCTCACCGGCCTGCGCTTCGACGACAAGCTCGTCGCGGCCGCAGGCGGCGGGGACACCGCGCAGACCGGCGCCGGAGTCCTGCTCGCCGTCAAGAACGCCGACAGCGGCAGCCACACCGTCACCATCGCCACACCCGGCACGGTCGACGGCCTGGCCGTCGACC
>Ga0247820_10002088_pt1 | contig 11227 bp, 7 predicted proteins | sample 13C_Glucose_Day1_2_FD_192480 | JGI IMG/M metagenome (GOLD analysis project Ga0247820, IMG submission 192480) | Soil microbial communities from agricultural site in Penn Yan, New York, United States - 13C_Glucose_Day14 | ecosystem: Environmental > Terrestrial > Soil > Agricultural land | place...
CCTGGGGCGCCTGCGGGGCGTGCTGCGCGTACGGGTTGGGCGCGGGGGCGCCCGGGGCCGCTCCGGGGGCGCCCGGAGCGCCGTACGGGCCCGCGGGGGCCTGGACCGGCGCGCCCTGCGGCGCGGCGAACGGCTGACCGCCCTGCTGGGGCGGCGGCGGCGCGTACCAGCCGGGCTGGCCCTGTCCCGGCACCGGCATCGGCGGCTGCGCGCCCGGCGGCAGCGGCTGCTGGAGCCCCTGCCGCTGGTCGGTCGTCGACCGGTAGTCGACGGCGCCCTGCGTCATCCGCATGTACGCCTCCTCCAGCGAGGCCTGGTGCGGCGAGAGCTCCCACAGCCGTACGTCGGCGGCGTGGGCGACGTCGCTGATGCGCGGCAGCGGCAGTCCCGTCACCCGCAGCGCGCCGTCCTGCTCGGGCAGCACATGGCCGCCGGCCTCGGTGATCGCGGCCGACAGCTTCTCGCGGTGCTGCGGCTCGGTGTCGGGGGTGCGCACCCGGGCGAAGTCGGCGGAGTTGGCGGAGATGAACTCCGTCACGCTCATGTCGGCGAGCAGCTGTCCGCGACCGATGACGATGAGGTGGTCGGCGGTCAGCGCCATCTCGCTCATCAGGTGGGAGGAGACGAAGACCGTGCGGCCCTCGGCGGCCAGCGCCTTCATCAGGTTGCGCACCCAGAGGATGCCCTCGGGGTCGAGGCCGTTGACCGGCTCGTCGAACAGCAGCACCTGGGGGTCGCCGAGCAGCGCGGCGGCGATGCCGAGGCGCTGGCCCATGCCGAGGGAGAAGCCCTTGGACCGCCTGCGCGCCACGTCGTGCAGGCCGACCACGCCCAGCACCTCGTCCACGCGGCGGGCCGGGATGCCCGACAGCTGGGCCAGGCTCAGCAGGTGGTTGCGGGCGGACCGGCCGCCGTGCACCGCCTTGGCGTCCAGCAGCGCGCCGACCTGACGGGCGGCGTTGGGCAGCCTCCGGTAGGGGTAGCCGCCGATCGTCACCTGTCCCGCGGTGGGGTTGTCGAGGCCGAGGATCATCCGCATCGTCGTCGACTTGCCCGAGCCGTTCGGACCCAGGAACCCGGTGACGGCGCCGGGCCGTACCTGGAAGGAAAGGTTGTACACAGCGGTCTTGTCGCCGTACCGCTTGGTCAGGCCGACTGCCTCGATCATGCTCCGCACCCATCAAAAGGTTCAGGACAGCGGGGCACACGCCCCCGTAAGGGTTAGGAGGATATCGAGGCGCTGACGGTTCCGCTCAAGCGGAGGTAAAAACCGCTGCCGCGCGGCCGCTCACTGCGCGTCCCGCCTCCTCAGCAGTACGTAGCCCCCGGCGACCGCGGCGAGCACCCACAGCGCCATGATGCCCAGGCCGCCCCAGGGCCCGTACGGGGTGTCGTCGTCCAGGGGCGGCACCACCTGCATGATCTTGCTGCCCGCCTGGTCGGGCAGGAACCGGCCGACCTTCTTGGTGACGTCGACGTTGCCGAGGATGTTGGAGATCAGGAAGAAGAACGGCATCAGGATGCCCAGCGACAGCATGGGGGAGCGCAGCATCGCCGCGACGCCCATCGAGAACAGCGCGATCAGCGTCATGTAGAGGCCGCCGCCGATCACCGCCCGCAGCACCCCGTCGTCCCCGAGGGACGCCCGGTGCTCGCCGAGCATCGCCTGGCCCAGGAAGAACGCGGCGAAACTGGTGGCCATCGCGACCACGAGGGCGAGCGCCGTGGCCACCGCCAGCTTGCTGAACAGGAACGTGCCGCGCCGCGGGACCGCGGCGAGCGAGGCGCGGATCATGCCGGTGCTGTACTCGTTCGACACCACCAGCACCCCGAACACGATCATCGCCAGCTGTCCGAGGCTCATGCCGGCGAAGCTGATGAAGGTCGGGTCGAAGGAGAGCCGGTCCCGGGCGCTCATGGTGTCGAACTCGTTCTTCGACAGCGCCGAGATCAGCATGCCGAGCGCGATGGTGACGACCACCGCCAGGGAGAGCGTCCACACCGTGGACGCCACCGACCGGATCTTGGTCCACTCCGACCGGACGACCTGTGCTGCCGCCATGCTCAGCCCCTCTCCCAGCCGGCGCCCCACCGCTGCGGGGGCTCGGGCGTGCCGGCGCCGGTGTGCGCGTGGTACTCCACCGACTCCGCGGTCAACCGCATGAACGCCTCCTCCAGGGAGGCCTGCTGCGGGCTCAGCTCGTGCAGCACCAGCTGGTGCCGGGAGGCCAGCTCCCCGATGTACTCGGCCTTGGAGCCGTCCACCTCCAGCGCCCCGTCGTCGTCCTCCACGGCGGTGATCCCGGACTGGTGCAGCACGTCCAGCAGCCGCTCGCGCTGCGGGCTGCGGACCCGGACGTAGGAGCGGGAGTTGTGCTCGATGAACTCGGCCATCGAGGTGTCGGCGAGCAGCCGGCCCTGGCCGATCACCACGAGGTGGTCGGCGGTCAGCGCCATCTCGCTCATCAGGTGGGAGGAGACGAAGACCGTACGGCCCTGGGCGGCCAGGGACTTCATCAGGGTGCGGATCCAGTGGATGCCCTCGGGGTCGAGGCCGTTGACCGGCTCGTCGAACATCAGGATCCGCGGGTCGCCCAGCAGCGCGGCCGCGATGCCGAGCCGCTGCCCCATGCCGAGCGAGAACCCCTTGGCCTTCTTCCGCGCCACCGCCGTCAGCCCGACCGTGTCCAGTACCTCGCGCACCCGCCGGTCCGGGATGCCGTTGCTCTGCGCGAGGCACAGCAGATGGTTGTAGGCGCTGCGGCCGGGGTGCACGCCCTTGGCCTCCAGCAGGGCGCCGATGTACGTCAGCGGGTCCGTCAGCCGGTCGTAGTGCGTGCCGTCGATCCGCACGTCCCCGGCGGTCGGGTGGTCGAGGCCCAGGATCATCCGCATGGTGGTCGACTTGCCGGCGCCGTTCGGACCGAGGAAGCCCGTGACGATGCCCGGTCTGACGGTGAAGGTCAGATCGTCGACCGCCACCTTCTCGCCGTACCGCTTGGTCAGCCCCTCGAGCTCGATCATGCGGCCACGCTAGAACGGGACGAAGCCCTCTGCCACCGCAGTGGCAGAGGGCTTCGCGAGGTGCGGTCGCCGGGCGGCGGGGGTGTTACCGGGACTGCTGGGCCGGAACCCCGCGGGAGATCGGCTCGTCGTCCGTGGCGGGAGCGCCGGTGGCGGCCACCGCGGCACCCGTGAGCGTCGCCAGCATCTCGCGGACGTTGGTGAGCTGGGCGTTGATCGAGTCGCGGCGGTTGGTCAGCGCCGCGAGCTCGCGCTCCGATTCCGAACGGATCCGGTCGGCCTTGGCGTTGGCGTCGGCCACGATGTCCTCCGCCTGACGCTGGGCCGTCTCCACCGTCTGGCGGGCACGGCGCTCGGCGTCGGTGCGCAGCTTCTCGGCCTCCAGGCGCAGCTGCTCCGCGCGGTGCTCGATCTCCGCGAGGCGCTTCTCGGCCTTCTGCTGACGCGACGCGAGGTCGCGCTCGGACTGCTCGCGGCGCTTGGCGAGGTTCGTCTCGAAGTCGGCGGCGGCCTGCGCGGCCTTGGCGCGGGTCTCCTCGAAGAGGGCGTCCGCCTCCTCCCGCTTGGACTGCGCGTCCTTCTGCGCGTCGGAGCGCAGCTGGGACGCCTCGCCCTGAGCCTTCTCGACGATCCGGACGCCCTCGTCCTCGGCCTTCGCCTTGCGCTCGGCCGCGTACGACTCGGCGTCGTTGCGCACCTGCTGGGCGGCCGACTCGGCGAGCTCGCGGTGCTGCTCCGCCGCGCGACGGGCCTCCTCGCGCAGGTCCTTCGCCTCCTCCTCGGCGAGGCGGAGGATCTTCTCCACGCGCGCGCCGAGACCCGCGTACGACGGCTCGGCGTCGTTGACCTGGGCCTGGGCGTTCTGCGTCTCGAGGTGAAGCTCCTCGATGCGCTTTTCCAGAGCGGTGATGCGGGCGAGAGCGCTGTCACGGTCGGAGACGAGCTTGGAGATCCGTTCGTCCACCTGAGCGCGGTCGTACCCACGCCGCACAAGCTCGAAGCCGTAGGGGGAAGTGTCGCTCATGGGGTTCCTGTCGAAAGAGACCGGTGAGGTGATAGGTGGAATCCTAGGGGCCGAAGCGCTGTGTCATCGAGCGGATGCACGTTTGATACGGAGAATGACACCTCTTTTGAGTGGCTCGCCGACGGAAGGCTTGCCAAAGCCTTGGGCAAAGCCCTCCGCCGACAGGTGATTTGGTCCGCTTTGCTAGCTATCGGATGACTTGCCGCCGGTGCGGGGCGCACCGGCCGCGGCACCCGCCTTGACCCCGTTGTCCTTGGCGCCTCCGGGAGCCTCGAAGGACTCCAGCGCCTCCAGCACGTCCTGCACCCGGGAGATCTCGGTGTTGATGTCCTCCCGGCGCCGCACCAGCACCTCGAGCTCCCGCTTGCCCTCCTCGACCGTGCGCCGCGCCTCGCGGACCGCCTCGGCCTTCAGCTCCTCGGCCTCCTTCACCAGCGAGGCCTTCTTCTGCTCCGCCTCCTTGAGCAGGCCCTCGGCCTTCTTCACGGCGGCGATGCGCACCTTGCCCGCCTCGGAGTTGGCCTCGGAGACGATCTCCTTGGCCTTCGCCTCCGCCTTGGCCAGCTGCTCCTCGGCGGCCTTGATGAGCGCGTCGCACCGGTCGCCCGTCGACTTCATCGTCTCCGCCGCCTCACGGCGGGCCCGCTCGTGCAGCTCCTCGATCTCACCGGTGATGCGGTCGCGCAGCTCCTCCGCGCGCTCCCGGATCTGCGTCGCGTCCCGGCGCGCGCCGACCAGCAGCTCGTCCGCGTCCGTACGGGCCTTCTCCACCCGCGAGTTGCCCTCGACGGTCGCCTGGGAGACCAGCCGGTCCGCCTCGGTGCGGGCCGCGCCGACCATCGAGTCCGCCTGCGCCTCGGCGTCCGCCGTCGTCTTCTGCGCCTGCTGCTGCGCCTCGGTGAGCAGCTTGTCCGCCTCGGCGGTGGTCTCCGTGATGAGCGTGTCCACCTGCTCGGCCGCCTCGGAGCGCCGCTTGTTGGCGTCCTTGCGGGCCTCGTCCAGCGTCCGCTCCGCCTCCTCGCGCGCCGCCGACACCATCCGCTCGGCGTCCGACTCCGCGCCGGCCCTCACCCGCTCGGCCTCCTGACGGACCCGCTCCGCGTGCTGCTGCGCCGAGCCGACCGTCTCCGCGGCCTCGGCGCGCAGCCGCTCCGCGTCCCCGGTGGCGTCCGCGATCAGCTTCTCCGCCTTGGCGACCGACTCCGCGCGCACCCGCTCGGCCTCGGCGACCGTCCCGGTGCGCAGCCGGTCGGTCTCCGCCAGGGTCTCGTCGGTGAGCCGCTCGGCCTCGCTGCGGGCCTCGGTGATGAGCGTGTCCGCCTGCGTCGCCGCGTCCGAGCGGATCCGGTTGGCGTCCTCCCGGGCGTCCGCCCGGGTGCGCGACGCCGCCTGCTCGGCCTCCGCGATCGCGTCCGACGCCTCCGTGCGCACCCGCTGGGCGTGGTCGGACACCTCCGCGCGGATCCGTTCGGCCTCCGTGATGGCCTCGGACACCGTCCGCTCGGCCAGCGTCTTCGCGGCCTCCGTCTCGTCCCGCGCCTCACGCCGCAGCCGGCCCGCGTCCTCGGACGCCCGCTCCCGCTCCGCGTAGGCGTCGGTGCGGACCCGGTCCGCCTCCTCCTCGGCCTCGCGGCGGGTCCGGTCCGCCGAGTGCTCGGCGGCGGAACGCAGCCCGGCGATCTCCTCCTGCGCCTGCTCGTGCAGCCCCGCGACGGAGTCCCGCACCTGCTGGGCGTGCTGCTCGGCCGCCGACACCATCTCGGTGGCGCGCCGGTCCGCCTCCTCGACCAGGCGTACGGCCTCGGCCTGCGCCTCCTCCACCCGCGTGCGGGCCGAGGCCAGCAGCTCCTCGCTCTGCTCCCGCGCCCGCTCGCGCTCCTGGCCGGCCTCCTGCCGCGCCGCGCCGAGGAGTTCCTCGGCCTCGCGGCGCCGCCGGGCGGCCTCCTCCTGGGCGGCGGCCAGCGTCTCCGACGCCTCGGCGCCGATCCGCTCGGCGGCGGCCTGCGCCTCCGCGCGCATCCGGTCGGCGCTGTCCTGCGCCTCCGACTTCAGCCGCTCCGCCTCGGCGGCGGCCTCCGAACGCAGCCGTACGGCGACGGACTCGCCCTCCGCGCGGGACGCCGAGGCGTCCGCGGCGGCCTCGTCGCGCAGCCGCTCGGCCTCCGCCTCCGCCTGCTGCTGGAGCGCACGGATCCGCTCGGCGGCCTCCGCGCGCAGCCGCTCGGCCTCCTCGGACGCCTCCCGGCGGATCCGGGCGGCCTCCTCACGCGCGTCGCTCAGCGCCTGTTCGGCGGCGGCGAGCCGCTCCTCGGCCTCGGTGTGCAGCCGCGTCAGTTCCCCCGCGGCCTCCGTGCGGCGGGCCTCCACGGCCCGCTCGGTCTCCTCGCGCAGCTCGCGCGCGGCCCGTTCGGCGTCCTCCTTGAGCGCGTCGGCCTGCTCGACGACGTCCGCGCGGTGCCGCTCGGCCTCCTTGCGGGTGCGCTCCAGCGTCTCCTCGGCCTGCCGGCGCAGCGTCGTGGCGCGCTCGATGGCCTCGGTGCGCACCTTCTCGCTGTCCGTCTGCGCGTTCGACCGCAGCTCGTCGGCGTCCGCCTTCGCCTTGGCGAGCAGTTCCTCGGCGGACCTCGCCGCCTCCTCGATCTGCGCCACGGCCTCCTTGCGGGCCTCCGCGCGGATCTTCTCGCCCTCGGCGACCGCGTCGGCGCGCAGCTGCTCGGCCTCGCCGCGCAGCCGGCGGGCCTCCTCCTGCAGCTCGACCGTCTTGGCGCGGTACTCCTTGGTGTCGTCCTTCGCCGCGCCCTTGAGCTGCTCGGAGATGTCGTGCGCCTCGGCGCGCAGCCGGTCCGCCTCGGTCTCGGCCTCCCGGCGGATCCGCTCGGCCTCCTCGGCCGCCGCCTTGGTGGTCCGCTTGGCCTCCTCGGACGCCTTGTTGAGCACGTCCTCGGCGGTCTTGGCCGCCTTGGAGAGCTGGGTGGCGGACTCCTCGGCGGTGAGCGTGCGGGCCTTCTCGGCGGCCTCGGCGACGATCTTCTCGGCCTCCGCGCGGGCGTCCGCGACCAGCTGCTCGGCCTCCGCCTTGGTGGACTCGGCCTCCTTGGTCGCCTCGCTGACCAGCCGCGCCACCTGTTCCTTGGCGGTGCGCGTACGGGTCTCGTTGGCGGACTCGGCGGAGGAGAGCGCCTTCGCGGCGGACTCCTTCGCCTCGGCGAGCACCTTCTCCGCCTCGGCGCGGGCCTCGCGCAGCGCGGTGTCCGCCTCGGACAGCCGCTGCTCGGCGGCCCTGCCGAGCTCCTGCGCCTGACGGCGCGCGGAGTCCGACTCGCTCGCCGTGGACGTGCGCAGCTGCTCGGCGTGGTCGGTGGCCTCCTGGGCCTGGGTGGACGCGGCGTTCAGCAGGCGCTCGGCGTCCGTGCGGGCCCGGCGCAGGATCTGCTCGGCCTCCGCGCGGGCCGACTCGGCCTCGCTCTGCAGCCGCTGCCGGGCCTCGGAGGTCAGCCGCTCCGCCTCCGCGCGGGCGGCGGCCAGCGCCTGCTCGGTCTCCGCGCGGGACTCCTCCAGGAGCCGGCGGGCCTGCTGCTCGGTGCGGGCGCGCAACTGCTCCGCCCACGACACGTTCTCGTTGACGTGCGCCTCGACGGTCTGCCGGCGCTCCGCCAGCTCCTGGTCGAGCTGCTGGCGCCGGGTCACCGCCTCCTGGTGCAGCTCCGCCTGGAGCCGGGCCGCCTGCTCCGCGTGCTCCTGGAGGATCCGCTGGGTCTGCGCCCGCGCCTGGCTCAGCTCCCGCTCGGCGTCCGCGCGGAGCTGGTCGGCCTGCAGCTGGGCGTTCCGCAGCAACTGCTCGGCCTGGTAGCCGAGGTCACCGCCGTCGTACGCGGGCCGGGACATGATGGTGCGCCGCGCCTCGTGCAGCTTCGCGCGCAGCACCTCGACCTGGTAGCCGAGGTCCTCGGCGTGCTGGATCGCCTTTTCCCGCTCCGTCCTCAGCCGCTTCATCTCGGCTTCGAACCGAGAGAGGTGGTCGACGTCAGCCGCCGGCTCTCGCTCCTGGCTCTCGTAGCCCCGCACTGCGCGGTCCCATCCGTCCCCTGGTCGCAAGTCTGGCCGAGCCCCGTCCATCCGCCGAACGGGGCCCCCGGGGAATGGTGTCAGATCAACGGCGGAACGTGGGCTGCTGCCCTGCCCCAGCCCCCCGAAACCCGGACCCCGGCGATCCCGCCGCCGAAAACGGCGGGACTCGGTCACCACGCATCGAGCGGCGACCAGACCCAACCCTACCGGCCCTTATGTACGTCGGTCAGTGCTCCGATGACTCAACAGCCGCCGAAGTGACCAGTTCTGTCAGTACGCCATGGCAGTCCTTGGGGTGCAGGAAGGTGATTCGTGACCCCATGGAGCCGCGCCGGGGCTCTTCGTACAGAACGCGTACGCCCTTGTCCTTGATGCCGGCGGCCTCCGCGTCCACATCCGCCGTACCGAAAGCGATGTGGTGGACCCCCTCGCCGTTCTTCGCCAGCCACTTGGCGACGGTGGAGTCCTCGCGGGTCGGCTCCAGAAGCTGCAGGTAGGAGGCGCCCCCGTCGGAGGTGTCGTTGATCTTGAGCATGGCCTCGCGCACGCCCTGCTCCTCGTTGACCTCGGAGTGGAACACCTCGAAGCCGTAGGTGGCCCGGTAGAACTCCACGGTCCTGTCCAGGTCGAAACAGGCGATCCCGATGTGGTCGATTCGCGTCAGCATGGTTTCAGTGCAGCGCGGCCGCGGTGGTTACGCAACGTGCGCGCGATCACACCGAAAGGCCGATGACGTGGTCCACCGCACGTCAGTACATTCGAAGTAAACCCTCGTTCACTCCTCGGCTGTGCAGCCGGAAGGGGATCGCAGCTCATGTCTTCCGCAACTTCCGCATCATCCGCAACGAACGGCACCACCTCCGTCATCGTCGCGGGCGCCCGCACCCCCATGGGGCGGCTGCTCGGCTCGCTGAAGTCCTTCTCCGGGGCCGACCTCGGCGGCTTCGCGATCAAGGCCGCCCTCGACCGTGCGGGGATCGGCGGCGACCAGGTCCAGTACGTGATCATGGGCCAGGTGCTCCAGGCCGGCGCGGGCCAGATCCCGGCCCGCCAGGCCGCCGTCAAGGCCGGCATCCCGATGAACGTCCCGGCGCTCACCATCAACAAGGTGTGCCTCTCCGGCCTCGACGCGATCGCGCTGGCCGACCAGCTGATCCGGGCCGGCGAGTTCGACGTGGTCGTGGCCGGCGGCCAGGAGTCCATGACCAACGCCCCGCACCTGCTCCCGAAGTCCCGCGAGGGCTACAAGTACGGCGCGGTGCAGATGCTCGACGCCATGGCGCACGACGGGCTGACCGACTCCTTCGAGAACATCGCCATGGGCGAGTCCACGGAGAAGCACAACACCCGCCTCGGCATCGCCCGCCCCGAGCAGGACGAGATCGCCGCGCTGTCCCACCAGCGCGCCGCCGCCGCCCAGAAGAACGGCATCTACGAGGCCGAGATCACCCCGGTCGAGATCCCGCAGCGCAAGGGCGACCCGGTCCTCTTCAGCAAGGACGAGGGCATCCGCGGCGACACCACCACCGAGTCCCTCGGCAAGCTGCGCCCGGCGTTCTCGAAGGACGGCACGATCACCGCGGGCACCTCCTCGCAGATCTCGGACGGCGCGGCGGCCGTGGTCGTGATGAGCAAGGCCAAGGCGCAGGAGCTGGGCCTGGACTGGATCGCCGAGATCGGCGCCCACGGCAACGTGGCCGGTCCCGACAACTCCCTCCAGTCGCAGCCGTCCAACGCGATCCGGCACGCGCTGAAGAAGGAGGGCCTGGAGGTCTCCGACCTCGACCTCATCGAGATCAACGAGGCCTTCGCGGCGGTCGCCGTGCAGTCAATGAAGGATCTCGGCGTTTCCACCGAAAAGGTGAACGTCAACGGCGGCGCCATCGCCCTGGGTCACCCGATCGGGATGTCCGGCGCCCGGCTGGTGCTGCACCTGGCGCTGGAGCTGAAGCGGCGCGGCGGCGGCGTCGGCGCGGCGGCGCTGTGCGGCGGCGGCGGCCAGGGCGACGCGCTGATCGTGCGGGTGCCCAGGGCCTGAGCCGGGCCTTCTCCGCAGATGTGCGGTGTCTTCTGTCGTGAACTCTCGTGAACGGAGCTGTGATGCAGGACGTCTCCTCGCTGGTCGCCCAGGCCAGGGAAGGCAGGCCGCGGGCCGTGGCCCGGCTGATCTCCCTGGTGGAGGGGGCGTCCCCGCAGCTGAGGGAGGTCATGGCGGCCCTGGCGCCGCTCACCGGCAACGCGTACGTGGTGGGCCTCACCGGTTCTCCGGGCGTCGGCAAGTCCACGTCGACCTCGGCCCTGGTGACGGCGTACCGCAAGCAGGGCAGGCGGGTCGGCGTCCTGGCCGTCGACCCGTCGTCCCCCTTCTCGGGCGGCGCCCTGCTCGGTGACCGCGTCCGTATGTCGGAGCACGCCTCCGACCCGGGCGTCTACATCCGCTCCATGGCCACGCGGGGCCATCTGGGCGGCCTCGCCTGGGCCGCGCCGCAGGCCATCCGCGTCCTGGACGCGGCGGGCTGCGACGTGATCCTGGTCGAGACGGTGGGCGTGGGCCAGTCGGAGGTGGAGATCGCCTCCCAGGCCGACACCTCCGTGGTCCTGCTGGCCCCCGGCATGGGCGACGGCATCCAGGCGGCGAAGGCGGGAATCCTGGAGATCGGCGACGTCTACGTCGTCAACAAGGCCGACCGCGACGGCGCCGACGCCACCGCCCGCGAGCTGAACCACATGCTGGGCCTCGGCGAGTCCCGCGCCCCCGGCGACTGGCGGCCCCCGATCGTCAAGACGGTCGCCGCCCGCGCGGAGGGCGTCGACGAGGTCGTCGAGGCGCTGGAGAAGCACCGCGCGTGGATGGAGGAGCACGGCGTCCTGACGGCCCGCCGCCTGTCCCGCGCCTCCCGCGAGGTCGAGACCATCGCGGTGACGGCCCTGCGCGAACGCATCGGCGACCTCCACGGCGACCGCCGCCTGGACGCACTGGCCGAACGCATCATCGCCGGCGACCTGGACCCGTACCGCGCCGCGGACGAACTGGTGAAGGGCCTGACCTCGACAAACCCGTCGGGCGTGCATTAGCCCGCCGGTCTCCAGTCAGCCCGTCCGGCGTCAATC
>Ga0247820_10002089_pt1 | contig 11225 bp, 12 predicted proteins | sample 13C_Glucose_Day1_2_FD_192480 | JGI IMG/M metagenome (GOLD analysis project Ga0247820, IMG submission 192480) | Soil microbial communities from agricultural site in Penn Yan, New York, United States - 13C_Glucose_Day14 | ecosystem: Environmental > Terrestrial > Soil > Agricultural land | place...
CGCTAGGAACGGGACACCTTCTACCGCGTCGTCGCGAGGTCGCGGGCGGGTCCGACGAGCCGACGATCTTTCGCGTCCTACCTTGGGAGGACGCTGTTGGCGAACGCCGGGCCCCTGAGGTCAGCCCAGGTCGGACGCGTCGAAGAGCCCGGACTGGTAGGCGAGGACGATCGCCTGGGCGCGGTCGCGCACGTCGAGCTTCTGGAGCAGTCGGGTCACGTGGGTCTTGACCGTGGTCTCGCTGATGAACAGCTCGCGTCCGATCTCGGCGTTGGACAGGCCGCGCGTGATGAGCCGGTAGACGTCGAGCTCCCGCGTCGTCAGGCTCTCGAACACGCGAGGAGGCGCATGCCGGTTCAGCCTGGTGAAGTGTTGGATGACGCGCTTCGTGACCGCGGGAGAGAGCAGTGCGTCACCGGCCGCGATGGTGTGAACCGCAGCGATGAGCTGCTCGGGTGGGTCGTCCTTGAGGACGAAGCCGCTCGCGCCTGCCCTGAGTGCCTCGTAGACGTAGTCATCCAGGTCGAACGTCGTGAGGATGAGGACGCGGGCCGCAGGATCGGCCGCCAGGATTCGTCGCGTCGCCTCGAGCCCGTCCAGCTCGGGCATGCGAATGTCCATGAGGATGACGTGCGGGTGGAACCGCGCCGCCTGGGCGATGGCCTCGAGGCCGTTGCTCGCGTCGGCGACCACCTCGATGTCTGGTTCGTCGGCGAGCAGCAGCCGGAAGCCGGCCCGCACCATCGACTGGTCGTCCACCACGAGCACCCGGATCGTCATGGGCCCGCTCCATCGAGGGGGAAGCGGGCGCGCAGCACGTAACCACCGGCCCGGGACGCTCCCGCCGACATCTGTCCGCCGTAGATCTTGACCCGTTCCCGGATCCCGACAAGGCCGTGGCCGAGACCCCCGTCGGAGTCGCCGTCGTGGCCGTCGCCCGGCGCGCCGCCCATGCCGTCGTCCCGGACCTCGAGCTCCAGCGTTCGTGCGCCGTAGCGGACCTGCACCTCCGCCTGACTGGCGCCGGAGTGCTTGAGGCTGTTGGTCAACCCCTCCTGGACGATGCGGTAGGCCGACAGGTCGAGCCCGGGCGGCAGGGTCACCGGCTCGCCCTCGACCGCCAGCCGGACGGGCAGCCCGGCTGCTTGAACGTGCGCCACGAGCGTCTCGAGGTCGTGCAGGCCAGGCTGCGGCAGCAGCTCGAGCGACTCGTCGTCCTGGCGCATCGCGTTGAGCAGTCGCCGCATCTCCGCCAGCGCGGTGCGCCCCGTCTGCTCGACGTCCTTGAGGGTCTCGCGGACCTCAGCGTCGCCCTCCGGCATCCGGTGCCGGATGGCCCCGACCTGGAGCACCATGACGCTCATCGCGTGGGCGACGACGTCATGCAGCTCGCGAGCGATGCGTCCCCGCTCCTCCGCCACGGCGACCCGCGCCGCGATCTCTCGCTCCCGCTCCGCCCTGATCGCCCGCTCCTCCGCGACCTCCGTCTGCACCGCGCGCTCGCGGAGCGCGTAGCCGACGAGCCAGCTCAACCCGAAGAGCGCCGGCGTGAAGATGAGGGCGTCACTCGTGTGGTCCGGGATGTTGTAGACGACCACCGCCGCGCCGCCGACCGCGATGACGAGACCCACCCGCGCCTCCACGTCGCGACGCAGGTTGCCGAGCAGCAGCGCGGCACCCATCCCGGCCAGGAAGAGGCCAGCCCGGTTGGCAATGAGCCTTCCGTCGAGGAACGACAATGCTGCGCTGCAGAGCCACATGCCTGCTGGCGCAGCGAAGGGGAACCGGCGCCGCGCGAGGAGCAGGAGCACGACGAGGGCGACGGCGACAGCCTCGAGCCACAACAGGAGTCCGGTCGGCCGCTCCGGATCGTTCCGCGCGAGAACGCCGATCGCGCTCGCGAGCGCCGTCCCTACGATCAGGACGTCGACTCCGTGCCTCGACGCGAAACGCCACGCGCTCCCCACGTCCTCACGGTACTCACCCCGTGCTTCAGCGGTCGTCCTACGAAAGGAGGAGGCAGGGCGGACGCGCCAAGACAACAGCAAGGGGGTATGCCGCTGAGCTCGCTTGCCAGGTCAGCTGACCTCGCGGCGTGGCTCAGTTGCCCTGGCCGCGAGCGGGCCCGTGCTGCAGGTGGAGGAAGCCACTCGTCAGGTCCATCCGCCGCACCGCCGTGCGCAGGGGCCCTGTTGCTGCGGCCAATACGACGTCCTTGCGGACGAACTCCGGCTGGGTGCACTCGTATTCGTGTCCGCGCAGCCGGACTGTGCACCGGCCGGACGCTCGCACATTGCGCACCCAGTCCGTGTCGCGTCCCCATGGCAGGCCGATGAAGAAGGCGCCGGGCGACCCGATGATGGCGACGGGTGTCGAGTACTCACGTCCGCTCTTGCGCCCACGGTGGCGGAGCACTCCCCAGACCGGCACCAGACGACGGCCGGCCAGGAGGAGCGCGAACCGGTTGAACGTCTTGACAGAACGGGGAGGACCAGCCATCAGCCCACGGTAGGCCGTCGGCGACCTCTCGGCGGCAGGCCACGTCATGGTCGTGGTGTGCGTCAGGTTCCCGGGTTTGCCTGGGCCGACCTGCGAGGATGTCGACGTGGTGGAGCCGACTCGTGTGCGCACCCAGGTCGGGTGGCGTGAGTGGGTCACTCTTCCCGGGTTCGGGGTGCTGTGGATCAAGGCGAAGGTCGACACCGGCGCGCGGTCGTCGTCGCTGCACGCCTTCGACATCGAGCACATCACCCGTGACGACGAGCCATGGGTGCGCTTCTCCGTGCACCCCTGGCAGCGGTCAGACGCGGACGCGGTCGTCGTCGAGTGCCCGATCCAGGACGAGAGGATCGTCCGCAGCTCGTCCGGGCACGCCGAGGAGCGCATCGTCGTGCTCGTCGACGTGGTCCTCGGCAAGCGCACCATTGAGGCGGAGGTCAGCCTGTCCAACCGAGACCAGATGGGCTTCCGGATGCTCATCGGCCGCGAGGCGCTGCGCCAAGGCTTCGTCGTCGATCCAGGCAGGTCCTACCTCGGCGGACGTCCGCGCCTCGCGATGCGCCGCCGGAACAGGGGCCGCTGATGGCGCGGGCGTCCTTTGGCATCGGACCGGTACGGGTTCGCCCGGGCTACGCCCGCGAGGTCGAACTGCCCATCACCCGACTCGTCACCGGCGCCGAGATCAGCCTGCCGGTCCGGGTCGTGCACGGGCGCGAGGACGGCCCGACGGTGTGGGTGACCGCCGCGATCCACGGTGACGAGGTCGTCGGCATCGAGGTGATCCGGCGGGTCATGGCCCGGCTCAATCCCAAGGCCTTCCGAGGCACGCTGGTGGCCGCGCCCATCGTCAACGTCTTCGGCTTCACGTCGGGCGACCGCTACCTCCCCGACCGCCGCGATCTGAACCGGTCGTTCCCCGGTTCGGCCCGCGGGTCGTTGGCGAGCCGTATCGCGCACCTCGTCATGACCGAGGTGGTCGGCCGCGGGGCGGTGGGGATCGACCTGCACACCGGCTCCTTCGGTCGGACCAACCATCCGCAGATCCGGGCCGACCTCGACGACCCACGGACCCGTGACCTGGCCGAGGCGTTCGCAGCGCCGGTGATGATCAACGCCAGGCTGCGCGACGGCTCCTTGCGCGCGGCCGCCCGGGAGCGCGGCGCGGCGGTGCTGCTCTACGAGGCCGGCGAGGCGTGGCGCTTCGACGAGTGGGCCATCGAGGCCGGGGTCCTCGGGGTGCGCCGGGTGCTCGCGGCGCTCGGCATGGTCGAGCCGGTCGAGGGGGACGCGCCCACACCGAGCCTCGTCTCCCGCTCCAGCGGCTGGGTCCGGGCCAGGCGCACCGGGATCCTCCAGCTCGACGCGGTCCTGGGTCAGCGGGTCGAGGTCGGCGACCGGTTGGGCAGCCTCTCCGACTCGTTCGGCAAGACGCTGCGCCTCGTCCACGCCGACCGTTCCGGCATCGTCATCGGCAGGACGACGACACCGCTCGTCAACCGCGGGGACGCGTTGACCCACATCGCCGGTGTGGAGCCGAACGGCACGGGTGGGACACGCGGGGCCGAGGAACACGTGGAGCAGGCCGAGGCACTGTCCCACGCGGAGTTCGAGCCCGACCTCAGCTGAGCGACTGTGCTCGGCTGACATGTCGGACACGTCCCGGCAGTTGCCCCCAATCTTCAGACGGGGGGTTCGGCCGCCCCTACCGTGGGTCTGTCAGGGGCTCCGCCCAATGGTTCTCACCAAGAGGGGAACGGCCATGACACATCACCTTGGGCAACGGGCCGCCGTCGCCGCAGCAGCGGCACTTCTCGGCACCGCAGCCATTGTCGCGCCGGCCTCGGCCGAGCAGATCGAGAAGTTTCACGATGAGTTCACCGACTCGCACATCGAGCAGGAGGAGCACGGCGAGGAGTTCTGCGGGGGCGGCTTCAGCGCCCCGGTGCTCTGGGAGGGAGACTTCGATTTCCGCGGCCACGCGGTCGTGCGGGGAGACGGTCTCGTCTACTTCGCCGAGTCGGTCCGCGTCGTCCAGACCTGGACCAACACGGAAACCGGCGCCACGTTCGTCGACACCACAAAGACGCGCGGTGGGGACTGGAGGATCACGGACAACGGCGACGGCACCCTGACCATCGTGTTCGCAGACCGTGGGACGCACACCGCGGAGGCTGACGGTCAGGTGATCGCCCGGGAGGCTGGCCTGTTCCGTGGAAGTTTCCTGATCGACCACGGCGGGACACCAGGGGACCCCAGCGACGACGAGTTCATCACCGACTTCGGCGAGCAGAAGCACGTGGGCCTGCTGGGCTTCGAGGGTCGAGACTTCTGCGACGACCTCAGGACGTACGTCGGCTGACGGTGGAGAGGGGCCACCGTCGTTACGATGCGAGCATGCCCCGACTCGTGCTCACCGTCATCGGCGACGACCGCTCCGGCCTCGTGGAGGCGCTCGCGAACGTCGTCACCAACCACGGCGGCAACTGGGAGCACAGCCAGATGGCCGAGCTGGCCGGCAAGTTCGCCGGCATCGTCGTCGTCTCCGTCCCGGCCGATCGCGCCGATGAGCTGACCAGCTCGCTGCGCGAGCTCGAGGGCCTCCTCGAGGTGTCGGCCCATCCGGGCGCCGAGGCCGAGACTGTCGAAGCCGCAGAGGCGCAGCACACCCTGACCATCGACCTGGTCGGCAACGACCACCCGGGGATCGTCCACGACGTGTCCGCGGTGCTCGCGCGGCACGGCCTCAGCATCGAGACGATCGAGACGGCGACACGCGACGCGCCCATGGCGGGTGGACGCCTCTTCGAGGCGCACGTCATCGTCGGCTTGCCGCCGTCAGCACAGGTCGGGCAGATCCGCACGGACCTCGAGCACCTCGCGACGGAGCTTCTCGTCGACCTCGACGTGAGCGAGGACTAGGACCAGGCCGTATGCCGCTGAGCGCGGACCCACACATCGTCGTCCTCGTCGAGGGGCGGAGTGACGCCGCCGCCGTCGCCGTGCTGCTGGGCGCGCACGGGCTCGACGGCGAGGGCCGGGTGAAGATCGTCCCCATGGGTGGGGTGACCAACGTCGCGCGCGATCTGCGCATGTCGCGCGAGGAGCACCCCGAGGCCTTGGTGCTGGGGCTGTACGACGTGGCGGAGGAGCGATTCGTCCTCGGTGCGCTGCGCCGGTCCGGGGTGCAGCTCGAGGCGCAGGTCGACCTCGTCGATCACGGATTCTTCGTCTGTGACAGTGACCTGGAGGACGAGCTGATCCGGGCCGTCGGGACGGCGGCCGTCGAGGACGCGCTCGACGAGATGGGCCACCTCGAGCGGTTTCGCACCTTCCAGTACCAGCCCGAGTGGCGCGACCGCAGCCTGGCCGACCAGCTGCACCGGTTCGCCGGGAGCGGCTCCGGCCGTAAGGTGGCGCTCGCCGAGCGCCTCGCCGTCCGTCTCGACGCAGCCACGACCCCGCCGCCCCTCGCCGGCCTGCTCGACCGGGTCGCGCAGCACCTCGACCGCTGAGCCCGCAGTACGCCCGTCTCGACGGGACTGCTGGGACGACTGACGGGACGGCCTGCCAGCGCCGGAGCCTGACTCGCCTCAGGAGGCCGACCTCGTCCCGTCACCTGTCCCACTCGAAATCGTGTTGGCGGTGACAACGATTCGACGTGAATCGGGGGTTCGGATGGGTGAGTGCTCGAAAGGCGAGCGCCGACAACCGAACAGGGGGAATCCCAATGAAGTCGATGCTGCTGCGCAGTGCAGTCCTGGCCACGGCCGTCACGGCGTCACTCCTCTCCGCCGGCTCCGCGATGGCCGGCGGAGCACCCGACTATGGCACCGTCAGCGTTGACGCGCGGGCCACGCTCCAGGACGACGCCCTGACCATCGGAGGCTTCTACCAGTGCGAAGGCCCGGGTGAGCGGCTGGGCAACGCCTCTGTCGAGGTGTACCAGCGCGGAGACCGCGTGGCCGACCTCGCGCTCGAGGCGCTCACCTGTGATGGGGCGGACCACCGGTGGGAGGTCACGGTCGCGGCCGAGAACGCGCGGCCCGGCCGGGCCCTCGCGCACGGCCTCCTCCAGGTCTGCGAGGTTCCAGACGGGCCCTGCCCGGGCGTGCTCTTCGACGAGGACATCGTGGTGACGCCCCGCCGGTGACCACAGAGACCCGGCCCTCTGATCGAGCGAACAGGGTTCGCGCCCGAATCCTGATCACTCGATCAGGCCGGGATCGCGGTCCCAACCCCGAGCCAGGCGGCGAGGTCCTCGAGCTCTGCCAGGACCCCCGCCGTCATGGCTCGGGTGAATCGGACGTCCTGGTGGATGGCATCCACCCGGAGCACCTTCGCCTTGCGGTCGACCTTGGAGTCGACCTTGCCGACGAGCCGGTCGCCATGGAGCACCGGCAGGGCGAAGTAGCCCCAGCGTCGTTGTGCGGCAGGCTTGTACATCTCCAGCGTGTAGTCGAAGTCGAAGAGCTCGAGCGCACGCTTCCGGTCGTGCGACAGGCGGTCGAAGGGTGACAGCAACGCAGTCCGCCCCTGGAACTCGTTGTCGACCCGCTCGAGCTGACGGGGATCCACCCGCCACTCACCGGCGACGCCGTCGACCACCGCCGCCAGGCCGGCCTCGCCGACGAAGGGCGGCTCACCCGGCATAGCCGTGCCGGTCGCTCGCGCGATTCCGAGCGCCCGCAGCCGTCGCTCGTCCCGCACCCGCTTGGCCTCGTCCGGCGCCAGGCGCGGCAGGTCCGCTGGGTACACCCGTGAGGCGAGATCCCAGAGCCGCTGCCGCCCTTGCCGACCCGCGATCGCGACCTCGCCCCGGGCGACGAGGAACTCGAGCATCTGCGTCACATTGCGGTTGTTCGTCCAGCCGCTGGAGGGCCACGGGACGACGCACGTGTCCGGGATGCCCTTCGACTGCAGTGGTCCCTCGGCATCGAGCCGAGCCAGGATGTCGCGCCGGAACGAGGCGTTGCCCTCGAACCAGACCCGGGAATCGGGATACCTCGGGATGTCGTCCGCGTCCGCGAGGTAGAGGGGCAGGTCCTCCACCGGTCGGATCAAGGCGTTGATCTCGACGAGCGACCGGTCCTGTTCCAGCGCGACCTTCAGCTGCTCCGGCTGATACGACGACCCCAGGCGGCTCCACGCGACGAGGTCCGCACTCGGCGCCACGGCGGCAGTCGGGTCGAGCTGGAGCAGGGTCAGCTGCCGCACGACGTCGACGAGTTCCGTCGGGCGGGGCGCATCGAGCAACTGCGCGCGGACCGCGACGCGCCGCGCCTGCTCACCGGTGAGCCGTTGGACGTCCACACGCCGACCCTAACTGGGGGGAGTGATTCACGGGCGTCCCTCGGAACTGGACCTTCGCCTTGGGCACGTGGGGTCGGGCGAACTGAGCCGTATGCCGCTGGGCCGGCTCAGCGGCATACGGCTGAGTCTGTTTGTGGCTCAGGGCAACCCGCTCAGCGCGGGAGAAGGAAGTAGGAGAGCGCAGGACTCGTCGTCACGTCGACGTACGGGTAGCCGAGGGCCTCGACGTGCTGGTGGAAGTCCACATCGCCCGCCACGCCCTCGAAGGCGCAGAGCACCCGGCCGTAGTCGGCACCGTGGCTGCGGTAGTGGAACATGGTGATGTTCCAGCGCGTACCGAGCTGGCTGAGGAACCGGGTGAGCGCTCCCGGGTGCTCGGGGAACTCGAACGAGTAGACCTGCTCGGGGAGCGCGGGCGGGTGGCCGCCGATCATGTAGCGCACATGCGTCTTCGCGGTGTCGTCGTCGGACAGGTCGATGACCGGGTAGCCCGCCACCGACATCGCCTCCGCGATCTCGGTCCGCTCCGCGTGCCCCCGGACGAGCTGGACGCCGACGAAGATCCGCGCGTCCTGCGACCCGTCGACGCGGTAGTTGAACTCAGTGACGGCGCGGCCCTTGAGCACCCTGAGGAACTCGAGGAACGACCCGGCGCGCTCCGGGATGGTCACGCCGAAGAGGGCCTCGCGCTGCTCACCGATCTCCGCGCGTTCGGAGATGTAGCGCAGGGTGTGGAAGTTGACGTTGGCTCCGGACAGGACGTGGGCCAGGCGCTCGCCCGTGAGGTCATGGGATTCGACGTACTTCTTGAGGCCGGCCAGGGCCACCGCTCCGGCGGGCTCGGCCACCGCTCGCACGTCCTCGAAGATGTCCTTGATGGCGGCGCAGATCTCGTCCGAGTCCACGGTGACGACGTCGTCGAGGTAGGTCCGGCACATCTCGAACGTCGTGTCGCCGATCCGTTTGACGGCCACTCCCTCGGCGAAGCGGCTCACCTCCGGCAGCTCGACGGGCGCGCCCGCCGACAACGCGGCGCTGAGGCACGCGGCGTCTTCCGGCTCGACACCGATGACCTTGATTCCCGGCATGAGGTTCTTGATGAGGCCCGCGATGCCGGCGGCGAGCCCGCCACCGCCGACCGGTACGAAAACCCGGTCGAGGTGGGCGTCCTGCTGGATCAGCTCGAGCCCGAGCGTGCCCTGGCCGGCGATGACGAGCGGGTCGTCGAAGGGGGCGATGTAGGTGTGGCCGTGCTGCGCTGCGAGGCCGAGGGCCTCCTCCTTCGCCTCCTCGAAGGTGTCGCCGAAGAGGACGACGGTGGTGCCGTGGCTGCGGACTGCATCGACCTTGATGGGCGCCGTCGTGACGGGCATGACGACCACCGCCTCGATGCCGAGCAGCGACGCCGAGAGCGCGACGCCCTGGGCGTGGTTGCCGGCGGAGGCGGCGATGACTCCACGGGCGGCTTCATCCGCCGTCAGCGCCCGCATCCGCGTGTAGGCGCCGCGGATCTTGAACGAGTGGACGGGCTGGCGGTCCTCGCGCTTGACCTCGACGGTGTTGCCGAGGCGCTCGGAGAGTGACTCCATGACCTCGAGGGGAGTGACGACGGCAGCCTCGTACACCGGCGCTCGCAGTACGTCGCGCAGCAGCTCGGCCCCGTTGCCACCGGCCCGGTCGCCGCACGTCACCACAGTGGGCAGGGTAGACCCGCGGCGGGCGCGCCCGCACACCGTCGACCACGGGACGAGATGCCTTGGGGCGCGGGGCGAGGGGTCAGTCGGCGACCGCCAGGTCGAGGTCGCGGAGACGGTCCGCGTCGGAGATGACGTCGATCGCGGTGATGTGGTCGCCGTCGAAGGCGAAGGACAGCACGAGGAAGAGCTGCCCACGGGGTGCCATGACGATTCCCGCTGACCCCTCGACGAGCGCCGGCGCGCTGTACCTCGCGCGGTTGGCCGACGCCATGGCGGCGCGTGCCACGACCTCGGCACCCCGCAGCGACATGAGCCGCCCCGCCGGCGTCGCACCCGCGTCCGCCCGGAGGACGACGTCCGGGTCGAGGAGCCGGAGCAGCCCCTCGAAGTCGCCCTCCCGGACGGCCGCGAGGTAGGCGTCGACGAGCCGACGCTGCCGCGGCAGGTCGGTGGGACGGGTCGGAGTCCCGCGCACCCGTCGCCGCGCGCGGGACGCGAGCTGCCTGGCAGCCGAGGAAGACCGCCCGACGATCGGCCCGATCTCGTCGAAGGGCAGGTCGAACAGGTCATGGAGGACGAAGGCCAGACGCTCCGCTGGGGAGAGCGTGTCGAGGACGACGAGCAGGGCCACGCCGACCGAGTCGGCGAGGAGCGCCTCCTCCTCGGGGTCGCTGCCCCGGCTCCCGCTGGGCACTGGCTCTCGCGTCTCGACATCGAGCGGCTCCTCGCGCCGGGTCTTGCGCGAGCGCAGCATGTTGAGCGAGATCCGTCCCACGACGGTGGTGAGCCAGGCGGCAAGGTTGTCGACCTCCTGGGCGTCCGTCCGGCTGAGTCGCAACCATGCCTCCTGGACCGCGTCGTCCGCCTCCGTCGCGGATCCGAGCACACGGTAGGCAATGCCTCGCATTCGGCCACGGTGCTCCTCGAATCGAGCCGCCAGCCAAGCCGAGTCGTCAGTTTCGTGAGTCATCTCGTCCCATTCTCCCGTCCTGGGGTCACCGGAGTAGACCCGCTGGCCCCCGACAATGTGACGGCCGATGTGACGCTCGGGTAACCGTTGAGAAATGCACTGGATCGGGCAGACCACGCCTGCGATGGTGGCGGCATGACGCGTGACCAGTGCCTGTTCGCGCGGATCGAGGAGTACTACGACCTGGTTCCTCGAGCCGCGGCGACAACCGAGGAGGTTGGCCCGTTCACGCTCTTCGTCCCCGAGGAGGGCACGGGGTGGCACTTCTACGCACGGCCGAGGCTGCACGGGTCGTCGACCTTCACCGCCGCGGCGGTCGAGCGAGTGCTCGCACGCCAGGTCGAGCTCGGCCTGCCCCGGACGATCGAGTGGGTCGCTGAGGTCACGCCCTCCCTGCTCCCGGCTGTCCGGGGCGCAGGCTACGAGCCACACCGTTATCCCCTCCTCACGCTCCCGGCCGACGTCCCGATCGAGGCCGACCCTCGGGCCCGACAGCTGCCGCACGCCGACCCACACCTCGGCATCGCGTTCGGCACGGTCAAGGCAGGCTTCAACGGCAAGGACCAGGTCGAGCACCACGACACCGGCCGCAAGCCTGAGCTCATCGAACAGGGGGCGCTCATCGTCGTCGCCTCCTACGAAGGTGGGCGCCTCTGCGGCGCCGGATCAGCGGCCCCTCGGGGAGATGTTGCCGAGCTGATGGGGATCGCGGTGCCGCCGGGTCACCGACACCGGGGTCACGGCGGCAC
>Ga0247820_10002092_pt1 | contig 11221 bp, 5 predicted proteins | sample 13C_Glucose_Day1_2_FD_192480 | JGI IMG/M metagenome (GOLD analysis project Ga0247820, IMG submission 192480) | Soil microbial communities from agricultural site in Penn Yan, New York, United States - 13C_Glucose_Day14 | ecosystem: Environmental > Terrestrial > Soil > Agricultural land | place...
GGCCTGCTTGCCAACAGCAAGGCGATTCTGCTCGCGCCGAAGCATCAGACGGGTCGGCAGCAGGTGGCGCGGGCGCTGGTGACGCTGGGCGAGGTCGGGCGGGCGGCGGAGGTCTACCGGGAATGGCTCGCCGAGGAGCCCGGAAACCCAGTGGTGCTGCACCACCTTGCCGCCTGCGAAGGCAGCAATCGGTATCCTCGGGCGCCCGATAACTATGTCGAGTTGGTCTTCGACGGCTTCGCGGCCAGCTTTGATGCCAAGCTCGCCAGCCTGGGCTACCGTGCGCCGCAACTGATCGCGTCGCTAGCCTCGAAACACCTGCCGCCACCCGCGCGCGAACTGCTGGTGGGCGACGCCGGTTGCGGCACCGGCTTGTGCGGCTCGCTGGTGCGGGACTGGGCGGCATCGCTCGTCGGCTTCGATCTTTCGTCCGGCATGCTCGCGCTGGCCGAGTTGCGCGGTGTCTATGACCGGCTGCACAAGGCGGAGTTGGTCGACTACCTGCGCCGCAACCCGGAGACCTTCGACCTGCTGGTCTCCGCGGACACGCTGTGCTACTTCGGCGACCTCGGTGAATTCGCAGGTGCTGCGCACGCTGCGCTGCGGCGAGGCGGGCGGCTGATGTTCACGGTCGAAGCCCTTGCCGATGCCCCTGCCAATGCCAATCGCGGTGCGAAGACGAGTTCTGGTGCGCGTACGGAGGCTGCGACCGGATCCGAGCCGTTCTGCCTGCAACCGCACGGGCGCTATGCCCATTCCCGCGACTATCTCGATCAGGTGCTCGGTGGCGCCGGCTTCCGCGTCGAGGATCTGCTGAAGGACGTGCTGCGGCGCGAGGCGGGTTTGGCGGTGCAGGGCTGGGTGGTTTGCGCGGTGAAGGCGCCGGACCAACCCTCGAGCCCCACGGGTTGAACCGTGTGCGCCCATTGCACGACATAGCGACAGGACCAGGGGCGCGCCAGGGATTGTCGGCTGTCATTCGTGGGCATACATTCGTGACGCGGTCTGTGGGCGGATCCTGTCGGGCGGGACGGCTAACGTTGGCGAGCCGGGGGCATCGATAGTCTGCCGCGGGCGAATTGCCTGCGGTTGCAGTTTCCTGAACTTCAATCTCAAGGAGCGGTGGTCATGGCGAGTGTCGACTATTTCCTGAAGATCGACGGCATCAAGGGCGAGTCCGGCGACAGCAAGCACAAGGACGAGATTGACGTGCTGAGCTGGAGCTGGGGCGAGACCCAGCAGGGTGCAAGCGCGACCGGCGGCGGTGGTGGCGCGGGCAAGGTCGTGATGCAGGATTTCCATTTCACCAAACGGGTGGACAAGGCGTCGGCGCCGCTGCTGCTGGCGTGCGCAAGCGGGCAGCACATCAAGACCGTTGACCTGGTCTGCCGCAAAGCCGGCAAGGACCAGCAGGAGTACCTGAAGATCAAGCTCTCGGACGTGCTGATCAGCAGCTACCAGACCGGTGGCTCGCAGGGCGACGTGCTACCCATGGATCAGGTGTCGATGAACTTCTCGAAGATCGAGATGGAGTACAAGGCCCAGAAACCGGATGGCACGCTGGATGCGCCGACCAAGGCGGGTTGGGACCTCAAAGGCAACGTCAAGATCTGACCGATGCCATGACGACGACGATTCTGCAGCAGGGATCATCCGGTCCCGCCGTCAAGGCCCTGCAGGAGAAGCTCAATGCGACGCTGGTGCCGAACCCGATGCTGGTGCCCGATGGCCAGTTCGGCAACCTGACGCGAGCGGCCGTCATCCGGTTCCAGCAGTCCAAATGGCTGGTCGTGGATGGTATCGCCGGACAGTGCACGCAGAACGCCTTGTTCGGCAAGGAGACCTATCCGCCGATCCTGCACGCGGTCGACTTCATCTGCCAGCCCACCAACTCCACCTGTTGGGCCGCCAGCACGGCGATGATGACGCACTCGACCGTGCCGACCGTGATCGCGAAGACGCCGCCGGACCTGATCCTGCCGGACGGCTCGTTGCGCAACGATTCGGAAACCGACGATGCGGTGACCAACTCGCGCCGCTATGCCGCCGTCCATCACCTCCGTCCCGAGCCCCCCATGTCGTGGATGGTCTCGCGCCTGCGCTCGGCGCTTGGCTACGGTCCGCTGATGTTCGACATGCTTTGGGACGTGGGCGAGTACACCGCCGGCCGTGCCAGCCCTGGTCACATGATCGTGGTGGTCGGCATTCGTGGTGACGACGACGAGTCGGGGATCGGCACGACGCTGCGGATCCATGATCCCTGGCCGCCCCTCAAGGGCGAGCGGTATTCGGTGGGCTACCTGCGCTGGATGCAGGAGGTGCCGACGCGCACGTATCGGGTGTTCCATCGGGCCTGACCGACGGCGCCGGAAAGCATGCGCCGCGGCTGAACGAGCCGGAATCGCGGCAACGCTTCAGGCGCCGACCCGCGCCAGCGCGAAGTCCGGCACGCCGGTGGGAGAGATCGTCACCGGCGTCTGGCGCCCCTGCGTCAGCTTGCGGACCTCTTCCGACACGTAGAAGTCCAGGCCCTTGAAGGTGACGCGGCCCGAGCCGGTGAGGTCGGCTTTGCCTTCCAGGCCTGCGAGCACGGCCTTGGTGAATGCCCCGTTGCCCCAGTCGTCATGCTCTTCCGACAGCTGCCGGCCGGAGCTGGAGGCGAAGACGACGACCCCATTCTCGGCCGCCGACAGATTGTTGGCCATGCGCGCGATCTCGCTGCTGCCGGCGCGGCTCAGGGCGGAGCCGCCGAAGCAGGTATCGACGAACAGCAGCGCCTTGCCGCGCATGCGGGCAAGCGCCTTGCGAATCTCCTCCTCGGGTACCGCGGTCTGCGCGAGCTTGCGATGATCGGCGTCGTGCGGCAGAAAGTAGTACTGCTGGTCATCGCCGTTCAGGCCGTGCCCCGCGAAGAACATGACGCCGACATCGCGTGGGCCGACGCTGGCGCTGAGCCAGCGCAGGTTCTCGAGCACGGCTTCCCTGGTCGCGTCGCCGTCGGCCAATGCCCGGACCGACACGTCGTCGTAGAGCCGGCCGGCTTGCCGGGCCATCGCCTGCGCGAAATCGCGTGCGTCCTTGGCTGCCAGACCGAGTCGGTACTCGGGGTTGCGGTACTGGCTGATGCCGATCGCCAGCACGAAGAGGCGCGGCGCGGCAGGGGTGGAAGGCCGCTGCGGTGGCCCCGCGGGTACGGTCGGCGGCTGGGGTTGAGATTGCGGTTGAGGTTGCGGTTGAGGTTGCGGTTCGGGCTGAGGCTGCAACTGCGGTCGCAAAGGCGGCGGCTGCATCAGCGGCGGCGCGGGCCTGAGGATGACGACGGCGGATTCATCCGGCACCGGGCTGAACAGCTTGCTGGACGGCGGCGGCTGCGGCATGACGGGTTGCGCCAGGGCCAGCGTCGTCGGCTGCGCTTTCTCGACCTTGAACTGGAGCGGTTCGGACGATCCGCCGGCGTCGTGGGCGACGACCTGCACCAGCGATCCGGGTGCAACATCCGCCAGTCGCGCCTCTCCAGTGACCAGTCCGAAGGCGTCTGGTTGGGTGGTGACCGTGGCGTCGGGCGCCGGCCGGCCATCGATCCTCACTTCCACGGATACGGCGCCGTTGCTGCCGGGCCTGACCGAGTAGGGGATGGATAGCTGCTTGGCGTTCGCACGCAGTGGCAGGTGCTCGGCCGCATCCACGACCGGTGGCAGGGTCAGTGTCCTCTGTGTCGCAACCGGCTGGAGGTTGCGCAGCACGCCGTCCACGAGATCCGGTCGGTTGAAGCGCGCGCGGAAACGGCTGAGCGAGAAGAAATCCGCAGCCGGCTCCTTGTCCCGATTGACCGCCCAGCCGGCGAGCCGATCGGCTCCCGGGCTGGCATCGAAGTGGCCGCTTTCGGTCCAGGTCACCCACTGCCCTTGCGGGGTGGCAAGCAACGACAGCAGCAGCACGCCGTCCGAGGTGCGCCACCAGCGCAGCGTGCCGTCGGACATCGTGGTGACGGCAAGGCGCTCGTCGGCGCTGGTCCGGATGGCCCGGACTTCGGCGGCGGTGCGCACCTCCCACTGGATGCGCGCACGATCCTTCAGGCGGATGAGACGCTTCGACGTTCCCAGCAGCGTCTGTCTTCCGCCGGATACGTACGCATTGGATCGGGAGACCTCATCGGCGGCGAGCTTGAATTCCGAGCCGAGGATGGTCAACGTGCGCGCGCCCTTCCACTGCGCTTCCTCCAGGCTGGCCGGCGCAAGCGTGCCGAGGCGGGTGCTTGCTCCGGCGGTGACGGTTCGCGTGTCGAAGTCGAAGAAGGCCTGCTGCTCGCCGCCGTCGTACGACCACTGCACCTGGCGCGCATCGGGGCTGACGAGCAGCCGCTCCGGACCCGGGGAACTCGCCACGTGCAGGGTGCTCGCATCCTGCGTGAAGACGCCCCACGAGCCGTCGAAGCTGACGAAGGCGAATTGCCGATCAGCCAAGGGTTTCAAGTCCAGGATCGTGTCGCTTGCGAGCGTCCGGCGGGCAAGCAGGCGCAGGCTCGACGCGTCGAAGAAAAAGGCTTCATGGCGTCGGTCGAAGTCCCTCGCGGAGCCGGCGGTGACGATCGTGCTGCCATCGAGGGACCAGGCGACGCTCATGAAGTTGCCGATGCGGACTTGCGGCGTTTCGAGTGACCCGAGCGACGCCCCCTTTACGACATCGAACAGCTGCGGCGCACGCATCGACTCCAGGAAGCCAACCAGCAGTCGCGCGCCGTCCGGCGAGAAACTGGCGCCGACCGGATCGCCATGACGCGTGCGTAGCTTGCGGACTCCACCGACTCGGCCACCGTTCGTTTCCATCAGTATGGCGCTGCCGTCCATCACCGTTGCCGCGACCAGTCCGCGCGCCGACACGGCAAGTCCATAGGAAGGCGCGGCGAGGCGCTGCTCGAACACCTGGTTGCCTTCGAGGTCGAAAGCGCGAATCGCGTGCTCGCCGGCATAGGTTGCAAACAACAGACGACCGTCTGGCGTCCATGCCAGGTGCTTGATGTCGCCACCACGCGCGTCGAAGGCTCGCACGAACCGGCCGGTGGTGGTGGAGAAGAGCAGCAGCCGGTGATCGGTGCCGGCCGTAGCCGTCGTGCCACCAAGGGCCACCAGCGGCTCTTGCGGATGAATGGCTGCCCCGTAGAGACGACCGAGCTCGCCGGCACCGACAGCCGGACGCAGCGCGTGTTGCAGCTGCCCGGAGGCGAGGTTCCAGATCCGGGCGGTCTTGTCGTCGGAGGCCGTCACGGCGATCGCCTTGGCCGGGTCGAGCGACAGCCGCCGGATGGGTGCGGAATGCACGCCGAGGTCGATCTGCAGACGCGCCCGTTGCTCGTCGGTGGTGGATTCCGTGGAGGAGATCGCGGCCATGGCTGCGGCTGCAGTCAGCGCGAGCGCCACGGCCAAGGTAATCGCAAGTGTTGATTTCGCGATCGAACTGAAGGCGGCGCGCATGTATGCGGCCAGGCAGTTGCAAACCATCACCAACACTCCGTTCAGGCGAGCGCGAAGGAGGCATGTTGGCCGTGCCGAGGCAGCTGCCAGGATACCTCCGGATCGGGGGGCCGACGCCGCACAGTCCAGGCGTCACAAGATTCCACGTTGACGCACTGCGCCCTGCCTCCTATCGTGTGCCCGTCTCGGAGCACAACGGACGGGGCCGCGTCACCGCGAATCGAGATCGGGATCCCGGCGCGACGACTCTGCGAGAAGAGGGCGAATGGAACTACGCATCGCGCTGGCCGCTGCGCTCATCTGCACGCTTTCAGCTTGCGGAGGTGGTGGCGACGATCCGCCCCCCGATCCCCAAGCGAAATGCCTGACCGAGGCCGAGCCAGTGCGCCCGGGCACGCTGCGCATGAACACTGGTATCGATAGTGGCGACAGCCCGGGCGCGAGTGATGGCGGCGGCAACGGCGACGGCGCAGGCAGCCTGGGCCAGTTCCGCAACACCATCGTCGTCGTCCGCGACAAGAATCTGGTCGAGATCGGTCGCGCTGTCACCGATCATGACAACGGCGCAGTGACTATCCTGCTGGGCAAGTGCCGCGAGCCGATCGAAGTGGAATACAGCGGCGGCGACGGCGCCACCTACTACGACGAGTCGACCGGACAGTTCGAGCCGTTCCCAGCCGGTGAGCGACTGCGAGCGCGCTTTCCGTTCCCGCCGCGGCGCTTCGGCGTCACGCCTTACACGGAGGCGGCAGTCAGGCTGATGGATTCCGGCTCGGGCGGCCCGATGAAGGTGCTCGACAGCGAAGCTATCCAGCGCGCCAACCTGCGTATTTCGGAGCTGCTGACGGACCATGTCGCCGGTTCCTTCCGCAGTGAAGCCGGCGGCTTTGGCCTGATCGACATCACGGGGCGGCCGGTGGTCCTCAATGACCAGAATGCGAAGACGCCGGGTACGCTCACCGATACGCCGGAGGGGCGCTATGGCGCGATCATCGCCGGCTTCATCCGCGCGGCCGGCACATTCGGCGGCACGCCGCGGAGCACCACGGTGGGCAGGGGCGGAGCCAGGGCGGCGGCAGTCGCCCAGCCGAGCGTGACGCTGCGCGCCGTGTCGCAGCTGATCGACGATCTGTCCGACGGGCAGTTGGACATGCAGGGCCCGCAGGGTCCGGTGGTGGCGGCGGACGAAGCGCCTGCCTACACCTACGAGACGCTCTGGCGCGCCGGAACGGTCGCAGCCGCGATCACCACGCAGGAAGCCGGCGATGCGACGCTGCAGCGGTCGTCGTCCACCACCAAGCTCGCGGAGTACGTGTTCTCGCTGGCCAAGACCTACAAGACGGCCACCTGCCTCGAGCCCAACTGCGAACCCTACGACGCGCGCAGCACCGCCGGCCAGACCGTCCGGCTCTACGGTGACGGCCGTTTGACGACGCAGCGCGGCGTTTCGGCCGCCTTCGGCGTGCGCCGCAGCTACTACTCGGCGCAGACCGAACCTTCCGAGCAGGAAGTGGTGTCGATCGATCCCTCGTCGAACGCTCGATCTCTTTTCGTCGACGTGAAGATCGGCTCGCGCGGACAGGTGATCGCCTTGCAGCAGGACCGGCGCGCCTTTGTGCACATGGCGCCGATGCAGCCCTACATTGTTCGCGGCGATGAGGCTGCGAACCAATCCTCGGACTACTACCGTCAATTCCTGATTCCAACGCTGGGGGTCGTGCAGACGAGGATGGAGGTCAGCGGCGACGGGAAGCTGAGCGTGGTCAGCTTCTCGGCAAGCCCGGCGCGCGAGGATCGCACCTATCCCAACGGAGTTGCACCGGATTTCATCTACGTCCTGTCCGATGGCTCGATGTGGGGCGTCGCGCTCTCCCAGCCAACCCAGCCGTTCAAGTTGCCGCAGCCGGAGCCGCTGCAAAGCGTGGTCTATGACCAGTTCGTGCCACCTGCCATCGATCCGGCTTATGGTCGTTCGCCAACCCAGGTGCAGCAGCTCCCCTGGACCGGGCCGCGACGGCTCTTCGGCCTGACCCGCAGCGGCGACGTGCGCGTCTGGCTGGAAGGCGAGGAGGCAGCAGGTGTGCGACTGGCCGTTCCGGGCAAGGTGGTGCTGCTGGCTGCGGAGTCGAAGACCGGCGTCTACGCATTGACCGGCGACGGCAAGGTCTTCTGGCTCAATGCAGATCAGGCTCACATCTTCGACAGCGGCGGCACGATGCAGCGGCTGCCGAACCTTTCGCAGCATGCGCGCCGCTTCCCGCTGCATCATGTCGAAGCGGCCACCGGCATCGACCAGCCGATCTGCTGGATCGGGCGAACGGAGGCTATCGCCTGCAAAACCGGTGCTATCTTCCGCTGGACCGAAGAGCTCGCTCGCATCGAATACAACGAGCAGGACGGCAGCCGACACAGTACCTACCTTCCGGTGGGCGCCCGGGTGCAGGCGGCGAGGGAAGGCGGCGTCTCGCCGGTGTGGCGCATCAGCGCCGTGGATGAGTTCTACCGGATCAGTACGCCCGGCGAATCGCTCAACGTTGCCGGCCTGCGCTTCATCAAGGTCGATGGCACAACTACGAGCCTCGAGGAAGAGCGCGGTCAGCGCAACCTGGTGACGACGCTGCACACGTTCCCGGCGACCGAGTTCGAACCGCCAGGCGACTACCAGTACCTGACCGGGCAGCAGCTGCGAGTGGCGTTGGCAAGCCTGTTCAACGCCCAGGCAGCCATCGGCCTGGAACGGGTCAGCACCACGCCGCAGGGCCAGCATCGTCTGCAGTACAGCATTCAACCGGCACTCCAGGATGCGTTCGACATGCGCATTCTGGTCGACGACAGCATCGCGCCCCAGCAGCCGGCTGCGGACATGCGCGTCGAGTTCCGTTCATCTGCATCCGGTATCGATCATCTGCGCTTCGCGAACATGCATGCCGGCGATCGCGAAACCTATGCCTCCAGAGGCACGCGCGCCCCTTCCGACGTGCCGATTCGGGACCCGGTGGTCCTTCCGGACTCCACCTTCATCCGGGCCGACATCACCTTTCGGGCCTGGGATCTCTACTACTTCAATTCGATCAGCCAGGAGACAGACATTGCCCGTGTCCGGCTCATCCCCAACTTCATCCAGAGCCGGCCTTACGAGTTCCGGCTGTGCTTCGCGATCGAAGGCCAATCGACCCCGGGTGCAGTCCGCTTCTCGCGCAGTGGTTGCACGGTGCATGACAACTTCGGGAACTTCCTGCGTCGGATCACCGGCCTCGCATCGCATGCGGCCTTCATCAATGGGGTACGTCAAGGCGACACGGTGAACATCGACTTCGGACAGTTGTTCGAAGCGGATTGAGGCGGCGTTGTCCGTCGCAGGCGCGGCGCTTCGACGCGCGCCGCGCGCGTGCGAACGTGCTGACTCCTGGTGCCGGCGCGGTCCGGCGACCGTCCTGCAGGTTGCCGGGGTCGGAAATTCGACCGATACTGTCCCGCACGACTTGGTGCCGGGGACAGGTGTGGGTTCAGCGGCGGGACCGATTCTCGATTCCAGTGGATCGCGGCCTTCGTCGGTGACAGCCGGCGGGCGGCGGCCATTCAGCGCCACCATCGGGCTATTGCTTGTCGCGCTTGCGGGGACGGTGGAGGCAGCGCCTGTCGCGGCCAGCTTCACTACCCGCTCCGGCACCTTCACGCCGCAGGCATGGTCTTCCGTCACCGGTTGGGACAAGGACGATCACTCGGAGGCGCTGGCCGTCTTTCGCCGGACCTGCGCCAACCTCGAACGGCGCTCGACCTGGCGGGTGGCCTGCGCGGCGGCGCGGGCGGCACGCGACGAGCCGGCTGCCGCCCGCGCTTTCTTCGAGCGCGAGTTCGTCCCTTATCTCGTGAGCGCCACCGATCGCGACAAGGACGGACTGCTGACCGGCTATTTCGAGCCGGTGCTGCAGGGATCGCCGGTCCGTCGCGGTGCCTTCACCGTTCCGGTCTACGGCGCCCCTGCGGACCTGCTCTATCTCGACGTGCGGCGTTGGCCGGGCATCGACCTGCGCCGCGCGCCGCAACGGGCGGTGCTCGACAGCAACCAGGTCGTGCCGGCCGGCGCGATGGCCGGCGGCCCGGCGTCGGTCACCCCATCGTCGGATGCGATCGAGGTCGACCCGGCGGTCTTCGACAGCGAGCCCCTCGATCGTCGCTATCGCGTGCGCCGCGACGGCAACCGCATCGTGCCGTACTGGACACGTCAGGAGATCGAAGCCGGCAGGGCGCCGGGCTTGCGGCCGATCGCCTGGGTCGATGATGCCCAGGCACTGTACCTGATGCAGGTCCAGGGCTCCGGGCGCATCCGCATGTCAGACGGCAAGACCATCCGCCTCGCCTACGCAGACCAGAACGGCCACCCGTTCCGCCCCCGCGGTGCGGCGCCCAGCAGGACGCGCAGCTTGCCGGGTGCCGCCGCCGACGAGCCGGTGGCGATCGCCACGCCGGTGTCGTTGCGCACGCTCGAGGTGGCCGGTGCGACGCGGACCCGCGCCAAGCCGGCTGCCAGCGGGCAGGATGTCGACAGTGTCATCGATGCGTTGCTGGCGCAGCCGCCGTCGTCGAAGGCCGAGCGCGCGGCGGCCCAGCGATCGTCGCCCGGCGATGTCAGCAGCGGTGGCGGTGCCAGTGGCAGGGCAGGCGCAGGCGGTGACGGCGATGCGCGCGCCGCCATGAACCTCGGCTACCTGGTGGCGGCCCGCGAGAATGATCCGAGCTATGTGTTCTTCCAGACTGCCAGCGGAGACGGCAGCGGGCCAGTGGGCGCATTGGGTGTGCCGCTGACGGCCACCCGCTCGATCGCCGTCGACCCGCGCTCGACGCCGCTCGGTTCGCCGGTGTTCATCGAGGCGGAGCGCGACGACAATGCCGAGCCCCTGCGCCGGCTGGTGATCGCGCAGGATACCGGCGGCGCGATCCGAGGCGCGGTACGCGCCGACTTCTTCTGGGGAACCGGGCCACGCGCCGGGGCGCAGGCGCTGAAGACGCGCGACGATCTGGCAATGTGGGTACTGCTGCCGCGGGACTTCTCGCCGCCCGCGTCGGCCACGCGCACGCGCAGCATCGGCGGTCCGGCGTCGGCCGAATGCGTCATGCGGGACGCGGAGTACTGCCTGGAATGAGGAGGCCGGCAACCGCTGCACGGACGCTGCTCGCGGGGTTGTGGCTGGCGGCGATGATGCTGCCCTCCGCCGTCGCCGCCCCCGGGCGCTGGGCGTTGGTGGTCGGCAACGATGCCTACGCCAAGGTCGAGCCGTTGCGCAACGCGACTGCCGACGCCAACCTGATCGCCGGTGAGCTGAAGCGTGCCGGCTTCGACGTCACGTCGATCCGCAACGCCGACCGCCGCACGATGCTGCGCGAGGTGATCGAGCTGGCACGGCGCGCCGAGGCCGGCGGCGAGGCCCTGGTGTACTTCGCAGGGCATGGCGTGCAGATCGCCAATACCAACTACCTGCTGCCGGTGGACTTCGATGGTGCCGATGAGGCGATGCTGCCGTTCGAGGCGGTGAGCCTGAACGACATCGGCAACCAGCTGCTCGATGCGAAAACGCGCTTCAGCCTGCTCATCATCGACGCCTGCAGGAACAATCCCTTGCCCAGCAGACGTGGGCGCAATCTGCGGACCGGTCCGGGGCTGGCGCCGATGTCCCCGGCCACCGGCCAGATGGTGGTCTACGCGGCTGGGAGCGGGCAGGTCGCGCTCGACGGACTGGGTGATCGCGATC
>Ga0247820_10002097_pt1 | contig 11213 bp, 10 predicted proteins | sample 13C_Glucose_Day1_2_FD_192480 | JGI IMG/M metagenome (GOLD analysis project Ga0247820, IMG submission 192480) | Soil microbial communities from agricultural site in Penn Yan, New York, United States - 13C_Glucose_Day14 | ecosystem: Environmental > Terrestrial > Soil > Agricultural land | place...
TGCTGATGGTGGCCGGCTTCGACCGCTACTACCAGATCACCAAGTGCTTCCGCGACGAGGACCTGCGCGCCGACCGCCAGCCCGAGTTCACCCAGATCGACGTGGAGACCTCCTTCATGAAGGAGGAGGAGATCCGCACCATGTTCGAAGGGATGATCCGCAGCACGTTCCAGAACGTGCTGGGCATCGACATCGGCGCCTTCCCCGTGATGAAGCACGAGGACGCGATGCGCCTGTACGGCTCGGACAAGCCCGACCTGCGCGTCAAGCTGGAGTTCACCGAACTCACCGACGTCATGAAGGACGTGGACTTCAAGGTGTTCTCCGGTCCGGCCAACCAGGAAGACGGCCGCGTGGTGGGCCTGCGCGTTCCGAACGGCAGCGACATGAGCCGCGGCGAGATCGACGGCTACACCGAGTTCGTCAAGATCTACGGCGCCAAGGGCCTGGCCTGGATCAAGGTCAACGACGTGGCGGCCGGCCGTGAAGGCCTGCAGTCGCCGATCGTCAAGAACCTGCACGACGCGGCCATCGCCAAGATCCTGGAGCGCACCGGCGCCAAGAACGGCGACCTGATCTTCTTCGGCGCCGACAAGGCCAAGGTCGTCAACGACGCCATCGGCGCGCTGCGCGTGAAGGTGGGCCACAGCGAGTTCGGCAAGTCCAAGGGCCTGATCGAAGGCGAATGGCGCCCGCTGTGGGTGGTGGACTTCCCGATGTTCGAGTACGACGACGACGCCCAGCGCTGGAACGCCGTGCACCACCCGTTCACCTCGCCCAAGGACGGCCACGAGGACTGGCTGGAGACCGACCCCGGCCGCTGCCTGGCCAAGGCCTACGACGCGGTGCTCAACGGCATCGAACTCGGCGGCGGCTCGGTCCGTATCCACCGCGAGGACGTGCAGAGCAAGGTGTTCCGCGCGCTGAAGATCGGCGCTGAGGAAGCCAAGGCCAAGTTCGGCTTCCTGCTGGACGCGCTGCAGTACGGCGCCCCGCCGCACGGCGGCATCGCCATCGGCCTGGACCGTTTCGTCATGCTGATGACCGGCGCCGAGAGCCTGCGCGACGTGATCGCCTTTCCCAAGACCCAGCGTGCGCAGGATCTGTTGACCCAGGCGCCGGGTCCGGTCGACGAGAAGCAGCTGCGCGAGCTGCACATCCGGCTGCGCAATGTGCAGGCGGCGCCGTAACGGCATCGTCATTCCCGCGAAGGCGGGAATCCAGGAGGGCGGCTCAGGCCGCCTTTTTTCTTGCTTGCCCGGACTTGCTCCCTCTCCCGCCGGGAGAGGGTTGGGGTGAGGGCACGCACGAGCTTCCCATCCCACGGACTGCACGCGGATGGGCAGAATGGCCGGAGTGTCCAGGCCTTTCAAGATCCCCCAATCCGTCCTCGTCGTGATCCATACACCGGACCTCGACGTCCTGCTCATCAACAGGGCCGACGCTCCGAACTTCTGGCAGTCGGTGACGGGTTCCAAGGACCGCGAGGACGAGCCCTTCGAGGAGACCGCCGTGCGCGAAGTCTTCGAGGAAACGGGGATCGACGCCCGCGCCGGCGCGCTCGCCGACTGGGGTCTGGAGAACGTCTACGAGATCTACCCGCGCTGGCGCCACCGCTACGCCGAGGGCGTGACGCACAACACCGAGCACGTGTTCGGCCTGCGCGTGCCGGCCGGCACCGAGGTGCGGCTCAACCCGCGCGAGCACACCGGTTTCATGTGGTTGCCCTGGCGGGCGGCGGCGGATCGCTGTTTCTCGCCGAGCAACGCCGAGGCGATCCTGCTGCTGCCACAATTCCTTCAATGACGTTGCTGCGGGTCGCCACGTACAACATCCACAAGGGCGTTCAGGGGTTCGGGCCGACGCGGCGGCTGGAGATCCACAACCTCGGCCATGCGGTCGAACAGCTCGATGCCGACATCGTGTGCCTGCAGGAAGTGCGCAAGCTCCACCGTCGCGAGGAGCGCTACTTCACCCGCTGGCCGGAACTGCCGCAGGCCGAGTTCCTGTGCCCCGAGGGCTATGCCGCCGTCTACCAGACCAACGCGACCACGCGCCACGGCGAGCACGGCAACGCGCTGCTGTCGCGCTGGCCGGTGGTGTCGCACGGGCACGAGGACATGTCCGACCACCGCTTCGAGCAGCGCGGCCTGCTGCACGTCACGGTGCGCGTCGCACGCCACGAGGTGCACGTGATCGTGCTGCACCTCGGCCTGATCGCCGCCAGCCGGGTGCGCCAGGTGGAGCAGCTCGGGCGCTTCATCGAGCGCGAGATCCCGCGCCGCGCGCCGCTGCTGGTGGCCGGCGACCTCAACGACTGGGGCGGCAAGCTGCGCCCCGTGATGGGCCAGTTCGGCCTGCGCGACCACGTCGAGGAGAAGGCGCGCACCTATCCCTCGCGCCTGCCGCTCACGCAGCTGGACTACGTCTATTCGCGCGGCCTGCGGCCGGTGGGCGTGGAGATTCCCCGTGGCCGCGTCTGGGGCCAGATGTCCGATCACCTTCCGCTGATCGCGTCTTTCAGGATGTAGGGGAGGGCCGCCGCGATGACGCACCGGATCCCGCCGCTGCGTGCCGGCCACGCCCTGCGGCTGCTGGAAGGCAGCGCGGCCTACTTTCCCGCGCTTGTCGAGGCGATCGACGCGGCCCGCCACGAGGTCTGGCTGGAGACCTACATCTTCGACTTCACCGGCTCCAGCGCCGAAGTGGCGTGGGCGCTCGAGCGGGCCGCGCGCCGCGGCGTGCACGTGCGCGTGGCGGTCGACGGCTTCGGCAGCGAGTCCATGCCGCCCGACTGGCGCCTGCGCATGCTGGCCGCCGGCGTCGACTGGCGCGTGTTCGCGCCGATCGGCGGCCTGGGCGTCCTGCGTCCCGCCAGCTGGCGGCGGCTGCACCGCAAGCTGTGCCTGGTCGACGACCGCGTGGCCTTTTGCGGCGGCATCAACATCCTCGACGACCTGCACGATCCCAACCACGGCCCGCTGTCGGCGCCGCGGCTGGACTTCGCGGTGCAGGTCACCGGCCCGCTGGTGATGCAGGTGCGCGTGGCGATGCAGCGCCTGTGGCAGCGCATGCGGGCATTCGAATCGCTGCGGCATGCGGAACTGAGCGGCGCGATCACCTCGCTGCGTGGCGCGCGCCCGGTGCCGCTGCCGCGGCAGGCGCCGCCCGACACCCGGCAGGGGAGCCGCGCCGCGCTGGTGCTGCGCGACAACTTCCGGCATCGCGCCGACATCGAGCGCGCCTACCGCCGCGCCATCGGCCGCGCGCGCGACGAGGTCATCATCGCCAACGCCTACTTCGTGCCGGGCCGCAAGATGCGCGCGGCGCTGGTCAACGCGGCGCGGCGCGGCGTGCGGGTGGTGCTGCTGCTGCAGGGCCGCTACGAGTACTTCATGCAGTACTACGCGGCGCGGCCGATCTACGGCGCCTTGCTGCGCGCGGGCGTCGCCATCCACGAGTACTCGCCGAGCTTCCTGCATGCCAAGGTGGCGGTGATCGACGGCCGCTGGGCGACCGTGGGCTCGTCCAACATCGATCCGCTCAGCCTGCTGCTCGCGCGCGAAGCCAACGTGGTGATCGAGGACGACGGTTTCGCGCAGGCCCTGCGCGCGCGGCTGCTGCACGCGGTGTCGCATGAAGGGACGGCGATGGAGCCGGCGCAGTACGCGCTGCGACCCTGGCGCGAGCGGTTCCTGGAGCGCATCGCGCAGGCCGTCATGCGCGTGGCGCTCGCCATCCAGGGCAAGAGGACCTACTGGTGAAGCCGGGCGACCTGGTCGTGCAGCGGCCCGAGGGCCTGTACTGCCCACCGGGCGACTTCTACATCGACCCCTGGCGCCCGGTGGCGCGCGCCGTCATCACGCACGCGCATGCCGACCACGCGCGCATGGGCAACGGCCATTACCTGGCCGCCGCGCCGGCGGAGGGCGTGCTGCGCGCACGACTCGGCGAGATCGATCTGCAGACCCTGCGCTACGGCGAGGCCATCGAGCACAACGGCGTGCGGCTGTCGCTGCATCCCGCCGGCCACGTGCTCGGCTCGGCCCAGGTGCGGCTGGAGCACGGTGGCCGGGTCTGGGTGGCGAGCGGCGACTACAAGGTGGCGCCCGACCGCACCTGCGATCCCTTCGAGCCGGTGCGCTGCGACGTCTTCATCACCGAATCGACGTTCGGTCTCCCGATCTACCGTTGGACTCCGGACGAGCAGCTGTTCGCCCAGGTCAACGACTGGTGGTCGCGCAACGTGATCGCCGGCCGCGCGAGCGTGCTGGCCTGCTACAGCTTCGGCAAGGCGCAACGCATCCTGAGCGGCGTCGATCCGACCATCGGGCCCATCGTCGTGCACGGCGCGGTGCGGCCGCTCAACGACGCCTATCGCGCGGCCGGAGTGCCGTTGCCCGAAACGCGCATGGTCACCGAGATCAGCGACAAGGCGGAGCTGCGCCGCGCCCTCGTGCTGTGCCCGCCCAGCGCCGTGGCCAGCACCTGGCTGCGCCGATTCGGCGAGACCAGCACCGCCTTCGCCAGCGGCTGGATGCAGCTGCGCGGCGCGCGCCGCCGGGGCGGCTACGACCGTGGCTTCGTGCTCTCCGACCACGCCGACTGGCCGGGCCTGCTGGGCGCGATCGGCTCCACGGGTGCGCAGCGCGTGATCGTCACGCACGGCAGCGTGCCGGTGATGGTGCGCTACCTGCAGGAACAGGGACTGGAAGCCGAGGGCTTCGACACCGAGTACGGGGACGACGTGGTGGAGGCGGACCAGGCGCCGCAGGAGCCGCAGGCCGCGACGGGTGAGGGCGGATGAAGCAGTTCACCCGGCTCTTCACCGAGCTCGACGCCACCACCTCCACCAACGCCAAGGTCGAGGCGCTGCAGCGCTACTTCGCGGCCGCCACGCCGGCCGACGCCGCGTGGGCCGTGTACTTCCTCGCCGGTGGCAAGCCGCGGCAGGTGGTGAACATGGCGCTGCTAGCGCAACTGGCGTGCGAGGAAGCGGGCATCGAGGCCTGGCTGTTCGACGAGTGCTACCAGGCGGTGGGCGACCTGGCCGAGACCATCGCGCACGTGCTGCCGCAGGCCGCCGAGACCTCGGACGTGGGTCTCGCCGTCTGGATCGAGGAGCGCCTCCTGCCGCTGCGTGGCTTGCCGCCCGAGGCCATCGCGCCGCGCGTGCGCGCGTGGTGGCGCGAGCTCGACGACATGGGGCGCTTCCTGCTCACCAAGCTGGTGGGCGGCGGCTTTCGCGTCGGCGTGAGCAAGCTGCTGGTGCAGCGCGCGCTCGCGGCGCACGCCGGCATCGATGCCAAGCGCGTCGCGCAGCGCATGATGGGCTACACCGACGGCAAGGTGATGCCCTCGGCCGAACGCTTCGCCGCGCTGGTGGCGCAGGTGGAAGAGGGCGCGACCGAGCGCGCCGACGAGGGCCAGCCCTATCCCTTCTTCCTCGCGCACCAGCTCGACGGCACGGCCGAGGTGTTCGCCTCGCGCCTGGGGCCGGTGACGGATTGGCAGGTCGAATGGAAGTACGACGGCATCCGCGGGCAGGTCGTCAAGCGCGGGGGCCGGGTGTGGGTCTGGTCGCGCGGCGAGGAGCTGGTGACCGAGCGCTTCCCCGAGATCGTGGCCCTGGCCCAGCCGCTGCCCGACGGCACGGTGCTCGACGGCGAGATCATGGTGTGGACCGAAGAGCCCGAAGGCCCCGGCCGCCCCGCGCCGTTCTCGCTGCTGCAGCAGCGCATCGGCCGCAAGACGCTGACGAAGAAGATCCTGGCCGATGCGCCTGTGACCTTCATGGCCTACGACCTGATCGAGCAGGGCGGCGTCGACCTGCGCGAACTGCCGCAACGCGAGCGCCGCGCGCGCCTGGAAGCGCTGTTGACCGGCACGCGGCTCAAGCTCTCGCCGATCGAGACGGCCTCGTCCTGGCTGGAGTTCGCGCAACGCCGCGCGCAATCGCGCGATCTCGGCGTCGAGGGCTTCATGCTCAAGCGCCTGGACGCGGCCTACGGCACCGGCCGCACCAAGGCCGACGGCCTGTGGTGGAAATGGAAGATCGACCCGATGACGGTGGACTGCGTGCTGGTGTACGCGCAGGCCGGGCACGGGCGCCGCGCCTCGGTCTACACCGACTACACGTTCGCGGTCTGGAATCGTCGGCCCCTCGACAAGGCCGAGGTCGACGCCGTGCTGGAGGCCATCGCGCGCAAGGAGCCGCCGCAGCCCGGCGCGCTGCAGCTGGTGGCGTTCGCCAAGGCCTACTCGGGCCTGACCGACGAGGAGTTCCGGCAGGTCGATGCCATCATCCGCCGCACGACGATCGAGAAGTTCGGGCCGGTGCGCAGCGTTCGGCCTTCGCTGGTGTTCGAGCTCGGCTTCGAGGGCATCAACCGCAGCACGCGCCACAAGAGCGGCATCGCGGTGCGCTTCCCGCGCATGCTGCGCATCCGGCACGACAAGCCGCTGCACGAAGCCGACACCCTTGCCCAGCTGGAGGTATTGCTGGGCGCGGGCCGCTGAGAAACGGCAACCTTGTTACCATCCTCCATGCTCATGAAAGCAGACCCGACCCAGCAGCTGCAGCCCGCCGACGAAGGCACGCCCGTCTCGGTGAAGATCCGTGAGCGCCTGCTGGCGGCCCGCAAGCGCTTCCATTCCAACGACAACATCGCCGAGTTCATCGAACCCGGCGAACTCGAGGCGCTGCTCGAGGAAGTCGAGCACAGGATGCAGGGTGTCCTCGACAGCCTGGTGATCGACACCGCCAGCGACCACAACACCGGCGACACCGCGCGCCGCGTGGCCAAGATGTATTTGAACGAGGTGTTCCGCGGCCGCTACACGCGCCCTCCGAGCATCACCGAGTTCCCCAACGCCGAGCACCTGAACGAGCTGATGATCGTCGGCCCGATCACCGTGCGTTCGGCCTGCAGCCACCACTTCTGCCCGGTCATCGGCAAGGTGTGGATCGGCGTGCTGCCCAACGAACACACCAACGTCATCGGCCTGTCCAAGTACGCGCGCCTCGCCGAATGGGTGATGGGCCGTCCGCAGATCCAGGAAGAAGCCGTGGTGCAGCTGGCCGACCTGATCATGGACAAGACCCAGCCCGACGGCCTGGCCATCGTCATGGAAGCCAGCCACTACTGCATGGCGTGGCGCGGCGTGAAGGACATGGACAGCAAGATGATCAACTCGGTCATGCGCGGCGTGTTCCTCAAGGACGCCGCGCTGCGCCGCGAATTCCTGGCCCTGATCCCGAAGCGCAACGGAGGCTAGATCATGAACCCCCACGTTCCGCACTTCGTGTCGTCACTGCCCCCCGAGGGGGCTTCTGCCTCCTTGAGGCGGCTCGGCGGAGGCTGAAATGCTGGTCCGTCTCCTTTACTGCAGCCGCGCGGTGAACACCTCCGCCGACGCCATCGAATCCATCCTCGCGCAGGCGCGCGAGCACAACCCGGTCAGCGGCATCACCGGCATCCTCTGCTACGGCGGCGGCATCTTCCTGCAGGCCATCGAGGGCGGGCGCATGCAGGTGTCCGACCTGTTCGGCCACATCCAGAAGGATCCGCGCCACAAGGACGTCGCGCTGCTGCACTACGAGGAGATCCTGGAGCGGCGCTTCGGCGGCTGGACCATGGGCCAGGTCAACCTCAGCAAGCTCAACCACTCGATCCTGCTGAAGTACTCCGAGAAGCCCGAACTCGATCCCTACGCCGTCTCCGGCAAGGTCTCGCTCGCGCTGCTGGAGGACCTGATGGCCACCGCGGCCATCTGCGGCCGCGCCTGATCCCGTGGCGACGACGTTCCGACTGAAGCGCTCGCTGAGCTGGGGCGACTGCGACCCGGCCGGCATCATCTTCTACCCCACCTACTACCGCTGGATGGACGCGGCCACCTGGTCGCTGCTGGCCGAGTGCGGCTGGCCCGGCACGCGCATGCGCGGCGAGCACCTGAGCATCCCCCTGCTGGATTCGCAGTGCAGCTTCGTCGCCTCGCCGATGTTCGGCGACGAGATCGAGGTGCGCTCCGTGCTCGACCGCGTCGGGCGCAGCTCGTTCGCGCTGCGCCACGAGTTCTTCCTGCTCGGCGCCGAGGAGAAGCTGCTGGCCCGCGGGCTCGAAGCGCGCGTGTGGGCGCGCTACGAGAACGGTCCCGGCACCCCGCTGCGCAGCACGCCCGTCCCCGACTTGCTGCGCACCGCGCTGGGCGCCGCGCCCGCGTGAACGCGGCCGCGCTGGTCGGCTGCGATTTCTCCAGCAGCCCGACGAGGCGCAAGCCGATCGTGCTGGCCCACGGCCGCGACGACGGCGCCCGGGTGGTGCTCGACCGGCTCGAGAAGCTCGACAGCCTGCCCGCGTTCGCCGCCTGGCTCGCGCAGCCCGGTCCCTGGGTCGGCGGCTTCGACTTTCCCTTCGGCCTGCCGCGCGAACTGGTCGAGCACCTCGGCTGGCCGCTCACCTGGCGCGAATGCATCCGGCACTACGGTGGCCTGTCGCGCGCGGAGATCCGCTCCACCTTCGCGGCCTTCTGCGACTCGCGGCCGGCCGGGGGCAAGTTCGCCAACCGCCGTTTCGATCGCCTGGCCGGCTCCAGCCCGTCGATGAAGTGGGTGAACCCGCCGGTGGCCTTCATGCTGCATGCGGCCGTGCCGCTGCTGCTGGAGGCCGGCGTGCACCTGCCCGGCCTGCACGACGGCGATGCGCAACGCGTCGCGCTCGAGGCGTATCCGGGTCTGCTCGCGCGTGAGCTCATCGAGCGGCGCAGCTACAAGAGCGATGAACGCAGCAAGCAGACGCCCGATCGCCTGATCGCGCGCAAGGACCTCATCACCGCGCTGGAAGCGGGCCGCACGCGGCTGGGCGTGCGCCTGAAGCTCAGCCATTCGCAGCGCGACGCGCTGGTGGATGACGCGAGCGGCGATTCGCTCGATGCCGTGCTGTGCCTGCTGCAGGCCGCCTGGGCCCAGCGCATCGGTCCGCCGCGCTGGGGACTGCCGGATGAGCTGGACCCGCTGGAGGGTTGGATTCTTTCGGCGTAGGAGGCCGCCGCGTCCAACGGCCGAGCCATGGCCCGATGGAGCCAAGCGGCGTTTTCACCCGCCATGGCCGACCTAGCATGCCCCCACTTCGACGAGGAACGGCGCGAGCGCGTTCCGCAGTCGCTCTGGGAGCTTTTGCATGCTGAATGATCTGAACGCCGTGGACATCGCGGTCATCATCCCTTGCTACAACGAGGAGGTCGCGATCGGCCGCGTCGTGGAGGATTTCCGCCGGGCCCTGCCCAAGGCGCGCGTCTACGTCTACGACAACGCCTCCACGGACCGCACGGCCGAGGTCGCCGCGCAAGCCGGCGCCATCGTCGGCCACGAGCCGTTCAAGGGCAAGGGCAACGTGATGCGCCGCATGTTCAGCGACGTCGACGCCGACGTGTACGTGCTGGTGGACGGCGACGACACCTACGACGCCTCGGTCGCGCCTTCGCTGGTGCGCGCGCTGCTGGACCAGCAGCTGGACATGGTCAACGGCGCGCGCGTCACCCAGATCAAGGAGGCCTACCGCTTCGGCCACCGCTTCGGCAACCGCCTGCTCACGGGCCTGGTGCAGCGCATCTTCGGCAACCGGTTCGGCGACATGCTGTCGGGCTACCGCGTGTTCTCGCGCCGCTTCGTCAAGTCGTTCCCGGCCACGTCCAGCGGCTTCGAGATCGAGACCGAGCTGACGGTGCACGCGCTGGAGCTGCGCATGAAGACTTCGGAGCTGCCCACGCGCTACAAGGACCGGCCGGAAGGCTCGACCTCCAAGCTCAACACCATCCGCGACGGCCTGCGCATCCTGCGCATGATCGGCCTCCTGGTGAAGGAGGAGCGGCCGCTGATGTTCTTCAGCTGCGCGGCCTTCGCGCTGGCCATGTTGTCGGTCGGCCTGGCCGCGCCGATCGTGATGGAGTTCCTGCGCACGGGCCTGGTGCCGCGCATGCCGACCGCCGTGCTGTCGGTGGGCATCATGCTGGTGGCCACGCTGTCGATGGTGTGCGGCCTGGTCCTGGACACCGTCACCCATTCGCGCCGCGAGCTCAAGCGGCTCGCCTACCTCGAGATCCCCGCGCCGCGGTGGCCGGCCTCCGTGCAGCGGACGGCGCCGGTGCATCGCCAGAGCGCCGTCGCCCAGCGTGAGGTCGAAGCCGAGGCGGCCATGCCGGCACCCTCGCTGGCGGTCTCCTGATGAAGGACGCCGTGCAGACCGATTCGGATTTCCTCTTCGGCAGCCCGCGCCGAGCGGCGGGTACGCAGGGCGGATCGCTGGCGAGCTGGGGACTGGCCTCGCTGGTGTTCGCGCTGTTCGTGGTGAACGCGGCGCTGCACTTCCCCGGCGTCATGAACAACGACGCCATCGGCCAGTACCGCGATGCGGTGAGCGGCCGCTTCGGCGACTGGCATCCGCCCATCATGGCCTGGACCTGGTCGTACCTGCGCTACCTCGGCGAAGGTCCGGCGCCTTTCCTGCTGCTGCACCTGGCGCTGTACTGGACGGGCTTCGGCCTGATCGCCGACGGCCTGCGCCGTGCCGGCCACTCGAAGACCGCGCTGGCCGTGACGCTGGCGGGCGCCTTCCCGCCCTTCCTGTACGTCAACGCCCAGGTGGTGAAAGACGTGGGCATGGCGGTGGCGTGGCTGGCCGCCGTGGGCGGGCTGTTCTGGTTCCGCGTGCAGCTGCGCCGCGTGCCGATCGCCTGGGGCCTCGCGATCGCGGTCCTGGTGTTCTACGGCGCGATGGTGCGCACCAATGCCATCTTCGGCCTGGGCCCGCTGCTGCTGCTCGCCTTCGCGCCGAATAGCTGGCTGCGCAGCGCGCGGCTTCTGGTGGCGGCGGTGCTGGTCGCGGTCGTCGCGCTTCCGGTGAGCGCGGTGGCCAACCGGCTGCTGTTCAACCCGATCCCGCAGCACGCGGTGCAGTCGCTGTTCATTTTCGACCTGATGGGCATCGCGGTGCACACCGGCGATCCCACCGTGCTGGAGCCGCGTGCCACGCTGGCGAAGGAGGACCTCGCAGCCTGCTACTCGCCCTACTGGTGGGACAGCATGAGTCCCTGGGGCCGTTGCGCGGCCAAGGTGCATCGCCCCGCCGGCGTCGACATGCCCACGCTGCCCGATGGCCTGCCCGCGCAGTGGGCGCGCAGCATCGCGGAGCATCCGGTCGCGTACGCGCAGCACC
>Ga0247820_10002098_pt1 | contig 11206 bp, 8 predicted proteins | sample 13C_Glucose_Day1_2_FD_192480 | JGI IMG/M metagenome (GOLD analysis project Ga0247820, IMG submission 192480) | Soil microbial communities from agricultural site in Penn Yan, New York, United States - 13C_Glucose_Day14 | ecosystem: Environmental > Terrestrial > Soil > Agricultural land | place...
GGATAAAGCGGCGGCAACCCACTGTCGCCCACCGGGTCATGCACCCGATCGGCAATCGGGATCGCCTTGATTGCCCGCCACAGGTCCTCACCTTGCCAGTACTGGCAGGTTTCGCTGTAAAGCGCGCCGTTCAGCCCGTTCAGCCCGTTCAGCCCGTCGAGGGCGTTCGACAGCGGCATGAAGCGCTGCAGATTCGTTGGATGTGATCGGATCAGAAAGTCTATGGATATTGTGCCCGGGATAATAACCAAATGAGCGGACATTACTTATTAAACCCGGCGCGACCAGGTAGGTCTACCTGTAATTTCTGACAGTAGCATTAGATTTTTTGCTCATGCTATACCTACGTCCATGAACATTGCATTTGTCGACACCGCCACACCTAAGCTGAAAGTCATCGACCCGCGTGGCTTGTACCATCGCGAGGTTGCTTATTATCGCGCGCAACCTGAACAGTTGCCGCAAGCACGTATTACGCGCTTCAGGTACGATCTCGCGGGATATGAAATCGCTAGGTGCGACCCTAGGCTATGGACGAATATTGAACTGAAGAAAACGGCTGCCGCCAATCTGGAGAGCCTCTTCAGTTTGTCCGGCGCCACGTTGTCGACTGATAGCGTCGATGCCGGCTGGCGAGTGGCGTTGTTCGGATCTGCTGGCGTGGAATGCCTCCTATGGGGCAGTCGCGGTAGTGAGCGGCACCATGATTATGATCTGCAACTACGCTTGGTTGCAGTATGCGAGAGCGCTAAAGACGAAGTGCCAAAGTTTGTTGAGCGCTATACTTATGGTGACTCCAGTGAGACTGCGGGAAGTCGTAACCAATGTGGCCGACTTGTTCGCCATGACGACCCTGCAGGCACGTTCCAAATTTGTCAATATACACTGAATGGCCTTCCGCTGACACAGACTAGACAGTTTTTAGGCGATCTGTGTACACCCGAATGGCCGTTGGATAACTCGCTGCGAGACGGGTTGTTGGATAGTGAAGCTTTTACTACAACGTTTAGCTATTTTGCATCAGGTGAATTACGAGCTAAGATTGATGCGTTGGGCAACACTCAGATGTTTGCTACAACATTGGCCGGTGAACTAAAAGACGCTCGACTTCAGATGACGGGTGCAGGGCAGAAGCCGCACCTTATCGTCAGCGACGTTCGCTACAACGCCTATGGTCAGGTCGAAAGTGAGCAAATGGGCAACGGCGCAACTATAAATGCCGAGTATGAAGACACCAATGGTCGACTTTGTCGACTTTTGATTCACGACTCTTGCTCGAAACTTTTGCAGGGGCAACACTATTGCTATGATCCTGTAGGCAATATTCTACAAATCGAAGATAATGCACATTCAACTCTCTATTACAAGAATCAACGGATTGACGCAGTGAGTTGCTACCGATACGACAGTCTCTATCAGCTTGTTGAAGCATCTGGTCGCGAATGTGAAATCCCGGTTCTAGGACCTCAATTGCCATCATGGCAAAAAGCACCCATTGACCCTGATCGTCTTCGCATCTACACCCATTCATTTGACTACGACACCGCCGGCAATCTTCGAATTCGACATCACAGTAACTCCCCGACAATCAGGATGGCTGTTTCCGAATCCAGCAACCGGAGCTTGGGTCAGTATATCGATGGATCACTGCCGAGTGAGCAGGATATCGCCAACGGTTTCGATGCAAATGGAAACCAATTGGAGTTGTCACGGGGCCAGCAAATATCATGGGATGCTCGTAATCAGTTATGTCATGTGACCATGATCAGAAGGGATGAGGGAGGCGATGATTATGAACGATACATATATGACGGATCCGGTCGCCGCGCGAGAAAGGTACGCCAAAATCGAGCTGGAAGTCAGTTGAGAGTTGCGCAAGTGCGTTATCTACCGGGTGTGGAAATCCATCGATCCGGCAGTGGCGAGCGACATGTCATCGAGGTGGATTTAGGACGGCTGCGCGTGCGAGTGTTACATTGGGTAGGACAGCCTCCAGCAGGAGTTTGCAATGACCAAATACTCTATTGCTTGAAGGATCATCTTGGCTCAAACACGCTCGAACTTGACGAGGTTGCGGGGGTGGTCAGCCAGGAAAGTTATTACCCGTTTGGCGGAACGGCATGGCGAGCAAGTAGAACAAAAGTAGACGCTAAATACAAAACGGTTCGATATTCAGATAAAGAGCGTGATGCGACCGGGCTTTATTATTATGGTTTCAGGTATTACGCGCCTTGGTTATGTCGTTGGATTAGCCCTGATCCCGCAGGTACGGCCTATGGGCAGAATCTGTACAGAATGGTCGAAAATCGACCCACAACTCTCGTTGATGTGCAGGGACTGAAGCCGGGATTGCCAAACACTGAAACCCGAACTTTTTTGAAGGAGGACTTGAGGCAAAGGTTGGATCGACTGGATGAAGCGAGTCAAGATGCTCAGCGTTTTATAAAAGATAGATTCGAACCCCATGAGATCGAGACTGGTTCTAGAGAAGTAAGGTCGACTTTTTTCGCTGAAGTGAACGGGATACGGTTTGAAAGTTGGTTCGTAAACGAATTCCACGAAGATATCTGGATTTTCAAAGAGAACTACAAAACCAGAGCGCCCGCCAATGTAGGGCTGGGTAGAGGCGAGCTTGACAGATTTCATGCCAGTGACGTCGCCAGATACCAATATGAATTGGTTGCCAGTCGGAATGGCTTTTTTGGAAAACTGCCCTCAGTCATCAGACGCGAAAATGTCATGAATTACTCGTCACTCGCTAAAACTGTAAACAGCGCAAATGGGGTGGAAGACTTGTCGAGTGTATTCTTGACCCAAACGCCCAATGGGAAAAGCACGTTACGGATATTGGATGATTTTGAACTTGAGGCCATTAGCGTGGAAAGAGTTAAAGGGCCAACGGGGCAGATTGATTTTTTGATTCATGTGCAGCCTAGAACGATCATTCAGGAGATTCGGGTTGGCAGTGCGGCTCTTACCCTGGATCGCCACGACGCTGTTGACAGTTCACGTGGCGTTGAGCCTGAGTTATTGAAAGGCTCTATTCGCAGAGGCTCCATAGACATGGAGCGAATGGAGCGCATCGGTAGTCACTGACGAATCTGAAAATCTCACCATCAGATTTATTTGGGATAAAGCGGCGGCAACCCACTGTCGCCCACCGGGTCATGCACCCGATCGGCAATCGGGATCGCCTTGATTGCCCGCCACAGGTCCTCACCTTGCCAATGCTGGCCGGTTTCGCTGTAGAGCGCGCCGTTGAGCCCGTCGAGGGCGTCGGACAGCGGTACGAAGCGGGCGGCCATGTCGGCCAGGGTTTCCGGTTGTTGCCGGGCCCAAGCGTCCAGGGCCTGGCGCGTGGCGTGTGAGTCATTGGCCTGACAGGCGCGCTTGAGGTCGTCGAGCACGCTGCGCGGGCTCGGGCCGGTTTGCGCGATACGCAGGATGGCCGGTTGCCAGCGGGCGCGCCACCACAGGCCGAAGCCCAGCACAGTGCTGCAGGCGAGAATCAGGGTGCTGAGTTTCCAGCGCCAGAGGCTTGCGCTGTCTGCAGCGGAGATGACTGGCGATGTGCCGGTCGTCGTGTCGACCATCAGGCTCGGATTGTTCGCTACCTGCAGGGTCTGGGCCGGCAGGCTGCTGTGTTCCAGGTGATCCTCGAACGTGTTCCACCAGGTCACTTCCACCCCGGGCAGCTCGATGGCGCCACTGCGGGTCGGCACCAGGGCCTCGCGGTCTTCGCGACTGCCGATCAGGCCGCGCTCGCTGTTCTGGTTGCCCAGCACCGGTTGATCCGGGTAGCGCCGCAAGCCGTTGACATCGGTGGCGGGCAACGGCGGCAATTGCGAACTGGCCAGGCCCTCGGCCTTCACGGTCAGGCGGCGGGTCAGGGAATCGCCCACCTGCGCGTGATCCGGTTGCGGGTTCCAGCTTTCGCTCAGGCTCAGGCTTCGAGCCGGCAGCCAGGGCACATCGGCCGGGTAAGCGCTCGGCTTGGCCTTCACCGTGAGCATGATCTCGGAGGAACTGACGCGCATCAGCTTGCCGGATTTCGGTACCTGGGAAGTGGCATCCACCAGGGCGGCATTGAAGATCTGCGCCGGAATGATCAATTCACCGCTGAGTTGCGGGTAGATCGCGTAGCGCATTTCGATCACGCCGTGGCGCAGGCCGTTGATGTCTTTCTCATAGGTGCGCGACTCGCCCAGTTGCTCGATGCGTGCATCGGCGATCTGCAAGGGCGGCAGGCTGCTGTCGTCGTACAGCGATACCGAATGGTAGATCCGCAGGGTCAGAATCGCCTGGGCCTGTACGTACACGCTGTTTTGATCGAGGCTGGCGTCGATGAACACCGGGGCTCGTTGGTGGCTGCTGTCCCGGGTGTCGCTCTGGATCACTTGCAGGGTGATCGGCTGGCTCTGCGCCTCACCCAGTTGGAGCGGCGCAATCTCCACGCTGCCGGTCTGCCGCGGCAGCAGGGTGATGATCCACCGGGTGGTGGCACCGTTGTCGCCGTTAAGCGTGTTCAACTGGTTGACCTGACGGGTGCCGCGTACTTCGAACAGTGGTTCCAGCGGCGTCAGGTCAGGCTTGCCGAACTGCGTCACGTCAGTGGTTTCCAGAGTCAGTTCGACCGTCTCGCCGGAATTCAAACGACTGCGATCCACACTGGCGACCAACTCCGCAGCCTGCGCCTGAGCGGTGCAGAGCAACAAGGCGGGCAGCAGGGCGAACCTGGAGAGGGTGAAGCGGGTCATCGAGTTTTTCCCTGATCCTGATGTTGTTGCTGTTCGTACCAGAACTTGCGCCTGAGCAATTCGCCCGGGTCATCCGGGATCTTGCGCAACCATTGCTCCAACGCCTGACGCTGTTCGCCGTCGATGCTGGCAGTGGCGGGGCGCAGGGGCGGCCTGGTGTGTTGCTCATCCCCCAGCTCACTGCCGGGGACTTCGTTGGTACCCGATTTCGGCGGCGTTGCCGACGGCTTCCCGGTGTCCGCCGTAGCCTGTTGGGCGTCGGTTTGCGGGGCGCCGTCGCCCGATGGTTGAGTGGCCGCGCCGGGCGGTGGTTCTTGTGGGCTGGCCTGGTGTTCGTCGGCCGGGTTTTGCTCCGGCTTGACAGGCGGCGGGGTGTTTTTCTGCTTGATCAGATTTTCCACCAAGGCTTTGTTCGTCAACGCCGGGCGTAAATCCGGCTGACGTTCCAGCGCCTGCTCGTAAGCGTCCAGCGCTGCTTCCAGCTCACCGCTCCTGGCCAGGGCATTGCCACGATTGTAGTGGGCGTGGGTGTCGTTGCCTGCGGCGAACCGCTGAGCGGCGCCACTGTAGTCGCCGGCCTCATACAGCGCCACGCCCTGCCATTGCAGGTCGGTGAAATGCTCTGCGGCCACGGCCGGGCGCTTCTGGTTGAGCCATCGCATACCCTGCTGATCCGGCCGCAGCCACAGGTCTTCGAAGTCGAAGGCGTAGCCGGGTTGCGGCAGCAGCAACAGCAGCGGCAAGGAGAACAGCCAGCCGCGGCGACCGGCGCAGGCCGCCAGCAGCAACAGCGGCAATAATAGCCAGTAACCCTGATCGGCCCAGTTGTCGAGGCGCACGGTCTGGCCGTCGTTTATCAGTGTGCGGGAGCGGTCGAACAGGCCTAACGCACGTAGATCGGCATCGTCCAGGCGCGCGTGGCGATAGCGTCCGTCCAGGGCACTGGCAAAGGCTTTCAGGCCGGGTTCGTCCAGATGCGGCACCAGAATCGCGCCCTGATCGTCCTTGAGGAAACTGCCGTCCTCTTGCGTGATCGGCGCCCCTTCGGCGGTACCGATGCCGAGCATCAGGAGCTGCGTCGATTTGCCAGTCAGTGCCTGACTGATCCCTTGGCGCTCCTGTTCGGTCAGGGTCGAACCGATGAGCAGGATCCGGCCATTGCCCAGGGCGCCCTGATTCAGCAGGGCGAGGGCCTTGACCACCGCCAGATCGGCGCGATGGCCGGCCTGGGGCATCAGCGACGGCTTGAGCGCTTCCAACAGGTTGCGGCTGGTGGACAGGTCATCCGACAGCGGCACCAAGGTGTGGGCGCTGCCGGCGTAGACAACAATGGCTGTCTGGGCATCGCTGCGGCTTTGCAGCAGGTCGAACAGCTTGCGCCGCGCCTGTTCCAGGCGGTTCGGCGTCACGTCGGTGGCGAGCATTTCCGGGGTCAGTTCCAGGATCACCACCAGCGGATCGGCCGGCTTCTGACTGGCTTGCTCGACACGTTCCCAACCCGGTCCCAGCAACGCCAGGATGGTCAGCACCCACGCCACGCCCAGGGCGACCCATGGCAGTTTGCTGTCGCGACCGCCGCCACCACTGAGCAACGCAGCATGAAAGGCCGGCGGCAGAATCATCTGCCAGCGTCCGGCACGTTTCTGCCGGTGCCAGAGTTGCCACAGCAGCCAGCCGAGCAGCGGCAACAGCAGCAGCCACCAGGGGCGGAACCAGAAGGGCCAGAGCGCACTCATCGGCGTCTCCGCAGGCGCAGGCGGTTGAGCCGCCGGCGCCAGTCGGGCAGTTGCGATTGCAAGAACAGATCCTTGGTAAACAGGCGCTGCAAGGGGTTGTCCGGCCACAGCTCGCGGACCACCAGCAGCATGCTCAGCAGCAATGCCACTGCCAGCGGCCAGTGATACAAGGCCTGGGCCGGACGCGCCTGGGTGGGTTGTTGCGTCACCGGCTCGAGTGTGTCGAGCGTGTCCTTGATCGCCTGCAGCTCCTGGCCATCACGGGCGCGGAAGTACTGCCCGCCCGTGGCTTCGGCGATGGCTTTCAAGGACGGTTCGTCGAGGTCCAGGCTCGGGTTGATCCCGAGAAAACCGAGGGTGCCACTGTCCTCCGGAACGGCACCGATGCCGATGGTATAGATTTTCACCCCTTCGGTGGCCGCCAGTCGCGCCGCCGTCAGCGGGTCGATTTCGCCGCCGTTATTGGCGCCGTCGGTGACCAGAATCAGTACGCGGCTTTGCGCCGGACGCATGCGCAGCCGCTTCAGGGCCAGGCCAATGGCATCGCCGATCGCGGTGTTCTTGCCGGCGATGCCGATTCGCGCTTCGTCGAGCCAGACCCGCACGGTGCGCCGGTCAAAGGTCAGCGGTGCCTGCAGGTAGGCCTGGCTGCCAAACAGGATCAGACCGACCCGGTCGCCTTCGCGGCGTTCGAGGAAGTCGCCGAGCAGATGCTGGACCAATACGAGCCGGCTGACCTCATCGTTCTGCCAGCGCATGTCAGGGAAGTCCATGGAGCCGGACACATCCACCGCGACCAGCAGGTCGCGACCGCTGGCGGCAATCGGCAGCGGCTCGCCGAGCCATTGCGGACGCGCCGCGGCGATCAGCAACAATAACCACAGGAGAATGAACGGTGTTTGCTGGCGCCAGGCCGGCAGGTTGGCCCGGGCGCGGCGCCGGGCCAAGCCTTCGAGGTCGCTGAGGAAGCTGACCTTGAGCGCCGGCTCGCCACTGTCCGCCACCGGCAGCACCAGGCGCAACAGCCAGGGCAGCGGCAGCAGGGCGAACATCAACGGCCAGGCGAATTCAAACATGCTTGCGAATCCAGGTATCGATGGCTTGAGTCAGGCCGGCGATGGCCTTGTCGTCGAGCTTGCATTCCGGTTTGTAGGCGCCTTCGACCAGCACCATCCAGCGGGTCAACCCCGCAGCCGGGCAGCGGTTGTCGAGAAAAGCCAGCCATTTGCGCCCGTTCAGGGTGTGGCTCTGGCTGTAGGGATAGTGGTTGCGACACAGGCGCTTGAGCAACCCGTTGAGTTGCTGCAGCCAGGCACCGGCCGGCGCGCCGTCGTAGGGTTTGGGCATCTGTGCGAGCTCGGCCAGGGCCGCGATGCGTACCGGGTCCAGCGGTTGTTCGGCGCGCACGACTGGGCGCTTGTCGGGAAGAAATCGTCGTAATTGCCACATGCCGAAACCGAACGCCGGCAGTAAAAGCAGCAATAACCACCAGCCCGGCGCCGGTGGCCAGAACTCGATCGGTGGCGGCGCAATCAGCGGTTGCAGTTGCTCGAGGCTGCTCATCGGCTTTTCCCCGGACGTTCTGGGTTCAAGTATTCACGCAGTTGTTCGACCATCTCGCTCTGGGTGCTTAACGGCATCAGCAAAACCCGCAGTTTCTGTGCCAGCAATTCCCAGCGCGCGACGCGTGCCTCGGCCTGGGCGCGGTAGGTCTGGCGCAGCTCGTAGTTGAGGGTGTCGAGTTCCAGTTGCGCCCCCCGTTCCGCGAAGCGCAATAGTCCGGCGGCGGGCAGGGCATGATCAAGCGGATCGGAGACCGGCAGCAACAACAGGTCGCAATGACGCGACAACAGACTCAGCTGCTGTTCGGCGCCCTCGGTGAGGGCACGCTCGTCGCAGATCACGATCACCAGGCTGCCAGGGCGCAGGACTTCCCGGGCGCGGCGCAGAGCAATGTTGAACGCGTCGCGGTCCGGCTCGGTTTCGGTGTGCAACGACTGATTGACCCGCACCAGGCGGTTGAGCAACTGCAGCAGGCTCTGCTTGCTGCGCCGTGGCTTGATCTCGTAATGTTCGTTGTCGCCGAATACCAGGCCGCCGACCCGGTCGTTATGGCCCAGCGCCGCCCAACCAATCAGACTCGCGGCCTGGGCGGCGAGTACCGATTTGAACATCAGCCCCGAACCGAAAAACAGCCGGCAACTTTGCTCGACCATGATGAAAATCGGGCGCTCGCGTTCTTCGTGGAACAGTTTGGTGTGAGGTTCCTGGGTACGGGCGGTCACGCGCCAATCGATGCTGCGCACGTCGTCGCCGGCCTGATAAACCCGCACCTGGTCGAAATCCACGCCTCGGCCACGCAGTTTCGAATGGTGCAGGCCGATCAGCGGGCTGCGCTGGCTCGGCGTGGAGAACAGTTGCACTTCACGCACTCGATGGCGCATCTCGATCAGCTCGGCGAGGCTGACACGGATGCCCGGTTCGGACGGCAGGAGGGTGGTCATCGGGGTCAAGCGACGGCTACGACGTCGAGAATCCGCTGGACCACCCGGTCCTGGTCGATACCGGCGGCTTCGGCCTCAAAGGAAAGAATGATGCGGTGACGCAAGACGTCGAACAGCACGGCTTGAATGTCTTCGGGGCTGACGAAATCCCGTCCGGCCAGCCAGGCGTGGGCCCGGGCGCAACGGTCCAGGGCAATCGAGCCGCGCGGGCTGGCGCCATAGGCGATCCATTCAGCCATCTCCGGGTCGAACTTGGCCGGGGTGCGCGTGGCCATGACCAGTTGCACCAGGTATTCCTCCACGGCGTCGGCCATGTACAGGCCGAGAATCTCCTTGCGTGCGGCGAAAATCGCCTGCTGGCTGACCCGTCGCTCCGGCTTGGTTTCGCCGTTCAAGGCTTCGCCACGGGCCTGTTGCAGGATGCGGCGTTCGACCGCCGCGTCCGGAAAGCCGATTTTCACGTGCATCAGGAAACGGTCCAGCTGCGCTTCGGGTAGCGGATAGGTGCCTTCCTGCTCGATCGGGTTTTGCGTGGCCATCACCAGGAACAATGGCGACAGGTCATAGGTGCTGCGCCCGACACTGACCTGCCGCTCGCCCATGGCTTCGAGCAGCGCCGACTGGACCTTGGCCGGGGCACGGTTGATTTCGTCCGCCAGCACCAGGTTGTGGAAGATCGGCCCTTGCTGGAAGACGAAACTGCCGGTTTCCGGGCGATAGATTTCCGTGCCGGTGATGTCGGCCGGCAACAGGTCGGGGGTGAACTGGATGCGGTGGAACTGGGCTTCGATGCCTTCGGCGAGTTCTTTGATGGCCTTGGTCTTGGCCAGGCCCGGCGCGCCCTCGACCAGCATGTGGCCGTCGGCAAGCAAGGCGATGAGCAAGCGCTCGATGAGTTTTTCCTGGCCGAGAATCTGCGTTGAAAGAAAGGTTCGCAGCGCTAGCAGCGCTTCACGATGTTCCATCGATGACTGTTCCTGGAAAGGGTGACCGCAGACGTTCCGGTAACGCCAGGGCTGGGGCCGTTACTTTAAAGCATCGCGGGGGGTGGCGACTAACGGCATTTGCGCAAAGTGCGGGAATTGATGGGCGAAAATCGTTGTAATTTTGCAGGGCGGGGGTTGGAGTGGTGAATGTGCCGGCCTCTTCGCGGGCAAGCCCGCTCCCACAGGATTCTGCGGCGTACCCAGATAATGTGAACGCCGCAAGACCCGGTGGGAGCGGGCTTGCCCGCGAAGAGGCCCGCCTGAACACCCTCAAAGCTCGCTGATATAGGTCCCGGTCCCCTTGAGAATATTCTGCAAGGTTTCTTCCACCTCAGCCAGATCCCCCGCATCCGTGCCGTGAATGATCTCCAGCGAATCATCCCCATTCAACGCATCGGCATCCGCCGCCGCAATTTCGATCAGCAGGCGGGTAGGGCTGAGGGTAACTTTCACGCCGTCCAGGGTCGAAGGCTCGCCGTCGAGGGTGATTTCCAGTTCGTCTTCGTCCGGGTAGCGGGTCATCAGGAACATTTCACCCTGGTCACTGTGGCAGGCGAGCATGGCCATGTCGTCTTCCTCCTCATCGCACGGGTTGACGATCAAGAGGGCGGTGGTCATTTGCATGGGAAAATCCTGGCTCGGCGAGCGTTGTGAATGCAACAAAAAAGCAATTCTGCCAGCCCCCGGGAATTTCTGCTCGGCTGAGTGTCAGAACATGTGTCGCGGACATCCAGAGTGTTACTCGTCATTTCTGGTACGCCAGTGCCGCAAAACCGGGTATATAACGCCCGGTTTCCTGTGCGCCTGCTAGTGTTGTTCGATGCATCGGTCACGCACTGCGTACCGATGACCGAATATGTCGCAGCACCGCAAGCACGGGCCTTGCCGCACTGGTTAAGCTGCGCATCGAATGGATACCTGTAAAGACATTGTGCATTTGACCGCAGAGTCGTTTTTGCAGATGCCCATTCATGGAAGGTGAATGTGACCCGAGTGTCTCGTCCAGCTTCACCCACCTGTCATCCTGTTTCCTCTGCCCGAGAATCAGGAACAGGGTGACGGATCGCCCCGAAAGGGGTTTTGCACGCGACGCTTCCATCAATAACAAGCCCAAGCGGAGTACCACAGATGGCGTTCTTCACCGCAGCCAGCAAAGCCGACTTCCAGCACCAACTGCAAGCGGCACTGGCGCAGCACATCAGTGAACAGGCACTGCCACAAGT